>Ga0189284_100155_pt1 | contig 92150 bp, 89 predicted proteins | sample N32C7minimetaG_FD_130314 | JGI IMG/M metagenome (GOLD analysis project Ga0189284, IMG submission 130314) | Marine microbial communities from the Costa Rica Dome - N32 C7 mini metaG | ecosystem: Environmental > Aquatic > Marine > Oceanic > Photic zone | place: Costa Rica: the Eastern Pacific...
CGACCTTTATCGTCGCGTGATCAACCGCAACAACCGCCTGAAGCGCCTGATCGAACTGCGCGCGCCGGACATCATCGTCCGCAACGAAAAGCGCATGCTGCAGGAAGCCGTTGACGCGCTGTTCGACAACGGCCGCCGTGGCCGCGTCATCACCGGCGCCAACAAGCGTCCGCTGAAGTCGCTGTCCGACATGCTCAAGGGCAAGCAAGGCCGCTTCCGCCAGAACCTTCTGGGTAAGCGCGTCGACTATTCGGGCCGTTCGGTCATCGTGACCGGCCCGGAACTCAAGCTGCACCAGTGCGGCCTTCCGAAGAAGATGGCGCTCGAACTGTTCAAGCCGTTCATCTACGCCCGTCTCGATGCCAAGGGTCTGTCGATGACCCTCAAGCAGGCGAAGAAGTGGGTGGAGAAAGAGCGCAAGGAAGTCTGGGACATCCTTGACGAAGTGATCCGCGAACACCCGGTTCTCCTGAACCGTGCGCCGACGCTGCACCGTCTGGGCATCCAGGCGTTCGAACCCGTGCTGATCGAAGGCAAGGCGATCCAACTGCACCCGCTCGTCTGCTCGGCCTTCAACGCCGACTTCGACGGTGACCAGATGGCGGTCCACGTGCCGCTGTCGCTGGAAGCCCAGCTCGAAGCGCGCGTGCTGATGATGTCGACCAACAACATCCTCTCGCCCGCCAACGGCAAGCCGATCATCGTGCCGTCGCAGGACATGGTTCTGGGGATCTACTACCTCTCGATGGAGCGGCAGGAAAAGACCCCTGAATTCCTCGAGAACGAAGACGGCACCAAGGTCGAGAAGCTGCCGCGCTTCGCCGATATGGCCGAAGTGCACCAGGCGCTCGAAACCAAGGCGGTCACGCTGCACACCAAGATCATCGCCCGCGTCCCGCAGGCCGATGAAGACGGCAATGTGGTGATGAAGCGCTTTGTCACGACCCCGGGCCGCATGCTGATCGGTGAGTGTCTGCCGAAGAACCACAAGGTTCCCTTCGACATCATCAACCGTCTGCTGACCAAGCGTGAAATCGGCGACGTGATCGACCAAGTTTACCGTCACACCGGCCAGAAGGACACGGTGCTGTTCGCTGACGCGATCATGAGCCTCGGCTTCCGCCACGCGTTCAAGGCGGGCATTTCCTTCGGTAAGGATGACATGATCATCCCCGACGCCAAGGAAAAGCTGGTCGAGGACACCAAGGCGCTGGTTGCCGATTACGAGCAGCAGTACCAGGACGGCCTGATCACCCAGCAGGAAAAGTACAACAAGGTGATCGACGCCTGGTCGAAGTGCGGTGACCTTGTTGCCGACGCGATGATGGAGCGCATCAAGGCGACCCCGATCGATGCCGACGGCAAGGAAGCGCCGATCAACTCGATCTACATGATGAGCCATTCGGGTGCGCGTGGTTCGCCGGCGCAGATGAAGCAGCTTGCCGGTATGCGCGGCCTCATGGCCAAGCCGTCGGGCGAGATCATCGAAACCCCGATCATCTCGAACTTCAAGGAAGGTCTGACCGTTCTTGAATACTTCAACTCAACCCACGGCGCGCGTAAGGGCCTGGCTGACACCGCACTCAAGACGGCAAACTCGGGTTACCTGACCCGCCGTCTGGTCGACGTGTCGCAGGACTGCGTCATCGTCGAAGACGACTGCAAGACCGAAAACGCGCTGGAAATGCGTGCGATCGTTCAGGGCGGTTCGGTTATCGCCTCGCTGGGCGAGCGCATCCTTGGCCGCACCGTTGCCGAAGACATCATCAACGCCGCCACCGGCGAAGTGATTGTCCCGGCAGGCACGCTGGTCGACGAAGCTATGGTGAAGGACATCGAGGCGGCTGAAGTTCAGTCGGCCAAGATCCGTTCGCCGCTGGTTTGCGAAGCCGAACAGGGCGTTTGCGCGACCTGCTACGGCCGTGACCTTGCCCGCGGTACTCCGGTCAACATCGGTGAAGCTGTCGGCGTGATCGCCGCGCAGTCGATCGGTGAGCCTGGCACCCAGCTGACGATGCGTACGTTCCACATCGGTGGCGCGGCGCAGCTCAACGAAACCTCTCACCTTGAGGCGATTTCGGAAGGCCGCATCGAATACCGCGACATGCCGACCATCACCGACAAGAAGGGCCGCATCCTTTCGCTGGCCCGTAACGGTGAGCTTGCCGTGATCGACGCCGAAGGCCGTGAGCGTGAAATGCACAAGGTGCCTTACGGTACCGTGCTGATGTTCAAGGACGGCGATCAGGTGAAGGTTGGCGATCGTCTGGCTGAATGGGACCCGTTCACCCTGCCGATCATCACCGAACATTCGGGCGTGGTGAAGTATCAGGATCTGGTCGAAGGCTCGACGCTGGAAGAGCAGACTGATGACGCCACCGGCATCGCTCAGCGTGTCGTGACGGAGAACCGGGCCACCGGCCGCAAGAAGAAGGAAGAGCTGCGTCCGCGTCTCACCCTTCTGGGCGAAGGCCAGACCGAAGACGAAACCGAGGCACAGCGTTACATGCTGGCTCCGGGCACCACGCTTTCGGTCGAGGACGGTCAGCAGGTCGAGGCCGGTGACATTCTGGCCCGTGCTTCGCGTGAGGCCGCAAAGACCCGCGACATCACCGGCGGTCTACCGCGTGTTGCCGAGCTCTTCGAAGCGCGCATGCCGAAGGACGTGTCGATCATCGCCAAGATTTCGGGCAAGATCGAATTCGTTCGCGAATACAAGGCGAAGCGCAAGATCGCGATCATCCCCGAGGAGGGAGATCCCGTCGAGTACCTGATCCCCAAGACCAAGGTGATCGACGTGCAGGAAGGCGACTATGTGAAGAAGGGTGATACCCTGATTTCCGGTTCGCCCAACCCGCACGACATCCTCGAAGTCCTGGGTGTCGAGGCGCTGGCCGAATATCTCGTCAACGAGATTCAGGAAGTGTACCGACTGCAGGGCGTGAAGATCAACGACAAGCACATCGAGGTGATCGTTCGCCAGATGCTGCAGAAGGTCGAGATCACCGATGGCGGCGACACCACGCTGCTGCCGGGCGAACAGGTCGATCTGGCCGAGATGCTCGAAGTGAATGCCAAGTTGGCAAAGGGCAAGGAGCCTGCACAAGGCAACCCGATCCTGCTCGGCATCACCAAGGCATCGCTGCAGACCCGCAGCTTCATTTCGGCCGCCTCGTTCCAGGAAACGACCCGCGTGCTTACCCAGGCTTCGGTCGAGGGCAAGAAGGACACGCTGATCGGTCTGAAGGAAAACGTGATCGTCGGTCGCCTGATCCCGGCTGGCACGGGTGCGGGCATGAACCGCCTGCGCGTTACCGCCAACAGCCGCGACGCCGCTCTGAAGGCCGCGTGGAAGAAGCAGCAGGAAGCGCTTGCCGCTTCGGGTGCGACCGAGGTCGAACCCGCTGCCGATCCCGTTTCCAGCGAGGAAGCGATGAAGGCCGCCATGGGCGGAGGCGAAGCGAGCGAATAAGCGCGCTTCGGCAATGAAAATCGAAAGGCCCCGGCGGATCGCTTCGCCGGGGCCTTTTGCTTTTGGGTTACGCCTCGCCTATTCTTGTTTCCTGTAAAGAGGAGGTGCCCGTGCGACTGATCCTTGCTCTCTTGCCCGTCCCGTTATTGCTGGCCGCCTGTAATCAGGCCGAACCGCTGGCCGGGAACGTCCCGGACCCGGATTCCCTGCCTGATTCGGTCCCCGCCGCGTTGACCGGTGAATACCGCGTCGCAGCGATTGACGGTGAGGAAGTCGGCGGCGGTATCGGCATCGCGCTGAGCATGACCGACGGGATGATCTGGTTTGACCCGCGTTGCGCCGGTTTCAGCTGGACTTACACCTATGCCGATGGCGTTCTTACAACGGATCGCCCGGAAAAGCCCCGCAGCGGTGATGGCCCCTATGTTGCCCGGCCGATTCGACCGACCTGCCGCATCGCGGTGCATCCGGAACAGCAACGCCTTGCAACCGCGCTCGATGCGGTGACGAATGCCTGGAAGACTCCCACCAACGGGGTGGAATTGAACGGGGGCGGGCACAGCGTCACGCTCTATTTGCAATAGCGCGAGTCAATAATAGCTATTGCGAAGCATTCGCAATTGAGTCATGTTCCTCCTGTTGTCACAGCAAGCCAGGAGGAGTCGCATGCCCCAAAGCCATCGAACCGCCGCCGCAAAGGCCACCATTGCGCGTCTTGCCGAACCGCCGAGAATGGCGAACCTCAACCCGATTGCCGCGCGCTTTCTCCATTCGCTGCGGCTGATCGCGCACTATCAACAGGCCCGGCGTGATCCTGTGGCAGAACTCGCAGCCCGGTTGGGCAGTATCGACGTCGCAGCCAAATCGCTCGCCCTCAGTCAGTCGATCTGCGCAGCCTGGCCCGAGAACATCAGCGTTTCGCGTTTCTGCTGCGGCTTGCTTAGCCATGATGAAGCCTCCATCGGCGCTCTGGTTGAAGCCGGCACGGCTCGCGACCGCGCGCGTTTCGAAGCGGAAATTGCCGGACTTGTGCGCCCTGATCGGCTTGAGCGGCTGTGGGATGCGACGCAGGACCTCGTCATGGCGGAACTGCGCGCCTGCTGAACCGCTTGCCGGGGCGCTGGGCAAGTTCTAACGGCAGCGCCTATGAACTCGAAAACCAACCGTTTCGCTCCTTCGCCCACGGGCCGGCTGCACGTCGGCAACATCCGCACCGCGCTGCACAACTGGATGCTCGCCCGCAAATCCGGCGGTTCCTTCATCCTGCGCATCGACGACACCGATGCCGCGCGCAGCAAAGAGGAATATGTCGAGGCGATCCGTGCGGACCTTGCATGGCTGGGAATCGAGGCTGATCGCGAAGAACGGCAATCTGAACGGCTCGACGCCTATGAAGCCGCGTTCCAGCGTTTGCGCGAGGCGGGCCGCATCTATCCGGCTTATGAGACGCAGCAGGAACTTGAGCTAAAGCGCAAGGTGCAGCTGGGGCGCGGCCTTCCGCCGATCTATGATCGCGAAGCCTTGAACCTTACCGAAGAACAGCGCGCTGCCAAGGAAGCCGAAGGGATCGCCCCGCACTGGCGTTTCAAGCTCGACCATGATGAAAAGATCGCATGGGAAGACGGGGTGCGCGGGCATCAGAAATTCGACCCGGCGCAACTCTCAGACCCGGTGATCCGCCGCGCCGACGGTTCATGGCTGTATATGCTGCCCAGCACGGTCGATGATGTCGACATGGGCGTGACGCAGGTGCTGCGCGGCGAAGACCACGTGTCGAACACGGCGGTGCAGATCCAGATGTTCACCGCCATGGGCGCGGCGCCGCCCGCCTTCGCCCACGAGGCCTTGCTGGTGGGCAAGGAAGGCAAGCTGTCAAAGCGGCTCGGGTCGCTGGGCTGCGATGCGTTTCGCGAACGCGGGATCGAACCCGAAGCGATCATCGCGCTGCTGTCGCGCCTCGGCACTTCGCTTCCCGTCGAACCGATTGCCGACCGGGGCAAGTTGCTGGAGACTTTCGACCTCTCCACCTTTGGCCGCGCCCCTGCAAAATTCGACGATGCCGAACTGGAGCGGGTCAACACCGCGATAGTCCATGCCATGCCATATGACACGGTGAAGCACCGTCTGCCCGACGGGATGGACGAAGCCGGATGGCACGCAGTGCAGCCGAACATCTCCACCATCGGCGAAGTCGGCGAATGGTGGCGGCTTGTCACCGGCCCGATCGACCAGCCCGAATTTTCTGACGAAGACCGCGCCTATCTGGCGCAGGCGGCCGAGGCGCTGGCCTGGGGCGATGATCCATGGGGCGCGCTGACTACTGCGCTGAAGGACAGCACCGGCCGCAAGGGCAAGGCGCTGTTCCTGCCGCTGCGTCAGGCGCTGACGGGCATGAACCACGGCCCCGACATGGGTGAGCTTCTCCCGCTGATCGGCGAAAGCGAAGCGCGGGCGAGGTTGGAGCGCGCGGCTGGCTAGAACTCGAACTGCCGCGTTCTCCACACAATCTGGGTGACTGTGCAGTCGTCATCTGTGGTCAAAACCAGCGCATATTCTGGACGCTTGCCTTTGACGAAGGTCTGCGCGTTCCCTGCACCGCAATCCTTGGACTGGTCCTGAACTCTAGCCGCTGGCGGCCTCATGCGAAGCCAGCCGGTATCCTCAAGTGCATCCCTTGCTCGTGAAAGCGGCATGCCAACCTCGACCCCTGCGTACTCATCAAATTCGCGATCCCGAACCACCAGGTTCCACGTGAAGATCGCGCAAAGGCCAGACAGGGCAAGGGCCAGGAACAGCAGCCTCAAGGCTTTATCCCCGCCTGTCCAGCTCGTCACCTTTCAGCGTGACGACATGCAGCAGATTGGTGGCGCCCGGCGTGCCGAAGGGGACGCCGGCCAGCACGATCTGCTTTGATCCGGCCTCGCCAAATCCGTGGCGCAGCGCCATGCGTTTGCCCTTGGCGATCATCTCTTCGAAGCTGCCGATATCCTTTGTCGCGACGGCATGCGCTCCCCACAGCAGCGCCACGCGGCGCGCGGTGCGCATCGACGGGGTGAGCACCAGCATCGGCGTTGCGGGCCGTTCACGCGCCACGCGCCGCGCGGTCGAGCCGCTGGCGGTGAAGACCGTGATCGCGCTGATCGGCACGGTATCGGCGATGGTCATGCATGCATGGCTGAGCGCGTCGGCGGTGGTCGCATCGGGCGTCGTGTCGAGCAAACGGATGCGTTCCTTGTAACCTTCGTCGCGTTCCACCTGCGCGGTGATCCTGTGCATCATCGCAACCGATTCCTCGGGCCAGTCACCCGCCGCGCTTTCGGCGGAAAGCATCACCGCATCCGCCCCGTCGTAGACCGCGTTGGCGACGTCGGAGACTTCGGCGCGGGTCGGGATCGGGCTTTCGATCATGCTTTCGAGCATTTGCGTTGCGACGATCACCGGCTTGCCCGCACGCCGTGCCGCACCCACGATGCGCTTTTGCAGCGGCGGGACTTCCTGCGGTTCAAGCTCCACTCCCAGATCGCCGCGGGCGACCATGATCCCGTCGGCCAGTTCGATAATCTCGTCTAGACGGCGCAGCGCCTGCGGTTTCTCGATCTTGGCGCAAAGCGCCGGGGTCTGCCCGCGGGTGGCGTGCGATGCGATCAGCTTGCGCGCCTCGGCCAGATCCTCGGGACGCTGGACGAAGCTGAGCGCGATCCAGTCGGCCCCGTGTTCGACGGCAAAGGCCAGGTCCTTGCGGTCTTTCTCGGTAAGCGCCGGGATCGGCACTTCAGCATCGGGAACGTTCACGCCCTTGCGGTCCGAAATCACGCCGCCGACTTCCGCCGTGCAGAAAATGCGGTGTTCGTCGGCTTCCTTCACCACCAGCTTGATCTTGCCATCATTGATCAGCAGGCGCTGCCCACGTTCCATGATGCCGAACAGTTCGGGGTGGGGCAGGCATACGCGGCTGTCGTCGCCGGGTGCGGGATCGCGGTCCAGCGTGAAATGGCCCGAATGCCGGATCACCGCCTTGCCGCCGACGAATTCGCCCACGCGCAGTTTCGGCCCCTGCAAGTCGGCAAGGATGGCGATCGGGCGCGCGAATTCCTTTTCCATCGCACGGATCGCTTCGATCGATTTCTGGTGATCGGCGTGGCTGCCGTGGCTCATATTGACGCGGAACGCGTCCGCGCCTGCGCGGAAGAGCTTGCGCAGCATTTCGGGCGAGCGGCTGGCCGGGCCGATCGTCGCGAGAATCTTCACCTTGCGACCGCGCGGGTCGATCCTGGTATTGTCACTTTTCGCCATGGTGTTCCTGATCCCGTTTGCGCTGCTATGGCACAGCAAGTTTGCAACTCAAGGAAAAGCCTGATGACCGACAACAATGATCCGCTGGATACGCTTGATGATCAATACGCAGCCGCCGCTTTTCGTCGGCTGGTGCGGCATTTGCGCCATCGCCATGATGCCCAGAACATCGAATTGATGGGTCTGGCCGGGTTCTGCCGCAATTGCCTTGCCGACTGGATCCGCGATGCAGGATACGAAGGTGACAAGGCGCAGGCGCGCGAATTGATCCACGGAATGCCGATGGAGGAATGGAAGGCCACCCGGCAATTGCCCGCGACCGAGGAGCAGATCGCGGCGATGGAAAAAAGCCTGACCCGCAACAAGCCGGACCTGCGCTGAACGCGCACCCACTTGTGGATTGCGGCCTTTCGCAGGCGCGGCTGGCAGACTATCCGATGCGCCAACCTGTGATTCTCATTCCAACGGAGTACACCCAAGATGGCCGACGCCACCGATGATCGCCTGCGCCTCCTGATCGAACGGATCGAGCGCCTTGAAGAGGAAAAGAAGGGCATCGCCGACGATATCCGCGATGTCTATGCCGAAGCCAAGGCGGTGGGTTACGACACCAAGATCATGCGCCAGATCATCAAGCTGCGGAAGATGAAGCCGGATGAGCGCAGCGAACAGGAAATGGTGCTCGACACCTACAAGGCCGCGCTCGGCATGGGTTGAGCCGCGCCCGGCGGGACGCGCCGGGTTTATCGGGCGTTCATCAACCAATCGCCAAGGTCCTCCGCTGAAAAGGGGATCAGTTGATGAAATTGCTCGGTTTTTTGCGCAGTCTTGTGGCTTCGGCGGCGGTGCTGTTGGCGCTGCCTGCCCTTGCGGTTCAGGCGCAATCGCCCGGCCCTCCGCGCACAGAGCCGATTGCCGGCGATGAGGCCGCATCGCCGCTGAGCGAGGCCGAAATCGCCAATCTGCGAGCTTTCGCGCGGGTCTATACCGTGGCGCGATGGTTCCACCCGAGCGATGCCGCGCTTGCAACAGATTGGGATGCGATTGCCATCGAAGCCGTGCCGCAAGTGATCGCGGCGCGCGGGCCGGAGGAGCTTGCGAAAGTTCTCTCGGACACCTTCGCGCCAATGGTCGAGGGGTTCGAAGTGGCGAACCAGCCGCTCGGCCCGGTCGCGGCCTCCCCTTCGCCTGCAGAACGCTGGCGCTGGCTGCACAGCGGTTTTACCGGGCCGGTAAACACCGGCTATTTCAAGCGGCGCAACTCCTATCGCAGCCTTGGCATCGGAGAAGTCTTCGACGAGCAGATTGCCACGGGGCTGTGGGTCCGTTTCCCGACCAGCGCGACCAAGAATGGCGATGAAACGCCCGAAATGGTGCCGCAGCAAAGCTTTGCCGGAAAGCCCGAAGGGTGGACCCCGGCAGGCTTTGACCGCACGACCCGGATCGCTGCGACGATCATTGCGTGGGGCGTGTTCGATCAGTTCTATCCCTATTGGGATGTTGTCGATGTCGATTGGGACGAACGGCTGGATGCACAACTCCATCGTGCCGCAACGGCTCAGGATGACAGCGAATTCGCCGCCGCCTTGCGGATCATGTTGAACGAGCTGCAGGATGGCCACGCTCGGCTTGTCTACAATCAGTCGCGGCGCGGCCTGATCCCGCTGATCTTCGAACGGATCGAAGGCCGGATCGTCGTGGCATGGGCCGAGGAAAGCCTTGGCATCGAACCGGGCAGCATGGTGTCGACGATTGATGGCATGGCGATCGACGAATTGCTGGTCGATGTCATGGAGAACCGCAGTTCCGGCAGCGAGCATGTGCGTCAACGGGTGGCGCTGGATCGCCTGATCTATGGCCCGCTGGATACCGTGGCCAAAGTCGCGCTCACTTCGCCCGACGGACAGGCGCGCACCATCGAGATCCCTCGCATTCCGTTTTCGTGGGATGCCGTGCCCGAAATGCCGCGCCCCGATCCTGTCGCCGAACTTGAGCCCGGCCTGCTCTATGTCGACCTGACGCGCACCACCGATGACATGTTGATCGCGGCGGCAGACCGGCTGGTGGAAGCAAAGGGCATCGTGTTCGACCTGCGCGGTGGGCCAGCGGGATCGCCCATGATCCTGTCACACCTGACCGATAAGGTCGTGCTGTCCGCCCGGTTCGAAAAGCAGGTCTATGAATTCCCCGATCAGGTGAACCCTCAATACGCCGATTCCGCCTGGCGCATCGTTCCGCAATCGCCGCAATTGACGCGGAATATCGTGTTTCTCACCAATGCCGATGCCGCGAGCTATCCCGAATCCATCCTTGGTACGGTGAAGGGCAATGGGCTCGGCACGATTGTCGGTTCGCCCACTGCCGGGGCCAACGGCAATGTCAGCATGGTGGATGTACCGGGCGGCTATCGCCTGTACTTCACCGGCATGAAAGTCATCAACCGGGATGGCAGCGTGCATCACAACATCGGCGTCCTGCCCGATGTCGCGGTGGAGCCTACGCTTGAAGGGATCAGGCAAGGGCGCGACGAAGTGCTGGAGGCAGGGCTGGATGTCGTCCGGGCTGCTCTCGCCAATTCTTGATCACCAAGCTGTGTGTGTTATATTGTTAACACACATCTTAAGGAGACAGGACCATGCCCGGAGAATGGAAAGACGCACGCGGGATCATCGTAACCACCACCCCCACGATCGAGGGCAGGCCGATCCAGGAATATTGCGGCATCGTGGTGGGCGAGGTGATCGTCGGGGCCAACCTGTTCCGCGATCTGTTCGCCAACATCCGCGATATCGTGGGCGGGCGTTCGGGCAGCTATGAACGCATCCTCGCCGATGCGCGCGAACAGGCGATTGCCGAGCTTCAGGCCGAATGCGCGGCGCGCGGCGGCAATGCGGTGGTCGGGATCGATCTCGATTACGAAGTGATCGGCGATACCGGTTCGATGCTGATGGTATCGGCCAGCGGGACAGCCGTGAAGGTATGACCTTCTCTATCCGGCGCGCCGATCCGGCCCGCGACGCAGCGGCCTGTGCGCGTATCTATGCCCCTTACGTCACTGAAAGCTGGATCAGCTTCGAGGTCGAGGCGCCGGATGACGCGGAAATGGAACAGCGCATCCGCAGCTTTGGCGCGTCACATGGATGGGTGGTGGCGGAAAGCGATGGCGCGGTGATCGGCTATGCCTATGGCTCGCCGCACCGCACCCGCGCGGCCTATTCCCAATCCTGCGATGTCGCGATCTATGTCGATCGCACCTGCGCCCGCCGGGGCGTCGGCAGGGCGCTTTACACCGAACTCTTCGCGATTCTCGCACCGAAGTATCATGCCGCCTTTGCCGGGGTGACGATGCCCAATGATCCCAGCATGGCGCTGCATGAGGCAATGGGTTTCGAACGCGTCGGCACCTATCGCGAAGTCGGCTGGAAGATGGGCGGATGGCGCGACGTGACGTGGTGGCAGAGGATATTGTGATGAGTGCTGGCGGAAACCCGACAATTGCCGCGCATCGCCTTGCACCCGGCGATCTGGCCGGGTTCCGCGCCATGAACGCGATTTTCTCCGACGGCTTTGGCGAGCCGCAGAACTACGCCGATCATCCTCCGGGCGATGACTATGCCCTTGCCTGGCTTTCCAACCCTTCGAATTTCGGCATTCTTGGAACGGTCGATGGCGAACCGGCGGGCGCGCTTGCCGGCTATGTGCTGCAGAAATTCGAGCAGGAACGCACCGAGGTCTACATTTACGATCTCGCCGTGCTTGAGCATCACCGCCGAAAGGGAGTGGCGAGCGCGATGATCGCCGAAACGCGCCGCGTGGCGCGCGAATGCGGCGCATGGACCGTGTTCGTGCAGGCTGACATCATCCCCGAGGATGAACCTGCCCGCGCGCTTTATCGCAAGCTGTCACACAGCGAGATCACCGCGCTGCATTTCGACATCGAACCCTGATTCACTGCGCCAGCGTTGACAGCGCGGCGAGCGAAACCGCTGTCGCATTGTGTGCCGCATGGAGCAGGATCGCCGCCCACAGCCCGATGTGCACTCGGACATAGCCGAGCATGGAGCCGAGGATGAACTGCGGCAGCACCAGCGGCAGCAGGACCGCAAGCGAGCCCTCATCGAAGTTGGCAAGATGGACGAGCGCGAAGGACAGCGTCGCAAACCAGAAGAAACCGGGAAAAGCCCGCGCATACCACGCCATCGGCCCGCGATGGCGGAGCGTGATCAGCGCAGCCGCCGCCCCGATCAGCGCCGCAGCCATGATCAGTATCCCGATCAAAGGCGCGCTGGCATGGATCACGCCGAACCCCGCTGCGCCCGCTCCGATCAGCAGCAGTGCGATGACGTGCCCCGGTTTCCCCGATAGCCAGCCGCGAAACGCCAGCTCCTCGAACACCGGCGCGCCGATCACCACGGCAAGAATCAGCGGCAGGGTGAACTCCATCCCGGCAAGCGCGGTTTCGGGGATATAGACCCCGGCCGCCACTGCCACGCTTGCAAGACCGATCAGGCAGGCAATAGCGATCATGTCGAGCGTGTAGATGCGTGCCAGAGCCGTGAAAGGCGCGGCGCTTTGCCCTGCCACCTCAAGCGTGGGTCGCCGCAGGAACCCCCATAGCCTGCGCCATTCGCCCACCATATCGGGCGCGGGGGCGGCGCGTTCGACGGCGGCGGGATCGTCGCCGGATACCGCTTCGATATCGGCCTGTGACGCAGCTTGTGTCTGGGGATGGTTCTCGGGGCTTGTCGGCATATATCTCGTCGGTCTAATGCGCCTTCATCAATTACGGGTGAACATCCCGCAAGGTTTCCGAAAACAAAAGAGTTCCCATGGCAGGCCATTCCAAATTCAAGAACATCATGCACCGCAAGGGTGCGCAGGACAAAAAGCGTTCCAACCTGTTTTCCAAGCTCAGCCGCGAAATCACCGTGGCGGCAAAGATGGGCGCGCCCGATCCCGACATGAACCCGCGCCTGCGCCTGGCGATCAACAACGCCAAGGGCCAGTCGATGCCCAAGGACAATATCCAGCGCGCGATCGACAAGGCATCGACCAATGACGGCGATAATTACGAGGAAGTCCGCTACGAAGGATACGGCCCGGGCGGCAGCGCGATCATCGTCGAGGCGCTGACCGACAACCGCAATCGCACCGCCACCAATGTGCGCACCTGCTTTTCCAAGAACGGCGGCAACCTCGGCACCGAAGGATCGGTTCAGCACGGTTTCGAACGGCTTGGCCTGATCGAATATCCCGCCAGCGCGGGCGATGAGGACACCGTGCTCGAAGCGGCGATGGAAGCCGGTGCGCAGGACATCGAATCGACTGAGGACGGCCACACCATCTGGACCGCCGCAGACGATCTCCATCAGGTCGCCAGCGATCTGGAAAAGGCGCTGGGTGAAGCGGAAAACGTCAAACTGGCGTGGAAGCCCAATATCACAGTCGAAATGGACGCCAGCAACGCGGGCACGCTGATGAAGCTGATCGACGCGCTCGAAGATGACGACGACGTGCAGACCGTGTGGGGCAACTACGAAATCAGCGACGAAGTGATGGAGACGCTGTGAGGGAGCATGAAGGCTGAGGAAGCGCGAATGGGCCTTTGCCATCGCGCTCGGCGCGGCTTTTCTGCTCGCGGCGGCATGGCGCGTGGGCTGGCGGATCGGATTGTAGTTTTCGCATGGTGATCCTCGGCCTTGATCCCTCGCTGTCCTGCACCGGCTGGGGCGTGATTCGCGCAGAAGGTTCGCGCCTGTCACACGTGGCCAACGGCCAGATCGCCACCAGTGCCAAGGCACCGATGGCTGATCGGCTGGCGCAGCTGCACGCCGGGATCGCCAAGGTGATTGCCGATCACAGCCCCGATCGCGCCGCATGCGAGGAAGTGTTCGTCAACGAAAATCCGCAATCGACACTTAAGCTGGCGCAGGCGCGCGGCAGCGTGCTCGCCGCTTGCGGTGCGGCGGGTCTGACAGTGAACGAACACGCCGCGCGGCTGGTGAAGAAAGCCGTTGTCGGCACCGGCGGTGCGGACAAGCAACAGGTTGCCGCGATGGTGAAGGTGTTGCTGCCCGGCGTGTCACTTGCCGGAACCGACGCCGCAGACGCGCTGGCGGTGGCGATTGCCGACGCGCATCTGGGCCGGGCAATCTAGCCCTATTCGAAAGCTTCCAACTCGTCCTCGTCGAACCCGCCAGCGCGCAGCGCGAAAGCGCCGCGAATGCCCTGTACGATCACGACAAGGAAGACCGCGCCAATAACGACGCCGCCGATCGCAAAGCCGATAAGGCTGTTCAGGATCGAAATGCCCAGCAGAACCGCTGCCGCGATGCCCCAGAACGCGCCTTTTCCGGCAAGGAATCTGAAACCGGCAATCAGCGCGACCAGTGCCTCGATCCCGGTGGTTGCAGCGACGATCTGGCCTTCCAGCGTTTCGAGCCCGATCAACCCGCCAAAGAATAGCGCCCCCAAAATCCGAAACCCTGCCAGAATGAAGCAGGCCAGTCCCGCCTGGCTGGTCGCCGTGTCAGCGCCCATTCTCGTCGTCAGATCTGCGTCCCAAAAAGCCATTGTATCCCCCCGCGATGGTGCGAAGATGGTTGCCACTGCGGCGAAGCATCGGCAAGCGGGCGTTTGCATTCTCAACAGGTTGGATTTCCATGACGATCCATTTTTATGGCATCCCCAATTGCGACACGGTGAAGAAGGCGCGCAGCTGGCTTGACGCGCAGGGAATTGAATACGCTTTCCACGACTACAAGAAGGAAGGCGCAGACGCCGCGAAGCTGTCCGACTGGATCGCGGCCAAGGGCGTCGATGTGGTGCTGAACAAGCGCGGCACGACTTTCCGCAAGCTTTCGGAAGCGGACAAGGCGGCAGCCGATGACAGCAAGGCTGCGGTTGCCCTGCTCGCCGATAACCCTTCGATGATCAAACGCCCCATTGTCGAATATACAGGCGGCATCCTTGTGGGCTTCAAGGAAGCGGAATGGGCCGCGGCGCTCGGCTAGGCCACGATCGGTGAACACGCTTGAGATCATCGCCGTCTGCCTCGGGCTTGCCAATGTCGGCCTGCTCGTGCGGCGCAGCATCTGGAACTATCCGTTCGGGATGGCGATGGTGACGGTGTACCTCTTCATCTTCTGGGAAGCGCGGCTGTATGCCGAATCCCTGCTGCAGGTCTTCTTCTTCGTGGTGCAGGGCTGGGGCTGGTACCTGTGGGCGAAGGCTGGCGGGATGGACCACGCGGTGGCGGTGCGATGGATGGGCTGGCCAGCGCGGATCGGCGCGTTGGCCTGCGTCGCGGTGGCGACCGGCGCGATCGGCTGGCTGATGGCCAGCTTCACCGATGCCGCCTTGCCCTATGCCGATGCGGCGATTGCCGGGGCCAGCGTGGTGGCGCAAATCCTGCTTTCGATCCGGCGGGTCGAAAACTGGGTGCTGTGGGTCGCCATCGATGTGGGCGCGATCTGGCTGTATATTGAACGTGATCTGCACCTGACAGCCGGGCTTTATTGCGCGTTTCTGGTGCTGGCGACGCTGGGGCTGATCCAATGGGTGCGCGCAGCCCGGATCGAGCCCGAGAGCGCATGACAAAGCGCGGGTTCCTGCTGGGCAAATTCATGCCGCCTCACGCCGGGCACATCGCCCTGATCGAGGCGGCGCGCGATCTGGTGGATGAATTGACGGTGCTGGTGTGCTGGCTGCCCGATGATCCGATTTCGGGCGAGCGGCGGCTGGAGTGGATGCGCGAGCTGTTTCCCGATTGCCGGGTGCTGGGCCATGGCGAAGTGGTGCCGCAAGCGCCGGAGGACAGCCCTGATTTCTGGCCGATCTGGCGCGGCATCGTCGCCGCGGCCCATCCCGAACCGATCGATTACCTGTTCGCAGGCGAGGATTATGGCGCACGGCTGGCGCAGGAGACGGGCGGTTTCTTCGTGCCGCTTGGCGGGCGCATTCTGGCGATGGACGATGCGCTTTCGGGTCTTTCGGGCAGCTCGGTGCGTGCCGATCCGGCGGCGCATTGGCCGATGCTGCCCGAACCTGTCCGCGCCCATTATCGCAAGCGCATCTGCCTGCATGGAGCCGAAAGCACCGGCAAATCGACGCTCGCCAGCCAGCTATCGCAGCAACTGGGCCTGATAGCTGTCGGCGAATACGGGCGCAGCCATTGCGAGGTGCACCGCGAGGCGTTGACGCTGGACGATCTCTTGCTGATCGGGCGCGCACAGCAGGCTATGGCCAGCGCGGCAGAACGCTGGGCCGGGCCGCGCCTGCTGCTCGACACCGATGCGCTGATGACGGCGGCATGGTGCGAGATGCTGCTGGGGGAGCGGCCCGAGGAATTGATGCAGGCGCAAAAGGCTGACCTTTACCTGCTGCTCGAACCCGATCTGCCGTGGGTCGATGACGGCACGCGCTTCTTCAGCGACCCTGAAGATCGTCATCGTTTTGCAAGGATAACCGAGCAGGTGCTGATCGATGCAGATGTGCCGTTTGCGCGCATCTCCGGTTCAGGAACGGCACGCTACGACGCGGCGCTGCGCGCGATGGGAGCATTGGATGTTTGAATTGAAAGCCACCTTGCTGCTTGCGGCACTCGCCGGTCTGGCATCGGGTGTGGGGATGGAGACTTCGGCCATGGCGCAGGACGGACCGCTGGTGATTGCCCATCGCGGCGCAAGCGGGGACCGCCCCGAACACACGCTGGCCGCCTACGAACTCGCGATCGATCAGGGCGCGGATTATGTCGAACCCGATCTGGTCGTGACCAAGGATCTGCAACTGGTCGCGCGCCACGAGAACGAGCTGTCGGACACCACCGATGTCGCGAGCCGTGAAGAATTCGAACATTTGCGGCGCGAAAAAATGATCGACGGGCAAAGGGTCGCCGGGTGGTTTGCCGAGGACTTTACCCTTGCCGAATTGCGCACGCTGCGGGTGCGCGAGCGGGTCGGCAATATCCGCCCCGCCAATACTGGCTACAACGGCCTCTATCAGATCCCGACTTTTGCCGAGATCGTCCAGCTGGTGCGCACCAAGGAAGCGCAGACCGGGCGGCGTGTCGGCCTTTACCCGGAACTCAAGCATCCGACCTTCATGCTGGAAGCTGAAGGGATCGACATGGTCGATCTGCTGCTGCGCGAACTGCGCAATCTCGGGATTGAGCCGGGCGATCCGATCTACATCCAGTGTTTCGAGGTCGGCACGTTGCGGCGTCTGAACCAGCGCAGCGATTTCAAGCTGGTGCAGCTGATCCACCCCGAAGGCGGCCCGGTGGACGAACCCGACATGCGCTATGCCGACATGGTCAGCCCGGCGGGCCTCGCTGAAATCGCCACATACGCCGACGGGATCGGGCCGGGCCTCACCTATCTGCTCGACCCTGCAACCATGCAGCCGACTTCGCTGGTGGCGGATGCCCATGCCGCCGGGCTGAAGGTGCACCCTTGGACGCTGCGCAAGGAAAACGGCTTTCTCCCGGCCGGTTTGCAAGGCGAGGGCGGGGTTTCGGACGATGGAAAATACGAAATGCTGTGGCGCGCGGCGATTGCCAGCGGCGCGGACGGCTTCTTCGTCGACAATGTGAAGGAACTGGAGGCGCTGCTAGAGCAGACGCGGCCCTAGGCTTCCTTGCGCGCGCTCAAGATGTAGTTGAGCGATTCGTCGCTCGACAAATGCAGTCCCTTGCCCGGTCGCCATGCGATCCCGCGCCGCTCGATCACTTCGAGGCCCACCGCTTCGAGCAGGTCTTCGAGGTCTTCCGGCGCGATGAAATCATCCCAGTGGTGCGTTCCCTTGGGCACGTAACCCACCGCCTCTGCCGCGCCCACAAGCAGCAGGCGGCTGGCGGCGGTGCGATTGGGGGTGGACATCACCAGCAAACCGCCCGGTGCAAGCCGCGCTGCGACATCGCGCAGGAATGCGGGCTGATCCGCCACATGCTCGATCACTTCGAGCGCGGTGACCAGATCGAAGGTGCCGATATCAAGGCTGGCGACTTCCCCCGCCATATAGCGGATATCCAGCCCCGCGCCCTCTGCATGAGCCGCAGCCGCCGCGACATTCTGCGCCGCCGCGTCCACACCCGTCACATCCGCACCCAGCCGCGCCAAGGGTTCGCACACCAGCCCCGCGCCGCAACCGATATCCAGCGCCGACTTGCCCGAAAGCGGCCGGATCGCGCGCGGATCGGTGCCGAAATGCGCGTCGATCGCCTCGCGGATGAACTGCATCCTCACCGGGTTTACCTGATGCAGGCTGGCCATCTTGCCGTTCGGGTTCCACCAATCCTTGGCCAGTTCGGCGAAGAATTGCGCTTCCTCCGGACGGATGGTTACATTTGAGACGTTTGCGTTTCCCATGCGGCCTCGTTAGCAGCGCCCTGAAACGCAGACCAGCGTAACCTATCGAGCGGGAGTATTCGTACCTTGGCCAAGGGCGGGCAACGTATCGTGATGAAGTTCGGCGGCACCTCGATGGCGGGGACCGAGCGTATTCGCCGTGTCGCCAACATCGTGCGCAAACAGGCGGCGGGCGGCAATGAAGTCGCCGTGGTTGTCAGCGCGATGGCGGGTGAAACCGATCGCCTCGTCAATTTCTGCCGCGAAGCCAATGCGCTGTACGATCCGGCGGAATACGACGTGGTCGTCGCCAGTGGCGAACAGGTGACAAGCGGGCTGCTGGCGCTGACGCTGCAATCGCTGGGTTGCAAGGCGCGCAGCTGGCTGGGCTGGCAGATCCCGGTCAAGACGATTGAGGCGCATGCCAAGGCGCGGATCGAATCGATTGACGCGCCTGAAATGGTGGCGGCGATGGAAGCGGGCGAGATCGCCGTGGTGCCCGGATTTCAGGGAATTTCCGAGGATGGCCGGGTCACGACGCTGGGCCGCGGCGGTTCGGACACTTCGGCGGTGGCCGTCGCTGCGGCGGTGAAGGCGGATCGCTGCGACATCTACACCGATGTCGACGGGGTCTACACCACCGATCCGCGCATCGTTGCCAAGGCACGCAAATTGAAAGCGGTGACTTACGAGGAAATGCTCGAACTCGCGAGCGTCGGGGCCAAGGTGCTCCAGACCCGCAGCGTCGGCCTCGCGATGAAGGAAGGGGTGCGTATCCAGGTGCTCTCGAGCTTTGTCGGCGACGACGCGGTTGCGGCAGACGAATTGCCCGGCACACTGATCGTGTCGGATGAAGAAATGGACGAATTGGTGGAGAAGGGCCTGATGGAACGCCAGCTTGTAACCGGCATCGCGCATGACAAGAACGAGGCGAAAGTGATCCTCACACGCGTTCCTGACAAGCCGGGCGCGGTGGCGCATATCTTCGAACCGCTGGCCGAGGCATCGATCAATGTCGACATGATCATTCAGAACGTGGGCCGCGACAAGGGCGAGACCGACGTGACCTTCACCGTGCCGCAGGCCGATCTGGCGCGCGCGCAGGCGTTGCTGGAGGATCGCCGCGGCGAAATCGGTTTCAACCGGATCATCACCGACAGCAAGATCGCCAAGATCAGCGTCGTCGGTGTCGGCATGAAAAGCCACGCGGGCGTCGCCAGCACCATGTTCCGCGCGCTGTCCGATCGCGGCATCAACATCCAGGCGATCAGCACCTCCGAAATCAAGGTCAGCGTGATGATCGACGAGGACGAAACCGAGCTGGCGGTGCGCGTGCTGCACACGGCCTATGGGCTCGACGCGACGGACTGAGATCGGCCTGCCTCGGCTCACCGTGTTATAGGGCCGGCGCTAACTCCATCTTAACTTTCGGGGTCAAAATCTGGCGGCTGCATAAAGGAGTCGCTCGACAATGGCGCTGAAAGCCCACCTGGAAAAACCCGCAGTTTCTGCCGCACCCGCAATTGATGCAAGGCGCCATCCGCGCCGCGCCCTGCGGCTCGAAACCAGCGGCACTTTGCCCGAGGGGATCGAGGCCAATGTCACGATTCACAACATCTCGCTTGCCGGCCTGCTGATCGAAACCGAACTGCCGCTCGACGTGGGCGAGGTGCTGGCGGTCGATCTGCCGGAAGTGGGGCCGGTCGGCGCGGAGATCGTGTGGGAAAGCGGCCATCTGTTCGGCTGCGCGTTCCAGCAGGCTTTGGGCGAGGCGGCGCTGGCAGCGGCGCAATTGCGCGGGCAGGCGCCTGAAGCCGTGAGCCGGAAGAAGGAAAATGCGCTTGCCATCGGTGCAGGCGATGCGCTGGGCGTCCGGCTCAACCGCCTGCGGCGCGAGCGCGGGCTGACGCTGGCGCAGGTCGCTGCCCAACTCGGCGTGAGCAAGCCTACCGTCTGGGCCTGGGAAAAGGGCAAGGCGCGGCCGATTCCCGAACGCCTGGGCGCGATTGCGAAGGCGCTGGGCGTCGATGAGGATGTGCTCGTCGATGCAGGATCAGGCGACGAGGGCTCTCTCGTCGTGGACGATTGCCGCAACCGTATTGCGAGTGCTTACGGCATCCAGCCCAAGAATGTGCGGATCATGATCGAAATCTGATCGACAAACTGCAAAAACTCTTTTCCAGCCTCTGAATATACCGGAAATATGGTAAACGAAAATCAACGTTGATTCGTTTTTTATATGGGTAAGTTTACAAAACTAACTAGAATATTGGATAGTGCTGAGGATCAATAGATCTTCTTATATTATCAAGCAGGGCAAAGTTAGTTGATTTCTTGCCGACATGAAGTTCGAATTGGCGTGATGGTTCGTCAATCGCCGGGGGCAATCGGCAATGGAAATGCACTTCAGCGCGGCCGAAGGTCGCGCTTTGCACGGTCTCATCGAAGAATCTTCGGGAGACATCGTGGTCCGGCTAGACCGGGCGGGTTTCATTCTTCGCGCATCGGAAAATTCGGCTGAACTCGGCGTGGACCTGTCCGCGCTGCTGCTGAAGCCGCATATTTCCGATCTGGCGGTTCCGGGGCACGGCGCCGATGTCGAGCGCCATGCCCGCGCCGTTCTGGCGGGGGAGGCGGTGGATGGATGGATCGAATTCCCGGTCCGCATCTGCTGGACTGAGGACCAGCACGATTGCGACGCCGATCCGCTTGAATGCCTGCGCTGGTACGCGTTCAGTCTTAAGCCGATCGACGACGGCAATGATCCGGAAACCGCGGCCATCGGCCTGTTGCGCTCGGTCCAGCAGAAACACGCGCTGCAAAGCGAAATCAGCGCTCGTTCGCTGACCGATCCGCTCACCGGCCTCGCCAATCGCCATGCGCTGTGCGCGAGCCTTGAGCGCGCTCTGGAATGCGGAGAGGAACGGGCGCTGGCGGTGTTCGCGCTGGATCGGCTGCGCGCCATATTCATGCAATATGGCCAGCGCGCCACCGACGAAATCCAGTGGGGCTTTGCCCGGTATCTTCGCACCATGGTCTGCACCGGGCAGGAACTGGCGCAGATCGATGCGGAGCGGTTTGCGGTGATCCTGCCGGGCATGTCGATGCGGCAGGCACGGCGCTGGGCGCAGGATGTGCTTGAGACGTTCACCGGCCTCACCAGCACGTCCTCCACCCGCCCGCCCGAACTCACCGCCAGCGCCGGGCTGGCGCGGGTTGAACGCTCGGTCGACTGGACCCTGCGGCAGGCGGAGCTGGGGCTGGTCATGGCACGCGCCGGGGGCGGGATGCGGATCGGGGTGAGCGATCGCCCGGCGCGACCCACCGCCGAACCTTCGGGCATCATCCGCGCGATCGAGGAGGCGCTGCTGCGATCAAGGCGGTAGCGCCGCAAATGCCATCGCGGTTGGCGCAGGCCACCGCAGCGGCTAGTCCCTTGCGCATGTCACATATTGCAACGATTCTGCTGCTTGGCTCGGGCGAACTGGGCCGCGAATTCACCATTTCGGCCAAGCGGCTGGGCGCGCGGGTCATCGCCTGCGATGCCTATGCCAATGCACCTGCGATGCAGCTGGCGGACGCGGCCGAGGTTTTCCCGATGCTCGACGGCGAAGCCTTGCGCGCGACCGTGCTGAAGCACCAACCCGACTTCATCGTGCCCGAGATCGAGGCGATCCGCACCGAAGTGCTGGCCGATCTGGAAGCCGAAGGGTTCAATGTCGTGCCCTCCGCCCGTGCCGCGCAATTGACCATGAACCGCGATGCGATCCGCGATCTGGCGGCGGGTGAACTGGGCCTTGTCACCTCGCGTTACCGTTATGCCGAGAATTTCGAGCAGGTCGAAGCCGCTGCCGCGCACACGGGCTTTCCCTGCGTGATCAAGCCGGTGATGTCGTCTTCGGGCAAGGGCCAGAGCAAGGTCGATGATGCCGCAGGACTTCAGGCGGCATGGGATTACGCGGTGGCCAACATGCGCGGCGACCGGGCGCGGGTGATCGTCGAACAGTTCATCGATTTCGATTATGAAATCACCCTGCTGACAATCCATCACCGGGGCGGGATCAATTTCTGCCCGCCCATCGGCCACCGTCAGGAACGCGGCGATTATCAGGAAAGCTGGCAGCCTGCGCCCATGTCCGAAGCCGCCTTGGCCAAGGCCCGCGAAATGGCGGCGAAGGTGGTCGAGGCGCTGAAGGGCAATGGCAGAGGCTGGGGCATCTACGGGGTCGAATTCTTCGTGAAGGGGGACGAGGTGATCTTCTCCGAACTTTCCCCGCGCCCGCACGATACTGGCATGGTGACGATGGCGTCACAAGACAGGTCGCAATTCGATCTGCACGCCCGCGCGATACTGGGACTGCCGGTGTTCGGCGATCAGGCGGCGCGCTGCGGCGCTTCGGCCGTGATCCTCGCAGACCGCGACAGCGCCGACTTCGCTTTCGAAGGGCTGGCCGACGCGCTGGCGGTTTCGCCGGAGGTTGACGTGCGCATCTTCAGCAAGCCGACCACGCGCCCCTATCGCCGCATGGGTGTGGCTCTGGCACGGGGTCAGAATGCCGAGGACGCACGCGAATACGCCAAGGAAGCAGCCCGCCGCGTGCGCATTGCCTATCGCGACTGATTGATCTTTCGCAGGGGCGCGACTAACCGCGTTTTCCTATGACCGACTTTCCCAAGAGCGCGGCCCTGATGCAGCGCGGCACCGATTTCCTTGGCTGTGAACACGCGATCCTGTGTGGCGCGATGAGCTGGGTATCCGAACGCAATCTCGTTTCCGCGATTTCGAACGCGGGCGGCTTTGGCGTGATCGCCTGCGGGGCGATGACCCCGGAACTGCTCGATGGTGAAATCGCGGCGACGGGCGCGCTGACTGACAAGCCGTTTGGCGTCAACCTCATCACCATGCACCCGCAGCTGTTCGACCTGATCGAGGTCTGCAAGAAGCACGGTGTCGGCCATGTCGTGCTGGCGGGCGGCATTCCGCCCAAGGGCAGCGTTGAAGCGATCAAGGCGTTCGGTGCCAAGGTGATCGTGTTCGCCCCCACGCTGGCGCTGGCGAAGAAGCTGCTGCGTTCGGGCGGCGATGCTCTGGTGATCGAAGGGATGGAAGCGGGCGGCCATATCGGCCCAGTGGCGACCAGCGTTCTGGCGCAGGAATTCCTGCCCGAACTCAGCAAGGATCACGTCGTCTTTGTCGCTGGCGGTATCGGCCGGGGCGAAGCGATTGCGGGCTATCTCGAAATGGGGGCCTGCGGGGTGCAGCTGGGTACGCGATTTGCCTGTGCCACCGAAAGCATCGCCCACCCTGAATTCAAGAAGGCGTTTTTCCGCGCCAAGGCCCGCGATGCCGAAACCAGCGTGCAGGTCGACCCGCGCCTGCCAGTGATCCCGGTGCGTGCGTTGCGGAACAAGGGCACGGAGGAATTCACCCGCAAGCAGATCGAAGTCGCCAAGCTGCTGGATGATGGCGCGGTCGACATGCTTGAGGCGCAATTGCAGATCGAACATTTCTGGGCTGGCGCGCTGCGCCGTGCGGTGATCGATGGCGACGTCGAGAACGGATCGCTCATGGCGGGCCAGTCGGTCGGCATGGTGACCAAGGAAGAGCCGGTTGCCGACATCATGGTGCAATTGATGCAGGAATGCGAAGCCGCGCTGTCGAGAAGGTAAGGGCCGATGATCCGCACCACCCTTGCCGCGCTGGCGATTGGCATGTCGACCGCGGCAGCGGCGCATTCGTTCTGGCTGGAGCCTGCCGATCATACGATTGACGTGGGCGAGGAAGTCCGGGTCGATTTCCGGATCGGCGATGCCGGTGAAGCCGGAGACTGGGCTGTCTATTGGGAACGGGTCGCGGCATTCAGGCTGCATGGCCCCGATGGTGTGATCGACCAGCAGCGCGCCTTGCGCATCACCGCTCCGGGGGAGAAGGGCGGCGCACAGCTTCGCCCGCGCAGTCCCGGCAGCTACATCCTTGCCTTTGAAAGCAACCCGAGCTTTTCCGATCTCGAAGCCGAACGGTTCGATCGCTATGTCGAACACGAAGGGCTGACGGCGATAGCCGCGCACCGTGCGGCGACGGGCGCAGCGTCGAGGAACGGCACCGAAATCTACATGCGCCGGGCCAAAACGCTGGTGCAGGTGGGCGACAAGATCACTCCCGACGTCACCCAGACCATCGGCCAGATTCTCGAAATCCGACCGCTGCAAAATCCTTTCGCGCTGGATGCGGGTGCGCCGCTCGATCTTCAGGTGTTCTGGCGCGGGCAGCCGCTGGGCGGGGCGATGTTGAGTGCGGCTCCGCTGGATGCAAAGGGCGAGGTGAAGACATTCACCACCAGCACCGACGGCGTCATCCGGGTGGAGGCTCCCGGCGAGGACGCGATGCTCTATGCGGTGGTATGGGGTGTTCCTGCACCCAATGATGCGCGTGCGGATTACATCACCGTGTTCTCCAGCCTGACGGTGGCAGGCCGATGAGCGATCCCTTGATCCTGACGCTCGATTGCGCGGACCAGCCGGGGATCACCGCACGCGTCACCGCCTTCCTGTTCGAGCGCGGGTGCAACATCCTCGATGCGCAGCAGTTCCGCGATCCGGGGTCCGACCGGTTCTTCATGCGCGTGGCCTTCGATCCGACCGGCACCTCGACCGAGGCGCTGCGCACCCGCTTTTCGAAGCTGGCGACCACTTTCGACATGAACTGGAAGATGGCGGCGGAAAACCGTCCGCGCCGCACCATCATCCTTGTCAGCAAGTTCGATCATTGCCTTGTCGATCTGCTCTATCGCTGGCGCACGGGAGAGCTGAACATCGATCCGGTGGCGATCGTGTCGAACCACCCGCGCGAGGCTGCGATCCATATCGATATCGGCGACATCCCGTTCCACCACATCCCCGTGACCCCGGATACCAAGCCCGAGGCGGAGGCGCGTTTTCGCGCGCTGGCGGAGGATAAGCAGGCGGAACTGGTGGTGCTGGCGCGTTACATGCAGATATTCTCGGACGAACAGAGCGCGCATTTCGCCGGGCGCTGCATCAATATCCACCATAGCTTCCTGCCAGGTTTCAAGGGCGCCCGGCCATACCACCAGGCGCATGATCGCGGGGTCAAGATCATCGGCGCGACGGCGCATTTCGTCACCGCCGATCTCGATGAAGGACCGATCATCCATCAGGATGTCGAACGCATCACTCACACCGACAGCGCCGAGGATCTGGTGCGCAAGGGCCGCGATATCGAACGCCGCGTGCTCGCCGAAGCGGTGCGGCTATTCGTGCAGGAGCGCGTCTTGATGAACGGCAACCGGACGGTGGTTTTCAGGGGTTAATTCACCCCGCGCAGGATCTGCACCCGATTGGGCACGCAGGGCACGCCATTGACCGGCGCGGTGTAGGCGCTGGAAAATGGCGGGATCTGCCCGTTGGTCCAATAGGTCGTCAGATACCCCCCGCCAAGGTTCGCGCTGTAAGGGCACAGACCAAAGGAATAGGCCGGAGGTGTCGCGCTGGCAGGCGGCGAATAGCGCGATTGCCGTTCGCGCAGCCGGGCAAGCTGGGTGCGTTTGCGTTCAAGACAGACGCTGTCGTAACCGGCGAAATCGCCGTCCCGATCATAGACCGAACATTGCTCGTAATCGCCCGAGGAAAGGCTTTGTGCGGCGGCGGGTGTCGCCATGCCGAATGCGCTCGCCAGCGCGAAAGCGGTGATTGTGCCGATGTGTTTCATGGATACCCCCTGATCGCCTGACCCAGAGGGTATCCATGAAGGGTTTTAGCCCCGATGAACGGGCCTGTTGTCTTTCAGCAAGGTTTACCGCCTTGCGACTTTGCCTGGTCCCTCGATCGCCTTGTCCTCGTTGGCGCGCTGGATCACATAAGCGCGGATCGCGTCGATCTCGTCCTTGCTCAGCGAGTCCTTGAACGAGACCATGCCGTTGTCCTTGAGGATGCCGTCATGCACCACCGCCTGCCAGCTTTCCGCATTGCCCAGCGTGCCTGAGCGGCGAAGGTCGGGCAGCACGGTCGATCCGACAGCGCCGGGCGCATGGCAGACCGCACAATAGCGGGCGTATTTGGTGGCGCCGAGCGCGATCGTCTCGGCTGAGGCGCGGCTGGGCGGCGGGTCTAACGGGAGCGCCACCAGCGGCTTCTCTTCGGGCAGAGCCGCCGTCCCGCCCAGCTTGAACACCATCAGGCGCGATACATTGCGCACCGGCCCGGCATCGTTGATCAGCCCGCCATCGGCGGTGATCGCATAGGCGCCGCCCCATCCGGCCAGCACCGCGACATATTGTTCGCCATCGACGGTGTAGGTGACAGGGGGAGCGACGATCCCGGTCTGCGCGGCAAAGCTCCACAGCTTCTCGCCCGAGCCCGCCGCATAGGCCGCAAACTCGCTCGACGAATTGCCCTGGAACACAAGGCCCCCTCCGGTCGCCAGCAGCCCACCGTTCCACGGGCCGGGGAATTCAACCGTCCAGCGTGCCTCCTGCTTGACCGGGTCCCACGCCACCAGCTTCCCCTTGACCGTGCCGTATACTTCGCGGCGGAAGCCCATGTCCGGCGGCAGGTCGCCCGCGCCCAGATTGTATGCGACGTTGAAGCCGCGCGCCCTGTCGGGCTTCCAGTCGGCTTCGGGGGCGTAGACGGTCGCGGCTTCGAACGCCGGGATATAGACCAGCCCTTCGCCCGGATGGAACGCCATCGGATGCCAGTTGTGACCGCCCAGCGGCCCCGGCAGCACCAGCGCGGGCTTGCCCGTCTTGTCGACGCGGGTTTCGGGATTTTCGATCGGGCGACCGTTTTCATCCAGCCCGGTTGCCCAGTTGATCGGGATATAGGGCTTGCCCGAAATCAGTTCCCCGGTCGCCCGGTCGATCACGTAGAAGAAACCGTTCTTTGGAGCCTGCATCAGCACCTGCCGCTCCTCCCCGTCGATCTCCATATCGGCAAGGATGATGTGCTGCGTCGCGGTGTAGTCCCAGGTCTCTCCCGGAGTGGTCTGGTAATGCCACGCATATTCGCCCGTATCCGGGTTCAGCGCGACGATGCTCGAAAGGTAGAGATTGTCCCCTTCGCCCGTGCCATCCTCACCCGGAGAGCGATAGGCTCGGTTCCATGGGGATCCATTGCCCACCCCGATGTACAGCAGGTTGAGATCCGGGTCGTAGGCCATCGAATCCCACACAGTGCCGCCCCCACCGATGCCGTTGTCGCTGCCCAGCACATCGCCAAACCACGTGTCGGCCGCTTTTTGCAGATATTCCGGATCATCCGATGAATCGCCATCGGGTACGGTGTAGAAGCGCCACAGCTCCTCTCCGTCCTCCGCCGAATAGGCCGCGACATAGCCGCGCACGCCGAATTCCGCCCCGCCATTGCCGATGATCACCTTGCCATCGATCACGCGCGGCGCGCCGGTGACGGTGTAGCTCCTGGTCTGGTCGACGGTGACCTTTTCCCACTGCACTTCGCCGGTGTCTCGATCCAGCGAGACCAGCCGCCCGTCAAGCGTGCCGAGGAACAGCGAATTACCCCATGTGGCAAGCCCGCGATTGACGACATCACAGCACGCCTTGACCGCGGTTTCCCCCGGAACCTTGGGATCGTATTCCCACAGCTTTGCGCCCGTGGCGGCGTCGAATGCCTTCACCTTGCTCCATGCGGTGGTGAGGTACAGCTTGCCATCCAGCACCAGCGGAGTCGCTTCCTGCCCGCGCGCGGTGTCCATGTCGGCAAACCATGCAAGGCCAAGCTCGCCGACGTTTTCGGCATTGATCTGGTCAAGCGGAGAGAAGCGCTGTTCGGAATAGGTGCGCCCGTGGCTGATCCAGTTGGCGCTGTCCCCGTCCGCGCCGACCAGCATGGCGGCGGTAATGCCTTCGCCCGCCCCATCGCCCATCAATTCGCTGCAACCCCATGCGCCCAGTGCCGCCAGCGCAAGCAGCGGCGCGGCAAGATATGCCTTGTTCATTCTTCTCTCCCATCGGGTTCTCTGACCCGTCGGTAGGCATGTTGCCTTTGCCGGGAACGCTTGTCCATAACCAAGCGTCTTGATGGTGAAGAAGCCGCGATATGGCTGACAATTCGGGAGAACATCATGTGTGATGAGGCGAAACTGAAGCAGTGGGCGGCAGGTGTTGTCAGCCGCCGTGATTTTGGAGTTCTGGCCAGCGCGGCAACCGTAATGGCTTGTGCCCCGATGGAAGGCGGCGATGATTATGCGGCGGACAATGTCGCGCGCGATCTGGTTGAAAGCATGGTCAGCTTTGACACCGCCGACGGCACGATGGACGCGTTTTTCGTCCACCCCGCTGACGGTGCGCATCCCGGTGTGATCTTCTGGCCCGACATCGCCTCCATCCGCGAAAGCAAGCGCAACATGGCACGGCGGCTGGCGGGGCAGGGGTATGCCGTTCTCGTCGTGAACCCCTATTACCGCGATGTCGCGGGTGAACAGTTTGCCGATTTCGCCGCGTTCATTGCCGATGGCGGGTTCCAGAGCGTGCGCCCGTGGCGCGGCAAGCTGGATGCCGATGCGGTGGGACGCGATGCGGCGGCTGCGGTGGCCTGGCTCGATCAACAGGATGCGGTCGATACGGCGCGCGGCATCGGGACGCAGGGCTATTGCATGGGCGGCCCCTTCACCGTCTGGAGCTCGGCAGCGGTTCCCGCCCGGATCAAGGCGGCGGCCAGTTTCCACGGCGGCGGGCTGGTGCGCGCCGACGATCCCAAGAGCCCGCACAACATGCTCGATCAGGCGAGCGCAAGCTATCTGATCGCCATCGCCCGCGACGATCACGCCGAAAACCCCGAGGCGAAATTGCGCTTTGCCGAAGCCGCAGGCCGCGCTGCACGGCCCGCCAATGTCGATGTCTATGACGGCGATCACGGCTGGACCGTGCCCGACAGCCCGGCCTATGCCGAAGCGGCTGCGGAACAGGCCTATGCCGACCTGCTGAAGCTTTACCGGGAGAATTTGTAGGTTTCGGACGCGGCGACGCGGGTCAAACCGTTAGCCCGCGTCGCGTCCTTACAAGCTGCTTGGTCAACCAGCCGCCTATGCTGGCCCTCGTCAATGCACATTTGGGGAGGGGCATGTTGGGCCGATTGAAGATGGTGTTCGGGGCACTCGCCCTTGGTGGTGCCATTTTTGCCGCGCCATCGCAGGCACAGCCGCAATTGTCGGATCTGCCGCCCGAAGCCAGCGCCTATCGCGGGTTTGTGGTGATGCGCGAGATCGATAATCGCTGTCCCAATCTGAACTTTGGTGAACGCAGCACGCTCAACGATCTCGCCCTGGGTGCGATGATGCGCATTCCAGCCATCGCCAACAGCGACATCGGCGAAATGGGGCCTCAGGCCTATTTTGAGCGGATCGAGGCGGTTTCGGCGCCGATCGCCGCCGAAGCGAAATCCGCTGCGATCTGGGCGCCTTGCGAAGAAGCGCCGAGGCTGCTTGGCCGGGTCAAGGTCGATGTGATGGTGAGCGCGGTCGCGCATTTGCAAAAAGGCCTGCCTGTTTTCGAGGAAAGCGCGACCGACCTGCAAAAGCGGGTGGCGGCGGCTTTGCTCAACCACTTGCGGCAATTGACCGCCAACGCCCCGCAGGGCGCGCTGGAACAGGCGGTGGCGGCACAGATGCAACAGATTGAACTGACGCCCGAGCAAGCCGCGCAGGATGCCCGCCGGTTCATGTCGCATTTCGCCGTTTCAAGCGGGCTGGCGAACAACGGCTATGCCCTGCGCTGGTCAGAAGCGGGCAAGGGCTGGATGCTGATCGATACCACGACCCGCGAACGCGCCGGGCTTGATCTGTATGTCGAGCCGCGCATCGCCGCCTATTACCGGCAGGCAAGCGCGCCCGATGATTTCGCCCATTTCTACAATGGCGATACGCGGATCGTGATGCTGCCGCGCAAGAGCGACAGCCGTGTAGGGTTCATTGCCTTCCCGGTGGATGCCTCGCAACCGCTTGAAGCCAGCGAGGTTGCGGTCTGGCCGCGTTACATGTCCGAACCAAAGACCCGCCATTCCGATTTCGGATGCGTGCGCGGGGCGCAATGCTTCCGCTTCTCGATCGAGACTGGCCGACTGCTGGTGTCACGCGCCGATGACAGCGATCTGTTCCAGGGCGCGCGGGTGGCGGTCCACGCTCCGTTTTCACCGGGCAATGATCCTGGCCCGCAGATCATCAACGACCGGACCCGCGAAAACCAGCCCCCGGTCGATTACCTCCCGCTGCGCGAGATGTTCGCCGAATAGCATCTGGCCCAAAGTCAGGCCCCGGCGCCGGGCGTTTTCCTACTCGGGCAAAATCTGGCTTGGTCCGGCGGATGGAAACTGTTCGATCCGATTTGGCCGATCTTGCGCCTCACATTTTGTGGGCAGGTTGCGCCCATCCGGGTGACACTCTTGCGCCTGTAAGGCGACAGTTTGCATGGCCAAAGAGTGACGCTTTCGCGCGCATGGGTGACACTTCACCCGCTAAAGTGACACTTTCTCATGCAGGGGTGACACTTTCTGGCCGAAAGGTGACACTGGCGCGGCTTTTTCTTCAGGACAGTGTTCCATGTGTTCCACGCTGTTGGGAACGCATGGGCCACTGCGGCGAATCAGCCGGCGCTTTCGCGGACCTTGCTGCGCTCGTTCGACAGGCCGAACCGGCCAAAGCTGCGATAGCGGGTCATCCACTTGTCGAGGAACTGGCCCAGCGGGCGCGGCTCGATCCCCAGATCGGCAAAGCCAGGCGCGCCTTCGCTGACGGTGCTGCCGGGTTGCAGCAGCGTCCACTGGTCGCGGCTCATCGGCGTACCGGGAAGGCTGGCGAACAGGCCCGAAAGCCCGTCGGGCATGGCGATGAAGCGGCGCTTGCGGCCCTGGGCTGCGGCGATGCGCTCGTTGATCTCCATCATCGAAAGCTGCTCCGGCCCGCCCAGTTCGTAGGTGCGCCCGCCATGCTGCGCCGGGTTCTCCAGAGCGACGGCGATCGCTTCGGCCACGTCGTCGACATAGACCAGCTGCAGCTTCGCCTCAGGCCCGAACACCGGCAGCACCGGCATCAGCTCGATCAGCCCGGCGAACATGTTGATGAAGCCGTCATCCTGCCCGAACACGATCGACGGGCGCAGCACGGTCGCCTCCGGGAAGGCGGCGAGGACGTTCTCTTCGCCCTTGGCCTTGCTGCTGGCATAGGCGGTGGGGGACGACGCATCGGCGCCGATCGCGCTGACATGGACAAAACCCTTGGCGCCGCCGGCCTTGGCGATGGCGGCCATCCGGCCCGGTGCCTCGCCCATGACTTCGCCAAGGTCGCCGTCGAATGCCCCGACAAGGTTGACGACATAGTCAGCCCCGTGGAGCGCGGCCTTGAGGCTGTCTTCACGGGTGATGTCGCAGCGTGCGAACTGCAACTGGCCGAGATTGGCAAGCGGCTTCAGCGGCCATGCCTTTTCGGGATTGCGGCAGGCAATGCGCACCCGCGCGCCGCGCGCGAGCAGCGCCTGAGCAACGTAATTGCCTATAAAGCCGCCACCGCCGAACACGGTGACGAGAGAGTCGGAAAGAGGCGAGGCAATGGACATGGCTCAGATCCCTTTTGAGCACGTTCGAGACGGAGAATCTGCTGCGTCCCATGCGTCAACACGGCGCAATGGGCAAGGGTTGCGGTGTTGTTAGTTCGCCTGCGCCCGCATCGCCAGCATCAGCGCACCGGTGATACCGGCATCATCGCCATGGTGCGGACGCTGGATGGTCTGGCGTGCCGAGCCGGGGAGGTATCCGGCTCCGAGCTGGCATGCACGCTCTGCGATCCGTTCTGTCAGGCCCGGCGTCTTGGCAACTCCGCCGCCGATCATCACGCGCTCGATGGCGTTGGTCGCGAACAGGGTGTGACACGCCTGCGCGATATAGTCGGCAATGATCGCGTGCGCAGGATGCCCGTCAGGCAATTCCGACAAGGAAGCGCCCCAACGCGCCTTGATGGCTGGGCCGCTTGCCAGCCCTTCGAGGCAGTCGCCATGATGCGGGCAGATGCCTGCGAACTCGTGGTCAAGAGGATGGCGTCTGGGAAAGACATGGCCCAGTTCAGGATGCCCGACGCCGTGAACCGGTTTGCCATCCTGCACCAGACCACCGCCGATCCCGGTGCCGATCGTGAAATAGGCAAGGCTGCGGCATCCGTTTGCCTGCGCAGCAGCATACTCAGCAAGAGCCGCTGCGTTGACGTCGGTATCAAAGCCGACCGGTACGCCCAATCGTTCTCGGAAGAAACCGGCTATGTCGCAATCATGCCAGCCCGGCTTGGGCGTGTTCGTGATATGGCCCCAGCGCGGCGATGTCGGGTCCAGTTCGACGGGGCCGAAGCTGCCGATCCCCAGTGCGGTGAGTGTTCCCTGCGATGCGAGCCATGCGGCCGCTTGGGCAAGGGTGGTTGCCGGGTCCGCAGTCGGGATGCTGTGGCGCGCGCGGATCTCTTCGGGAGAACTCCCCACGGCGAGCACGAATTTGGTCCCGCCGGCTTCGATCGCGCCCAGCATCACGCTGTCGCTTCAGGCTGCAGGGCTCCGAGGCTTGCTCGGTCACCGTCGAGTTTGAGTTGCAGCAGCGGCGCAGGCACTCCGCCAAAGGAGGTCGCCTGGTCAGGGGCATCATAGACATCGACAAAGCTGCAAACCGTAAGGCTCGCATCGACGAACCAGCTGTATGTCTGCTGCGGCAGGTCGGTCGGGTTCGCGAGCACCAACCCTGAGCCGTTAAGCGGGCGCCAGTCACCCCGGAGGCTTTCCGCTACCATTCCGTACAAACCCCCTGGCGCGTGCCGCAGACCCGGTGCGAACGTCGCTGTCTGCGTCGACCAAAAGGCATAATAGCGGCCATCATGAAACACCAGGTGGGCTCGTTCCAACTCGTTGTTCACTGCATCAGCATGAATGAGCGGAGGATCGAGGTACCACCCGGTGGGGGTCTTGCGTGCGATCCCGAAGGCCCCGTTGAATGCGCTTTCAGACCCTGCAAGCGAGCCTGTGAATGCCAGATATTCGGTGTTGTCGGCAGGATCGCGGAAATAGGCGGGATCACGGAACGCCTTGATCGTGCCCGGTGCGCCGTCATGCGCATCAGCCGCGTCATAGTAAGGAGCGTAATGGTAGATGATGCGAGCGGGCTCAGACCATTGCCCCGGCATGCCGTCCTTGCCGATCTTGGCTTTCGCCTTCCACAGCTGCTGTTGGTATCCTCCGGCTCGTTGCGCCGTTCCGGCAGCGGTGAAGAACAGGGTCAACGTCCCATCGTCGAGCAGCGCCGATCCGGCCCATTCGCGCTCATAGGGCACATCAAAGGCAGGCAAGACCGGACCGAGGTCGACCCAGTCCAGGCCGCGCCGTTCGATGAAATGGATCTTGGCTTCGAAATGTCTAAGCGCCGGGTCTCCACGATCCGGTGCTGTCAGCGCCATCCACAGCTCTCGCCCTCCGACAGGTGCCCGCGCACCCCATGCATCCTGCACAGGCCACATGTCCCAATAGAGCCGATCGGACGCCAGCAAGGACCTGTCGACCTTGGAAATCGCCGGTATGCGGTTCTTGTCTCCGGGGTTGATCCGGCGCACGTGATCTCCGGTCCAGGCGCTCGTCATGACAGAAATCAATCCCGCTTCACAATTCAAGAAATTGGGCTGGCCGCCCGGCGAAAGCAGCCAGCCCTTCACTTCAACCCGGCTCTAGAAGTCGAACCGCACCGATGCCAGCACGGTCCGGCCTGCAATCGAGCGCGCGCGCACGATGCCATTGCCGGGGATCGAACCTTCTTCGGCTTCGGTGAAGCCCGAAACATTGAAGAGGTTCTGTGCATTGAGCCCAATCTCGACCCGGTCGATGGGGCGCACTGCAAGGAAGGCGTTCACCTGCGCGAATGCGGGCAGCTCAAGCTGATTGCTGTCCTGCGTGAAGCTGTCCGTGGTGCCAACCACGTTCGCGCCAAGCGTGAACATATCCGCGTCATACTGAGCGGTGGCTTGATAGACGAGATCAGCCTGACGGCGGGGCGTATTGCCAATCACGCTTGCATCAAGCGCATCGACGATTTCCGCATCTGTCCAGGTTGCCCCTGCGGACAGGGTGAACGGCCCGCTGCGATATGCGCCTTCGAGTTCGATGCCGAAAGCTTCGAATTCGGTGTCGAACAGGACGACCGGGGCGATGTCGACATTGGTCTCTGCGGTCTTGGCAAAGAAGCCGGTGGCGAACAGAGAAATCCCGCCGGACTGATACTTCAGACCCGCCTCAAGCTGATCGACCGATGCCACCACGCCCGAGTCGCCGCCCGGAAGGCTGCCATCCACCGTGCTGACTGCGGGCGAGAACAGGCTGCGGTCCGCAGTGTGGCGTCCGCCCTGGCTGTAGCGCGCGAAGATGCCTAGATCATCTGTCAGCAGGTAGTTCGCGCCCAGCGAGAAACTGAAGTAGCCAAAGTCGTAGTTCACCGGTCGCGCATTGCCGAGCGGCAGGATGCTGGTTTGCGCTTCGGCAGGGCTGATCACACCGTCATTGTCGAAATCGAAGCTTGTCACCCCGACGCCAAAGCCGCTGTCCGATCCGGTGATCGTGCCGCTGGCGTCGCCGTAATCGTAGCGGATGCTTGCATCGAGCGTCAGCCGGTCGAGTTCGAGCGAAAGCGATGCGAAGGGCGCATAGGTGCTGTAGTCGACATCGTAGTTGCGGCGGCAGCAATTGCCGAAGAAGCTGGCGCCGAAACCGACAGTGCCGTTTTGGGTGACGAGATCGCCATTGGCATCGCGGATGTCGACCAGCACGGCCTGACCATCGCCCTGCACCGTCTGAACATGCGAGGTCCAGACCCAATCGGTGTCGATGGCCTGGCGCGAAAGGTAGAAGCCGGTGGTGAAATTGGCCGAACCTCCGCCGAAGTCGAATTCCTTGTTGACCCGGAAATCATTGGTGATGTTGTCGAGGCTGTTCAGCCGGACGTTGAACACCACGACATTGGTCAGCAATCCGTTGCCGCCGATGCTGGCAGCGTTGGCGGCCGAGCCGGCATTGGGGCCGGTCGCAAATTCGATCGTCGAACCCGCACCGCCAATGCCATCAGCGATGGATTGTGCATCGCCCGCGCTGGCCGGGAAGGGCGACTGGAAGCTGCCCGAATTGTCAGCAAAGCGGAACCGGTTGGTCAGCGTCCATCCGTCGCCAACGTCGATTTCGCTTTCGATCCCGAAGGCAAGGCTTTCCACCGAAAGGCCATCACGGAAATCGAAGCTGGCGACATTGTTGTCGCCGTCCAGCGTGACGGCCGGCGTCAGGAACGGGCTGTAGAGCGAGTCGCTGCGCGGATCGAAGCCGGGGATCGCGCTGTAATCCGGGCTGGAGTTGGTTCCTCCTACAAAGACCGGCTGCGGCAGGATCGTCGGTGTCTTGTCGTCCAGATATTTGGCGTGGAAGCGGATGTAGCCGCCATCGAATTCCTTTGTGATGTTGGTCTTGATCTGGCCTCCGTCATAGCCGTTGTAACCGATGTCGCGCGGGCCTTCCCCGGTGCGATAGAAGCCCCCGACATGGAAATACAGATCATCGGCGAGCGGCGCACCGTAATCGAAATCAAGCCGGTAGGTTTCGAAGTCGAGGCCTACGCTCCCCTGGATCGCTCCGCCTTCTCGTTCGCCGGTCTTGGAGATGAAGTTGATCACCGCGCCCGGGGCGTTTGACGCGAAGGTTGAGGCCGAGCCGCCGCGAACCGCTTCGACGCGGGCGACGCTGCGGTCTGCGCGGAGGAAGTTGTCGGCATTGCCGAAGATGATGTCGCCGAACTCGAGGATCGGCAGGCCATCTTCCTGCAGCTGGATATAGCGCGCGCCGCCGGTCGACACAGGAATGCCGCGCACCGCGATGTTCGCATTGCCTTCACCGCCCGATGCTTCGGAGCGGATGCCGGGGATCTGCCGGATCAGGTCGGCGGACGAAGGGGCGCCGAGATCGGTAAGTGCTTCGGCGCCAATGGTGCTGACCGAGACCGAGCTTTCGATCCGGTTCTGGCCACGTGCAACGGCAGTGACAATGATTTCGCTGCCTTCGGCCTCTGCGGCTCCGTCAGCGGCGTTTTCTTGGGCTATGGCCGGGCTGGCAAGGCCGAACACGGTAACGCTTGCGCAAAGCGCGGTGCGAAGTTTCATCAATATTCTCCTCTCGAATGCGCGCTTCTTTGGCGACGACGAGCTAAGGCCTAGCCATAATGCAAACGATTGCAACAGAAAAATGCAAACGTTTGCAAAATGCGCGGAAACGTGTCACTCCTTGTCCGTAGCGTGGCAAAGACCCGCGAACGGGACTGGATCGGGAAAGGCATCATATGACGGGAAAACCCCGGCTTTCGCTGCTGCGAATCATTGAAATGAACATCGGCTTTTTTGGCCTGCAGTTCAGTTTCGGCCTGCAACAGGCCAATATGGGGCCGATCTACGGGTTCCTCGGCGCGGACGAGGCGACAATGCCGCTGCTGTGGCTTGCAGGGCCGATGACGGGTCTGATCATCCAGCCCATCATTGGGGCGATGAGTGACCGGACGAATTCGCGGATGGGGCGACGCACACCCTATTTCCTGATCGGCGCAGTCATCTGCACGCTCAGCCTGTTTGCCATGCCATATTCGAGCGCGCTTTGGATGGCGGCGAGCCTGCTGTGGATCCTCGATGCGGGCAATAACATCACGATGGAGCCGTACCGTGCCTATGTCGCAGACCGGCTCGCGCCCGAGCAACGATCGGTCGGGTTTCTTACGCAAAGCGCGTTTACCGGGCTCGCCCAGACGCTGTCCTATCTTGCTCCTTCGCTTCTGACAGCCTTCGTGGCGCGAGATGTACTGGACGATAACGGCATTCCGGTGATCGTGCGGATCGCCTTTGTAATAGGGGCAATTCTGTCGATCTCCACCATCGCATGGTCGGTCTGGCGCGTTCCGGAATTGCCGCTGAGCGACAAAGAACGTGCTGAACTCGAAGGCAAGCCGCTTACCGTGCGTGCGACCTTCACCGAAATCGTATCCGCGATCCGTGCGATGCCACGCCCGATGAAACAGCTTGCAGGTGCCATGCTTTGCCAATGGTATGCGATGTTCGCTTACTGGCAGTTCATTACATTCGCAGTCGGCCGCAGCATCTATGAAACCAGCGATCCGGCAAGCGCCGCCTTTCGCGAGGCCGTGCTGACGACCCAGCAGGCCGGCGCGTTGTACAACTTCATCGCCTTTCTTGGTGCGCTTGCCCTGATCCCGGTGGTAGCTCGGTTTGGCGCGCGCCACGTGCATGCCGTGTGTCTCGCCGCTTCGGGCGCGGCGATGCTGATGATCCCGGGCGCCAGCAGCCCGATCGGACTGTTTGCGCTGATGCTGGGAATCGGGATTGGCTGGGCCGGGATGATGGGCAACACCTATGTCATGCTCGCCGATTGCATTCCGCCTGAGCGCAATGGCGTTTACATGGGTGTATTCAATCTGTTCATCGTTATCCCAATGCTGATCCAGACGCTTACGATGCCGCTGATGTACGATGCAATTCTCGGCGCTGACCCACGCAATGTCCTGTTGCTGGCAGGTGGCTTGATGCTGGCAGGCGCGGTGGCTACGCTGCGGGTGGATGCCGGACATCGCCAGCCCCGCAACTCACGTCTGGCGCCTGGTTAGAGGGGCGGCTGAGGGAAAGCATGGCCGACAAGGAGGAAACTGGTGGACGGGTGATGGTGCGAACCATCACTGATCTGGCGCGTCTCGCCGGGGTTTCCCCCGGTACGGTTTCGCGCGCTCTTGCTGGCAAAAGTCTCGTCAACGCCAAGACGCGCGAGAAGATTGAAGCCATTGCCCGCGAACACGGGTTCCGCCCCAACCAAATGGCAAGTGGCCTGCGTCGCCAGAAGACGGGCGTGATCGGCGTGATCATCCCGCTGGGTCACGATAGCCGCCAGCAGATTTCCGACGGCTTTTTCATGACGCTGCTTGGTTACCTCGCCGATGAGCTGACGCGTGAGGGATACGACCTCATGCTGCGCCGGGTTGTGCCGGAAAATGATGCCGACTGGCTCGACCGGTTCATCGGCTCCGGCATGATCGACGGGGTAATCGTGATCGGCCAGTCCGACCAGTTCGAGCGGATTGAGGAAGTTGCCGATGGCTATCGCTCGATGGTCGTCTGGGGTAATCACACTGAAGGGCAGCGGCATTGCGTGGTCGGCACCGACAACAGGCTTGGCGGCAGGTTGGCAGCAGAGCGTCTCATTGCTGCGGGCGCAAAGGATCTAGCGTTCCTTGGTGACACAACCGCCATCGAATTTGCCGCTCGTTTTGCTGGTGCGAAGGATGCGGCTCAGCGACTAGGTGTGACGATTACCGCGCTTCCTACCCATCTGTCGCCCGATCGTGCGAGTGAGGAGATCGCCCTCCATCTTGCCCAGAACGCAGGGCGGATAGACGGGATATTCGCGGCCACAGATACTCTTGCGGCACTTTGCTTGACGCAATTGCGCTTGCTAGGGATCAGCGTACCTGAGACGATCAAGCTTGTCGGTTTTGACGATTTGCCTATTGCCTCCCAGACCGTTCCGTCTCTCACTACGGTCAGGCAGGACATAGCCGCAGGAGCGCGTGGCCTCGTCGAGCTCTTGCTGCGAAGGCTGGCAGGACAGGAGACGGAGAGCCTGATTTTGCCCCCGCAACTCATAATGCGCCATTCTGCCTGACGCAGCCTGCGTGGGCGGGACGAAAGGCGGCATCCGATCCCTCAATGCCGCCTTTCGACGTCTGCTATTCAGCCGCCTCGCGCATGTCCGTATGCCACACGGGCTGGATCGGGGCGGGGAGGCCGGTTTCCGCTTCGCAGGCCGCCCGCAGTTCTTCGATACCGGGACCGTAGTCGAACAGCGGCAGTTCGCCGCGTGTCGCCTTGATTTCGGCACGCAGGGCTTCGGTCGCGCTTGCGTCCACCACGCCTTCCGCGTCAGCAACCACGCCATAGGCGCGTGCGCCTTCGGGCGTGACCAGACCCTGCCGGATTTCGAGCCCTACGATAGCCGGATCGCGTTCGAGTGGATCGCCCCATCCGCCTCCGCCCCAGGTGATGAAGTGCAGGAGATCTCCCGCTTTCACTTCGACATCCTCGACCTTGTTGCCGACGATTTCGGTGGAGCCGTCAGCGCGCTCGAGCACTTTCCGGGCGCGCATTCCCGGATGCCCGCCGTTCACGCCCCAAGGCGGCACGAACCAGCGGTCATCATGGATCGCAATGTTGCCATCGGCGAGGAAGCGGTAGGTCATGTGAATGCCGTTGCCACCGCGGTGCACACCGGCACCGCCGCTGTCTGGCTCGGTCGAATAGCGCTCGATCCGCAGCGGGAAATAGCGTTCGAGGAACTCGTTGGGCACGTTGGTAAAGCCCGGCCACAGCGAGTGTCCGTCCGGCCCGTCGCCCAAAGGCCGTCCCGGAATGCCGCCGAAACCGATCTGGAACAGCTGGAACCATTCGCGGTTGCCCTTGCTGGTGTCCCAGCCGGAATAGAACAGGTGCGGCGAGGAAGAGAAGCCGGCCGCATTGAGGAATTCCGGGGTTCCCTGGCCCAGCAATCCGCCCAGAATGTCGAAGATGCGGCCCAGCGCATGGGTGCGGCCCGAAAGCGCGGCGGGGAATTGCGGCTTCAGCAGCGAACCTTCGGGGATACGGACTTCGATCAGGTCGTAGAACCCGTCATTGAACATGATCTGCGGGTCGAAGACCATGATCATGTAGATGCCGAAGAACATCTTGAACATGTTCTCGTTGAGATAGAAGTTGATCGAAGCCGCCGATTGCGGATCGGTCCCGTCGAAATCGAGGATGACCTTGTCGCCCTCGCGACGCATCGTGCACTTGATCTTGTAGGGGCCATAGCCCTTGCCATCGTCGCAGATGTAATCCTCGAAGCTTTTGGGCTCTTCCGACACCGCCATCCCGATCAGCGCCTTCATGGCGCGGTGATTGCGATCAAGCAGTTCCTGCGTGGCGGAGACATAGACATCATCGCCAAACCGGTCTGCCATCTCGATCACGCGGCGTGCGGCGACCCGGCAAGACGCGATCAGCGCGTTGAGGTCCGCCTGGCACCAGTCGGGCTTGCGCGTCTGGTGCATCACCAGCTTCATCAGGTCGGAATTGTATTCGCCCTTCTTCCATATCTTCACCGGAGGAATGCGCACGCCTTCTTCAAAGATGCTGGACGCGCCGATGGGCATGGAGCCTGGGACCATGCCGCCAATGTCGCTCTGGTGGCCGAACATCGCGGTGTAAGCGAGCAGGCGTCCGTCCTTGAACACGGGGAGCAGCACCAGCCAGTCGTTCGAGTGGCTGATGGCCCCTTCGCAGGAATAGGGATCGCTGAGGAAGATCATGTCGCCATCTTCCAGCGTGTCGTCATAGCCTTTCAGGAAGCCGTCGATGAAGCTGCCGAACTGGCCGACAATCATCTTGCCCGATGGATCGGCGATCAGCGGGAAGGCGTCACCCTGTTCGCGAATGCCGGGGGACATGGCGGTGCGCACCAGCGTTGCATCCATCTCGATCCGGGCATTGCGCAGCGCGTTTTCGATGATGTCGAGCGTGACGGGGTCGATCTTGACGCGCTCGAACGGGGTGGGGTTGGTTTCGATGATCTGTGCGGGCATTGTTCAGGCCTCCTGCACGGGATTGATGAGGATGTTGCCGACCTTGTCGACCGTCGCGACGCAGCCGCTTTCGACAAGAGTGGTCGAGTCCATTTCGGTGATGATTGCGGGGCCGGGGATCACGTCCCCCTGACGCAGGCGCGCGCGGTCATAGATTACCGCTGCCTGCTCACGCCCGTCCATCCACAGAGTATGGTCGCGGATCTTCGCCGCCGAGGGATCGCCATCGCCCATCGGCAGTTCCGCTGCGGGAAGCGCGGGCGCCTGACCCAGCGCCACAGCGCGCAGGTTCACGATTTCGTGCGGGGTGTCCATGTTGAAGGTGAACAGCCGCAGATGCTCATCATCGAAGCGCGCCAGAATGCCTTGGATGCCGTCCGCTTCGAGCACCGATTTGTCGATAGTCAACGGCACTTCGAAAGCCTGCCCGGCATAGCGCACGTCGACTTCGAACTGCACCGTGATCTGGTCTTCCGGGATGCCATCAGCCAGCAATTCGCCCCGCGTCTGCGCCGCCATTTCATCAAGCACCGCTTCAAGATCCGCGACGCTCGTATCCTTGGCGAGCCGGGAGAAGCTCCGCGCGGTTTCAGTGCGCATCTGCGTGGTCGCATCGCCCAGCGCGCACAGCACGCCGGGGGAAACGGGGGAGACGGCAGGCCAGCTGCCCATCAACCGGGCGACCGCGTTGACATGCAGCGGGCCGGCGCCGCCAAAGCCCATCAGCGCGAATTCGCGCGGGTCATAGCCCTGTTGCACGCTGATCATGCGCAGCGCGCCGAACATGTTTTCGTTGACGATATCGATGATCCCGCGCGCCGCCTCCATCAGAGTGACGCCCAAAGCATCGGCGATGGTCTGCACCGCCGCTTTTGCGCCTTCGCGATCAAGCCGGAAGCTGCCGCCCAGCAGGTCTTCGGGAAGATAGCCCAGCACGACATTGGCATCGGTGACGGTCGGTAGTGTTCCGCCCTTGTTGTAGGCAACCGGGCCCGGCACCGCGCCCGCGCTTTCCGGGCCGACGCGCAGTGCCTTGGTCAATTCGGGAACGTGCGCGATCGAGCCGCCGCCTGCGCCCACCGTCTTCACGTCCAGTGCCGATGCCCGCACGGACAGGTGCCCGACTTCGGTTGTCCGCACGCGGCGCGCTTCCAGCCCCTCGATCAGGGCCACGTCGGTAGATGTGCCGCCGACATCCAGCGTCAGGATGTTCTTGAGCCCGGCGTTCTTCGCCACCCATTTCGCGCCGGTAACGCCGCCTGCGGGGCCCGACATCAGAATGTTGACCGGATGCTCTTCGGCCTTGTGGCTGCTCATCAGCCCGCCGTCAGACCGCAGCAGCGAGAGCTTGCCTTCAAGCCCTTCGTCCTCAAGCTTGGTGCGCAGGTTAGAGACATATTTGCTCACCACCGGACGCACCGCCGCATTGGCGACGGTCGACAGTGTACGTTCGTATTCCTGCATTTCAGGCAGCACTTCGTGGCTCAGCGAAACCGGGATGCCGGGCAATTCTTCCGCAGCGATTTCGCCGATGCGCTTTTCATGCGCGCCGTTGACATAGGCGTTGATGAGGCTGACCGTCAGCGCTTCGATCCCGTTCGCTTTCAACTTGCGCAGGGCAGCGCGCACCGCGTCTTCATCAAGCGGGCGCACTTCCTTGCCGTCCGCACCCATCCGGCCGGGAGCCTCCACCGTGTCTTCGAGCGCGGCAAGCGGCTGCGGCTTGGGCCACACGATCCACGCGGCAAGACCACCGGGGACGAAGCTGCGCGCGATCTGCATGATGTCGCGATAGCCTTCGGTTGTGACCAGCCCGACCTTTGCACCCTTGCCTTCGAGAACCGCATTGGTGGCGACAGTGGTACCGTGCAGGAAATAAGCGATATCCTTAGCCGAAACGCCCGCCTCTGCCGTAATCGCCTTCACCCCGTTCAGAATCCCTTCGGAGCTGTCATGCGGGGTCGACGGCGTCTTGTGCCGCCAGAATTTGCCCGTGGCCTCATCAAACAACAGCAGGTCGGTAAACGTGCCGCCCACATCAACGCCCAGTCTGTAAGTCATACTCTCTCCCGGATCGCCCCAATGTTCGGGCCGGTTTGGAATGGTCAGGCCGCGCGTGCGACCCGTGAAGGCAGTTCGCGGCCCAGCACCCGTGCAAAGCCGCGGTTGGTCTGGATGACGGCATCAAGATCGATGCCGGCGTCGATCCCTGAACGCTCCATCATGTAGATAAGGTCCTCGGTTGCGATATTTCCCGTCGCCTTGGGGGCGAAGGGGCATCCGCCCAGTCCGCCGAGCGAGGCATCGAACGCGCGAACGCCCGACTTGTAGGCGGCCCATGCATTGGCGATGCCAGTCCCGCGCGTGTCATGGAAATGGCAGCGCATGGGGATGCGGCCACCCAGAAGATTGCCCAGCCTGCCGAAGAGGTCTTCGACTTGAGCGGGCACACCCACGCCGATCGTGTCGGCCAGAGCGATTTCGACCGGGTCTTCGGCGGCCATTTCCTCGGCAATGGCCAGCACCGTTTCGGGCTTGACCCCGCCTTCGAACGGACAGCCGAACGCCGCCGAAATGGTGACCTGTGCAGAAAGCCCCTCAGCCTTGGCAAAGCGGATCATGGCGCGATTTTCGGCGATCCCTTCGGCGATTGTCTGGCCCTGATTCTTCTGCCCGAAGGTATCGGAGGCAACCAGCACGCAGCCCGCCTGGTCTATTCCGCGCCTGCCGCCTTCCTTGGTGGCGAGCCCGCGCATCACCCCACGCTTGTTGAGGGTGAGGCCGATGTAGGTCACGTCATTGCGATCGGGCAGGCCGGCGATGACGTCTTCGGCATCGGCCATTTGCGGGACGCGGACAGGATGAACGAAACTCGCCACCTCCAGCCGCCGCGCGCCATAGCTGATCATGCGATTGATAAGCGCCAGCTTGTCAGCGGTCGATACGATATCCGGCTCGTTCTGAAGCCCGTCGCGGGGGCCGACTTCGACGAGTTCGATACTCGGCTGCGAGCCTGTTTGGGACATGAGGATTCGCTCTTGCGTGCTGACAGGGATGCGAGACAGATACGCAAATTGTATACAAATGCAAATGCCATGATATAGGCGCAGCAACCCCTGACCGCCTTCTGTAAGCGCCTGAATACCTTTTAGGCTGCTTTCAGCACCTCCTCAGTGTCGTTCAGGGTGAATGCGAATCGGAAAGGTTTTTTCATGGCTCAGGGTGCACTTGCCGGACTGCGGTTGATCGAGATGGGGCAGCTCATCGCGGGGCCGTTCTGCGGGCAATTGATGGCCGATCATGGCGCCGAGGTGATCAAGATCGAGCCTCCCAAGGTAGGCGATGCCATGCGCAATTGGGGGCAGGGCATCCCGCTGTGGTTCTCCGTCGTTGCGCGCAACAAGAAGTCGATCACGCTGAACCTGCGGGAGAAGGAAGGGCAGGATATCGTCCGCAAGCTGGCGGCAAAGTCAGACTTCCTGCTCGAGAATTTCCGGCCCGGAACGCTGGAGCGGTGGAACTTGGGATGGGATGAACTCCACGCCATCAACGAAGCGCTGATCATGATCCGTGTATCAGGCTATGGCCAGTCCGGCCCCTATTCGGCCCGCGCCGGATATGGCGGCATCGGCGAGGCGATGGGCGGAATGCGTTACATCGCAGGCGAGCCGGATCGCCCGCCGAGCCGCGCCGGTCTGTCGATCGGGGATTCGCTCGCGGCGACCTACGCCTGCCTTGGCGCGCTGATGGCGCTCAACCACCGGCACCAGACCGGCAAGGGCCAGGTGGTGGATTCGGCGATTTACGAAGCCGTGCTTGCGATGATGGAATCGACCGTGCCCGAATACACGGTGACGGGCCATATTCGTGAGCGGACCGGATCGATCCTGCCCAAGATCGCGCCTTCCAACGTTTATCCGACCAGCGATGGCAGCGTGCTCGTGGCGGGCAATCAGGACAGTGTGTGGAAGCGCATGGCGACGATGATGGGGATGCCCGAACTGGGTGATGATCCGCGTTTCAACAGCCACGTCGCGCGCGGCGCCCGCCAGGCCGAACTCGATGACCTGATCGGCGAATGGACGAAGCAATACACTAGTCAGCAAGTGCTTGATATGTGTGAGGAACATGGTGTTCCGGCGGGCAATATCTATCGCGCGCCGGAAATGCTGGCAGACCCGCATTTTGCGGCCCGCGAATCCATCATCGAGCGCCCGCACCCGCGGCACGAAAACTTCAAGATGCAGAATGTCGCCCCCCGCCTTTCGGAAACTCCCGGCCATGTCGAATGGGTCGGCCCCGAGCTGGGTCAGCACAATGAGGAAATCTACGGCGAGCTGCTTGGTATGGACAGCCGCGCGATGAGCGACCTTCAGGAGCGCGGGATCATCTAGGCGGTTATTCCGCGGCCTCGCGATCGTCATTGGCTGCAGGCGAGCTTTCGGCTGCGTCGGCGAATGTGTGGAATGCGCGGCGCAGGTGGCTGCCCATGACGCCTTTCGCCCAGACCGGATCATGCGCACGAAAGGCTGCAATCAATTCGTCGTGATCGCGTGCAGATTGCTTCAGGTCATCGACGGAGTAATTCCGTGCCGTTCGCAAAACGATGGGCTGTTCAACCAGCTGTGAAAGCACGTGAGCCAAGCGAGGGGAGCGTGCGGCGTTGGTGATGATCTCGTGGAATTCCCGATTGAGATCCAGGAATCGAACCACGTCTGGCGGTTCGCATTCGACTGCCTCGTGCAGCTTGCGATTGAGAGCTTCTAGCGCGTCGATCTCATCATCGCTTAATCGATTTGCCGCTCGCTGGGCAGCGTGGCCTTCGATCATCTGCCTCAGCGTGAACATTTCGTCGATATCGTCGCGCGACCAATCGGCAACGAAGATCCGTTTCGAAGGGCTGCGCACGAGCAGCATTTCGGTTTCGAGCCGCCGCATTGCTTCACGCACGGGGGTGCGGCTGACACCGGCGATTTCCGCCAGCTGTTCTTCGGTGACCTGAGATCCGGGCGCGGCATTTCCGCTCAGCAGAAAACCGCGAATCTTGCTGTAGGCGGTGTCCGATGCGCGGCTCATGAAACCGCTCCGGCAAGCAGGGCTGAAGGTGTCAAAAAGGAGGCTGAAGGTGTCACAGAGCTCCCAGCCTGAGCGTCAACGTCCGCGAGACGCTCCAAGATGTGACCAAATTCCAACATTGGAGATCCCTTCCAACAGCATTTCCACGCCAATACCAATTTTCCTTGACGATCACAAATTGTATACAATAGGTCGCATGCGAGGGAGATTTTTGGAATGCCCCCAATGCACCGCATCAAGGTAATTGTCCCCATCCCCATGGATGAAGCGGGAGTTGCCAATCGTGCCGAGCAATTGCCGGAGAGTTTCGTTCGCTCCGGTTTCCAGCCTGAATTCGAAGCAGTGAAATGGGGGGCCGCGTTAGGCGACTCCTATCATGATACGCTACTGATGGACTGGACGGTATTCCAAGCGGGAGTGACTGCCGAAGCGGAAGGCTTTGCTGGTGTCCTGATTGACACGGTGAGCGACAGCGGGTTGCGGCCCTTGCGTTCGGCCTTGAACATACCCGTGGTCGGCCCGGGCGAGGCCAGCTTCGTCATGGCGATGATGCTGGGAAAGAGGTTCTCCGTTCTCACCATGTGGCCCGAATGGTTCCCGCTCTATCAGAAAACATTGACCGAATATGGCTGGTGGGACCGATGTGCATCGCTACGATCGATCGATACGAGACCGGACGTTACCGAATTGCTGGAAGGCAAGGAGGAAGTGGTTTTCGCCAAGCTGAAGGCGGAGGCCACCAAAGCAATCGAAGAGGATGGCGCCGACGTGATCGTGCTCGGTTCCACCACAATGCACCAGTCGGCCGCCTATCTCGATAGCGAATTGCCGATCCCTGTGCTGAATCCCGGGCAGGTTGCCTACAAGCTTCTGGAAACCCAGATCGAACTGGGCCTGACCCATTCGAAGAAGGCTTTCCCCGCACCCGAAGTCCCCAAGACCGAAGATATCCGAAAGGGGTGGAACTGATGAGCGAATGGAGTGAGGGCGGCCCCGGTCAGGCGCCACAACCCTATCCCTATTACGTCGATATCGTGACCAAGCGCTATTTCGACGGGGTGGACAACAAGCAAATGGACAAGGTCCTTGATTGTTTCACACCTGATGCCAGCCTGCACGAAGTGACCAGCGACACTCTTCATCAGGGGCGTGACGCGATCCGTGCCATGTTCGTCAAGCTGTTCGCCGACTTTGAAAGCATCTGGCACGGCAATTTCGTTCACACTGCCGATCCCCAGAGCAATGCGATCTGCAGCCAGTTCACCGTGCTTATCACCCCTAACGGGGGCGACGAATTGCGGTACGAGAATTGCAACCGCTTTTATCTGAAGGGCGACAGGTTTCACCGCGTGTATGTCTATATGTCGGGTGACAATCTGCTGAAGGAAGGAGACGCCTGATGCAGTACGAACCTTCCCTTTCGCGGGCTGAGCTCATCGACTTTGCGACGATGAAGTACTTCGCAAATGTCGATGCGAAGAACATGGAGGCGACGCTGGATTGTTTCCATGACGAGGCGCTGTTCTGTGTCCAGACAGCCTTCACAAGGCACAGCGGCAAGGCCGAAATCCGGCGCATGTTCGAAGATTTCTTCGGTGCATACGAAACCATAATCCATCGTGATTTCACCTGCACCGTTGACGAGGCGCACGGGCGGATTGCGGCCAGTTTCGTGGCCGAACTGCACGATGCTGACGGCGCGGTCACGCTCCTCAACAATACCAATTTCTGGCGCATGCGACCCGGCGTTGACGGGCCGAAATTCCAGGAAGTCTACGTCTACATGAGCGGCGCCAACGTGCTCACCTAAGGGCGCGTTCAGCCAATACCGAATTCCGACGGGAGGGGTCGGGTAACAAACACAGGTTCGATTCAGGGAAGGACCAGGCAATGAAAATATCCAAGACCACCCTCGTTTGCGGCGCTGCACTTGCCGCGCTTGCAGCCACCGCTCCCGCGCATGCGCAGGACAACGAGGCCGGCGAAACCGCGCAGGAAGGCGATAACGCCATCATCGTCACTGCCCGCCGACAGTCTGAAACATTGGCAGAAGTTCCTGCCGCCGTGACCGTGTTCACCACCGAAACGCTGCAGCGGGCCGGGATCGAGCGCGCTGACGAATTCGTGCAGCTGACACCGGGCGTCACCATCGTCACCGGCACCGCCGAAGCGGGCGACACCCAGATCAACATTCGCGGCATCAACGGCGCGCGCGACGCGGAAAGCTCGGTCGCGCTGGTGGTCGACGGTATCCTCAAGACCAACACAGCGCAGCTGAACCAGGATCAGGGCACGCTGCGCCAGATCGAAATCCTGAAAGGTCCACAGGGGGCGCTTTATGGCCGTAACGCTGCCGCAGGCGCGATCGTCGTGCAGACGCTCAAGCCAGGTGACTTTCTTGAAGGTGGCGTTGTCGCGAGGGTCGCCGAAGACAACACCTACAGCGCCAACGGCTATATCTCGACGCCAATCGGCGAAGGGGCGGGGCTGGTCCTGTCCGGCAGCTACTTCACCAGCGACGGTTTCTTCTTCAACCGTTTCCTCAATGATAAGGTCGTCGATGATCAGGAAATCTGGTCGATCGATGGGCGCTTCGTTGCAGATCTGGGCCCGAACACCGAGCTGGATCTGAAAGCACGCTATGCCGACCTTTCCGGCGCGTCGATCAACTTCAACGCAGCCTTCCACCTGCCGAATTTTGCAGGGGTCGATCCGGCGTTCTTCGAGGATGTGAACCAGCATCCGTTCGACTACTACTCGAACATCCGCCCGACCAACGATCAAACCACCTTCGAGGCTTCGGCCAAGGTTGAGCATGACTTTGGCGACGTCACTCTGACGGCGTGGGCTCTTTACAGTGATGTCGATCAGGCGTTGACTGCTGACGGTACGTCGGCGGACTTTGCAAGGTTCACTTTCCCCGGAGCCACTCCGGCTTCGGTCGCGGCGTCAAATTCGTGCTTTGGCACGACCGCACAACTCACTGGCTTCCCGATCAACGCGCCCACCTTTATCGGCCAGACGCCGATCCCGTTCATCTTCGATCCGGCAACCGGATCGACGTTCGGGCCTTACAGCCCGACAACGTGCGATGGGACCCAATACCAAAGCCGGGAGCAGACCGATATCAGCGCGGAAATCCGGCTTGCGTCGAATGGCAGCGGGCCGGTCGAGTGGCAGATCGGAGCCTATTATCTGCACATCGATCGCGAAACCGGCGTTAGCCTTGGTGCGGATCTGGGGCAGGGTGTAATCTCGCAGCTTTACAATGCGCCAGATTCCGCGAACCCCACAACGCAGCTGTTCAACGACGATTTTTCGACTGATGTCTATGCGGCGTTCGCCTCGGTCGATTTCGAAGTGACCGACCGTTTCGAAATCGGAGTTGCGGGCCGTTATGACGTTGAAGAGCGCTCGGCGCGCAATCTCGTCCCGACCGTTTTCGATCCCTTCACCGGCGGCCCGATCAATCCGGGCCAGCAGGTCGTGGGCGGTGTGGTCCAGCCGATTGCCGACCAGTCCGAAACCTTCAAGCAATTCCAGCCGAAGATTTCGCTGCGTTATGAATTGGCAGACGATGTGAACTTCTACGCCAACTGGGGCATCGGCTTCAAATCGGGCGGGTTCAACAACCAGGGCTCAGCCGCGATCGTCGATCAGAACTTCAACCAGTTCATTGGCACCAACGTCCTGATCGAGGATATCTATCGCAAGGAACGCTCGAGCGCTTTCGAGGCCGGGATCAAGGGTTCGACCGCCGGTGGCCGCCTGACCTTCGATCTGGCGGGTTATTACACCGAAATCGACGACATGCAGTTCTTCGAATTCTTTGTCGGCGCGTTCGGCCTGCTGCGCGTGGTTTCGAACATCGACGAAGTCGAAGTCTACGGTGCGGAAGCCAACCTGACGTTCGAGATCATTCCGGGCTGGGACATCTATGGTTCGGCCAACGTGACCGAAAGCGAGATCAAGGCGAACGCCTCGCGCCCGAACACGGTCGGCAACGAATCGCCGTACACGTCGGACTACACCATCAACATGGGCACTCAGATCGAGGCGCCGCTGGCGGATTCGTTCGATCTGGTTGTGCGTGCCGACTACCGGATTACCGGCCCCACGTGGTTCCATACTGTCCAGGACAACACGTCGCCGACCTTGTTCAGCGGTCTGTTGCCGGGTTCGGCGCTGGGGCTGCCGGCTTTTGTGGGTGATGCCGACTATTCGATCACCGAGCGTGAAGCCTTCGGCGTGCTTGATCTCAGGGTCGGGCTTGAAGGCGAAACGTGGAACATCACCGCATTCGCTGACAACCTGCTCAATCGCGAGTATCTGAACGAGGTCATTCCCGCTATCGAGTTTGGCGGATCGTTCATCTCGCCCGGCGCGCGTCGCCGGTTGGGAGTGGAATTCGGCTACAAGTTCTGAGGCAGTCAGAAAAAGGGAGCTCTTCGGGTGAGCAATAATGAAGACGTACAGAGCAACTACGCTGGCGTCTTCGATGGACGGATCGGGTTCGGCCAGCGGCCGGCCCTGATCCTGATAGATTTTGTCGAGGCGTATTTCGCGCCCGACAGTCCCTTGTATGCCGATGTACGCCCGGCTCTCGACGCGGCGCTTGCCCTAAGGTCGGTGGCGCGTGAGGCCGGGGTGCCGGTGATCTACACCAATGTCGTCTATCACTCTTCCATGAAGGACGGCGGACGGTTCGCGCAAAAGATCGGAGCGCTTTCGAGCTTTGTACGCGGCAATCCTTTGGGTGACTGGCCCGAAGGGTTGGAGCCGGGAGAAGACGAGCTGGTTATCTCCAAGCAATACGCCAGCTGCTTCTTCGGTACGTCTCTGGCCGCAACCCTCACTGCGGGCGGGCATGACAGCCTGGTCATTACCGGGCTATCCACCAGCGGGTGCGTGCGCGCCACTTGCGTCGATGCGTGCCAGCACGGCTTCATCCCGATCGTAGTGGAGGAAGCGGTGGGCGATCGGCATGATCATGTCCACCAGGCCAACCTGTTCGACATGAATTCCAAATATGGCGATGTTGTCAGCCTTGCGGAGGCGAAAGCGCATCTCGCATCGCTCGCATAGGCTTCGCACTCCCAAATATGCGGCTGGAAACCTGCGGTTTGCGTGGCAATACGGCATGAGCTAGCGAGCAATCAGGAAATTATCCGCGCCCATGTTCCAATTCCCTCGTCTCGAATTCGATCCTTCCGCAGATGCCCTGCGGGAAGAGGTTCGCGGCTTTCTTGCCGACGAGCTTCAAAGCGGCGGTTTCACCCCGGCTGCGGATTGCTGGGTTTCCGCTGCTGATCCCGAATTCAGTCGCAAGATGGGCGCGCGTGGCTGGCTCGGCATGACCTGGCCCACAGAATTTGGCGGCCATGATCGGCCCGTCGCGCACCGCTTTGTTGTGACCGAGGAAATGCTCGCTGCGGGTGCGCCCGTTGCTGCGCACTGGATCGCTGATCGCCAGACCGGCAGCCATATTTTGCGCTATGGCACGCAGGAGCAAAAACAGACGATCCTGCCCCGCATTGCCGCGGGGGAATGCTTCACCGCAATCGGGATGAGCGAGCCGCAAGCGGGATCGGACCTCGCGGCGATCAAGACTTCTGCCCGTCGTACCGATAATGGCTGGGTCCTTTCGGGCCGCAAGATCTGGTCCACCGGGGCGCATTTCTCGCACTACATGATCGTCCTTGCGCGAACCTCCCCGGCCGAAGGGCGCAACCGGCAGGTTGGTCTGTCGCAATTCCTCGTCGACCTCTCGCTTCCCGGCATCGATATTTCCGGCATCCGCGATCTGGGTGGAACTCCGCATTTCAACGAGACTTTGTTCGACAATGTTGAACTTCCCGAAGACGCACTGTTGGGCACCGAAGGCAATGGCTGGGCGCAATGCATGGGCGAACTGGCGCTGGAGCGTTCCGGGCCGGAGCGTTTCCTGACATCGCTTGTGGTGCTGGAAAAGGCACTGCCGTTGATTGCGGCCCATGCCGATGCACGGCGCGCGATAGAGGTTGGATCGATCCTCGCCAATCTGCGCGTACTGCGGCGCATGTCGCTGGGCGTGGCGGAGATGCTGGAGCGGGGCGAAAGCCCGGCAACCGCCGCCTGCGTGGTAAAGGAAATGGGCAATCGGCTGGAGAATGACATCGTCCAGCGGCTTCGTGGCATGCTCGCAGGAATACCCAGAAACCAATGGCCCGATGGTTTCGACGGTTTGTTGCGAGAGGCGATTCTCCACCTCCCGTCGAATACCCTGCGTGGGGGCACCACCGAAATCCTGCGCGGCATCATTGCCCGTGAAATGGGGATGCGGTGATGGACCGGGATGACTTCGCGATGATCGCAGAGGGGCTCGATCGAATTCTGACCGATGCCCCGCTCGACGCAATCGACAAGGCCGGAGGGCTTGGGCCTGAAGCCGATGCCCTTTGGCAGACGCTGGAGGAGAGCGGATACATCCTGCTCTGCGCAAGCGAGGGGCATGGCGGGTCCGGCGCTGCACTGGCCGACATCCTGCCGCTGGCGGCACTCGCGGCGCGGCATGCGGCTGCGGCCCCGTTGGCCGATACCATTCTGGCAACCGGACTATTATCAGCAGCAGGTCAGCAGCCACCGGCATTGCGGATCGGATTGATCGACCCGCTTGCTCCCGATGCTCCGATTGCTCATGCCAGCCAGATCGACGCCTTGCTTTCACTTGAAGACGGCAGACTGCGCTTAATGCGGATCGAAAGCGGTGACATTCAGCCGGTGGATCAAGGGGAGGATGGCGCGGGGAGACTTTCGCGGCGGTCAGCCGATGTTCTTGTCGATTGTGCTGCCCCCGAATGGCTCACCCCGGACGCTTTTCGCGCGCTTGCTGCCTTGATCAGGGCTAGCCAGATGGCAGGTGCGATGGAGGCGGTGCTCGGCCTCAGCCTGGACTACACCCGTGATCGTGAACAGTTCGGACGGCCCTTGGCCAAGTTTCAGGCGATTCAGCACCATCTTTCCGATATCGCCTGCGAAACGGCTGCGGCGATGGCTGCTGTCGAGATGGCGGGCGATGCGCTTTGCGCGGACGCCAAGGTCGGTCCGCGCGTGATCGACGAGATCGCTATTGCCAAGACCCGATGCGGTGAAGCAGCCTCGCGTGTCGCTGCTGCCGCGCATCAGGCGCATGGTGCGATGGGCTTCACACGCGAATACGCGCTGGGTCGCTACACCCGGCGGCTATGGCAATGGCAGGACGAATTTGGCAGCGAAACGGAGTGGGCCGAATTGCTCGGCAAAGCCGTGCTTGCCGATAACGAACCCCGCCTATGGCCGCGCATCAGCCAACCCATTTAGGAGACACCCATGTCCGATCCCGTTCTCTACGCCAGCGAAGGCAGCGTCGCCACGATCACGCTGAACCGTGACGAGACGCGCAACGCGCTGTCGGATGAAGTGATCGCCGCGCTGCTTGATGCGCTGGCCCGGGCCGAGGGCGACAAGTCGATCAGTTGCGTTATCCTGACAGGGGCGGGCAAGGCATTTTCGTCGGGCGGAAACCTGCGCGATATCGGTGCCATGACTGCCGAAAAGGGTATGACCCCCCTTGAGATCGAGGAGTGGTACACCACCGGTATCCAGCGCATCCCGTTGATGATGGAGCAGCTTACCGTTCCCGTGATCGCTGCCGTAAACGGCCCGGCGATCGGCGCCGGCAACGATCTGGCGACCATGTGCGACATGCGGATCGCTTCGACCCATGCGGTTTTTGCCGAAAGCTTTCTCAAGGTCGGGATCATCCCGGGCGATGGCGGCGCATGGTTCCTGCCGCGTATCGTAGGATACGCGCGCGCTGCGGAAATGCTCTACACCGCCGAAGCGATCGATGCGGACAAGGCGCTGGCCTGGGGGCTTGTCAGTCAGGTGGTGGAGCCCGAGGATCTGATGGATGCGGCAAACCGTTTGGCGGCAAAGGTCGTCTCAAATCCGCCTTTCGCCCTTCGCAAGGGTAAGGAGATCATGCTTTCGGCTCAGCGCATGGGTCTGGAAGACAGCCTTGCCAAAGCGGCGATTACCCAAGGCGTATTGCAGCAGATGGAAGACCATCAGGAGGCAGTTCACGCCATCCTTGAAAAGCGAAAGCCGCAATTCAAAGGGCGCTGATGCCTAGCACTGATCGTCAACGATCTCCGCAAAGCTGGCGCCGATAGCTTCGTCACGCGCGGACACAACGCGTCCTGCCTGCTCCAGCAAGCCGCAGTCGTAGCGAGCGCCTTGCGCAATTGTGGAGCGGACAATTTCTGCGAAGGCATCGGGCGGCATGACCCGTGCCCCGCGATTCATGAACTGGTTGTGCCACCGTTCGCCTCCGCTGACGATGTCGACCAGAGTCGTACGACCAGCCCCTTCGGGTTCGGCAAGAACTTCGCGACCGAGTTCTTCCAGCAATTCGTCGCGTGTATCGCGGCGAAGGAACAGCGCGGCATACTGGATCGTCAGCGTACCCTGATTGTACTCGCCTGCTGCAAACTGTGCTTGTGCCAACACTCGAAGATGTTCGGCGGGCATGGGTCGGCGTGAAACCAGCTTTTCCGCTTCCGAAAGCACCAGAACTGGGTCCGGGCCCGCCAGCGCGTTGGCAGCGATCGGAAACTGCGCGGCTGAACGAAACAGCTCGGGCACACCTTGGGCAATCGCGCTTGTCCTGCGTGTTTGCCGGTCAAGCTGAAGCCCGGCGATTTTCACAGCCACGATCGCGAGCGTGGCGATCCAGACGACGCGTGCGATCATGTCAGGATCTCCCGCTAGTGGCTGGACGATGCATCCGGCGTGGCTGACGATCAGTCGGCTGCACTGAATCAGCCCTTCGAATTGACCTGAGCCGATCTATTCACGCGCCGTCATGTTGACGGGGGAGTAGTTGCCCTTGCCGATCTGTGCGATCACTTCCATCCCCAGCGAAGGCGCCAGTTCGTCCATCGCCCTGATCAGGCGATCAAGACCCAACTGCATGCCTACGGTGACAAGGATCAGGGCACCGCTCCGCGATATTTGACCTTTGGGTCATCGGCCAGATCGGGCCACTGCTTCAGGCATTCATGCGCAAGGCTGCGCGAAAGCCTGCCGCACATTGAAAGCTGTTCGCCATAAGCCACGCTGTCGATCCACAATGTCCGCGCGCCGATCAACCGGCCAGCCATAAGGCAGAAAAAGCCCGGTGCGGCACCGGTGGAGAGAACCACATGCGGGCGATGCGTCAGTACCACCCACAGCGCGACAATGCCGCAAAGGGCTGATCGGATCGGGCGGTTCTGGTTGCAATCCGGCAGAGTGTCGACATCAGTAATCCCGCGCTGGCGGGCTATCTCTGCCTCGGTCGTGGCAAAGCGCAGGTCATATTCCTCCAGCGTCGGGCGAAGTAGCATGAACTGCTCCCAATGCCCGCCGCCCGATGCGACAGCGAGCACTTTGCGCCGGGGTTTTGTCATATTGGGTCGAGGTCCCCTGCCGGACGGTTCGCGACCCAGCCTCTATTGCTGCTGTCCGCGAAGTGTCAATTGCGCCGGTGAACCTCTTGCCCTTGGCCGGCTGCGGCGGCACAGAGGCGGCAAAGGGAGAGTCAGGTAATGAGTGAGAAATCCGGCCCGCTTGCAGGGCTCAAGGTGATCGAGTTTTCAGGGATCGGACCGGGGCCGCATGTGGCCATGCTCTTGGCTGATCTGGGTGCCGACGTGGTGCGTATTGATCGCCCCGGCAGCGGTGTTTCGAACCCCGTGGTAGAGCGTGCGCGGCACCGCGCCGAGGTTGATCTCAAAAGCGATGAAGGCAAGGCATTTTGCCGTGATGCCGCGGCCAAAGCCGACGTTTTGATCGAAGGTTTCAGGCCCGGCGTGATGGAGCGTCTCGGGCTTGGGCCTGACGAACTGCTCGCGCTCAACCCGCGCCTCGTCTACGCCCGCATGACGGGGTGGGGACAGGACGGGCCACTTGCCCATGCGGCGGGCCACGACATCAACTACATCGCGATCACCGGTGCGCTTGCCGCAGTCGGCAAGGCAGGTGAAACCGCGACCCCGCCGCAGAATCTGGTCGGCGATTTCGGCGGCGGCTCCATGTATTGCGCTTTCGGCATCATGGCCGCGCTGTATGAGCGATCGCAATCGGGGAAAGGTCAGGTGGTGGACGCGGCCATCGTCGATGGCGCGACCAGCCTGATGAGCTTCTTCTTCGGCGTCCGCGACAAGCCATTCCTTTCTACCGAGCGCGGCAAGGGCATGCTCGGCGGAGCGGCGCATTTCTATCGCTGTTTCGAATGCGCCGATGGCAAAGAGGTGTCAGTTGGTGCGATTGAGCCGCAATTCTATGCCGAACTGCTGGCGAAGTCCGGCGCACCTGCCGAACTGGCGCAGGCACAGATGAACCCCGCAAACTGGGATGACTATGCCAAACAGCTGGCTGCCTTGTTCAAGACACGTCCGCAGGCCGAATGGGTCGAACTGCTGGAAGGCAGCGACGCCTGTTTTGCCCCTGTGCTGACATTGGACGAAGCACGCGAGCACCCGCACATGAAAGCGCGCGGTGCCTATGTCGAGCATGATGGCGCGTGGCACACTGCCCCTGCTCCGCGGTTCAGCCGCACGCCGGGGTCTGTGCGGTCGAGCCGGAATGATGGTGCTGAAATCGTCGCCGGCTGGTCGAAGGATTGAACGATGGCAGGCCGGTATTTTGATGAGTGGCAGGTCGGCGATGCGATCGAGCACGAAATCCGCCGCACCGTTACGGAGACGGACAATCTGCTGTTCTCCACCATGACGCACAACCCGCAGCCTCTGCACCTTGATGTGGAGGCGGCAAAGGCAAGCGGGTTTGGCCAAATTCTCGTCAATTCGACTTTCACCTTCGCTCTGCTTGTGGGGCTGTCGGTGGGGGACACGACGCTGGGTACGCTGGTGGCGAACCTGGGGTTTGACAAGGTGGTGACGCCCAAGCCGGTGTTTATCGGTGATACCTTGCATGCGCGCAGCGTGGTCAAGGAATTGCGTGCCAGCAATTCGCGACCCGATGCCGGGATCGTCACCTTCACGCACGAACTGCTCAATCAGCGTGACGAGGTGGTGTGCCGCTGCGAACGCTCGGCCCTGTTGCAACGCAAAGGTTAGCTTGACGAGCCGGGCAAAGCCCGCGCACACTCCGGTTCGGGAGAAATAGGGAGGGAAACCATGCACAAGTCATGGGTTGGGCTCGCTGCGGCAAGCCTGATGACGATTGCGGTAGCAGGATGCAGCGGCGATGCGGCGCTGGATCCGGCTCAAACCGGTGATGGCGAAAATACGATCGAACTCGCCGAGTTTCCCGATCGTCCCTATTGGGGCGACACGCATCTCCACACCGACAATTCGATCGACGCTTTCGGATTTGGCGTGAGGCTGGGGCCGGAGGATGCGCTGCGGTTTGCCCGGGGTGAGGAAGTCACCGCCACGACGGGGGCAAAAGCCCGGCTTTCCAGACCGCTCGATTTTCTCGTCATCGCAGACCATTCCGACGGGTTGGGGGCGACCCGCAGGCTGTATGATGCACCGCGCTGGTATGTCGATTGGGTGATCGGCGATGAAACCGTGCTGCGCTGGTATGACCTTATGCACGAAGGGCCAGAGGGCTCGCAGCAGGCCATCGCCGAACTGATCACGGCGGCTGCTAACGGAACCTTGCCCGAATCCTTCAGCGATCCCGAGCAGGCGAGGGAAGGGACGGAAGACATCTGGAACAGACAGATAGGTCTGCTCGATCGCTACAATGAGCCCGGTGTTTTCACCGCCTTTGCAGGCTTCGAATGGACCCTGATGCCGGACGGCAACAACCTGCACCGCGTCGTGATGTTCCGCGATGGCAGCGACAAGACCCGCAAAGTCCTGCCGTTCGGCGGGATTGACGCGGATGTGCAGCAGCTGTGGGAATACATGGCCTCCTATGAAAAGGAGACCGGCGGCAATGTCCTGGCGATCCCGCACAACGGCAATCTTTCGAACGGGTTGATGTTCGAAATGACTATGCCCGACGGCTCGCCGATGACGGCGGAATACGTCGCAAGGCGGGCCAAGGCGGAGCCGGTGGTCGAAGTCACCCAGATCAAGGGCGACGGGGAAACCCATCCCTTCCTTTCTCCCAATGACGAAATGGCCGGTTTCGGCGTCAAAGGGTGGGAACTGGGCAACCTCCCGCTCACAGCCCGAAGCACTCCTGACATGTATGCCGGTTCCTACGCCCGCTCCGCGCTGTTGCGGGGGCTCTCTCTGGAACAGCAGCTTGGGGTGAACCCCTATGCGTTCGGCATGATCGGGTCGACAGACAGCCACACGGCGCTGGCTTCCGGCGACGAAGACAACTTTTTCGGCAAGCACACAGGCAACGAACCCGCCAATCAGGGCAGGGCGATGGAGCCGCAGAACCTCGGCACGCGTGAGGGGCGGTTCGGCTGGCATTATCTCGCCGGGGGCTATGCCGCCGCCTGGGCGCGCGGCAACACCCGTGCGGAAATCTTCGATGCCTTCAAGCGGCGTGAAGTTTACGCCACCACCGGCCCGCGCATGAGTGTGCGGGTATTCGGCGGCTTCGATTTTTCGGCGAGCGACTGGGATGGCGATTGGGTGCGGGCCGGCTACACCCGCGGTGTGCCAATGGGAGGCGAACTGACCGATGCGGGCACGGCGCCGACGTTCCTGATCAGCGCGCTGAAGGACCCTGACGGTGCCAATCTGGACCGGGCGCAGGTGGTAAAGGGCTGGATCGACGCCAGCGGCGCGATGCAGGAGCGGGTCTATGATGTCGTGTGGAGCGACATGGACAAGCGGCCCCGCACCGCGCGCGGGCTGACTCCGGTGGGCGATACCGTCAACAGGGCGGATGCGACCTACACCAACACCATCGGCGCTCCCGAATTGCGCACCACCTGGACCGATCCCGATTATGCTGTTGGACAGCGGGCGTTCTATTATGTGCGGGTGATCGAGATCCCGACACCGCGCTGGACGCTGTTCGATGCGGTGCGGTTTGGTTTCGAGTTGACGGGCGATGCGCTGGAAGATGCCGTCGCGCAGGAGCGTGCCTATACCTCGCCGATCTGGCTCAAGCCCAAGGGTGCGGGGGCAACGTGAAGCTACCTGACTGGGCCCGCGAACCGCTGGTCCACTTCATCGGGCTCGGGGCGCTGGTCTATCTCGCGCTCACATGGGGCGGGACGCCCGTTGATCCGGCTTCACGCATGATCAGCGTGGATGCGGATCAGAAAGCGCAGCTTGCGCTGGGCTTCGAGCGGGTGATGGGTCGCGCGCCGACCGACGCAGAGCTTGACGCGCGGATAGAACGATATGTGCGCGAGGAAGTGCTCTATCGCGAAGCCTTGCGACTGGGTCTGGATCAGGGCGATGCGGTGGTGCGCCAGCGGCTTGTCGCAAAGATGGACATGTCCGCGAGTGCCGCCGCCGAAGTGGCGGATCCGGATGAGCCAGAACTGCGTGCCTTTTTCGAGGAAAACGCCAGTCGATATGCCGATGCGTTGTCGGTCAGTTTCGAGCAGGCCTATTTCTCCAGCGAAGCGGCGGCCCGCAATGCCATGTCGCGTGCGAACGGTGGTGAGGAGACAGGCGAGCCGATCAGCCTTCCGCGCCGCGTCGAGAATGAACGTCTTGCCGAAATCCAGATTCGTTTCGGTGACCAATTCGCACGCGGTCTGGCGGCGCTGGATCAGGGCGCGCAATGGCAAGGGCCTGTGCCTTCCGGCTTTGGCTGGCACCTGGTCCGCCTGCAAAGCCGCAAACCCGTTGCGGCTGATTTCGATACAGTGCGCAACCGGGTCGAAAACGATTGGCGCAACGCCCAGATCGAGCAGCGCAAACAGCGCGCTTATGAGATCCTTCGCAGCGCCTACCGGGTCGATATTGCAAGGTGAGACACGCGCTGCGAGCCTTGCTGGCGATCCTTTTTGCGGCCGTCGCCATTCCCCTGAATGCGGATGAACTGCGCCCTGCCGTCATCGAAATGGTCGAGAGAGAGGCTGACCGATGGGTGATGGAGTGGAAGCTGCCCGTCACGGTATCGCGCGGACAGGGCGCACTGCCTGTCGCCTCTCCCGTTTACCCCGAAGCCTGCGAACCGATAGGCGATCCCGCCCAACGGGCCACTGCGCTCACAGTGCAAGGGCGGCAGGAACTCCGCTGCGAGGGCGATCTTGCCGGCGAAGCATTCGGCCTGACCGAGCTGCTCGGCAATTCCGATGCGATTGCGCGGCTCGTGCCCCTTGAAAAGCCAGTGCAAAGCTTCCGCCTCACATCCGAGGAGCCGGCGGCCACCATCCTCGCGCAACCGGGCACATGGCAGGTGCTGCGGGATTATTTCATTATCGGGGCCGAACACATTCTGCTCGGCTGGGATCACCTGCTGTTCGTGATCGCGCTGGTGTTGCTGGTCCGCGCGCCTTGGGATGTGGTGAAGGCCGCCACCGCATTCACTGTGGCACACTCGATCACGCTGGTGGCGACCAGCCTCGGTTACACCGGATTGCCAAGCCGCCCGGTCGAGGCACTGATTGCGCTCTCGATTGTGTTTCTCGCGGTCGAGGTTGCGCTGGTCCTGCGCGATCCCGACAGGCGCACCTTCACTCGGCGCTTTCCGTGGGCAGTGGCTTTCGCATTCGGCCTGTTCCACGGCTTCGGCTTTGCCGGTGCGCTCGCTGATATCGGCTTGCCGCAAGGGGAAGTCGTGCCTGCGCTGCTGGCCTTTAACCTCGGTGTCGAAGCGGGGCAGTTGCTGGTCGTCGCAGGAGTAATCGCGCTGCTGGCACTGATGCGCCGTGCCGCGCCAGTTGTTGAAAACCCTGCATTGAGGATCGCCACTTATGCGATCGGTACCATCGGCAGCTTCTGGCTTATCGAGCGGGTGATCGGCTAACCTTCGCCTTGCAAGGTTGCCGGTGCTGTGCCGCCCAGCGATTGCCACAGCAATACCCGCGCCCGCTGCGCCCTTCCAATCGCGGCAGCCGCACGCTCTCCGCTGGCATCTGCCGCCCGGCGCGCTTCCAGCACTTCGAGGAAGCTCGCAAGCCCTGCACGGAACCGGTCATTCGCAAGGCTGGCTGCGCGCTGCAGCTGATCACGCTCAGCAGTGGCAAGCGCGGCCTCGCGGTCTGCTGCGGCGATCAGGCCATAGGCGGCCTCCGCATCGCCAAGCGCCTGAAACACCGCTCCGCGATAGGCCTGAAACGCGATCTTCTTCTGCGCAGCCGCACCGTCGATTTCCGCTTCGATCCTGCCAAAGTCCAGCAAGGGGCCGGCAATCCCCGCAGTCAGCGTGCTGACGAAGGAATCATCGTCAAACAGATCCTCGGGATCGAATGCCAGCAATCCAAGCACGGCAGATAGGGTGAGGCGGGGGAAGCGGGAGCGGGCAGTTGCGGCAAGCTCTGCATCGGCTGCGGCGAGTTGCGCGGCTGCGGCAACCACATCCGGACGGTTGGCCAAGAGATCGGAAGGCAGCGCAGCCGGCGTCACCCCGGTTGCCATGGGCTCACCGACCTGTGCCAGCGCCGCATTGACTTGCGATCCGCTCAGCCCGGTGAGCGTTATCAGCCGCCCGATGATCCGCACTTTCTCGCTGTCGAGCGCGGCAAGGCGCGACTTTGAAGCGCTTGCTGCTGCTTCGGCGCGAACCCTGTCAAATCCAGGCGCGATCCCGGCATCTTCGCGACTGCGCGCAAGATCGGCCAACTGCCGCGCGGCCAGCACATCGTCCTGAATTGCCGCTGCGCGGGCACTCAGCACACGCCAGTCAATCACGCTGCCTGCGATTTCAGAAATCAATGCAATGCGAACAGCCGCCGCCGATGCATTGGCCGCATCGATCCTGGCAAGAGCTGCGCGTTCCTGCGCCTTGAGCCTGCTGAAAATGTCGGCATCCCAGCTGGCTACGATGTTGGCGCCATAGGATGTCTGCACCTCGGGAATGAAGCCCTGCTGGCCGGCCTGACCGAACTGCGCGGTGTTGATCCTGTTTTCAGTGACGGTGCCCTGAGCGGAAATGTTCGGCAGACGTTCGGCGCCTGCGCGGGCTGCCCCGGCGCGGGCGGCTTCGATCCGGGCAAGAGCTTCGGCAAGGCTCGGCGCTCCCGCGATGGCTGCCTGCAATAGGCTGGCAAAGGCAGGATCATCCTGAGGGAGCAGGGCCTCAAGTCCCGCTTCGGCAGAACTGTCAGGCTGATAGAAGAACGCGTCCGGCAAAGCTGGCGGTGGTGTTGCCACTTCAGGTGCCGGACCTGCCGCGCAAGCCGCGAGGAACAGCGAAAGGCCAAGAGTGATGAGGCGAGGGAAGGGGCGCTGCATGAGCATCACTCTTCGCCGGAAGCATCGGCAGCGATGAACGCATCGATCTGCTGCCCTACGCGGAAGACTTCGGCTTCCTTGGTTTGCGGAAGGGCATAGATCACCTGAAGCACCCGCACGTCGACCCTTTCGGCTGCGCTGTTGGTGAGCGAGCGTTTGGGGACGACCTGCGGTTCGACCCGGACAAAGCTGGCTTCAACCCGGATTTCGGCTGCTCCGCGTGGAGAGATTGTCGCAGGTGCGCCCAGTTTGACGCGCACGGCTTCGTTTTCGTCGATGTCGACGCGCACATGCAGCGGATTGGTTTCGCCCATCTGGATGAAAGGTTGCCCGTTTCCGCCTTGCGTCGCGACGAACTCGCCCGGTCGGATGTTCACCGCAAGGATTTCACCGGCAATCGGCGCTCGCACCGTAAGTCGGTTCAGTTCCGTCTGTGCGCTGCCGGCACGTGCCTGCGCCGCGTTCAGGCGCGCCCGCGCCAGTTCAAGCCGGCTGGAAGCAGCCCGCGCTTCTCCTTCTGCCCGGATTACTTCGGAACGGCTGACGGCAGCCGGATCGCTAAGGCTTTCGTACAGTGCGAGCTGCTGGCGTGCAGTGTCGCGCGCGGTCTGCGCTTCGGCGATTGCGGCGCGGGCTTCGCGGATTGCGGCATTGGCTTCGGCAAGCGCGGCACGGGCTGCTCGATCATCTACCAGGAACAGCACTTGTCCCTTTTCCACCCGATCACCAGGAGCCACCCGCACATCGGTTACAAGCCCGGAGAGCGCCGAACCGATATCGATCACTTCGCTTGCCGGTTCTACAATGCCGGAGCCGGAAACACGTGGTGCATCGGCCAGCGCACCAGCAGCCTTGGGCGGCTGGTTCTCCGGCTCGGACGTGCTGCGATCGGGCAGGCTGCCAATCGTGTAAAGGGTGGCCACTACCAAGCCGACAACCGCCAGGATTGGCAGGATATGGCGCGAAAAGCTGATGTTGGAGGGCAGGAAAGACATGCGGGCCTCTGGCTATGGATGGGCGGCTAGTGGTCTTGCGGCATCTGTGTGCCGTCATGGATTATGCGACCGTCTTCGAGCACGAGAATGCGGTCTGCGAGGTCGAAAATGCGGTTGTCATGGGTCACTATTATGCAGGCGCGATCAGGCGCGACAGCGACTTCGTGCAGCAGATCCATCACGCGCCGTCCCGAGCTTGCATCAAGCGCGGCAGTCGGCTCGTCACACACCACCAGTCGCGGTTCGTGGACCAGCGCGCGGGCTATCGCAACGCGTTGCTGCTGTCCGCCCGAAAGCTGGTTGGGCAATTTGTTGGCCTGATCGGCAATATTCAGTTTCTCGAGCAGAACGGTTGCGCGTTCGCGCGCCTCGTCAATCCCCATACCCTGCGCGATCAATGGCACGGCGGCGTTCGCGGCGGCGTCGATCGAGGGGATCAGGTTGTACTGCTGGAAGATGAAACCGATATTCTTGAGCCGGAAATTGACGAGCTCGGTATCCGAGAGCGCGTAGATATCTGTCCCGAAGACTTTGACCTCGCCGGCGGTCGGCCAAAGAATGCCGCACATGATCGAGATCAGCGTGGTCTTGCCCGATCCGCTTTCGCCGACGACGTAGGTCATCTCGCCGGAGCGGATATCGGTGTCGATTCCGTGCAATACGCGGATGGTCGATTGGCCGGCCTGAAAGTCGCGCACGATGCCGCGGGCGCAGATCGCGGCTTCGGTATCACAAGGCACGGAATTGGGCCTGGTCATGCTCGTCTCGCTCATCGGAACACCGAAGCGGGTTCAGTGCTGAGAACGCTGCGAAGTGCCAGCCAGCCGGTGATTGCGAGGATGACGATCACCGCGCCAAAGCTGACCAGTGGGATTTGCCAAGGGACATAGAAGCCCTTGAAGAACGGGTTTCCTGAAAAGCCCCACAGGAACAGGACGGTTCCTATTACGCCCAGCGCATAGCCGACAAAGCCGACCAAACCGGCTTGCGCGCCGACCATACCGATGATCTTGCCGTTAGTGACGCCGATAGCCTTCAACGCACCGAACTGCTTGATGTTGTCGCGGATGAAAAGGCTGAAGGTCAGTCCTACAATCGCAACGCCGACGACAAATCCTAGCACCACGGTGATACCGAAATTGGTCGGGATACCGGTGTTCTGGATGATGAAGTTGACCCCGGCGCGTGCGAATTCCGCACGGGTTTCGGCCTTGAGCCCTGTCTGGTCCTCGATATTCTGCGCGACTTCGGCGGCGGTGAAGCCTTCGCTGACGCCTACCAGCACGAAAGTCAGGCGATTGCGTGTGCCGGGTACGTAATTCAGTGCTCTGCTGTATTTGGTGTAGAGCGTAACCTGGCTGGTAAAGGTCGGGATCGCATCGGCGACGCCGCGGATGACAGCGCGTTGATCGTTGAGTTCAAGCCGCTCGCCAATCGGATCATCGCCGTTCTCGAACAGATTGTTCACCCCGCCATCATCGATCACCACGGTGTCGGGAATCGATAGAACTTCTTTCGACCCTATCATCATCCTTTCGGGCAGCCCGATAAGGGTCGCATCATCGACCCCAATGATCGCCACGCCTTCCAGATCGCCCGATGCGGTGCGGACCGAAGCGCTTGCACGCATGTGGGGCACGGCCCATTCGACACCGCGCACCGCCCGCACTTCGTCAAGCGCGGTCGAGGGCATGGCGTAATTGACTTCGGTCGTTCGGCTGACGGGGTCCATGACCCAAACTTCAGCTTCGGGTGCGTTGTAGACGCCGCTTGCCCCGCGCTCGACCAGATTGATGAAGATCGTGAGCTGCTGCGTGATGAGCAGGGTCGAAAAGGCTATGCCGAACAGCAAGCCGTAGAATTTCTGACTGTCGCCCGTCAGCATCCGGATGGCGATCCAAAGCATGAATGGGAACCTTCGTGCGGCGAGAGGGGTTGCGGAGGGGAGGGTAATGCGACAATATTGAACGGTATCGTTTAATTGAACGGCGGCGTTCATTTTGTCAACCAAGCTTTTTGAAACAGGCCAAATTCCCTTGAATTCATGTCCGGAAAGAAAGCGGCCCGGTCGGCCATCCGACATCGCAAAGCGCGATGCGATCATCGAGTCGGCCTCGGCGCGGTTCTTTCAGGATGGTTTCGCGGCGACGTCGATTGAGCAGATCGCTTCCGAAGCCGGAGTGTCCAAGGTCACGATCTATAACCACTTCGGTGACAAGCGGGCCCTGTTCGCAGCGTCGGTGGAGCGCGAATGCGAAAAGATGCGTGGCTACTTCAGCCTCGATCAGGAGCCGAATGGAACGATCCGCGATCGGTTGACCGCCATCGCGCAGGCCATGTTCGATTTTCTCTCTCGCCCGGAAATGATCCAGTTCGAACGGCGCATTGCGGCGGAAACCGAACACGATCCTGCGATCGGCGAAGCGTTTCTCAAGGCAGGGCCGTGGCGTATGAAGCAGGCGTTCAGCGCTTGGCTCGCGCATGCCAGCGCCAAGGGCGAACTCCTGATCGCTGATCCCATGCTGGCGGCAGAGCAGTTTGTATCTATGGCAAAAGGCATGGGCGATCTGGAACGTCGCTTTGGCTCGCGGCCGTCAGAGCAAGAAAATCGGGCGCGTATCGAAGGGGCGGTCGGGGTGTTCCTCGCAGCCTATGCTCCCGTAGTGCGGTGACGGACGACAATCGATTATTCGCATCACGCTGTTCGAAAATTAGCACCTTGCGCGCAGGTGCGCATTATCTTGCCATTCAGCGGCGCAATCCTACATTGTTCGCTGAGAAAGGAATCCGACGCATGAGCGATCAGAACGACCCCAACCAGCAGCCTCCCGAAGGGCAAAACCCTTGGGTCAAGCAATTGATGATCTGGGGCGGGGTATTCCTCGCACTGCTTCTGGTGGTTTCGATGTTCGGCGGCGCGGGCCAGACACCCGGTACGCAGATCCAGTATTCCGATTTTCGCGATCAAGTTGCTGCTGGCAGTGTGAAGAGCGTGCAAATCGGTGACGATCTGATTACGGGCACCATGAACAATGGCGATTCCTTCAGCACAGTTCCGGTTCCGAACGATACCCAGCTTGCCAGCCTTTTGGAAGAAAACGGCGTGCAGTTCACGGGTAAGGAACGCGAACAGCAGAACATCTTCCTGATCCTGCTGGTGCAATCCCTGCCGTTCATCCTGATCCTCGGCATCGCATTCTTCGCGCTCCGCCAGGTGCAAAAAGGCGGTGGCGGAGGTGCAATGGGCTTTGGCAAGTCGAAGGCGAAATTGCTGACCGAGCGTCAGGGGCGCGTGACCTTTGACGATGTCGCCGGGATCGACGAAGCCCGTGAGGAGCTGGAAGAGATCGTCGAATTCTTGAAGGACCCGCAGAGGTTCTCGAAACTCGGTGGCCAGATTCCCAAGGGCGCGCTGCTGGTTGGTTCGCCCGGTACGGGCAAGACCCTGTTGGCTCGCGCCATCGCGGGTGAGGCAGGCGTGCCTTTCTTCACCATTTCGGGCTCCGATTTCGTCGAAATGTTCGTCGGCGTCGGTGCCAGCCGCGTTCGCGACATGTTTGAACAGGCCAAGAAGAACAGCCCTTGCATAGTCTTTATCGATGAAATTGACGCTGTAGGCCGTTCGCGTGGGCATGGCCTCGGCAATTCAAACGACGAACGCGAGCAGACGCTGAACCAGCTGCTGGTTGAGATGGACGGGTTCGAGGCGAACGAAGGCATCATCATTATCGCTGCCACCAACCGCCCCGACGTGCTTGACCCCGCGCTGCTGCGTCCTGGCCGTTTCGACCGTCAGGTGGTGGTGCCTATCCCCGATATCGACGGGCGCGAGAAGATCCTCGGCGTGCACATGAAGAAGGTGCCGCTGGCTCCTGACGTGAACCCGCGCACAATCGCCCGCGGCACGCCCGGTTTCTCGGGTGCTGATCTGGCGAACCTCGTCAACGAAGCTGCGCTTCTCGCCGCGCGCCGAAACAAGCGGCTGGTGGCGATGCAGGAGTTCGAGGACGCAAAGGACAAGGTCATGATGGGCGCTGAACGGCGCAGCATGGTCATGACCGAAGACGAGAAGAAGATGACCGCTTATCACGAGGCTGGTCACGCGCTCGTCAGCATAAATGAGCCTGCTTCGGACCCGATCCACAAGGCGACGATTATCCCGCGTGGCCGTGCACTGGGAATGGTGATGCGCCTGCCAGAGCGGGACAGCTATTCCTATCACCGTGACAAGATGCACGCGAACCTCGCAGTAGCGATGGGCGGCCGTGTGGCAGAAGATATCATCTTCGGGCACGACAAGGTGTCGAGCGGCGCTTCGGGCGATATTCAGTACGCGACCAGCCTTGCACGCAATATGGTGACCAAATGGGGTATGAGCGATAAGCTCGGTCCGCTCCAGTACGAGGACAGCCAAGAAGGTTATCTCGGCATGGGTCAGACCATGCGCACCATGGCGGGGGCGGAAACCAACAAGTTGATCGATGCCGAGATCAAGCGACTGGTTGAAGAGGGCCTCAAGCGCGCCACAGACATCCTGACTGCACAGGAGGACAAGCTCCATCTGCTTGCCCAGGCATTGCTTGAGTACGAGACGCTGACCGGTGACGAAATCAACCAGCTGATGGAAAACGGCAAGATTGATCGCCCGGATCAACCGCGCGGTAACGTGGCTGTGCAGCCGACCAAGGGCTCCGCTATTCCCAAGGCGGGCAAGCGTTTCGGCAATAAGGGTGGCGAAGCACCCCAAGGGGCCTGAACGCCTTCATAGGAAAATCGGACGGGCGCGCGGAGATGATCCGCGCGCCCGTTTCCGTTGCTAGGTCTAGAACGCCCCGATCAGCAGCAGCGCCTGCAGGAACAGGATCAGCACGATCCAGATGAAAAAGCTCAGGACCATCAGCCGCCAGAACGCGGAGAAGCGGCTGAGATCATAGGCTCCACGCAATTGCTTGTAGACGTGGATGGGCGGCACAAGCACAAGCAGCAAGGCCACAAGCCCTCCAACATCCGGTATCATCGCAAGGAGCGATGCCGTGATGAACAGCAGCGACATGAATGACAGGGAGTAGGTCACGAAAATGGCGTGGTCATACGCCTTGAACCGACGCTTCCATGCAAACACAAGCCAGACAAAGGGGATCGACAGCGGGATCAGCAACCAGCTGAATTTGTACCCATTCGCTTGCAGCTTGTAGAGCATCAAGCCCGGATTATCCCGCCATTTCTTCAGTATGCCCTCATCCAGCGATTCAATTCCGGTCAGGTTGATCTTGAGATCGCGCAGGTCGAAGCCTGCCGTCGCATCATCATCCGCCGCAGTTCCGGCGGTAACCGCTTGCGATTGTGTCCGGGAGATAATCTGGTTGGCGGTATCCAGATCCTCCTCAAGTCCGGCGCGGCGGGGATCATCCGGCGGAAGGCTTGCAATCTCCGCTTCCAACGCCTGCACCTGCGTCTCGGCTCGCCCTCGCAGGTCAGCTGCCGCATTGTCGAAGTTGAGATCGGTTGGCGTAGTCAGCCCGATCATCTGGAAGACGGCGAACATGGCGAACACGCTGAACAGGAACATCGCCATCGGGCTGACGAATTTGGCGCGTTCCCCCTCGATGTAACGGCGCGTCAGCTTGCCGGGTCTGAAAACGAGCAGTGGGAGCGTCAGCCAGAACTTTCCATCCAGATGCAGCACGCCGTGGATCAGATCATGAAAGATTGCCGAAAGGGTGCGGTGTACGTGGGTCTTCTGTCCGCAATTCTGGCAGAAGGAGCCGAGCGGTTGGGCGCCGCAATTGCGGCAAGCACCTGCTTCGCCTCCGTCAAGCCCGCTCTTGCCGTGGTTCGGTTCGACAGCGCGCCCGGTCAACGCCCCTTCGATTACTCCGCCAATGCCTTCGGCAACATCGCTCATGCGTGCAGGCCCCCGTCGCTGTGCCTCAAATGCTGCAACGCACTATAGGCCCGGCTCGGCAAAAGCCAATGCGTGCCTATTTGCTCTTGGCCAGCTTCCGCTCGATCGCGGTCCACAATTGCGCAAAGGCGCGCGCTGCCGGCGACCGGGGGGCAAAGGCACCCACGGGTTGCCGCTCGACTGCGCATTGTTCGATGGCGCTGGCAAGCGGGACAACCGGCCACTTGGGGTTTGCCTCCCGCGCCTCGCGATGGAGATTGCGCCGCATGTCCACCATCGACATGACCGGCAGGATCGGCGGATGGCCGGTGCCTGCACCGCGCACTTCCTCGACGACTTGATCAAGCGCACGCGAGGAAAGCGGTGAAGGAGGAAGAGGCACGATCACCAGATCGGCAGCGCGCATCACCTGGCCGCTGATTTCGTTCAAGACCGGCGGGCAATCGAAGATGATGCGATCATATTCCTTGCCCAGCTGCTCCGTCAGCTTTGCCAGGCGCTTCTTCTTGCCTATTCTGTCGAACTGACGATCCAGCGTTCGGATACTTTCATCCGCGGGCAGCAAATGGAGATGGTCGAAAGCGGTTTTCTGGATCAGTCTGGCAGGATCATTGTGCCGGTCGAATACGCTTTCGGCCGCACGCTTCTTCTTCGGGTCTATCCCGAGCAGGAAACCCGAACCATTTGATGCGTCCAGATCCCACAGCAAAGTCTCACGCCGGGAAATGTTCGCGGCGCACCACGCAAGGTTAACCGCGAAGGTGGTTTTGCCGACGCCTCCCTTGACGCTATAGACTGCGATCGATGGCATGAGTCTGGTGGGTTACCTTTCGAACGGGTTTTGGCTCACATCACAGCCAGAATATTACGGTTCTGTTACGTCTGCGGTGTTGCGCGCCGGGCGTTGCAAGACAAGCCTTTGCTCTTCAGCGTCAGAATAGTGTCATGCGACCATGCGCAATTCTGGTGTCTACATGGTTCAAACGAAAAAGGCCGCCATTTCTGGCGGCCCTTTTCAAAACGGGACGGTTTGCTTCCCGCAGAATGGAGACTTCAATCAGCCGTCGTAATCGGAACCGATCGAAGTCGATCGTGCCGGAGCGCTCGCAGTGATACGGAGCGCCTCGGCCGACTGGCTGAGCGAACCGATTTCATCCGCGTCGTCTTCGTCATCCGGCAGAATCTTCTGCAGGCCGGTGACCAGCGATTCGTGCAGGTCCTTGGGGCGGATCGTCTGTTCAGCGATCTCGCGCAGGGCCACAACCGGGTTCTTGTCGCGATCGCGATCAATCGTCAGTTCGCCACCGCCCGAGATTTCCCGCGCACGCTGGGCTGCGAGCAGCACCAGATCGAACCGGTTCGGAACCTTGTCGACGCAATCTTCAACGGTAACGCGTGCCATTCACGGCCTCTTTCACGAATAGGTTTTCTGAGAAGGCGCAGCACGTAGGGATGAGGGCGATGAGAGTCAAGAAATTGCGCAATGCGTTACCTTGGCGCTAATGCAATCCCATGCCCAAATCCGATCCAACCGGCGCAAAGCCCGACCAAGGTCTTGAATGCTGGAAAGGCGGTTCCGATGCGCCAGACGGTTTCGAGGATGCGAAACCGTTTGAAGTCAGCGTGGCAGACCACAGGATCGCCATTTTCCCAGCCGGAGCAGACCGGCTCGCGGCGTTGCTGGACGCGATCGATCATGCTGAGGTTTCGCTCTACGGCTTCTTCTATTTGTTCCAGGCAGATGAGGCCGGAGAGACCGTTCGTGCCGCGCTGATTGCCGCAGCGCGCAGGGGCGTTGCAGTTCACCTGATCGTTGATGCTTTCGGGAGCGATGCGCCGGATACTTTCTTTGCGCCGCTTATCGAGGCCGGCGCCCGGTTTGACCGGTTTTCCGCCCGGTGGAACGTCCGTTTCCTGATCCGTAATCATCAGAAGTTCCTGATAATCGATGGGAAAAGGGTGATCACCGGCGGGTTCAACATCTCCGATCACTATTTCAAGCCGCCCGACGAAAACGGCTGGTGTGATCTCGGGGCCTTGATCGAAGGTACGCTCGCGGCAAGCTTCACGCGGTGGTTCTCGCAACTCGAAGAATGGGCCTCCAAGCCGGATGCTCAGTTTCGGGCGATCCGGCACCTGGTGCGTGAATGGGAGCCGGATGAAGGGCCTCTGCAGCTGATCTTGGGCGGGCCGACCTTTGCCAACAGCCGCTGGGCGCGGCGACTTAAGCGCGATTTGGCAAACGGCAGCAGACTTGACCTAGTGATGGCCTATTTCTCACCGCCCCGAAGCTTTCGGCAACTGATCCAAAGCTTGTCCCGGCGAGGTGAAGCGCGCCTGATCATGGCCGGCAAGACCGATAACGGGGCAACGATCGGTGCATCGCGCTCGCTCTATTCAGCCCTGATCGGATCGGGAGCACGCATTGGCGAATTCCAGCCGTGCAAGCTGCACATGAAGCTGCTGGTTATTGACGACATTACCTACATCGGCAGCGCCAACATGGATATGCGTTCCGTCCGTCTCAATCTTGAATTGATGGTGCGGATTGAAGATGCCGACTTGGCGCACCGGATGCGCCAGCTGATCGATCATCTCGAAGCTCACAGTCAGCCCGTAACCGCGGAATGGTTTGATCAAAAGGCCGGCTGGTTCAACCGGCTGCGCTGGAATGCCAGTTTTTGGCTCGTTTATGCGCTCGACTATACTGTCACGCGGCGGCTCAACCTCGGGCAGTGAAGCTCGCCTGCCAGTCGCCTATTCCACACCCCAGCTCGAATAATCGCGGGTGTTGGGTGACGAGAATTTGGTGATCTCGCTCTGGAAGTGCAGCGGCACATTGCCGGTCGAACCGTGGCGCTGCTTGGCAACGATCAGCGTAGCCTTGTTCTTTACCTCAAGGTATTCGGCTTCCCATTGGCTATACTTCTCCTGCACTTCGACCGAGCTTGAACCGTCGGGATTGGGCATGTCGGGTCGCGACGCTTCCTTGTAGTAGTCAGCGCGATAGATGAACCAGACCATGTCGGCATCCTGCTCGATCGAACCCGATTCCCTGAGGTCCGACAGCATCGGGCGTTTGTCATCGCGCTGTTCGACAGCACGGCTCAGCTGCGACAGGGCGATCACCGGCACACTCAGTTCCTTGGCTAGCGTCTTGAGGCCCCGGCTGATTTCCGAAATCTCGTTCACCCGGTTGTCGTTCGCACGTCCGGAACCCTGCAACAGTTGCAGATAGTCGATCACGATGAGGCCGATGTCGTGGCGCCGCTTCATCCGTCGCGCGCGTGTGCGCAGCGCGCCAATCGTCAGTGCGGGTGTGTCGTCGATGTAGAGCGGCAGTTCGGCAAGGCGCTGGCTCGCAAAGCTGAGTTTCTGGAAGTCGTCGCGGCTCAATGTACCGCTGCGCAGAGCTTCGGACGAAACTTCGGACTGTTCTGCAAGTATACGCGTCGCCAACTGGTCCGCGCTCATTTCGAGGCTGAAGAAGGCGGTCGGCGCTCCGTAATTGTGTTCGCCCCCTTCACGTTGCCACTTCAAGTGCTCCTCGGCGCAGTTGAACGCGATATTGGTGGCAAGTGATGTCTTGCCCATGCCCGGACGTCCGGCGAGGATGATGAGGTCGGAATCGTGCAGACCTGCGGTTTTCTGATCGATCGTTTCGAGGCCGGTGGTCTTGCCCGACAATCCGCCGCCTGAATTCATCGCGGCTTCGACCATCCTGATCGCCTTGAGCGATGCATCGCGGAAGGTGGATGCTTCGCCCCCCGTCGCTGCGCCTTCGGCCACGCGGTAGAGATCCGCCTCGGCCTGGCTGATGCGGTCCATCGGATTGGTTTCTTCCGATGTGTCGAGCGCGCCTTCGACCAGTCCCCGTCCTACGCTCACCAACTCGCGCAACAGGGCCAGGTCATAAATCTGCTGTGCCAGCTCACGCGGCGCGAGCAGCCCAGCGCCGTTTGCCGTCAATTGTGCAAGATACTTTGTTCCACCAAGTTCCTTGAGCGCCTCATCCGCTTCGAAATGCGGGCGCAATGTAACCGGCGAAGCCGTCGCATTGCGCTCGATCATCTTGAGGATGCGATCGAAGATGCGTTCATGCAGTGGCTCAAAGAAGTGTTCGGGTCGAATCGGCGTCTGCAATTCTTCCAGCACCCGGTTATCGATCAGCACCGCTCCCAGAAATGCCGCCTCTGCCTCCAGATTCGAGGGCAGTTTGCGGACGGTATCGGTTTCCGATTCGATGCGGTGCAGTGGGGTGGGTTCGGCCATGCCGACCTGATGCGCCCGAGGTTCTGATCGGGCAAGCGCTACATGCGACTATTTTGAAACGCCCGCTTGTGGATAGCGGGGATTGCGACTCGTAATGCTTGAAGTCTGACCCTCGCATCTGCGAAGGCTGGCAGTGATGGAAAACTGGACACCCGATTCAGCAAACGTGCCTGCCGGCGCGCATCGCATTGCGCACATATCGCTCGACGAAGAGACGATCCTGTGGCGCAACGCCGATGTCGAGCAGGAACGCCGTGTGGCGATCTACGATCTGATCGAGGAAAACACCTTCAAGCCGATCCGCAGTGCCGAGCGCGGAGCCAAGGGGCCGTATCGGCTGCGACTGTCTGTTCAGGACGGCCGGTTGGCAATGGAAATCTCCGACAAGGATGAGCAGCCGCTTGAAACCCTGCTGATCGGCCTTGCCCGCTTTCGTCGCCCGATCCGCGAATATTTCGCGATTTGCGACAGCTATTATCAAGCAATCCGAAAGGCGACACCGGCAGAGATCGAGACAATCGACATGGCCCGGCGCGGCATCCACAACAATGCAGCCGAACTGCTTGTCGAACGGCTCGAAGGGAAGGTTGAAACCGATTTCGCTACGGCCCGGCGACTGTTCACGCTGATCTGCGTGCTCCACATCAAGGGGTAGGCGGGCGATGATGGCGCGGGCGCGCAAGACAAGGGGCGGCGGAATGTCCCGCTGGCTTTTTCGCGGGGGCGCACTGATCGCTCTTATCGGGATAGGCTTTGCGGCCTGGCTCTGGTGGGACATGCGAAGCTGGCGGCCCGATGAGGGGCTTTATCCCGAACAGGGCGCCATGATCGTCAGCGGAGCGGCGCCCGTCCGGTTCGAGACGTTGCGCGCGATCGGAGCTGAATTTGTTTACCTCGAACTTGCTGGAGCGAATGCATCGCCCGACCCGGGATTTGCGGCAAGACTGGCCAAGGCACGAGAAGCCGGTTTGAAAGTCGGCGTCGTCCAGCCATTCGATCCTTGCGTCAAGGCGGATGAGCAATCGTCGCGCTTCACCCGCATGGTGCCGCGCGACGATGATCTGTTGCCTCCAGCGGTTGCCTTGCTGCGCACCGCGGTCGATTGCCAGCCGGCTGTTAGCGATGCTGCTGTCGAGAGCGAGCTTATGATCGCGGTCAACCAGATCGAATTGCATGCGGGGAAACCCGTGATCCTCAAACTGGGCCCGGCATTCGAAGAGCAATACCATACGGCGCGCTCGACTGCTCGTGATCTCTGGCTGGTTCGCGATCGCGCACGGCCTGATTACGCCGGTCGTCCTTGGCTGCTATGGAGTGCCAACAGCCAATTGGTGAGCGAAGCGTCGGAGGAGCCGATCGAATGGGTGGTGGTGCAAAGATGAGCGTTTCGCATGAATCTCGCCAGCAATTGATCGCCGAGGCCCGGCATGCGGCAGCAGCGGCCTATGCCCCCTATTCCGATTATCAGGTGGGGGCGGCACTGCTGTTTGAGGATGGTGCTATCGTCACGGGCGCCAATGTCGAGAACGCAAGCTACGGGCTTGCGCTGTGCGCTGAAACCAACGCTGTTTCCAAGGCGATGAACCAAGGGCGCCGGGGCGGTTTGATTTCGGTCGCCGTGGTTGGCCCAGCCGACAAGGGCGATGGATCACCGATCACGCCCTGCGGTCGCTGCCGTCAGGTCTTGAACGAACTCGCCCAGCTTGGTCGGACCGATCCTGAAATCCTGTGCGTCGGCAATGATGAGGTGCGAAGCGTCACACTATCAGCCCTGTTGCCCTATGCTTTCGGGCCCGCACACCTCGATTAGTTTCGGAGCAAGTTGCCGAGCCCACGCAACGGGTTCTTGCGGAAATTGCGCTCCTCCGCGCCGATGTAGGAGAATATCCCGTCGAGCCCCTGTTCTGTGACCGAGGCATTGATGTTCTCGCGGTTCAACCCTGCATCGCGCAACAGCGAATTCTTGCTCGCAAGCCCGTCAATCCGGTCGTGGAGGCCCGCTTTAGTAAGTGCGGTGTCGACCAGTGGATTAAACTCTGACGTCAGCCGGTCGTTCGAGGAACGGCGCAAATATTGCGTTCCGCCATCGTCTTCGCGGATGATGCCAGGTGCGTCGCCAAAAGACAGGCCGTTGATCGCGTCGCGGAAGATCGGTTTTGCCAGACCCGCCGCTTCCCCAGCCGCATCATTGATCCCGCGAATGATGTCATCAATGCCCGGCAGTCCGCCCAACCGCGAAGCCGCGCCAAGCGCCCGGCCCAAGAAGCCTCCCGAGCTGCCGCCTGACCCGAGGTTGCCCAGCATCGGCAGGCCGATGCGCACGTCTTCATCATTGTAGAACGCACCGGGCTGCGCCAGTCGATCGAGCGCACTGTCGGTCGCCCGGCCAAGGATTGATCCGAGGTTCAGCCCCTGCGCCATGGCGGGTGAAGGCGAGATGGCTACAAGGCCAGTGGCCCCCAGTCCGGCAAGCGCCGTGCGGCGATCATATGAGTGCGTCATTGGCAATCTCCCTCAACTTTCATGTGGTTATAACACGAAACCAGCGAGATTGCCCGCCTCTATCCTATTCGGTGTCCAGCCATTCAAGCAGGGCTGCAAGACAATCGCGGGCAAGCAGCTTGCACCGTTCCGGCGACCATCCCTGTTCCGGCTCGGGTGCGTCGGCCAGATCCTTGTAGGGCATCTCCAGGGTCATAGCGCACGCGGCAAAGCGCTCGGCCACTTGATTGGTGCTCATGCCCAGATTGGCCTTGCCCGCCGGTGTCTTCGGATAGCCCAGCTTCGTCTGGAAATCGGGTGTGCGCCGGTCAAGGATACGCTGGTAACGATAGAATTGCTCGCCGAGATCGTCGGTCCAGCTCGGGATACCCTCATATCCGGCAAGGAACACTGCGGGGATCGCCTCGTCGGCGTGAACGTCCATGGCGAAGTCCACGCCGGTTTCGTCCATGCGATTGCGGATGGCGAGGACTTCGGGTGATTTTTCTGGTGTCGGGCTGGCCCATTCGCGGTTGAGATTGGTGCCCACAGCATTGGTGCGCAAATGGCCGCGACGTGAACCGTCCGGATTGCAATTGGGGACGATGTGAAGGCGGCAACGCTGGCGCAGCGCGCGGGCCACGGGATCAGCCGGATCCGTCAGGCACTCAAGCGCGCCCTCCATCCACCATTCTGCTTGCGTCTCGCCCGGATGCTGGCGCGCATAAAGCCAGACCTGAGTTTCACCTTCGCCCATTTCCAGCATGTCGAGCGGCTGCCCGTCGAGCGTTGTGCCTAGTCGGACAAGCTCTACTCCTTCGCTTGCAGCGGCTTCGGATACGAGATCGTGATGCCGCTCCATCGAATAGGGCGCGAAATAGGCGAACCATGCGACATTGCCCGCAGGCGTGTAGCGGATCGTCAATGTTCCATTTTCTTCGCCAGCGTCGAAGCTGCTGGCGGCGCGCGTCCAGTATTCGCGATCTTCGGTGACGCAGGCATCGTAATCGGGCCAGCCGCCCGGATAGGCACTGGCGTTCAGCCCGGTGATCTTGAGTTCGACCGCTTCGCCCTGGGCGCCTGTGACGCGGAAATGGAACCATTGCGCGAACTCGCTCATGTGGTCGCGCGCTATGGCGAGGCGGGCGGTTTTGCCGTCAATGGACAAGACTTCGATATTGCCGCTGTCGAAGGCGGCATCGATGGCGATTTGGGTCATGATTATTCCTGAAGTTCGTCCACGTCGATGATGACGGTTTCGCCATTGCCACCCGGGAAGTCCTTGAACAAGGCAGCGGCGAGGGTTTGAGCGCTCGCCTCTACATCGGAATAGGGTGACTTTACAGAGGTGGCCTGCTGAGCGCGGCCTTCCCAAAGGCTGTTTCCGTCCGGCCCGCTTATCCGCACAGACAATTCGGTGGTGACATTTGGTCCGTTCTGGCCCCCGCCAAGATTGATACCGATACCCAGCCCCACGCCAGTTCCGAAAGTGCCGGTACTGCCTCCGACACCGACGCTGACCGGGCCACGGCTGCTGGCAGCGGCCAGCGCATTTCTGCTGGTCCGAATGCTTGCGACCTGATCGGCTTGTGTCGAACCATCCAGCACGACCCTATAACCAAGCTCGCTCAATTCGTCGGCAACCGCCGCCGCGATCGCATTGCGAGCGCGCTGGTTCTGTATGGCTTCGGGAAATTCGATCGTTATCGTCCCTTGTCCCAACGCGCTGCGTTGCTCGCTGACGAACCGCGTGACTTCGACAGGGCCAGTAAAGGCACCGACACAGCCCGATAGAATGGCTGCCGATGCGGTGATCAGGGCATATCTGGCCAGGTGGCGAGTTTTGAGCATTATCGTCATCCTCTTTGCGTGACCTTTACCTGAAACCGTTGCCGCTGTGCAAAAAACTCGGCGAAAGCCGGACGATTTTCACGCTTTTGCAGGTGATTGCTGGTAAGCGCGCTGCATGTCTCAAACAGTCAAACCTTCCGTTCTGGTTACCGGCGGTGCCGGATATATCGGCAGCCACGCCGTCTTGGCCCTGCGTGATGCGGGATGGCCGGTCGCGGTGATCGACAATCTCACCACAGGATTTCGCTTCGCCGTTCCCGAGGGCGTGCCGCTTTATGAAGGCGACATCGAAGACGCGGGATTGCTGAAGCGGATATTCTCCGAACAGGGCACGCGCGCGATCATGCATTTTGCCGGTTCGATTGTGGTGCCCGAAAGCGTCGAGAACCCGCTCAAATATTATCATAACAACACGGCAAAGAGCCGTGCTTTGATTGAAGCAGCGGTCTCATCTGGAGTGCCGCATTTCATTTTCTCATCGACTGCAGCGACCTACGGCATTCCTAAAGTGGCGGCGGTTACCGAGGACACGCCCACAGTTCCGATCAACCCGTACGGCTGGTCGAAACTGATGACCGAGCGGATGCTGGCCGATACTTCCTATGCGCACTCGCTCAATTATTGCGTGCTGCGATATTTCAACGTTGCCGGTGCCGATCCGCAGGCGCGAACCGGGCAGTCGACTGCAGGGGCGACCCACTTGATCAAGGTCGCGCTGGAGGCGGCGCTGGGTAAACGCGATTCGGTGAGCGTGTTCGGTACGGATTACGATACGCCTGATGGCACCGGGGTGCGCGATTACATCCATGTCAGTGATCTGGCGGCCGCCCATGTGCTGGCGCTCGAGGCGCTTATTGACCAACCGCAGCGGTCATTGACGATGAACTGTGGCTATGGTCGTGGCTTTTCGGTGCTTGAGGTGCTTGATGCCGTCGATCGGGTGACGAATCGCACGATCGAGCGGCGGATGGAGCCGCGCCGCCCGGGGGATCCGGCTTCGCTCATATCTGACCCGTCTCGCATCCGCGCCACCGTGCCGTGGCGGCCGCAGCATGATGATCTAGACACAATTATCGCCCACGCGCTGGCATGGGAACGCAAACTCTCCGAAATCCGAGGAGATGGTTGACGAAAACGGCAATCGCCCATATGTGGCGCATCGAAATTCCGCGCGTCGGAGCGAATCCGGCGCGCTTTGTTTTTGAAAGAGCAGTCCGATGAAAATCCGCAACAGCCTCAAGTCGCTGAAGAACCGCCACCGCGATTGCCGCGTGATTCGTCGCCGCGGGCGCACCTATGTCATCAACAAGACCAATCGTCGCTTCAAGGCTCGTCAGGGCTAATTGAACCGGTTGGCCGATCACCCTCGGGGTGACGGACGAAATGCAAGCGGCCCGCCTCCAGACCGGAGCGCGGGCCGCAGCCATTTAGGACGAGGGGTTGATGGAAATGCGCAAGGCGGTGGTGTTCGATGTGGGGCGGGTGCTGTTTGAATGGCAACTGCGAGCGTTGTTCGAGAAGCTTATCGACGATGCGGAGGAACTGGATTGGTTTCTCGCCAATGTCGTGACCGAGGAATGGCATTTCGAACATGATAGGGGGCGTCCGCTCGCAGATATGGTGCCGGAACGCATCGCGCTATTTCCGCAATATGAGGCGCATATTCGCGCCTATGCCACCCGCTTCAATGAAACCGTGCCGGGGCCGGTTGAAGGAACCCACGATCTCGTCCGGCGGCTTCATGCGCAAGGCGTGCCACTGTTCTGCCTGACCAATTTCGGTGACGAGTTCTGGGCCACTTTCCGCCCGACACAGCCTATTTTTGATTTGTTCGAGGACGTAATTGTCTCGGGTACGGAAAAGGTCGCGAAACCCGATCCCGAGATTTACCGGATCACCGAACACCGCGCGGCGCGTGAAGGTGCGGACTTGTTCTTCACCGATGACAATCCTGCAAACATCGAGGCTGCGCGCAGCCGAGGGTGGAATGCGCATCTGTTTACCGATGCGGAAACACTCGAAGCTCAGTTGGTCGATGCGGGGTTGCTGAACGGTTGACGGAAAAACCCCCGGTGCGCTTCGTTGGGGATGCGCCGCACCGGGGGTTTGGTTTTCGCCTGTGTGGAGAGTTCAGGCGATCGGGGTCGGGCCTAGAGGGGAACAATCGGCCCGAAGGAGACCGGGGTTACTTGCCGTTGCAGCGCGCCAGCTTGTCTTCGGCAATCTCTTCGCCTTCGACCTTGAAAGCGGTGATTTCACCCATTTCGCGAGCGAGGCCGCGGCAAATGCGCGAGGGGCGCGACGGGCCCTTGTTCGCGACGCAAGTCGTGCCTTCGCAGGCCCATGCCACGCCACCTGCAACTGCACGGTTCTCGTCAGTCGGTTGGGCAAGCGTTGCAACATAATAGGGGCCTTCGGCAGCCGAAAGCGGAGTGGTCGAAGTGGCAACTCCGAAGCTGAGGCCGGTATAAAGCAGCGCGGTGGCGAATACGGCAAGGCGTCCGGTCCGGGGGAGGGAGAGGGTCATCACAATGAATCCTTCTGAACGGGGTTGAGTGGGCTTTTCTGGTTCTTTTTGTGCAACGCACAGTTTCGATTCGAAACCAGTTGCGAATCACTACTTATGTGATTAGGTTTCAGGTTGCAACTAGAAACTGAAATTTTTTCACGCCCATTCTCAACATGGTTTTGCGATTGGCGTCGAACCCGCTAGAAAGGTTGCGGGGAAAGGACTGATATGGGCGAATTGAGAGAACCTCTGCGCGAGCTGATCGATTGCGGTCTGCCTCAAGCGCTTGAAGTGATGGGCGAACGTTGGTCGTTCATGATCTTGCGGGCCAGCTTCAACGGATTGAAGCATTTCGAGGAATTCCTCACCGAACTCGGGATCGCTCGCAACATTCTCTCGAACAGGCTGGCAAAGCTGGTTGAGCACGGCATCCTCAAGCGCGAACCCTGCGCCGATGATCGACGCAAGATCGAATACCGCCTGACGGACAAGGGATTCGACCTGCTGCCCGCGATGATCGCGCTGCGGCAATGGGGCCAGAAGCATGGTTCTGAGTTCGTAGTCGAGGACCCGGTCCTGGTGGATGCGCTTGATCGTCTGCCGATTGGTCCTGTGTCGATCCTCTCGCATGATGGCCGAATCCTCAATCACACTGATCTCAACATGATCCGCCGGGACGATGTCGGGAAACGGCTGGACGGGACTGTGGCAACTCCCGGCCCTGCGCTTGATCGCGGCAGCGTGGTCGATATGGAGACCGCAAGGAAGGCGGCTGCCAGCTGATGCTGTCGCCGCGGATGTGATATCCGCGCTCACCCGAAACGAGTCTGGCGATGCAGCCTGCACATGGCGGCGATCTGCATGATATTCTGCGCGCGACCTTCGGCTTCAGCGGCTTTCGCGGCACGCAGGAGGCGGTAATCTCGCGCGTCATGGCGGGTGAACACACGCTTGCCTTGATGCCGACCGGGGCGGGCAAGTCGTTGTGCTATCAGCTTCCCGCTCTTGCCCGCGATGGAACGGCTATCGTCATTTCTCCGTTGATCGCGCTGATGCACGATCAGATCCGCGCGGCCCAGGCGGTTGGGATCAGGGCCGCGTCGATGACATCGGCAGACAGCGATCTGGCGCAGACCGCTCAAAGCCTGCGGCGGGGCGAGCTCGATCTGCTTTATGTCGCGCCTGAACGGGCGACGACTTCCAGTTTCCAAAGCCTGCTGGCTGATGCCCGCATCGCCCTTTTTGCCATAGATGAGGCGCATTGCGTCTCCGAATGGGGCCACGATTTCCGCCCCGATTATCGCGGGCTCCGCCCGATGCTCGATCGCTATCCTGCGATTCCTCGATTGGCGCTGACTGCGACAGCTGACGAGGTCACTCGCGGTGATATCGTCAAGCAATTGGGCATCCCGAGCGAAGGGCTGATCAGAGCCGGTTTCGACCGTCCCAACATCCGCTATTCGATTTCGCCGCGCAACAATGGCCCCAGCCAGATCGCCGAGATTATTCGGCAGACGCCGGGCGCGGGCATCGTTTATGCACCAAGCCGCAAGGCGACTGAGGATCTTGCGCAGAAGCTGGTGGCAACGGGTCGTCCCGTCGCAGCCTATCACGCGGGCCTTCCGCCTGAACGCCGCGCCGCGACACAGGCGGAATTCGTGGCTTCGGAAGACATGGTGATGGTCGCGACGATCGCCTTCGGCATGGGGATCGACAAGCCTGATGTGCGTTTCGTCATCCATGCCGGGCTGCCGAAGTCGATCGAGGCCTATTACCAGGAAACCGGCCGCGCGGGCCGTGATGGAGATCCGGCACAGGCGCACCTGTTCTGGAGTGCTTCCGATTTCGCTCGCGCGCGGCAGTGGCTGGCAGATGTCGACACGGCGCGATTGCCGAGCGAGCAGGCAAGGTTGAATGCGCTCGCCAATCTTGTGGAGTGCGCGGGTTGCAGGCGTGCGATCCTTCTGCGTCATTTTGGCGAAGACCCGGCCGCAACATGCGACAATTGCGACAACTGCCTCAATCCGCCCAAAGTGCTGGATGCGACCGAGGTGGCACAAAAGCTGCTATCGGCGGTCTATCGGACGGGTCAGAGCTTCGGCGTCGGCCACATAGAGAAAGTGCTGCTGGGGCGCGACGATGATCGCGTGCGCCAGCGGGGTCATGACCAGCTGTCTGTCTTCGGCATCGTAGGCGACGAAGACGCTGCACTGCTAAGGCCGGTAACCCGGCACCTAACCGCACACGAAATGTTGGTGACCACCGAGCATGGTGGGCTGGCGCTTGGACCACAGGCGCGGTCGGTGCTCAAAGGCGAACGCAGCGTGCTGGTGGCTGAACCGCCCAAGAAAACCCGCAAGCGCCGGGGCGGTTCGGTAGCCAATCCGGTTGGCGATCCCTTGTTCGAGGCGCTCCGTGAACGCCGGGCAAGCCTCGCAAAGGAAAACGGCATTCCCGCCTACATCATCTTCCATGACAGCGTTCTTCGCGCCATGGCCAGCGACCGGCCACATACAATTGCGCAATTGGGCCAATTGCAGGGAGTGGGGGAGAAGAAGCTGGAAACCTGGGGCGATGCCTTCCTTCAGGTGATCCGCGACTTTGAACAGGCTTGAGCCTATTCCGCGGCCTCTAGCAATTCGAAGGTTTCGCGGTTCGCAGGCAGCGCATCGTCGGGCCGATAGCTGGCGGTAAGCTTCTTCGCGAGATCGCGGGTGAGCAGGGCATTGAGCGCATTGCCCAGCGCAGGGCGTTGCCTCGCCAATTTGCGCAAGGCATCGGCATCCCATTCGACATAGGTGACGCCCTCGGGCGCGACCGAAGTTGTCGTGGTCTTGCGGTTGAGGACAAAGCCGACCTCACCCACGAAATTCCCTTTGGGAAGGCGGAAGCGATGGCCGCGCTTTTCGACCGAGATGATTCCGTCGAAAACATAGAAGAGCGCGCCAGAGGGTTCGTCCTCGCGGGTCAGTACCGTCCCTTCGGGATCGTCGGCCCGGCGCCAGTGCGCTAGCTTCAGGATGCGCCGGAACTGGCCCGGAGTCAGCGTTTCGAACGCATCGAAGAGCCGTTTTTCATCATCGGAAAGACGCAGCGTGGTGCGCTCGAGCGCGATCTGACCCAGCACCCAGAAATTCACAGCCACCATCAGCAGGCTGGTCACAATGGCCTCCCACAAGGGGCCGCCGTCGACTGCATAGTAATAGGCGATGTATACGAAGGTTGAGACGATGATCAGCGTGCGCAGCCGCAATTCGTCGCGGATGGCGTATGCCAGCAGCATCAGGCCAGCGCCGAGATAGATCAGCCATGCGGGATCGAGGAAAGGCATCGCCTCCCCTTATCCGCCGCGATGCCATGCTGTCACGCCCTGCGCCTTAACGTGTTCCGATCATTTGCCTATAACTCAGCGCTTCGGCGATGTGGGCGCGGCCTACCTGTGCAGTCTCGGCGAGATCGGCGATTGTGCGCGCTACACGCAGCATTCGGGTGTAGCCGCGTGCCGAAAGCCGCAGCTTCTCCGCGGCCTGCATCAGAGGATGCCGCCCCGCGTCATCATGTGCGGCATGCGCTTCGAGCCTCTCGCCTTCGAGGTCCACATTGGATCGCACTCCTCTTTCGAGCGCGAGCTTGCGGGCGGCGGCGACCCGCGCGGGAAATGTCACGTGGGCATTGGCCCGGGCGACATCGACCTGCCCTGCTTCAAACAGCTGGCGCAGCGAATCGAGTACCGGGCGCTGGAACTCGGGTAGTTCGTCAAGAAACAACATGCCGAGGTGCGCAAGGCTGACTTCTCCGGGCTGGACCTTCAGCCCACCTGATAATTTCCTCAACATGTGCGACTCAATCGGGTGTTTTTCGACCCGATTTCGGCTCAGTTTTGAGACTGGGTGGCAATTTCTGCCTGCCCGATTTGGCGTGGACATAGTCGATGAGACTAGTTGACCACGTCCGCTTAACTCTCTCGCGCAAAAGCGAAATTCCCGCACGTGTGAGTGCGGAAACCGGCTTCTATCGCCTCCGAAAAAGCGGCAAAGAGGTCGCCTTCCAGTCCTCGATTGAGCGTGGATTCGTCCAATTGTGCGACTTCGCGAATGAGGTGCAGCACATCGCATGGGAGCCGTTCTCGATAGAGTTCCTGGATCTCGTAGACGATCAAACGCGGACATACACGCCCGATTACCTCGTCGAGATAATTGACCGGGGAGGGCAACGCTACCGGTACGTAGTCGAGATCAAAGAACGTCGAGAGGCTGACCGCATCGCAGAGGCTGGCGGCACCTCTGTTCACGGACGAGCTCATATCGCCATGATGCACTGGTGCCGTGAACAGACCGATTGCTCGTTTCTTCTGGCGACCGACGACACGATTGCCGCCAAAGGCTTGGCGAATGCAAAGGCGATCACCGACCGTGCCTCTTATGCGCCCGACGGCGATCTGGTCGATCTGATCCTATCGGGCAGGTTCGGTGAATTTCCCGCAACGCTGGGATCGACGATCTTCCACGGTGAGAGATTCGGTTTCGCGAGAGGTGAGGTCATCTCGACGGTGCTGCACATATGTGCAGCGGACAAGCTCTGGTTCGACATTACTGACGAGTGGAGCGACGATACCGTCTTGGACCGCGGACCGCGCAGGAGGGTCTTCGTCCGCTGATATGGAAGCAGTGTCTGGCTCCCACGACGGCTCAGCGTGGGTCTTCATCAGCCCGCGACGTTCCGCGGTTCGTAAAAACCTTCGGAATGCCCTCCCAATGCTCATGTATTGCCATCCCGCCTTCCTTGCGGATCTTCTTCGCTTTCGCGACTGCCGTCCGCCAGTTGCGCTTCGTACTCACGCGCCGCCCGTTTTTGAACTCGATGGTTCGGGCGTATTCGTCGATGGCGTCGAGCAGAGCGAAGTGGTGCTCGGGTATTCCCTCGAAAATCATGTTGGGAAGCTCTGCGCGATACCTTTCGCAGATGGTGGTCCAGGAGACTGTGTCGCCGATGTCATCGCACCACGCGAGCATAAACACGATCGTCTGGAGGGTCTCGAGCGACGTCGCCTGAAGCAGATAGTCTAGCACGGCGTCGAGCTTCACTTGGGAGTCGATCTCGCTTCGATCTGCTCCGTAGCCGAGCGCCAGTAGTAGCGTGCGATATGGATCAGGCAGCTGCCTGATCGTGTGCCGAAGTGCTTCACTTGGAAGATCTCGCCGCATGAGAATCTGCGCCATGGGCCCACGAAGCATGGCAGCCGTTCCGGGAAACTGCTTCTCAAGGCGATCAAGAACAGACTTCTCAACTTCTGACCGGATACGGCGTTCGCCTCTGCGATAATGGCGAAGACTGTCCTTGCTGCAATTGAGTTCGGTCCTGATCCACTCAGCATCCTCAGGCGTCGCGCGGAAGTCAACGCAGGCCATGACCCATCTGGTCAGGATCCATTCGGTTCGCGGTTTCTTCGTGTTCACCATCGCTTTTCGATTCGCGGCCAAGTCAAGCGACGATTTTGGCCTGATAAACGTCGCTTGGACAAGCGTAGCGCCCGTGACATGCACGCCAATCGGCGAATGTCCGGTTCAAAAGGGAATTGCGAAACAATGACTTCGAAGACATCTGGCACCGAACTGGCAGAGCAATTGCTCGATGGGTCGGGCCCGTTTCTGACGGGTTCTGCGCTTTGGAAGTCGTTGGGCTTTCCGAGCTCGGCTGCGTTTCGCAAAGCCAAGGCGCGCGGAAATGTCGGAGTGCGGGTCTTCAAGCTGCCTGGCAGGAACGGCACCTTTGCTTTCACCAAAGACGTTGCCGACTGGCTGCACGCGATCGATGAGGAGACGCCTATGTAGGGAAAACAAGTGCCTGAAATCTGAATTTAACAAGCACGAAACGGAAAAAGCCTGGCTCCGAAGAACCAGGCCTTTTCGGGATACGAGATCCCTGAACACTCTCGTTGTCTCCGAAAAGCCGCCCCAAGTCAAGCGCGAAAGCTCGCGTTTGGCGAGGATTGCGCGCGGCTTTCCGGTTCGTGCTCCAATTTCTCAAAGATGGAGTACGTTAAAATGTCCAATACGAAGAAGAACGTCGTTTCGACTGCGGCCAGCATCAACACGGTTGCGCGCCAGGGTGCCGGCCAGAAGCTCTCGCTCGACGATATCAGCGAGGCCGACTGGAACCAGATCCGCTTGGAGGCCTGCGTTATCGATGGCTTCCGCAACGGCGAGCGCACCCGCGAAAACGCCGAGAAGGCTGCCCGCATGCTCGGTTGGTCGCCGGCCAAGTTTTACCGCAAGCTCACGGACTACGAAGAGGCGGGGCATGCTATGGCGCTGTTCAAGCCTCCGGCCAAGCGGATCTGGCATTCCAAAATCGATCCGGCGGTCGAGGAGGTTGCCGAAACCGAGCTGAAGAAGTTCCTGAGGCAGAAGCGCTATAAGGGTCAGCCGGTCACGGTCTATATCGAGAACGTACAGAAAGCGTGCGCCAAGGCCGGCCTCGAGGCTCCCTCCGAGCGGACGATCAGGCGGCGGTGGGAGGCGCTCGACGAGCGCGTGCGCTATGCTCACAAGCACGGCGCGCAGGCCGCAGCCGACAAGTACGATCGCAACAAGGGCTCGACTCCGCCTTGCACCTATCCGCTTGAGCGGATCCAGATCGACCATACCTATGCCGATCTGCACGTCATTTCGGAGGAACTCTGGATCTCGCTCGGCAGGCCGACCTTCACGATGGTCGTCGACGAGTTCTCGCGGGTTCCTCTCGGGATCCATGTGACCTTCGGCTATCCGAGCGTCGAGGAGCTAGCCGAGGCGATGGCGATCGCCTGTTTGCCTAAAGACGGTTGGCTTCAGGCCATGGGGATTCTCGGGATCGACTGGCCCTGGTACGGCATTCCCTCGGCGGTTTTCGTCGATCGCGGCTGTGATTTCACCTCGAAATCGTTTCATCGCGGGTGCGAGAAGTGGCGCATCGATCTGTCGCATCGTTCTCAGCCACATCATGGCGGCGTTATTGAACGGCTCATTGGGACCGCGATGAAGGAGACCCGCAAGCTGCCGGGGAACACGCTGTTCAGCAAGACGCGGCGGGAGAAGGACCGGATCGATCCGACCAAGACGGCGGAGCTGACGCTCAAGCAATATCTGGAAGCGATGGTCCGGTTCTTCGTGTGCGAGTATCCCCACCGCGTCCATCCTGCTTTGGGGATGACGCCGGCGGAGAAGTGGAATCTCGGCGTTGCGCAGTATGGCGATCCCCGGCGGGTCGACGATCCTCAGGGCTTTTACCTCGACTTCCTGAAGACCGATCGGCGCAAGCTGGAGAAATACGGGCTGCGTGTGAGCTATTGCAGCTACACTTCACGCGAGCTGCAGCCTCTCCTGAATGTGGCCAAGGGGACGTTCTTCAACGTCAAGCGCGACCCCGCCGACGTGAGCCGCGCCTTCGTCGAGGACCCTCGCAGTGGGCGCTATATCGAGCTGCGCGATGCCTTGACCGAGGGCAAGGAGATTACCGTTGCCGAGTGGGAAAAGGCGCGCTCTGCGCTCAAATCCAAGCTCAAAAAGCGTGGCCAGGTCACGGCAACGGGTATTCTCGGCGTGATCGAGAAGGAGCGTGCCGAAGCAAGGCGCCGCAGCAAGGTCGTCAACCCGACGTCCAAGCTCGAGCGGGCCAAGCAGCGCAAGATCGCGCAGCAGGCTGAGAAACGCCAACGTGGCCAGAACCGGTTGCCCGCTCCCAAAACTTCGCCGCTTCCCCCGGCGCCGGTCGTGAAAATCGACCCAGCCACCATCACCATTCTTCCCAGCTCCGGAGCCGTACAATGACCCAGACCAACAATACTACATCGATCGAAGAACTGCGCCTTGAGGATGCGGCGACCCGGCTCGCTTTTCTCAACGAGCCGCTCACCATCCACCATCCGCGTATGATGGAGATTGAAGATCGCCTTGCAGCGATCCTCGACATGCCCGAGCCGTACGAACACAGCATCGCTGTGTTTGGGCGCAGCTTCAATGGCAAGAGCACGATCACAAAGCACTTCGCCTCGTTGAATCCGATCCAGACGAATATTCTCGGCGATGCCGATCGAGCTGACGTGGTTCGCATTTCGATGCCGGGCGAGGCTTCGGTGCGCGAGTTCGCGATCCGGATTCTTCGCTATGTCGGAGAGCCTTTCAACCTCAAATGGTCGACATCGCATCTCTCCTCGATGGCCTATGCGGTCCTGAGGGCGATGCAGACCAAGCTTCTCATTATCGACGAGTTCCAGGATCTCGCCAACGGGACTTCGCGTAATCGCGAGGCGCTCAAGAACATGATCAAGTCGATCGGTGAGGATACCGGGTGCGGCGTCGCGTTGTTCGGTACACCGGCGGGCGTCGATATTTTGAACGAGGACCCGCAATTGCAGCGGCGGTTCGAGCAACTCGTCCTTCCGCCGTGGGAACGCGGCGACGAGGCGAATGTGCTCATTCACAACCTCGAAGTGCGGCTGCCGCTGCGCAAGGTTTCGCGCATCGTGGCCGATCCTGCGCTCGTCGAGACCATCCTAGAGATGGGAGACCATGTCATCGGCCATATCCGCCGCGTCATGCTGCTTGCGGCGCGCACAGCGATCCAGACGGGCCGCGAAGTGATCGATGCCACAACGCTTGAGGCGATGGAGTGGGTGCCGCTGGCCGAGCGCAGTGCGGACGTCATGAATCGTCTTCAAGTGAAGACGGACAAGGAATGGGAGCCGGCGTGAGCCGCTGGCATATCCGCCCCCTCCCTTTGCCCAGGGAATCGATCACCTCATGGCTGATCCGTATCGCCGAGGCAAAGGGCACAAAGCACCATTCACTGATGAAGGAACTCGTGCCCGGGCTCGAGTTCTGGACCAGGGATGGTGACCTCGTCGCACCGCCAGAGCTTTTCGAAGCCCTGGCGGTGAAGACGGGGGTTCCGCTCGAGCGGGCCAGGCGCACTGCTTTGGGCACCTATGAGGGCGTGCTTGCCGAACGCATCTCGGGCGAGAACCAGTCATTCATGATTGTGCCGCTGGGCGTGCGCCACCGGATACGCAAGGCGCATGGTCAAGCTTTCTGCCCGCGATGTCTGGCCGAAGAGACGGCCTATCTCCCGTTGACTTGGCGCTTGCGGCTGTTTCCAACGTGTACACGGCACGGGCGGGTGTTGCTGGATGCATGCACAGGCTGCGGTGCGCCCTACCAGCCCCATAGAGGCGGCATGCGACATTGCGACCGTTGCGGTCTTGATCTGACGTTGCTGGATGCGCCGACCGCTGATCCGAACGTTCTCACACTCCAGGCGCACAATGAAGCGGTCCTCGACGGGCGAGCTGTGGCTTGGCCCTATCTCCATGGGATGCATCCGATCGCATTCTTCTCCATGCAGTTGGCGCTTTTCCGAGCGATCACGTCGCGAGGCTGGGGTGAGCGGGTCCGCAACGCTTTGCAATCGTCGATTGGCTCGCTCGAACTCGAGTACAGGGCGAAAACCCCCAGCATCCGGTCGATGACTATAAGCTCGGCGCATGACGCGATGCGGGGGGTCGAGCGGCTGCTGAGAGGATGGCCGTTCGGGCTTGTCGGCCTGTGCGGTGAAGCGCGTGCTTGGGCGAGCTGGATCGTGCCGGAAGAAACGGGTGTGCAAACGCCCTTTGCTCTTCGTGAAGCGCTCGACACCTATCTGCGACCCGGATCTTCGAACGCGCGTTAAAACTTGCGCTCCGGCGAAAGCAGCAGTTCTGCGCGGGCGGGAATGATTTGAGACAAGGTCTTTGCATCCCACACCGTCTTCTTGTGCACGACGGTGTCGATGGCGGTGTCGACGAAGTCCGCGCGCGGAAAAGTGCCCGACAGATCGCCCCCGCGGCGCTGGCCAACACGGTCGCAGACGCTGCGAAGAGCGCGGCCCAGAAAACTCAAACCATCGTTCCGATCGCGCTGCGCAACAAGTCCCATGGCGAAGGCTTCCTTGGGATCGTTCCTCATGATTTCGATGGCCCAGACGGTGCCGTGGTCGAAGGCCAGCGGGAAAGCGGCGGCGAAGCGATTGAGGCCTTTGTTATCGGGAGCCGCGAAACCACCCCAGGCAGCGGGGAGCCGATAGAGGACTTCCTCCCCGCGCCCCATCGCGAAGTCGGGCAGGCTTGAGGCCGAGCGATGCTTCTCCATATAGTAGCCTGCGAGATAGAACTCGCGCAGAAGAAGCGGCATCTCGTCGAGTTTGATAATCAGCGGCTCGAGGCCTGGGTTTTCGCTGCTCGCTAAGAATTTTTTCGGCACGCTTGGTCGTTCGAAAACGACCGTTTCGACAGGGCCGCTCTTTAGCTGCGGAACGGTGCCACCAAGTTCGGGCGGGGTGGACGATGCAAGCGGGCTGACAAAGTCAGGTCGGCCATTTTCGTTGTTGGTCACCGAACTCCGGCTGAGGCTCTCGCCGGTCCCGACCGTTTTGCGATCGAAGCGCAGATTGAGCTTGGCGAACTCAGGGAACAGGCGCCCGAAATCGCCATCCATGCGATCAAGTCGGACGGTCCGTTTGTCCGCAGGATAGCGTTTGACCTTCGTTGTCGATGCGACCCGCAGCTGCTCTTTTTCCTTTTCGCTCCGGAGTTGCTCGATCAGCTCGATCTGTTCGTCAGCCCGCGTGTTCCGGATGCGTACGACGATGTCCTTGAAGGTGGGTCTCCTATGATCTGAAACGATCCGGTCACAATAGTCGACGATCTTCTCACCATCCGGCGACGCAACCGAAATGGGCTCGGTCTCGATCGTGCAATCCATGGGATCCTGAAAGGTAAGCGCTCGAGAAGTCTCGGCGGGCTCTCCGCGCAGGGCTGAGCCGAGGCGCCTGAAGAAAAAGCGGATATAGTCGGCAAGATCCGGATTGGTGAGCAGAAGCGCGATCTGCAGCGTCGCCGTGGCGTTCTGAAACGGACGAAGCGGCGTGATGACGTAGGTGCCGTTCTTGTCAATCCCGGTCTCGGCTTCGTCGACGAACATGCTTGCAAGGCTTTTCTGCGACGTGATCGACCTGAGTGAGAGCGTATCAAGAAGGAAGCTGACCCCGGAACAGATGAACCGGAACTGCTCGCCGTGAGCAAATCCAAGCGGGCGCTCGTTTGCAATCTGATCGATGAAGACCTTTTCTGTCTGCTGGAGGGTTAGGTCGTACAGACCGCGTAGTTTCTTCGCCTTTATCCGCGCATGACGCTCGAAGTCCCACGTCTCGAACTGATCCCCCAGAACGACCGCCGTGCGCAATCGTCTGCGGCCGCGACTGCGCACTACCGCCGCGTTGTTTTGCCCGAAAAGCGAGCCTATCGGGAACATCGCGAAATCCGAAAGCGGAACGTGTAGCGCCGTCTCGAAGTCGCCTGCGGCCGTGATGCTGCGAATTATGCAACTGGCCTCGGTTAGGTGTTCGAATGTTGGCGATGCACGAAAATTCTGGTGTCCGGCCAGATAGTGAACCCCGGGTTCTCGCTCGAGTTGGATGAAGCTCATGCGACCTACGCTAACATGGGATGAAGCAATTTTGAGGCAGCAGACTAATTGAGATCGCTTTTTGAGACCAGTTCCGAGTTAGCGCAAATGTCCGCTTTCGACCCTATTGTGTTGAAAAACTCGCCACGTGTTACTTGCGAGCAAAATCCCAGCAACATTGATTCGAGATGCGCGGAGCTTGCAAACTATCTTTGTTGAACTGCGCTGATAGTATTGAGAAATTGCCCTCCAAAATGGCTTGCGGAGTTTTTCAGCACAATAGACCCCAGATGTGGACGTTTAACTAGGCCGCGTTGACAAAAGGGATTCCCAAGCCCGCGTGGTTGTGATTCAAGACTGCTTTTTGAGGAGCGGTCATGGGTCGCGGGGATTTGTCGGATGCGGAATGGGAGTTGATCGGGCCGC
>Ga0189284_100157_pt1 | contig 90996 bp, 74 predicted proteins | sample N32C7minimetaG_FD_130314 | JGI IMG/M metagenome (GOLD analysis project Ga0189284, IMG submission 130314) | Marine microbial communities from the Costa Rica Dome - N32 C7 mini metaG | ecosystem: Environmental > Aquatic > Marine > Oceanic > Photic zone | place: Costa Rica: the Eastern Pacific...
AATCTCTGCGAAGCGATATACCGGCGCCCATGGCAAACTCCCTGTTTGCCAAAGGTGAATCATGATTTGCCCCAAACAGGAAAGCACAAATATGAGTCACATATTCATGCGCTTGGTATTAGACCACGATACGACCTAGTTTTTCCGGCTTCGCATCCGGGCCGCGATAAAACCGATGATCCGATCCGCAAATGTCAGCACAACGAAGACAGCCAGAAGCCCAACAAAGAACCGCATGTCGGTGAGTAAAGTGCCCCTGGCATAGGTGCGCACACCGATGTTGGCGTAGATCCAGGCGTAATAGGCGGCAGCTGTCACAGCACAGGTCAAAACCAGAGCAATCAGGATCGTTTGCACAGGCGGACGTTTGGGAGGCCCGCTCATCTCAAGACCCTCGCCGTTGAAAGATCTGCTTTGAACACCAGAAGATCGTCCAGACGCTCCACCTCGCCCTCCACCTCGACGTAAAGCGCAAGCAGATCCCGGATTTCGTCACCCAAGAGATTGCCGTCATTGTCCGCCATCAGAAAGAAATTGCGGCCCTCGACCGGACCGGTGGAGACAAAGACCGGCGGGATACCTCCGGTTATGCAAAGATCGGCACAGGCCTTGTGGGCAAGCCCTTGCCCGGGCCGCATGGCACCGGCGTAACATTTGCCGTCACAGATCTCTCCGGCGAGTTTCCAGCGGCCAAGCGGCACAACGTCGCTTGGACTGAAGTTGCCCGCGCCGCCCTCCGTTGCCTCAATGTTGCCGACCTGGATCATGGTGAGATCGCCCCGGTTGACAGGAACACCGCGCAAGGTGATCGGCGTAACCGCATTTGCTTCCGCCTGAGCGAAAACGCCGCGTTTTCCCTGACCGGACAGCATATAGGTCCGCGGCCCGCTCTTCCCATCGCCGGGCACACGGAACACCGGATAGGGCCTCAGCTCTAGAAGTCCTGCCTGTTCAAAGCGGTTCCCCCATTGAAATCCGCCGCTGCCCGGGTCGTTCTGCGTTGAGGAAAGCGCAAGAGCTGCCAGCCCCATGCCGCCTGCAAAACACAACGAAAAAACAAGCGCGAACACGGCGAGCGGTTTTGGGACAGCATTGAGATAGCCAACGAAAAACGGCGCGTCCCTGGTTTGTTTCCAGCTCATGCGCTCACTCCCAGTTTGACCGGTTCAACATGCGTTCCGGGCGGCAAGGCTTTCGGATCCAGGAGCACCGTCGATCCAATCAGTTTCAACCGGTAGGTCGATATCTTTTCGGTAAACGGTTCCGGAGCCCGCCCGTCAGCGAGGTTGTACTGATATCCATGCCAAGGGCAGGTAATGCAGCCCCACAGGACCTTTCCCTCCCCAAGGGGGCCGTTCTGGTGGGCGCAGGCATTGGTGATCGCCGACAGCTTGCCATCATACTTGAAAATCGCGACCCGCTCGTCGTCATCCAGCGTCACCACCTTGGCGCAATCCTTATCGATCTCGTCAACCTCGGCGGCAACGACCCAGCCCGCCTGCTCTAGCGAAGCCTTTGCCGTCGCTTCGCCGCGCTCGCGCGCTGCTTCCATCCGGCCGGTCGTAAAGTGGAGGCCGCAAACCAGTAAAACGCTCGCCGTGACCAGACTTGTCAGCATCGGATCTCCAGGGCCCTGAAGCGCGCCCAGTCCCACATGCAACACGACAAAGGCGTATGCGATATAAATCGACATATGCAGCGCTTTCCAGAGTGGGGCTCCGAGAAAGCTCAGCCAGAAATCATGGCTGGTGGCGGCCAGCACGAATAAAATCAGCAGCGCCCCAATGCCCAGCGCCTCGAAGGGAAAGCCGAGGATCTGGCCGTAACTGGTGTTGGACGACAGCAACGCGACGTATTTGTCCGTTGGCGAGAAATTGAAATACCAACCGAGCACATAATTGGCATGGACCGCTGCAATTCCCGCCGTCATGACCCCGAAGTGCCGCCGGTTGTACAAAAGCGGCAGAAAGCGCCGGTCGAGCCGGGCAAGCGGGCCGATACAGAGGATAACGGTGAGCATCAAGAACGCACAGCTGCCGAAGGCGCGCATGCGCAAAGTCGCCCCGTCAATCGGTTTGGTCACATCCTCAAAGGCCGGAGCATAGCGGATAAAGACGTAAAGGTAGAGCGCGACCGCGATCAGCAGCACGGCGTCGTAGACCAGCTTGTTCCAGTTCCAAAGAACCGGAGTGTACTGAACACTCATTGGTTCCCCTCCCCGGTTGGCGCCGCATTTGCGGGTGCCTCAATCAGGATTGCCGGCCGGTCCGCTGGCGGGGTTTGTCGCAAGGCAAGGACGGTGAAGAAAGCCAGAGGCAAGGCGATGCCAAGCACAGTCCAGATCCGGGCATGGGCAGTCCGGTGGGCCCGTTTCATGGTTTGTCCCCCCTGGTTCTTTCAAGAACAGCCCAGCGATAGATCACCAGCGGCCAGATGAGACAAATGCCGGGGATCAACAGCGGACGAAAGGCATAGGAGCCGTTGGCCGACGGCTCTATCCGGTCAATGCCAATCACCAGGAACAAAGCCGCAACAATCCCACCTGCATAAAGGTAGTAACGGCCCAGTTCGATCAGAAATGCAGCTGTCTCCAATGTTCTCCCCCTCCACAAGTATCTGACGCTTCTTGGCGCCAGCAAATCAGCGCTTTCCCGGCCTTGAGCCGGGACCCTAAGCCGCCGCAAACACTGAACCCGAGACCCCGGATCAAGTCCCGCGCGGCACAGCATGTGCCGGCAAGTCCAATACCCCTCAGCATTCTATCCTTCCCAAGAACGCCGTACCCAAATCATCTTCCCCTTACACAAGATCCGCGTCGGTCACGATTTCCACCAAGGAGGGTCCGTCATGGGTGATCGCTTCGGCAATGGCGGCATGGAGCTCTCGCGCCTCCGTAACCCGGTGCCCATGCCCGCCACACAAACGGGCGAAGGCCGCAAAGGACGGGTTGGTGAGGTTTGTCTCCCAGACCGGCCACTCGCCCGACCGCTGTTCCTTGGAGATCTTACCGAGTTCGGAATTGTTGAGAAGGATGTGCGTGATGTTCATGCCGTATTTGACGGCCGTGGTGAACTCCATCGCATATTGCCCGAACCCGCCATCACCGGAAATAGAGATGACCTTGCGGCCGCGATACTCTTCGAAATCCTGCGTGGCACACCAGGCGCCCAGCGCAGCCGGCAAACTGAACCCGATTGACCCGAGATATCCGGACATTAGGATGCGTTGGCCACGTGGCTCAAAATAACGGCCGAAGGAATAGGTGTTGTTGCCCACATCCACCGGAATGATCGCATCTTCCGGACAGAGCTCCGTCAGCACCTTGAAGACCGCTGCCGAGTGGATCCCGCCTGTCCGCTCTTCCGAGAGACGCCGTTCCTTTTCTTCACGCCAGATGGCCCAGCGCTCCGCAACCTCGGCTTTCTGGTCCGGTGCATCCGCGGGCCGTTGCACCCGTCCCAACACGGCATCGCAGAAGGTTCCGATCTCTCCCCAGACCGGCAATGTGACAGGATGGAACTTGCCGAGCTGCATCCGCTCGAAATCCACCTGTATAATCGGCTTATAGGGCGCGATCCCCGTGTGGTTTGAAAACGACGACCCGAGAGAGAGGATCAGATCCGCCTCATTCATGAACCAGCTGGCAATCGGAGTGCCTGAGCGGCCAAGGACACCGGCGGACAAGGGATGGGTATCGGGAATGAGCCCCTTGCCCTTGAATGTTGTCAGCACCGGCGCATCCATCTTTTCGGCAAGCGCGATAACTTTGTCCCGCACATCCTTCGCCCCATAGCCAAGCACGATGGCCGGACGCCTGGCGCCATTGACCAGTTTGACAGCTTCATCCAGATCCCGGGACGAAGGCGTGACTTCAATCCGGACCAACCGGCCTTGCGGATGTCCGGCATCCTTGGCGCTGGGCAGGGTCTGCACATCATCCGGAAAGATCAGGTTGGCGACATCCCGTTCCACCAGCGCCGTCTTGAGTGCCAAGGACATGAGCTCGGCATGCTTGGATGTGCTGAGGACCGGTTGCGAAAATCTTGACACGGTCTCAAATGCGGACTTCAGATCAATATCCTGAAAGGCACCCGGCCCGAAAACCTGCGTTTGCACCTGTCCTGTCAGGGCAAGAACAGGGGCACGGTCCACCTTTGCATCCCACAGGCCGGTCAGAAGATTGGTGGCACCGGGTCCCGCAATCGTCAGACAGCAGGCGGGTTTGCCCGTCAGTTTGCCGTAGGCCGAGGCGGCAAACGCAGCTGCGCCCTCGTGCCGGATGCCGATATAGCCGAGCTTGCCCTTGCTCACCTGACGCCGGATGGCATCGGCAAGTCCGAGGTTTGAGTGACCGACCATTCCGAAGATGCGCTTCACACCCCAGTTGACCATGGTCTCTGCCATCACATCGGTCACGGTGCGTTCATGCTCCGGCTCCGGTTCTAGACCCACGAAGATCTCGCCGTTCTCGACCTTGAGAGGATAAAGCGTCTGCCCGCTGTCCTCATGCCCGCCGGGTGGTTTTCCGGTCAGCGGGTCAAAGTCCCATCCGTGCCAGGGACAGCGGATCCAGCACTTGCCATCCGCGCCCTTTTCTATGGAGCCTTCCCCGAGGGGGCCACGCTGATGCGGGCAATGGTTGTCCATGGCCGCCCATTGGCCATCAAAGTGGGACAGGCAAATGGATGTTGTGCGCGCCGTAACCGTTTTGACGCGTCCTTCCGGCAAATCATTCACACGCCCGACCTTGATCCAGTCGAGATTTTGAGCGTCCATGCATTCCTCCCTCAAAACTTACCGGCCCGGATCAGGCAAACAACAAAAAGAGCAAAGAATGCGCCTTGGAAATTAGGCATGCACTAGATGGTTTGCCTGCAGGATCAGGTCTGGAAAGCCCTGGAGCCTCAAATCATAAGCAGATGACAGTGCTGTGTGGCAATCGTGAAATACCGCAAGGGAAGATAATTGAGCTGCGAGCGACGCAGCCGCTCAGCCTGCCAAAAATACGCAATTCGCCCGATTGATCTGTGTCATTTTTCTGAGACGATGCATGTGTCAACTTTAATTGACACATATGAGAGGTGATCCCATGCGCATCCTGTTCGTTCATCCAAACTACCACTCTGGTGGCGCGGAAATCGCCGGGAGCTGGCCTCCGGCCTGGGTCGCTTACCTCTCCGGAAGCCTCAAAAGAGCAGGCTTCGACGACATACATTTCGTTGATGCCATGACCAATGACCTGTCGGACGAGGAAATCGCCTCAGAGATCCGGCGAATTTCACCGGATGTCATTGGCGTTACCTCGATCACCCCGTCGATTTACGCTGCCGAACGCATTCTTGAGATCGCCAGAGACGAACATCCGCATGCGGTTCGTGTTCTCGGCGGTGTCCACGCCACCTTCATGTACAAGCGGGTCTTGAGCGAAGCGCCCTGGGTAGACGTCATTGTCCGGGGCGAAGGCGAGGAAATCGTTATTGAGCTGATGCGGGCAATCGACGAGGAACGGTGGCCGGAAGACCGCAGAAAAATCAAGGGCATTGCTTTCAAGGACGACAACCAGATCGTTGCGACCCATGCGGCCGCGACCGTGAAGGACCTCGACGCGATCGAGCCGGACTGGGACATCCTAGAATGGAACAAATACACCTATGTTCCGCTCGGCACCCGCGTTGCCATCCCCAATTTTGCCCGGGGATGCCCGTTCACTTGCTCCTTTTGCTCCCAGTGGAAATTCTGGCGCGATTACCGGGTGCGCGATCCCAAGAAGGTTGTCGATGAAATCGAAAAGCTGGTCACTGAGCACAATGTCGGCTTTTTTATCCTTGCCGACGAAGAGCCCACCATAAACCGCAAGAAGTTCATTGAATTCTGCAACGAGCTGATCGCACGCGGGCTGCCCGACAAAATCAAGTGGGGCATCAACACCCGTGTGACCGACATCATGCGCGACAAGGACCTCTTACCGCTCTACCGCGAGGCCGGTCTGGTGCATGTGAGCCTTGGAACGGAAGCGGCGGCGCAGCTAAAACTCGACCAGTTCAACAAGGAAACCAAGGTCAACGATAACAAGGAAGCCATCCGGCTTTTGCGGGAGGCCGACATCTTCGTGGAGGCCCAGTTCATTGTCGGGCTTGACAATGAAACGGAAGAAACCCTGGAAGAGACCTACAAGATGGCGTGGGACTGGCAGCCCGACCTTGCCAACTGGGCTATGTATACACCGTGGCCGTTCACACCGCTCTTCCAGGAAATCCGGGATCAGGTCGAGGTGTTTGATTTTTCAAAATACAACTTCGTCACACCGATCATGAAGCCCGAGGCCATGACACGCGGCGAACTTTTAAACGGTGTCATGAAGAACTACCGGCGCTTCTACATGCAAAAGGCGCTGTTCCATTACCCATGGCGCGGCACCGGGTTCCGTCGGCGTTATCTTCTGGGCTGCCTGAAGGCCTTCCTGAAGGCCGGCTTTGCGCGCACCTTCTACGACCTTGGCAAGGCCGGCTACTGGGGCCCGCAGTCCAAGGAAAAGGTGCATTTCGACTTCGATGAGAACCGCACTTTGGCAGAAGCCCAAGTGGCGGACTGGGAATCAGCGGCTGATCGGGCGGCACGGGCTGCCGAGCGCCGCGAAGCCCTGCGGCTGCAAGGCAAGGAACGGGCGGCGGACCGCAAAAAAGCTTCAGCGGCGGCAGCGCTTGCCTGTGGCGGCGGCACTGAACAAATGGCGGAGAACGCCTGACATGGACCGGCAGAGCCTTCAGGCCGATGGCATGATCGGCCCGAATGCCTTGACCCAATTCCGCTCCCCCTTGGAACAACAGGGCGGTCAGGACCTTTTCGAAACGCTCTTGCAGGACGCCCGCATTGCGAGCCTTCCAGATATGAGCGGCCTGATCCCGGAAGGCCCCGTGGCACGGTTTCACAAGACCGTGCGGGCCACCCTGCCCGACCTCGCTGTAGAGATATCAAGGGCCGCCGGTGTTGGCACGGCCGACTATGTCTTGAAACACCGGATCCCCGGTCTGGCACAAACGCTGTTAAAGGCGCTCCCAGTAAGCGTTTCAAAACATTTTTTGGCGAACGCCATTTCAAAAAATGCCTGGACCTTTGCAGGCTCTGGACAGTTTGAAATCGGCGGACGCACACCCCTGGTCTTTATCCTGAATGACAATCCACTGATCGCCGGGGAACACGCCGATCATCCGATTTGCCATTGGCATGTGGCTGTTTTTGAGCGGTTGTTCCAGGAGCTGATCGGCCCGCATGTCCGTGTCACCGAAACCGAATGCGGAGCTTGCGGTGCGGATGCCTGCCGGTTTGAGTTCAATATCTAAGAATAGGTATTCCCGCCCTGATCAGTTCGCGGCACTGGTTCCTTCAATCCCTGCAAATCGCACACGGGCATCTGGCGCAGACCGCGTGTCCGCGATTTCCAAAATGAGTTTCTTGCGCACAGCCCCGGCGAAGGTGTCGGCACTGTCGGCCGTCACGACAAAGGATCCTGGACCACCGATGATCTCGGAAAAGAACCGGTCTTCCAGGTTGTAAGACACCGGACGGCCGGAACAGTGGCGGCACAAGACCGCCAGGCCGTTGATTACGATGCCGGAGTTCACCACAGCGTCTCTTGCCTCGGTGATACTTGGCCCGTTCCAGTTGTTGGCACTGTCCGCCGACAAATCGATCACCCGCCGCAGCCCCTTGTATTCATTGGTGTCGATCAGCTCCTTGCCCTTTAGGAGCGCTGCGCCTATCGCATTGCGGCCAAAGGCCTGACGGGGCGGTGCCATCAAACGCTCTGCAAAAAGCTGCGCCGACTGGGGGCCGTCGATGACCATCCAGTCGACCACGACGTCCTGGGAAAACATGTCCGCCCATTCGACATAGGTGACAGCGATCTTGCCATAGGCGTTGTCGGCAATGGCGTTTAGGACCTGCGGATCGGTGATCGCTTCGGCATAGCCCTGGCGCTGGAACCTGATTTCCGCGTCATCAATTGAGCCTGTGGCATCTGCCAGAAGCACAAGTTCTAGGTCAAGCTCCTCGGATGAGGCTGCAGAAACAACCAAGACCTGCAACAAAACAGCAACGATCACAATTATCCGCATGGCCCGTTTCCTCCGCAACTATTCGATAGTTAGCTAGTGTCTGCTACTGGATCTGAAAGGGACGCGAATAACATTTGTTCAGGACCACCGGTCTTGTTCCGTTCCGGGAATATCGGTCGTTCTCCCATCTCACACAAAATACAAGCATTTTCTCAGCGCCTTAAAGCAGCTGCGGGTTTCGACCTCTGAACCAACGGCAGAACAGTAAGAGAACGTTTACCCTTGCAGAACACAATGAGAACAGGTAGAATGTTCTTGATTTGTACTGAGCGATTCTCAGGCAACACCGAACTCAGGGCGAGGAACCGCAGTATGCTGACGCGCAAGCAGTACGAACTGCTCATGTTCATTCATGAAAGACTGAAAGAAACGGGCGTTCCGCCGTCTTTCGACGAAATGAAAGATGCTCTGGATCTCCGCTCCAAGTCCGGCATCCACCGGCTGATAACCGCCCTGGAAGAACGCGGTTTCATTCGAAGGCTTCCCAACAGAGCCCGCGCCATGGAAGTTGTCCGCCTGCCGGATTCAATCGCGCCGGGCCTGGGCGCGCCGCGACCAAGAGGCAGTTTCTCACCAGAGGTGATTGAAGGATCACTCGGCAAACCAGCGCCAGCCCCTGCGCCCACGCCAGAACCAATTGTAGCATCGACGGAAATTCCGGTCATGGGCCGGATTGCGGCCGGTGTTCCGATCGAGGCAATTCAGACCCATAGCCACTCCATCAGCGTCCCGCCAGAGCTTCTGGGCAAGGGTGAACATTACGCCCTGGAAGTGCGCGGTGATTCAATGATTGAGGCCGGCATTTTGGACGGCGACACCGTCTTGATCCGCCGAACGGAAAGCGCGGACAGCGGCGACATCGTCGTGGCCCTTGTGGACGATGAGGAAGCGACACTCAAACGGCTGCGCAAAAAAGGCGCATCGATCGCGCTTGAGGCCGCCAACCCCGCCTACGAGACGCGTATTTTCGGGCCGGGCCGTGTCCGTGTGCAGGGAAAACTAGTCTCTCTGTTCCGCCGGTACTGAAGCTTCGGGACCGGCAAGTATTTTTAAGAGTTGCCCGCCGCCTCGGTTTTGTAGGTACCCTCATCTGTTCTAGTCAGCAGATGCCCGCAAACTTGCGCGTGTGACTGTGCCTTGCTTATGCCACGGCCGCGGAGGCGTTGGCTTGGCGTACTTGATTGATTGTATTTTAGTTTGGCAAACAGCTGCGCTGGGAGTTTTGGCCACTGCAGGTGTGGTTTGCCGCTGCGTTATTGGCGGCAACACCTCACTCTTTCTTTGAATCGCGGTTTCTATTCTCTCCCCGTTTTCGATCATCTGGTCCTTCGTTGAGTTGCCTGTTCGACACACGTGGTCCAGCCAGATGGAAACGGCACCGCGCGCCTCTCTGACTTGCTGGTCGAAAGCCACTGCGCGGCATGCGTTTGGTGCGACCATATCGGTCACGATCATATCGGCTTTTTGACAGTCATAGAAAAAGCCATTCCGGGTCTTCGGTAGTGCGATGGTGATCGGAATCTGCTCCTCACCAACTTCTGCCCTTGCTGCGAACGCCTGGACAACACAGCCTGAAGGGTCACAAGCGCGTTGACCATCTTTCATCTTGCGCGACTTTATCGCTTCATCTGACACTCCCTCCGCTTCAAACCAAGTCTCTGCAGCAAAAGAACTTCTGGCGCTGGACAACGCTAAGTTCCCCTCGATATCCCGGGCAGCCAACTGAGATCCTTGTGCCGGAATATAAATATCCGCCGGACGCGTTATCATCGCGAGAGCAATGCCGACAGGCACAAAACCGAAACTGATTATACGGAAGCGGCCCGGGGCGAGCAGCAAACCCAAGAAACCTGCCAGCAACACAGTGGCAGACAGGCCGCTCAGACTGCCCATTCGGCCGAAGTCAGGCGCAATCTGTTCTGTGAACTCCGCTATCTGGATCAGCACCGCCAGACCGGCGCTCATGATCTTGAGTGGGATTGCCGCCAAACCGAACGGCATCAGCACCAGTGCGACCACGCCCATTGGCATTACGATGATCGAAAAGACCGGCATTCCCAGCATGTTGCCGACAAGTCCGAAGGGCGCGATCCGTGAAAAATGGTACGCACCAACAATGCCGGTTGCGATCCCGGCGACGAGAGCGGTCACGAACAAACCAGTGGCCCATTTCAGCGCGCCGGACAAGAACCAAGAGGATCCGTTTGCTGATGGCATGAAAACCCTGCGTCTCTTTTGATATGACCGCCACAGATCGTAAACGGCGACCAATGCGATCACGGCCGCAAACGACATTTGAAAACCGGGATAAAACAGGCGCTCCGGCGCGAGCAGAAGTAAAAACAGGCCGGCGATTGCGACCGATCGCAACGTTAACCCCCGGCGTCCGGTCATGATCCCCAAAAAAACCAGCGCGATCATAATGAAGGATCTTTGCGTGGCGACCGATGCCCCGGAAAGAAGAAGATAAAAAACTGCCGCGACAAGGGCGAGAATGGCGGAAATCTTATGGATCGGCCAGCGCAGCGCAAGGCCCGGAATGAGTGCCAAGGCGCCAAGACACACAGCATAAGCGCCGCCTGCAAAGAGCGCCATATGCAGGCCAGAAATTGCCAGAATGTGTGCAAGGCCCGCGGCCCGAAGGCTCTCTTCAGTCTTTTCATCAATACCGCTGCGGTCCCCCACCAGCAGCGCGACCGCAAGGGCTGATTCCGGGCCTTCCGGCAAAAGCGCCGAAATCCGCTCCGCCAGGTGCTGCCGGAGTTGATTTACCTGGCGAACGAGCAGAACGACGTTAGATGCCGCAGGCCCCTGCTCGATCTCTGGAGCTCCGTAACTGAAACCGCTTGCGCCTATGCCGTCGAAATAGGCGCGGAAGGAAAAGTCGTATCCGCCCGGCACCACAGGGCCCATGGGCGGAAACAACCGGGCCCGGGCCTTAATCCAGTCTCCGGGTGCAACCCCCGCGTCCGCCGGAATGCGCAGCCGGACCCGGTTGGCAAACCGCCCATCAGTGTTTTCTCTAGCGTCAACTTCACTGACGCGAACCACAATCCGTTTGCCGGACCGGGTTTCCTGCACCTTCAAGACGTCACCGCGCAACAAAACTGTCATCGGCTCCGCCAGCCGGGGTGCGTCTAGTGCAGCTGTCCTTATTGTAGCAATGCTCAGCCCCGCCAGAAGCGCGAGCAAAAGGGTCATAACTCGCGGCAGCCCCATTCGGATGGCATAGGAGCCAGCGAAAGTAGCTGATAAAACGAACAGCACGCCAAGAACGAGCCAACTCGGTTCGTCAGGCAACACGCTGTAGAGGAAAATACCGGCGCTAAAGGAAAATCCGGTCCACAAAAGACCCTGCTTTTGCCAAAACTGCTCCCAATCGTCCGCCGTTCCTGCCCAACCAGTGTGCTGATCAGTTGGCCGGTCTTTCCGTTCTCTCCGGGCTCTCAGAAACGCGATCCAGGGCGACGCCTCGGCGGGCTGGTGCCTGCTATCCGTGTTTGACGATATAACTGAAGGGTCACTGACAGGAGCGCCGGGGACAGCCCGGTTGTCATCATCGGCGTCTGGTTTCGCCTCCCGTGCCACCCGCGCTCCTTCTGCCGGGTTTGACGATCACAGCAAAGCCTATTTTGCCTCAGGCTTGCCTATGCTAAGACCGCGCCACTATCCGTCAGGCGCAGATCCGCGCCTCATTCTGACAGAGACTTTCAAAAAGCACCATGGCACAAGATATCGTCACGCGTTTCGCCCCATCCCCGACCGGATTTCTCCATATTGGCGGCGCCCGCACCGCTCTCTTCAACTGGCTCTTTGCCAAACATCACGGCGGCAAGATGCTGCTGCGCATCGAAGACACAGACCGGGCCCGCTCCACACAGGAAGCGGTTGATGCGCTGATGGACGGTCTGTCGTGGCTCGGGCTTGATTGGGACGGCGAACCGATCTCCCAGTTCTCCCGGGTCGACCGCCACAAGGAAATTGTTGACCAGATGCTGGAAAACGGCACGGCTTATCGGTGTTACTCAACCCCGGAAGAGGTCGATGCCATGCGCGAAAAGGCCCGCGCCGAGGGACGCCCGCCGCGCTATGACGGCACCTGGCGCGACAAGGGTGCGTCCGAAGCGCCCGAAGGCATTGATCCGGTGATCCGGCTGAAGGCCCCGCAGGACGGCGAAACGGTCGTGGACGACATGGTTCAGGGCCGCGTGGTGATCCCGAACAAGGATCTTGATGACTTTGTGCTCCTGCGCTCAGACGGCACGCCGACTTATATGCTGGCCGTGGTGGTCGACGATCACGACATGGGCATCACGCATATCATCCGCGGCGTCGACCATCTGACCAACGCCGCCCGCCAAACTCTGATTTTTGATGCCAACGGCTGGGACGTGCCGAAAATGGCGCATATCCCGCTGATCCACGGACCGGACGGTGCAAAGCTCTCCAAACGCCACGGCGCGACGGGCGCAGAGGCCTACCGGGCCCTTGGCTATTTGCCGCAAGCCATGCGCAACTACCTCGCGCGACTCGGCTGGAGCCATGGTGATGAAGAGATCATGTCACTTAAGGACATGATCAAATGGTTCGGCATGGACGCCGTTGGTCAGTCAGCAGCGCGCTTCGATTTCAAGAAGCTGGAAAATCTCAATGGCCATTACATGCGCGCAACAGACGACGCTGAGCTGCTGGAGCATTGGAAGGTTTATCTTGCCCATGCGGATGATGGAGCGGCAGTTTTGGAATGGTTATCGGACGCGGCCAATGCCCAAACGGCTCTGACCGCCCTTCCCGGCCTTAAGGAACGCGCAAAGACACTCGTCGAGCTGACAGACAGCGCCTCCTATCTGTGGCGCCAGCGCCCGCTCGAAAATGACGAGAAGGCGATCAAGATCCTCACAGACGATGCCCGGGCGATTCTGGGCGATCTGAACAGCGTGCTTTCTGGCGTTGCTGACTGGGAAGCGGAACCGCTGGAGGTGGCCGTCAAAGCCTTTGCGGAAGACAAGGATCTGAAACTCGGCAAAGTCGCCCAGCCACTGCGTGCAGCGCTCACCGGCCGGGGCACCTCCCCTGGCATTTATGACGTGCTGACTGCGCTCGGCCGCGACGAATCCCTTGCCCGGATTGCCGATCAGGCTGCCTGACGTAAGGGAGTGCAAAGGACCGGCGCGTTTTGCTGCAGCGCGCCGGAACATTGGCAAACATCAACATGTCGGCTTTTGACCAAAGCGTTATACGCTGCTGCTTGCGGCAGTGCGGCAAATGGGCTAGGCAAGACGCGACCATTCCTCCAGCACAGTCTGGCCGCCTCATTTGGGTCTTGTATCCAAGGCCCGTGGCTCGGCAGTGCAAGGGTAACAAATAGGGGGTTTTCTGAATGGCCGACAACAACGCCAAGCTCAACGTCGGTGGCAACGACCACGATTTCGACGTCCTTGACGGATCCATCGGACCGTCGGTTGTGAACATCTCGTCCCTTTACAAGGACACGGGCATGTTCACCTACGACCCGGGCTTTACCTCAACCGCATCGTGCGAATCCAAAATCACCTACATCGATGGTGACAAAGGCACGCTGCTGTATCGCGGGTATCCGATCGAACAGCTCGCCGACCATGGTGACTTCCTGGAATCCTGCTATCTGCTGCTGTATGGCGAGCTGCCGACAAAGGCGCAGAAAGACGATTTCGTCACCCGTGTAACTTATCACACGATGATCCACGAACAGATGAACCGGTTCTATTCCGGTTTCCGTCGCGACGCCCACCCGATGGCGATCCTTTGCGGCACCGTTGGCGCCCTGTCAGCGTTCTATCATGACAGCACCGACATCTCCGATCCGCATCAGCGGATGGTCGCGTCCCTGCGCATGATTGCGAAACTGCCGACCATGGCTGCGATGGCCTACAAGTACCACGTCGGTCAGCCGTTCGTTTATCCGCGCAACGACCTCGGTTACGCAGCGAACTTTCTGCACATGTGCTTTGCCGTTCCGTGTGAAGAGTACAAGGTGAACCCGGTTCTGGCGCGCGCCATGGACCGCATCTTCATCCTGCACGCCGACCACGAGCAGAACGCGTCCACATCGACCGTGCGTCTTGCCGGATCCTCCGGTGCGAACCCGTTCGCGTGTATTGCAGCCGGTATTGCCTGTCTCTGGGGCCCGGCACACGGCGGAGCCAACGAAGCCGCGCTCAACATGCTGTCCGAAATCGGTTCCGTCGACTGCATTCCGGAGTTTGTTGCCCGCGCAAAAGACAAGAACGATCCGTTCCGTCTCATGGGCTTCGGTCACCGGGTCTACAAGAACTACGACCCGCGCGCCAAGATCATGCAGAAGACCTGCCACGAGGTCCTCGGCGAACTCGGCATCAAGGACGATCCGCTCCTCGACATTGCGATGGAGCTGGAAAAGATCGCCCTCAACGATCCGTATTTCGTCGAGAAGAAGCTCTATCCGAACATTGACTTCTACTCCGGCATCACTTTGCGGGCACTTGGTTTCCCGACAACCATGTTCACCGTGCTGTTCGCGCTTGCGCGGACCGTCGGCTGGATCGCCCAATGGAAGGAAATGGTGGAAGATCCGTCTCAGCGCATTGGCCGCCCGCGTCAGCTCTACACAGGCGCCACGAAGCGTGACTATGTGCCGATCGATCAGCGCCGCTGATTGTTGTAAGCACCGACCAGAACAAAACCCCGGATCACAGATCCGGGGTTTTTTGTTGTGAATTTGAAAACGGCCACTGTGCGGCGTATCAACACTAGTCAGCCGTCTGCCTTCATGATGAGTATGGCAAAGAGTGTTCTGTTTCAGAAGAAGAGGCGTCGCTATGTCTTCCCGGTTTACGCTGTACTACTGGCCCATTCCTTTCCGTGCGCAATTCGCGCGCTACCTCCTCGCTTATCGCGGCGAGAAATGGAACGAGCCGGGTATGGATGCGCTAATCGAACTCTATCAGGCACCCATCAAAGAGCAGCCCATGCCGTTCATGGCTGCTCCCTTTTTCCATGATGCGGAAGCCGAACTGTGGCTGTCGCAGGCTCCGGCCATAACCAGTTATATTGGCGGACACCTTGGGCTTATGCCCGGCACTCCTGAGAAGGACGCGCTCACCCTAAAGGTGATTTGCGATTGCATTGATGTCTTGCAGGACCTGACACTCAATTGTGGTGCGGCGATGTGGGATGATGACAGCTGGGCGGAATTTGCCGGCAACCGATTTGTGCGCTGGCTGGAGATTTTCGAGGCTGTCGGCGCACGTCATGGCTTGCAAGCCGATGACGGTACTCTGTTGGGCACCTCTGAACCGGGAGTGGCCGATCTGGTCTGCGCGGCTCTTTGGGTCACCATCTGCGATAAATTGCCGGAACTGGAGGGGCTCATCGCCGAGCATGCTCCCAACACTCTGGCGCTCTCAAACCGCATCGGTGCCCTGCCGCAGATCGCAAGTCTGCGTGCCGATCAAAAGAAAAACTGGGGCAATCTGTGGTGCGAAGGCGAGATAGAGAAATCCCTGAGGACTGTTCTGGCCAACTGGGAACACAAGCCAGACCGGGCATGAATCGCCGCGCAGTGTCAAAACAGGCCAGTAATCTCTGCTGTCCAACATGGTCTAACTTGCATGTGCGGCCAGCAGCGGACTAACAAACCCCTCAGGTTTGACGGCAAGGACTGGACACTTGAGGCTGTTGACGGTGTTCTCAGCCGTGTTGCCGATGAAAACGCCGCTAAGCCCGGTCCGCGCGACAGTTCCCATAACCACGAGATCCGCATTTTGAATGTTGCTCTGAATTTCTATCACGCGTTCAACCGCGCCACGGGCAAGAAGTGGCTGTAATACCACGTTCAAACTCGCCGATCGCGCGCGCATAGTTTTCAGCAACCGGTGCATGGCTTCTTCGCGGATTTCCAAAGTCTCCCGTACATAGTCATTGGCTGCCTTGCGCGCATCCCCGGTATCGGAAAAAGCCCAGACCATGCCCTCGCCAACCGCGTCCCAGGCATGAAGTACGATAATTTCTGCGTCCGCCGTATGCGCAATCCGCGCTGCTGCTTCGACAACGCGCTGGTTCAGCGTGTCCAGAGTGTCCGGTTCCGCCGCATCCCAGTTGTCCAAATCCACCGCGGCAATGATACGGCGCGGCGCAGGCGCGGCTGTCTCGGACTGTAACCAGACCGGACAGGGACATTTGCGCAAAAGATGCTGGTCGTTACTTGCATGCAGGAAACCACTGACGCCGGTCAACGGCTCTGCTGCTTTCACCACAAAATCGCAGCCCGTTTCAGCAACATGCCTGATGATGTTCAGATAAGCTTTCCCGACAACAACTTGAGGTTCGATCGCTTGATCCGGCAGAACCCTTCTCAGGTTCTCTGTCGCAGATCTTTGGGCACGGGTCACCATCTCTTCAATGATCGCGTCTTTATCGCGTCCGGCCAACCGGGCGATAATTGCGATGTCCTGCGGTGGCTCCACGCAAGAGATCACCTCTAAACCGGCCTCATACGCCTTTGCCAACTCGGACGCGCTCCTAAGTGCGATTTGCGTATCGGTATCATCAATTACAGCGAGGACTTTTTTTGGACGCCCGAGCTCCCCAATCATGCCGGCAGCTCCTTTTGACCTTCCGGATCTTGCAGACCGGGTAAAGAGGGAGCCGCGCGCCCGGCTATCATGTTTGCCGCGGCATAAGCTGCGTCCCGGTACGGCATCATGACGATATCCGCGTTTATCCTTGAGAGAGCCTCAGCAGTGACTTCACGGTGTGCGGCAACCGCAACACGTCCCTCAAACCCAAGATCACGGGCAGCTTTCAGCAAAGCAAAGCGCGGGTCATCATGTGTCACACCGGTGTCGTGTTCCGGAACCGCCATCACAAGCCATTCCGCATTGCCAAGTGGAAGATGAGCGAGAAACTCCGGGTCCGTCGCATCCCCAAACAACACGTCATACCCAAGCGCCCGGGCATTCCTGACGGCACCTGGACTGAAATCCACCCCCAGGATCCGTTTGCCATCCTCTTTCAACGCACTGGCAATCCCGAGGCCGTACCGGCCGAGACCAAACAGGATCACGTCATAGGACTTTGCAGACACGCTGCTGCCCTCGGGTTCGGCAGCCGTGTTGCGCCGTTCGAAGATGCCAAGGAACGGTTCGAACGCGGCATAGAGCTGATGCGAAAACGTGATCATGTAGGTCGATGCTGCGATTGTGACCAACCCGACAAGTGTCACCAGGCCAAGCGCGCGTTCATCCACATGGCCGATCGTCAGCCCCATTGCCATAAAGATCAGGGAAAACTCGCTGATTTGGGCCACGGTCAAGCCGGCAAGAAACCCGGTCCGCTTGCGGTATCCCATGGCCCCCATGATCGCTAAAACGATCAAAGGGCTGCCAATCAGAACAAACAAGGAGAGCACGATGGCAGGCCCCACACTCGCGCCGAGGACCGACAGGTCCAGCGAAGCACCGAGCGCGATGAAAAAGAACAGCAACAAGAAGTCACGAAGGCTGGCAAGACGCGTGGAAATTGCCTCGCGAAACGGTGTCGATGCCAGCGAAACACCGGCCAAAAGACCGCCCAATTCCTTGCCAAATCCGAGGTAGTGACCAACGGCTGCGAGCAATGCCGCCCAGCCAATGGCAAATGATACCAACAGTTCCGGCGCAGTGGACAGTTTTTCAACGAGCGGATTGGCAACAAAGCGGATGAAGAACGCGACGAACACCAGCGTCGCCAATCCGTAACCAAAGACCCGTAAAACATCAGCAAAGGCGCTGTCGCTGCCGCTTGCACTGCCGACACCAACCGCTGAAAGCGTGATCATGGCGACGACAACGACAACATCCTGAACGATCAGGAAACCAAGCGCGATCCGGCCGTGCAGCGCATCGATCTCACGCTTGTCCGACAAGAGCTTCACAATGATAATCGTGGACGAAAAGGTCAACGCGATAGCTACATAGATCGCGGTGGTTGGTGTCATGCCAAGCGCGAGCGCGATCAGGAAGCCGAAGACAGTCGTGAACAGAACCTGCCCCAGTCCGGTCACCAGTGCGACCGGGCCAAGAGTTCGGACAAGATTGTAGTCAAGTTTCAGTCCTACGAGAAACAAGAGGACCGAAATTCCAAGCTCTGCCAGCAGATCAATCTGGGCGTCGGACTGCGCAATTCCAAGGACCGAAGGACCGGCGAGGATGCCAACAGCGATAAAGCTGACGATCAGGGGCTGCCGCAACAGCAGCCCCACAAAACCGACACTTGCCGCAAGAACGAGCAGAGCCGCTATCTCGTAAAAGATATAGCCCTCAATCGCCGCTGCCATGACTGAAATCCCTTCTGTTTGCTTACCGTTACAACGTCATCACAATGCGGCCGTCGATTTTGCCCTGCTGTCACAAAACTGCAGTCACCATTCAAAATTCAGTTTGCAGGAGGCCTTATTTCCAGCTGGGAGCTCTGGTCGCGTGTTCGTTCACAAAGGCTTCCAGATCTTTGACCGCCACCCGAAACTCCCGGCCGAGCTTCACGGCCCGCAGTTCCTCTTGATGGATCCAGGTCCGTACCGTGGGTTCCCGAACCTTCAGGAGTTCAGCGATTTCGTGCGTAGTCAGAAAAGGTTTGCTCAGCATCTTCGGCTCCGATGTGTGGTCACCGTATCTGCAGGCGGCTCAAGCACCATTGATCCGTGTCAAGCACTCTCAACAATTTTCAAAAGCGCTCAAACGACATCAGGACAACTCACATGCCATGAGAAAAAGACTAGTCTTAGGCCAATAGATGGCCTGCAGACCGACGAAGATTAAATTATTTTAACTGGTAAAGTTATTGCTAGATTCCCATCTCCAAGGTGTCTTTGGATGAACCCATCATTTCCTGGAGGAGAGAAAAATGTTGAGATCTGCCACCCTTGCCGCTGCTGCCGCACTCGCAGCCACTGCCGTTTCTGCTTCTGCAGCGACAAAGACTACTGCTGAACTGACGGAGAAGGAGGTCACTGCCCTGAAAACCGCCTGGGGTGAGGGTATTGTCGACATCGGCAAGGTGCATACGAACGGCGGCGACTATCGAGCAGCGGCAACAAGCCATATCGAGCAGTTTTATGCCTATGGCGACCGGCCAGTCCTCTTCAAGCCAACGCTCGCCAGTGAAGATCAGTTCCGGGGAGACTTTGACGCGGCCCTCTCCTATTTCGTGGGTGGCAATATCTCAGAGGACAATGGCTTTGCGATCGCGCCTTATACCAATGTCCGCTGGGAACCGGAGGGTATTGTGATCAACGGCGAAACCGCTATGACCATGGGCAATTACTACTTCATGACGACCGATGGAACGGAAGTGAAAGTTGAGTACACCTTTGGTGTTGAGCGCATGGACGATGGCGATCTGAAGATCGTGCTCCACCACTCATCTGTCCCTTTTTCTCCAAGCTAAATTTAACGTGGGAATTAGCTCTTCGGGAGGCGTTGGCGGTTTGCCACGGCCTCCCAATTCTTCGACGCGGACCCCACATTCTCCGGCTTGATCAAGTTGCACTCAAACGGGTTCGCCATACCTGAACAAAACCGGATATTCTTTGCATCCTATAGATTAAACGGCGGCCGGAAACGTCATCGGTTTGATATCTTAATCTGCGTAGATTTGGCGGGCATTGGCCGTCCCCCAAACACAGAGGACCGCTCTGCCAGATCACCGCTTTTATTACTCTGGGGCGGCATTTATAGTCACCACTACCCAGACGGGTATAAGCCGTGAAATTCTTAGCCAAGACCGAAAACGGTCGCTAGCCAGGAGGAGCCGTCAATGGCCGATATCGATACCAGAGACCTGTCGTTCGATGAATTTGACGAGGTCATCAGCCCGCGCCCGGAAGAAAATGACTTTGACCGGATCGTTGAATCGGCCATCAGCCGCCGCGGCTTTTTGGGCGGCGTTTTGGCATTTGGCAGCTTTACCGCCCTTGGTACGAGCCTGGTCCCAACAGGTGCAAATGCCGCGGACAGCCGCTTTGCCTTCACCCAGATCCCGACCTCGACAGCGGATGAAGTGATTGTCCCGGAAGGCTACAAGTCGGAAATCCTGGTTCAATGGGGCGATCCATTGTGGTCCGATGTTCCCGAGTTTGATGATACGACCCGCGGCACGGCGGAAAGCCAGGCCCGTGCGTTCGGCGACAACACCGATGGCATGGACGTGTTCTCCCATGACGGCAAAACGCTTCTCGTCGTCAACAACGAATACACCAACCGCGACATCATCGCGCTGAGCGCCGAAGACAAGCGCATCATGGACGAAGACGACATTGCCAAGGGTATGATGGCCCACGGCATTTCCGTCGTTGAAATCGCCAATGACGGCGGCACCTGGAAAATCGTCAAGGACAGCCCGTACAATCGCCGCATCACGCCGCAAAGCGAGATGGAGCTGACTGGACCGGCCGCAGGCCATAACTTGGTGAGGACCGAAGCAGATCCGACCGGCACCAAGTCACTTGGCACCTGGAACAACTGTGGCAATGGCGTCACCCCATGGGGCACGTATCTGACCTGTGAAGAAAACTTCAACGGCTATTTTTCCGCTCCGGAAAATCCGGATCACGAAGTATCTCCGGAGCTTGCACGGTATGGCGTTTCAGCAACGGACTGGGGTTACAACTGGGCCGTAATCGAGGATCGTTACGATGTCTCCAAGCATCCGAACGAGCCGAACCGCGCCGGTTATGTTGTCGAGATCGATCCGACCGACTCGACCTCCACACCGAAAAAACGCACTGCACTTGGTCGTTTCAAACACGAAAACGCCGAAGCCGTGGTCAACAATGACGGCCGCATTGTCGTTTATATGGGGGATGATGAGCGCGGTGAGTTCGTCTACCGCTACGTTTCCAACGGTGTTTATGCACCAGGTGCCCCGGCCGACGCACTGCTGAACGATGGCGTTCTTTATGTTGCAAAGTTCAGCGACAATGGCACCGGCGCATGGGTGGCCCTCACCCCGGAAACAACCGGCATGGATCAGGCTGAAATCCATATCCATACCCGTCAGGCAGGTTCCAAAGTCGGCGCGACCACAATGGACCGCCCGGAGTGGATTTCCGCCAATCCGAAGGCACCGGAAGTCTATTGCTGCCTGACCAACAACAAGAACCGTGGCGTCAAGCCGAATGCCGGAGGTGACGACACATCCGTCAACGGCCCGAACCCGCGCGAGAAGAACAATTACGGACAGATCGTGCGCTGGCGCCCGGATGGCGGCGACCATACGGCTCCGGGTTTCACCTGGGATCTTTATGTCCTCGCGGGCAACCCGACCGTTCATTCCGATGCCTATGCCGGCTCCGCGAACATCAACGAAGAGAACATGTTCAACTCACCGGACGGGCTGGCTTTCGACTCCAACGGGCTGGTCTGGATCCAGACGGACGGCAACTACAAGAACGAAGGCGACTTCGCCGGTCAGGGCAACAACCAGATGCTTGCTGGCGATCCGGTCACCGGAGAGATCCGACGCTTCATGGTTGGTCCGAACGAGTGTGAAATCACAGGTTTGACCTGGAGCCCGGACCGCCGGACCATGTTTGTCGGCATCCAGCATCCCGGCGAGCGAGGAAACAGCCACTGGCCGGCCGGGGGCACATCTGTTCCGCGGTCCGCGATCATCGCAGTCACCCGGGAAGATGGCGGCCTCGTCGGTTAGCGCGTTTTCCTGATGGAAAACAAAAGGGCGCCAAACGGCGCCCTTTATCATTTCGGTCTTGCGCGTGTTTATCCGAGCTGGGCGAGCACTTTTTCTGCAACAGCCTCGGAACTTGCCGGGTTCTGACCGGTGATCAGATTGCCGTCTTCAACGGCAAAGGAGGTCCAGCTGGCTACGCTTTCATATGCCCCGCCTTTTGCCTTCAACTCATCTTCAAGAAGGAACGGAACCACATTGGTAAGACCAACAGCGTCTTCCTCGGCATTTGTGAAACCGGCGACCTTCCGGCCATCTACAAGCGGCGCACCATCTGGTGTCTTTGCGTTAAGAAGCACTGCCGGTGCGTGACAGACCGCGCCAACAGGTTTGCCGGCGTTGAAGAAGGTTTCAATCAGGCCAATGGACGTCGTGTCATGGGTGAGATCCCACAAGGGGCCATGACCGCCCGGATAGAAGATCGCGTCGTAGTCCGCAGCATTCAAATCATCCAATTTCAAGGTGTTTGCCAAAGTTTTCTGAGTTTCCGGATCGGCATCAAACCGGCGTGTCGCTTCGGTCGCCGCAGACGGATCAGAACTCTTTGGATCGATTGGCGGTTGGCCGCCCTTCGGCGAGGCAAGTGTGATATCCGCACCCGCATCCTTGAAGGCATAATAAGGGGCGGCAAATTCTTCGACCCAGAAGCCGGTTTTCTGACCAGTGTCGCCAAGGTCTTCATGGCTGGTCAGAACAATCAGAACTTTTTTGTCAGATACTTGCGGCATCGAAATTCTCCGTTTTTAAAAAATGGACGGACCATCTGTCCGGCGTGACCTTGATTTAATTTGCTCACCGAATGATACCAATGGCAAATTAATTGGCTGTAATGTCATAATTTTTGATACATACTTGGGAGCATGGCGCGCATGGAGGCATCTATCGAACACCTCAAGAGCCTGATGGTGTTTGCGCAGGTTGCGGACAGCGGTTCGTTCAGCGCGGCCGGTCGGCATCTGGGCCTCACCCGCGCAGTCGTCAGCTATCATGTAAACAAACTGGAAGACGCATATGGTCTAAGCCTTTTTCACCGGGCACCACGCAGTCTCAAGATCACAGAAGCTGGGGAGAAACTGCTCGGACATTGCCGGGTTATCATGGATGAGACTGTGGCTGCTCAACGGGCAATTGAGCGCTACAAGCAAGAACCTGAAGGCGTTTTGCGCATTTCCTGCCCAGTCAGTGTCGGCCTCAATCACGTCGTACCGGTTCTAAGTGACTTTCACCGGCTTTATCCCAAGATCAAGCTAAATGTCAGTTTCTCAGACACGGTGGTCGACATACTGGAAGAGGGCTTTGATCTCGCAATCCGTGGAGCTCCCCTGCCCGATTCAGACCTGAAGGCCACACGCCTCGCAACGATTACGACCTGCCTTTGCGCAGCCCCAAGTTATTTTCAAACCCGGTCCCGGCCCAAGACCGTTGATGATCTGAGTGACCATCAATGGGTGCTGCACATGAACAAGCAGAAGGTGGAGATTCTCATCCCCGGAGGCGCCTCGAAAGTCTTCGAACCGGAGGGAAGCATCACCACCAACAACGCCGTTGCCCGGACAGCATTTGTCGAAGCAGGCCACGGGATTGGACGCATCCCGCGGTATGATGCCGATCCGAAAATCCGGGTTGGCCTTTTGGAGGAGGTTCTTCCGGGAACACGGTTGCCGGAAATCGCAATCTATGGCGTCTTTCCACCGGGTGCCGCCATGTCCAGCAACCTCCGCCTCCTGCTCGACTTCACAAAGCAAGCTTTTCAGACCAACTGAGCCTCAGTTCATTAATGTGCACCGGCAGATACACGGTACAAAACGCCTGATTTAGGTGACTGTGAACTGACCCATCATTCCGCGATCCTCATGTTCGAGGATGTGGCAGTGATACATGTAGGGATATTGTTCTGTCGCGACATGATCAAACCGCACCACGATCTCCGACCAATCGTCGTCATCGAGCACCACAGTATCTTTCCAGCCTTGCTGGTCAGCCGGAACGATCTCTCCTTCCATCTGTTCGATCAGGAACGAGCAGCCGTGAATGTGGAAAGGGTGAGCCCCTTGTTCTGACCGAATGCGCCAGCGCTCCCAAACCCCAAGTCCAACGCGTTCGTTGATCACCGACATATCCATGACGGCCCCGTTGATGGTCATATCCATCTTGCCATGGCCGTCATGGCCAGCATGTTCACCACCGTGATCCATTTCGAGGACAAACTCCCGAACGTTCTTGATCTCATGTTCCTCAGGATGGCTGATAGCGGAGAGCTTTTCAGGCAAGGGAGCGTTGTTGGCAACCAAACGAGCCTCTGGGCGCAAGGTCAACGATGCTCTTGGTGCCGCAGCATCCGATCCGCCCACCAATGTGGACAGGCTTCCAACAATGCCCTCACCCTCGTCATCAACCTCATCTTCAAAGAAGGTCAACAGCTCTGCTGAGTTGGCGTCACTCAGATCCACAATGATCTCACACCGTTCACCGGGGGACATTTCCATTGTCGTCATAGGGACAGGAGTTGGCAGCAGACCGCCATCGGTCGCAATCTTGTGAAAGACGCGATTGTCCGAAAAAGCGATCACATAGAACCGCGCATTGGCACCGTTGAGCAACCGCAAACGAACCTTGCCCGCTGGGACATCTGCTAGAAGAGGTGCGACGGCACCATTGATGATGACAGTATCCCCAAACCAACCGTCTTCATCCGCATCAAAGAGGGAATAGACGAACCGCCCCTGCGCATCGAAGGTTCGATCTTGAATGATGATTGGCAAATCATCCACACCGTACCGATTTGGCAGGTCCAATGCGTCGTTCTCGTCATCATCAATGATGATCATGCCAGCCAGGCCGCGGTAGACTTGGTCCCCGGTTTTCCCATGGGTGTGTGAGTGATACCAGCAGGTGGCTGCCGGTTGGACAATCGCAAGGGAGGGCTGCCAGCCTTCACCCGGAGCCATCTCCAGTTGGGGGCCGCCATCGACATCACCCGGCACATGGAGCCCGTGGCCATGAATGGAGACGCCCTCCTCCAGTGTGTTCAGGTAACGCAAGTTTAGTTCGGTGTTCCGGCGTGTCCGGATCGTTGGACCGAGAAAATCCTGGTTGATTCCCAGCGTCGGAGTCTTCACTCCAGCGAGGAAGGCGTGTTCGCCAGCCCGGATTTTTAGACCGATCGGCTCTTCATTGGTGCCATCAGCCAAGGGCGGTATCGGAAGTTTTGCTGGAATTGTTGTCGACCAGGCAGGGCTTATCAAGGATGCCCCGAACAAGGATGCAGAACCGGTAAGAAGCTGCCGGCGAGAGAGGCGAAGTGACATTCAGGTCCTCAAACCAAAGATGCGACAAAGACTGTTTGCAGCCATCCTGGAGACAATCAGGATAGCCGCCGTGATGCCTGAAATGTGTGATGATGCCGACGCTTGGAATCCATCGGACAAATGCCGGATCGAAGGGTTCAGATATCCGGCAAAGGGTCAATTTTGGGAACAAACCCGGGTTTGGTATGTTGGGCGACCCATCGATCAAGGAAATTCAAATGATAGACGCCTCGGGGCTATTCCGTTACCGGCAAACCATTTTTGTTGTGTTCGTGCTGATCGTTTTTGGCACCAGCGTCGTCGAGATTGTCACGGAGTTCATGAATGGAGAGACGTTGACCACCATGGTCGACGACATGTCAGGTGTGGCCGTCAGCGCGCTTGTACTTATGGGTTTTGCCTACGAGCGGCATGCCCAACACAAAGCGCTGAAAGACCTTCGAGGCAAACTGGAAAATGCCCGCGGGCAACTGGCAAAGCTCGACGCCAGATCTCCTCAGCTTGCCGGTCAGTATCGCGCGGTCATGCAGAAACAGTTCGATGCCTGGAGTTTGACGGCAAGCGAACAAGACGTTGTAATCGGTATGTTGAAAGGCCTGTCTTTCAGAGAGATTGCAGAACTGCGACAGACCCGGGAAAAAACCGTCCGCCAACAAGCAACATCAGTTTATCGAAAGGCGGGCGTGAATAGCCGAAACGAGCTGACAGCCTGGTTTTTCGAAGACATGTTGGATGCCCCACCAGTTCCCGAGCCCTAAAGTGTCATGATGGATACGCTCGCAGCGTTCTCAACGCAGCTTTGAAGACTAGGCCCCATGTTTCTTAGTCTTTTTGCTCAAACACCCGATCACGACGTCTGCTGCAGCCGCGCTTTGGCTGTATCCATCCGGCAACCGCATGACGTCGTCAAGGCGGTTAAGTTCAGCGACCTGTGCCGCGCGTTCAGGACTGTCTGCGAGATAGCCCGTCAGAAGGGGGGCAAGCACATCCGCCTGAACCTCATCATTCAGAAACTCGGGTATCGCCTTCGTGCCCAGGATGATGTTGGGGAGCACAAAGGAGTCAACGCTGGCGAATTTGAAGATCTTGTTGAGGTCATTGAGCCTGCGGAAGAACCAATCCACCTTGTAAGCTATGACCATCGGCACACCGGCAAGCGCCAGTTCCAGTGACACTGTGCCGGATGCTGCCAGGGCTGAATGCGCGCTCCGGAAGGCCGCGCGTTTTGCGTCAAGGCCGGTCACGATGTCCGGTTGGACTGGCCAGTTGGCAACGCCCTGCCGGATCCGGTTTTCCAGATGGGCCACCGCCGGCAGGACCACCCTCACCTCCGGCATATCCGCCTTCACCCGCGCGACCGTCTCACCGAAAACGTCGAGAAGCCGTGTGATTTCGCTTCCCCGGCTGCCCGGCAAGACCAACAAGATTTTCTCGGCAGCCTCGAACGGCGCGCGTTCCCCTTCAGACGGGCGCAAGAGATCGGCGTTTTCACTCAACGGGTGACCGACATAATGCGTGCGCGGTCCGCCGAGCTTCTCATGCACGGCCGGTTCGAACGGCAACAGCGCCAGCAACTCGTCGACATAGACGTTCATTTTTTTTGCGCGACCCGGCCGCCACGCCCAGACCGACGGGGACACATAGCCAACAACAGGAATGTGCGGTGCCCGTTTGCGCACGCGTTTTGCAACGTTGTGGGTAAAGTCCGGACTGTCGATGATGACCAGAACATCCGGCTTGGCTGCAATGGCAGCGTCGACGGTCTGATAGACGCGCTTCACGATCAAGGGCAAGCGCGCAAGCACCGCAGACAGTCCCATGACCGACACATCGGACATGTCGAAGAAGCTGGTGAGCCCGAGAGAGGTCATACGCTCGCCGCCGACACCGCAATACCGCACGCCGGGACCGAGTTTTTCGTTCAGCGCCTTGATCAGCTCCGAGCCAAGTTGGTCGCCAGATTCCTCACCGGCGACGATGCAAACGGTGGGCATGGCATTGGCCGCAGGCGTCGTCATTCGGCCGGACCTTGGGAAACTTTAGACTGGTCGATCCCGATGACAAACAGACCTGCCCGATCTGCCTGCGCCAGGGTTTCCTCACGATCGGAAATCAAGGCGCCGCCTGCTTCAATCGCAATGCCTGCCAGCCCCGCGGCTTCGGCCCGCTCAATCGTGCGCGGTCCGATGGTGGGCAGATCCACCCGCAAATCCTGATTGGGTTTGGCGGTCTTTACCAGAACACCGGTCTTGTTCTTTGCCCGGATCCGGCCGCTGCCGCGCAAATCTGCGCAACGCTCGAGCATGGCGTCGGTGCCTTCCGCACCTTCCAACGCGACAACCCGGCCGCCAATGGCCACAGCCGCCTGTCCAATGTCGAGTTCTCCCAGTTTCTGGGTCGCGGTCAAAGCAAGCTGAATGTCGTGCCAATCGGTGTCGCGCGGCTGGGTCTTTCCCAAAACGCCGCTGGCTGCGAGAAGCCCGGGTGCAACATCCTTAATCCCCACCACGCGAAATCCCTCTACCTCGAAAAGACCAATAACCTTGGTCAACAGGCTGTCATCGCCGCCGGCAAGCGCGCGAATAATGGTCGGCAACCGGCGGAGCGTGCCCAGATCACCCAGAATGGACGCAAAATCCGGGCGTTTCGACACACCGCCAATCAACATCACATCCCGGCACCCACTCTTGTTCAGAAAGGCATAGAGCCGACCGATTTCTCCCCAGCCGAGCTCGGCAGAGGCGAGCGAGCGTGTTGCTGCATCGGCCTCCCCGCGGATCGCGACAACCTTGCACTCCCGGCCTGCAGCCACCAAGGCATTGGCGACCTGCAACGGTATTCGGCCATTGCCGGCAATCAGTGCAACCGGAGCATGGGAGGCGGTTTCGGCCAATGTCATGTCCAATGCCCGCTTATGCAGGTGTGCAGAAGCGCCGGTCTTCCTCTTCAAGGATGAAGTCGGTCACTTTCTTTACCAGCGGCTGATCTTGAGTGGTGGCCGCGATCTCCTCGGCGCGCGTGCGCAAGGTGCCCTCGTTGCTCTCGAACAGCACCTTATAGGCCGCCCGCAAGGCGTGAATTTGCTCACGCGGGAAATTCGCGCGTTTCAATCCAATCAGATTCAGTCCACCAAGGTTCGCCCGGTTGCCGGTTACCATGCCAAACGGGATAAGGTCGTTCTCAAGTCCGGCCATGCCACCGACAAAGGCGTTGTCGCCAATCCGTGTGAACTGAATAACAGCGGACCCGCCACCGAAAATCACGTTGCTGCCGACGGTTACGTGCCCTGCGATCATCACGTTGTTGGACAAAATCACCCGATCCCCGAGGTGACTGTCATGCCCGACATGGGAATTTGCAAGAAACGCACAATTGTTGCCGATTGTGGTACTCAGTCCCCCGCCTTCAGTGCCCGGGTTGATCGTCACGCCTTCGCGGATGATGCAACTATCGCCGATGGTTAGCGTGGCGGCCTCACCACGGAATTTCAGATCCTGTGCCTGATGACCAACCGATGCGAACGGGAAGATGGCGGTGCCAGCTCCAATGGTCGTGTCACCGGCCAGCGCAACATGAGACTTCAGCTCGACGTTGTCGCCAAGTGTCACCTGAGACCCAATGACACAATAAGGGCCAATGCGCACGCCGGCGCCGATTGTTGCACCGTCTTCAATGATCGCTGTTGGATGGATATCAGCCATAATTCCTCACGCGTCTACCAGCATCGCGCTGACCTCAGCTTCGGCGACTTTTGCACCGTCTACCATGGCTACCGCATCGAACTTCCAGATGTTGGCACGTTGCTTGATCTTCTTGACGTGAAAATGGACCTGATCGCCCGGTTCCACAGGTTTGCGGAACTTCGCCCTGTCGATGGTCATGAAATAGACCAGCTGCGGCGGAGCGTCAGCGCCGCGCGCATGAACGCACAAGGCGCCTGCCGTTTGCGCCATGGCTTCGATCAGTAGAACGCCCGGAAATATCGGCCGTTCCGGGAAGTGCCCTTGAAACTGCGGCTCATTGATGGTGACATTCTTGATGCCGATGCAGCTGTTGTCACCGTCCATCTCGATGATCCGGTCAATCAGCAAAAACGGATACCGGTGCGGCAACAGCTTCATGACTTTCATGATATCCGCTGTTGCGAGCGTTGTTTTTTCTGTTTCGTCCATTCTTCGCCCCTTGGCGGAGGTCCGCCAAAACTCTTCAAGTAATTGGATGTGTGAACTGCTGTCCGTTTACGATTTGCCGCCGCGTTCTGCAAGTTTTCTAACCGCCGCAACTTCGCGGAACCATTGTTTTACAGGTTTTGCGGGCGTTCCGCCGTAGCGCCCGCCGGCCTCCAGGCTTTCACTGACAACGCTGACCGCTGCAACCTGAGCACCCATGCCGATGGTGACATGCCCGCCTACACCGCTCTGTCCGCCAATGGCCACATAATCTTCAAGCGTTGCACTGCCCGAGATACCGACTTGGGAGACGATGACGCAATGACGGCCAATGACGACATTATGGCCGATCTGGACCTGGTTATCGATCTTGGTGCCTTCACCAATGACGGTGTCGCGGTTGGCTCCGCGGTCAATGGTGGTGTTGGCGCCGATCTCAACGGCATCCTGTATGACGACCCGCCCAACTTGCGGCACCTTCAAGTGTCCACCCGGACCCATGGCATAGCCAAAGCCGTCTTGCCCGCAGCACACGCCGGGGTGGAGGTAAACACGATTGCCCAAGATTGAATGCTGGACAGAACAATTGGCGCCGATGACGCAGTCGCGGCCGATGCGCACGCCTGCCCCGATCACCGCATTGCTGCGAATGACAGTCCCCGCACCAATTTCTGCGCCAGCACCGACAACCGCCCCAGGTTCAACGCACACACCGTCTTCAAGACTTGCAGTCTCATCGACTGATGCGCGCTCGGATACGCCTTCGACACCATGATCACGCGGAACCATTGCCTCAGGAAAGAGCTGAGCCAGCACTTTGGCCCAAGACCGGTAGGCGTCCTTACAAACGAGCGCAGCAACGCCTTCTGGGACCTTGTCCTTGTGGCGTGTACTGACCAGGCAGCCCGCTGCCGCAGTGGTGGTCAGCGCGTCGAGGTAGGCCGTATTGTCGAAAAACACCAGCATCCCCGCACCGGCGTCTTCAAGCGGGGCAACTCCGGTGATTTCGGTTTCCGGTGCACCGTTCACCAGTTCGGCCTCTGCCCAACTGGCAATATCGCCGAGGCGTATACCTTCTGGAAAGTGAAAGAATTTCGGCTCGGACATCGGCATATCCTCTTTTGAACACCTGCGGTCCGGTTTGACCGTAACAAAAACGGCCGCCGTTTGATGCGGCGGCCGTCGGTTTTTGGGTAGAAACCGCTTCTTAGAAGGTGGTGCCACCACTCAGGCGGAACACCTGGGTGCGATCAGAATCTTCTTTCAGGAGCGGGTAAGCAAAGTCTGCCTTGAGCGGACCGAATGGCGACTGCCACCGGATACCGAAGCCGACTGAAGCGCGCAGGTCAAATCCATTGGAAAGGATCCGGCCGCCGCCAGCTTCAACGATATCAACCAATTCGTTGTCGGCATCCCACAGCGAGCCGGCATCCGCAAACAGTGCACCACCAAGGCCCAGTTCTTTCGGAATGCCCGGGATCGGGAACTGTGCTTCAGTTGTCGCCGCAAAGTACCAACGGCCGCCGATTGCATCGTCAGACGTCGCATCGCGAGGGCCGATACCCCGGTTTTCAAAGCCGCGGATCAGATTACCACCGAGCATGAACTGCTCTGACACCCGGAGACGCTCATTCAGGCCGATGATGTTACCACCACGGAACTGAACGCTGCCGACGAGGCCGTAGTCAGCGAGGATTTCCTTGTAAGCACGCGCCTGGATTTCACTCTTGATGTACTGGCTGTCGCCACCAACACCGGCGAATTCCTGTCTGAAGGAGGCGTAAATACCATCCGTCGGATTCAGGTTGCGGTCAAGCGTGTTGTAGCGCAGCTCATAGCCAACCAGCGAGGTCAGGTATGTTCCAAGGGAGTCACAGACAGCCAGCGAGAGGTTGGCAGTGCTACAGTTATTGATCCCGGTCGAGCCATATTTGCCGTCGGTGTTCTTCTCTTCGTAGATTGCGTAGAACAGACGGAGCGTGGTCTCATCTTCGCGCAGCGGCAGGGTAAAGCCGAAGCCACCGCCAGTCCGCTCTTCGTCAAAAGACCGGTAGCTGTTGGCATCATTCACCTGACGATAGACATCGAGGTCCAGCGCGACCCGGCGGCCCATGAAGAACGGCTCGATGAACCGGAACTCGTAGGTCTGGGTATCGGAACCACCACCAACACCGATTTTAACGTACTGGCCACGGCCCAGGAAGTTGCGCTCGGTCAGGGAGATGTCACCGACCACGCCATCGGTTGTGGAGTAACCGATGCCGAAGGAAATTTCACCGGTCGGCTTTTCTTCAACCTGTACATTCACAATCACGCGATCCGGAGCACTGCCCTGCTGGGTCGTGATGGACACGCGCTCAAAGAAGTTCAAATTCCGCAAGCGGCGCTCAGCCTTGTCAATCAAGGCGCGGTTGAACGCATCGCCTTCAGCAACATCAAACTCGCGGCGGATGACATATTCACGGGTTCGGTCGTTGCCGATGATGTTGATGCGCTCAACATACGCCCGCGGACCTTCCTCGATGTAATAAATCAGGTCGATTGTGTTGTTTTCATAGTTCCGTGAACCACGCGGACGAACACGGGCAAACGCATAACCTTCTTCAGAAACACGGAGGGTGATGTCTTCGACGGACTGCTCGACGCGCAGGGCGTTGAATGTCCGGCCGCTGCGGGTCCGCACAAGCCTGCGTAGATCTTCCGGATCAACTTCGGCTATCGTGGAAACCACTTCAACGTTACCGACATCGTAGCGATCACCCTCATCCACCGTGAAGGTCACATAGAAAATGTTGTTCTCGCGATCGAGATCAGCACTTACAGAAACGATACGGAAATCCGCATAGCCTTTGTTGTTGTAGTACTGGCGCAGCAGCTCTTCGTCCGCAGCCAGACGATCGGGATCATACGTATCGGTGCTGCGCAACCAGCTCAGTAACCCACTCTCACGGGTCCGGATCACATCCCGAAGACGGCCATCGCTGAACGAGTTGTTGCCGATGAAGCTGATGCGCTCCACACCGGTCTTCGCACCTTCATTGATTTCAAAGACCAGATCGACCCGGTTCTGACCGCGATCAATGATCTTCGGCTCAACGGCAGCGCCATAACGGCCACTGCGGCGATAAGCTTCAAGAATACTCTGGACGTCGGACTGGACTTTCGCGCGGGAAAGCATTGACCGCGACTGCGAACGAACAGCTGTAGACAGCGCATCGTCCTTGATCTTGCGATTGCCCTCAAAGGAGACCCGGTTGATCATCGGGTTCTCCGTAACGGTCACGATGACGGTGCTGCCGCGCGGGGTGATTTCTACCGTGGCAAACAAACCGGTTGCGTACAACGCCTTCAAAGACTCATCGACATCAGCCGCACCATAGGAGCGGCCGGGAACGATGGTCATATAGCTGATGACAGTATCTTCCTCGATCCGGCTCGTGCCGCGAACTTCGATGTTGCGTGCAACAGCAGCTTCCGCCTGCGTTGCCCCCGCGAACGGACCAAAGTTGTCCGGAACAAACGATCCGGCTGAGAGAACCGCGGTCGCCAAAATTGCGGCTCTCAAGTGTTTCTGCAATCGCTGCATCAGTGCGCTATGCCTTTGTTTTTTAAAACCCCGTCTCGGGATTCATCCGATCACCCCCGGAGAATCCCAAAAATCGATCCATGTTTTATAGGTTTTTACCGATAACGCAACAGCAGTTGGCCGCCGAAATCGATTTAGTCAGAGGACGTTGCGTCAATGTCACGGCTCCCCGCTCAAAGGCTCATTAATCGCCAGATATCGTTCCATGTCGCGAACACCATCAGCATTAATACGAGGCCTAAACCGATGCGAAATCCGACCTCCTGCACCTTCTCGTTGAGTGGTTTTCCACGGATAGCTTCAGCCGCGTAGAACACCAGATGGCCACCGTCGAGAATCGGGATTGGAAGCAGGTTGATGAAACCGATCGAAACAGACAGAAAACCAGCGAGACTGATGAGCTCAATCAAGCCGAACTGAGCGACTGTTCCCGACACCTGCGCAATTTGTATCGGCCCACCCAATTGTTTTGCCGACTGCTCTCCGGCAAAGATCTCGCCGATGAAATTCACGGTATCGTAGATGATCTTGTAGGTACGCAGCACACCTTCCCAAAGCGCGCCGCCAACACCGAGCTGCTTCAAGATACGGGTATTTTCGTCACTTGCGATTGCCACGCCAATGCGCGGCTCCCGGTACTCAACACCGAACTGATTGACGTCGGTGACGTAAACCGGGATCACCGTTGCCGTGAGCTCGGCCCCGTCCCGCTCGATCCCGAGGACCAGAGGCTGGTCCGGATTATGCCGAACTGTCCATTTCAAATCTTCGAAATAAGACAATGGCTTATCATTGATCGACAGGATTCGGTCACCCGTCTGAATGCCGGCTGTTTCAGCAGCTGACCCCTCGATAACCGTGGACACGACCGGCAAGAGCTGCGGCTTTCCGTAGGCCATGAAGATCCCGGCAAAAATGATGACCGCCAGGATAAAATTGGCGATCGGACCGGCAGCCACGATCGCTGCACGCTGCCACACAGGTTTTGCGATGAAAGCTGTTCTGCGCTCTTCCTCACTCATGCTGGCAATGTATTCCCGGTCCGGAATACTCGCGGCATTCTCGTCACCGGCAAATTTCACATAGCCGCCGAGTGGAATAAGCGACACTTTCCAGCGCGTGCCGTGTTTGTCGTACCAGCCGAACAATTCCCGCCCAAAACCAACGGAAAAAGCATCCACCTTCACATTGCACCACCGCGCAACGGCAAAGTGGCCGAGCTCATGAAAGAAGACAACGATCGTCAATACAAACAGGAACGGCACCATATAGCCGATCAGAAGGTCGTAGGCAGAGCCAAATATTTCCATGAGATTTCCGATTGTTCCCGCACAGTCCTTAAGCGCTACCTTAATAGCAATGGAATTACGGCACGTTAATGATCCAGCATTCGTTTCGCACCGGATAAATTAGGCGGCGCGGCTAGAAATCCAATGCCCTGTCCAAACACGAGCTTCCTGATCCAGCGCCAAAACGTCTTCTACCGTCGCAGCTGGTGCAAGCTTTCCTTTGGCAGAAAACGCCGATAACGCCTCTTCGACAGCTGCCGGGATGTCCATAAACCCGATCGCGCCCTTCAGAAAGCCCGCAACAGCTGTTTCGTCGGCGGCATTTAGAACCGCTGGCGCTGTACCGCCCGACCGGAGCGCCTCCAGCGCGATCCGCAGCGCCGGGAATCGCTTCATGTCCGGTGCCTCAAACGTGAGCGATCCAAGTTTCGCCAAATCCAGGCGCTCGACCGGTGCTTTCATCCGGTGCGGATAGGCCATGCAATGAGCAATGGGCGTGCGCATATCGGGACTGCCGAGCTGCGCAAGAAGAGACCCGTCGCGGTATTGAACAAGCCCGTGAACGGCAGATTGCGGATGGACTAGCACATCCAACTGATCAGCACTCACCGGAAAAAGGTGATGAGCCTCAATAACTTCAAGACCCTTGTTCATCATCGTTGCGCTGTCGATGGAGATCCGTGCACCCATATCCCAATTCGGGTGTTTGAGCGCTTGTTGTGGTGTCACCCGCACCATATCTTCAAACGCCATCGTCCGGAACGGGCCGCCAGACGCAGTCAGGATGACCTTTTCTATGCTGTCCGGGTGCGATGCCTCGAAGACCTGGAATATTGCGTTGTGCTCGCTGTCGACCGGCAGGATTTCGGCGCCCTCTACCGCAATCTTTCCCATGAACAGGTCTCCGGCGCACACCAGGCACTCCTTGTTGGCCAGCGCAATCCGTCTCCCGTGTTTAATGGCAGCCATGGTTGGCACAAGTCCAGCCGCGCCCACGATCGCACCGATAACATGATCTGTATCCCGGTCGACCGCCTCAAGCACAGCTTGATCACCGGACGCGCTCTCTATCCCGCTGCCTGAAAGCCGGTTTTTCAGTTCCTCATAATTGCTCGGATCGCACAAAACAGCGGACTTGGCATTTAACCGGAGCGCCATTTCGGCCAAGGCATCAGCGCTTGAATTGGCAACCAAGGCAACAACTTCAAAGCGGTCAGGATTGCGGGCAATCAAATCTGCGACGCTCTGGCCGATTGATCCGGTCGCACCAAGCACCGTAACGCGAACCGTCTTTGCCGGATAGTCTTGCTCTTGTTCGGCCGTCAACGGCACTCTCCCACTCAGAATAGGGCCAAGTTGTTTAAAGGATCTGCAAACGTCCCACCTGAGATCAGGCCGATCAGCACCGCAAAGATAGCAGCGGCGACCAGGCCATCAATCCGATCCATAATACCGCCGTGTCCTGGGATCAGCTGGCTGGAATCTTTAACATCAAATCGGCGTTTAATCGCAGATTCCAACAAATCACCGGCTTGTGAGACAATTGACAGGATCGCCGCAAGCACGGCCCACGTCACAAGTTGGCTGGCTCCGCTGACTGCCGCGACGCCGACACCGAAAACGATTGCAACGGTAAGGCCGCCAATTGCACCAGACCAGGTTTTCTTAGGCGATACCCTTGCCCAGAGTTTGGGGCCGCCAATTGCCCGACCGGTGAAGTATGCAAAGATATCTGTCGCCCAAACCACAAAGAACAAAAAGAACGTGAAGACCAGACCGCCCGTGCCTGCCCGCAAGGACAAGAGCGCTGTCAGGGCCAGGCCGCTGTAGACAATGCCCTCCGAACCCCAACGCCCTTCCCTGGAAAAGCCGGACAAAACCAGTGTCGCGGCCGCGCCAGCAGTGACGACCAACAGTCCCTCAGCATGAAAACCGAAAAGCTTCAGACCACATGCACCGACGAGGGCGACCTGCCCGGCGACCGCCGGAACCGATATCTGCTTGGTCCCGGTAATCGCAAACCACTCTGACAGGAAAAGGATGGCAGCCGCCAACACCAGAACCGCGTAGGCCCACCCACCCAGATAAATCAATACAAGAACCAGTGGCCCCAAAACCGCTGCTGACAAAACCCGCAGCTGCAGATTGCTTTTCGATTTGGCTGGAAGGTCTTGATCGGGCATTACCTTTAAACGGCCTCAAAGTGCCTGCGCGGTGACACCACCGTAGCGCCGATCCCGGTTGCCGAAGCATTCCAGCGCTTGATCCAGCGCAGCTTCATCGAATTCGGGCCACATGAGGTCAGAGAAATAGAACTCTGTATATGCCGCCTGCCACAAGAGGAAATTCGACAGGCGCAGTTCGCCACTAGTGCGCACGATGAGATCCGGATCAGGTAGACCCGCTGTGTCGAGTCCGGCGGAAATATGGGCTTCCGTAACGGCGCTTGGTTCGATTTCGCCGCGTGCAACCTTCTCACACAACTTCTTCACCGCAGAAGTCAGCTCCTGCCGTGCGCCGTAGTTGAAGGCAACAACCAGCTCCATGCCCGTGTTGTTGCGGGTCAACTCCTCGGCATCGAGCAAAAGCTTGAGGATCGCGGCATCGAGATTATCACGCTCACCGATAATGCGGATGCGGATGTTTTCCCGGTGCAACTCGCTCAAGTCACGTTGCACGAACCGGCGCAGCAGCCCCATCAAAAATCTGACTTCCGGCTCCGGCCGGCTCCAGTTCTCGGTCGAGAAGCTGTAGATCGTTACTATCCCGACGCCCCGCAGAGCGGCATGACGGATAATTTTGCGAAGCGCCTCCAGCCCCTGCCGGTGGCCTTCGGTACGCGGCAGGCCCCGGGAAGACGCCCACCGGCCATTTCCGTCCATGATGAACGCAACATGGTTTGGCGCATGCGAAGGTGCAGCCGAAACCGGCTCTGCATTTGCCTTTCGTTCCAGGTTGCTGCTCATCCTAGTCCTCGACTGCTGGCCCAAAGCCGCCCTTTAAACCTGCGAAATTTCCGCCTCTTTCTTCGCAAGCATCGCATCCACTTCGCCGATCATTCCATCGGTGAGTTTTTGCACTTCGTCAGATGCAACGCGGCTGTCGTCCTGAGAAATCTCACCGTCTTTTTCCGCCTTCTTGGCGTCATCCATTCCGTCTCGGCGTACGTGACGGATCGCCACCTTGGCCTGTTCGGCATACTTGTGCGCAACCTTGATGAGCTCCTGACGGCGCTCCTGGTTGAGCTCGGGGATCGGCAGACGCAGCAGCTGACCGTCTACAACCGGGTTCAAGCCGAGGTTTGATTCGCGAATGGCTTTTTCAACAGCGGCTACCATGGACTTGTCCCAGACCTGAATCGCAACCATGCGCGGCTCTGGTACGGAAACCGTTCCAACTTGGCTCAGCGGCATGGACTGGCCATAGGCGTCGACAGAGATCGGATCGAGCATGCTTGCGGATGCGCGGCCCGTCCGCAGACCTGAGAAATCAGTTTTCAAAGAAGAAAGCGCGCCTTGCATGCGCCGCTTCAAGTCATCCAGGTCGACACCTTCTACAGACATTTTGTCCTCACTGTTCTTGTTGCTTAAGCCAAATCAGATCCGGCGCGCCAACATGGCACAACCGCACCGAAACACAAGTGCTACAGCCTGTTAGGCGCCGAAAAACTACTCGTCACCCACGACTGTGTAGGTTCCCGTTTCCTGCAACACACTGACCAGCGCGCCGGGCGAATGGATCGAGAAGACAATGACCGGGATGGAATTGTCCCGGGCCAAGGCGATCGCGGTGGTGTCCATGACCTTCAGGTTCCGGCTGATGACCTCGTCATAGCCGAGAGTTTCATAGCGCTCGGCTTCCGGGTTGACCTTGGGGTCCTCTGAATAAACGCCGTCCACCTGCGTGCCCTTTAAAAAGGCGTCGCATTTCATTTCGGCAGCACGCAGGGCCGCCCCGCTGTCGGTGGTGAAGAACGGGTTTCCGGTGCCGCCAGCAAAAATAATCACATCACCGTCTTCCATGTAACGGTCCGCCACACGCTGAGAGAAGGTCTCGCAGATGGATGGAACCGCGACGGCAGACAGGACACGCGCGTTGACCTTGAGACGGCGCAAGGCATCGGCAAGGGTCAAGCTGTTCATGATGGTTGCGAGCATGCCCATGTGGTCCCCGGTCACCCGGTTGCCGCCCTTGGCAGCCACCGCCACGCCGCGGAAGATATTGCCGCCGCCAACGACCACGCCGACCTGAGCTCCAAGCGCCACGGCGTCTGCAATTTCCTTCGCAATCCTTTGCACAATCGCCGGGTCAATTCCGAAAGCCTGCGACCCCATAAGGGCCTCGCCGGAGAGCTTGAGGAGGATCCGTTTCCAACGCAAAGGAGATGTCATCTGTGCACCTTGGGTAAAATTAAGCCTTCAAAAAAAAAGCGCCGGACTAACCGGCGCTTTTCTTGGGACCTTACTGCCCGGAGGCTGCCGCCACTTCCGCAGCGAAATCCTGCTCTTCTTTCTCGATCCCTTCGCCGAGAGCGAAGCGGACGAAACCGGAAAGTTTGACCTCGGTGCCAAGGTCTTTGGCAAGCGCCTCAACGGCCTGCTCAACCGTCTGATCAGGATTGATCACGAATGCCTGTTTCACGAGGGTAACTTCCTCGTAGAACTTGCGCAGACGGCCTTCCACCATTTTCTCAATGATGTTTTCCGGCTTGCCGGATTCACGAGCCTGTTCGGAGAACACGGACTTTTCGCGCTCGACCACTTCCGGATCCAGCTCTTCAGTGTTCAGGGCCAGCGGGCTGGTTGCAGCAACGTGCATGGCGATCTGACGGCCAAGCACGTTCAGCTTGTCCTTGTCACCGGAGGATTCCAGTGCGACCAGAACGCCGATCTTGCCGAGGCCATCGGCAACAGCGCCGTGGACATAGGTGGACACAACACCATCGCCAACAGACAGGATCGCGGTCCGGCGGAGGGTCATGTTCTCGCCGATAGTTGCGATCGCATCGGTGATGGAATCAGCAACGGACTTGCCGTCCAAATTGGCAGCTGTCACAGCGTCGACAGAACCGTCGGTGCCAACGGCAACGGTTGCGACCTTGCCGACCAGCTCCTGGAACCCTTCGTTACGGGCAACGAAGTCGGTTTCGGAGTTCAGCTCGATCACAGCAGCCTTGGTGCCTTCAGCAGCAACACCAACCAGACCTTCAGCGGCCACGCGGCCAGCCTTCTTGGCAGCTTTTGCCAGGCCTTTGGTGCGCAGCCAGTCAACAGCTGCTTCCATGTCGCCGCCGTTTTCAGTCAGGGCGGTCTTGCAGTCCATCATGCCAGCGCCGGATTTCTCACGGAGCTCTTTTACCATCGCGGCGGTAATGCTCATCGATTGCCTCGTAGATGGGGGGTTTCAGATGAGACACGGTTTAGCCGATGGCTTTCCGCGCCTTTATGACGGGCCTGCAACAATTTGCACCCCGCCTTGCGAATTCAACATGTTTCTACCGCGCGGATCCCCGCGCGGTGGAAATCAGATCAATTTAAGCTTGAGCAGCCGCTGCTTCAGCTTCAGCCGGAGCTTCTTCTGCAGCCGCTTCTACGATCGCTTCTTCGACCGGAGCTTCTTCTGAAGCACCGACGTCCATGCCAGATGCGCCCTGTGCACGGGAGATACCATCGATGGCAGCGCGTGCGATGAGGTCGCAGTACAGAGAAATCGCACGGCCAGCGTCATCGTTGCCAGGCACCGGGTAAGTGATGCCTTCCGGGCTGGAATTGGAATCCAGTATCGCTGCAACCGGGATACCCAGACGGCGGGCTTCCTGAATTGCGATTGCTTCGCGGTTGGTGTCGATGACGAAGATCAGATCCGGGATACCGCCCATGTCCTTGATGCCGCCGAGGTTCCGCTCAAGCTTTTCGCGCTCGCGGTCCATGAACAGACGCTCTTTCTTGGTCAGAGCGTTTGCAGCGTCGGAGTTCAACGTCTCTTCCAGCTTGCGCAAGCGCTGAATGGACTGGGAAATGGTTTTCCAGTTGGTCAGCATGCCGCCGAGCCAGCGGGCGTTGACAAAGTACTGCGCAGAATTGCGGGCAGACGTTGCAACAGCTTCCTGAGCTTGGCGTTTGGTACCAACCAAGAGAACGCGGCCACCACCGGCAACGGTGTCAGAGACAGCCTTCAGTGCCTGGTGAAGAAGCGGAACGGTCTGGGACAGGTCCATGATGTGAACATCGTTGCGTACACCAAAGATGTACTGACCCATTCGCGGGTTCCAACGGTGTTTCTGGTGACCAAAGTGAACGCCAGCTTCCAGCAGCTGACGCATCGTGAAATCAGGCAATGCCATGCCTATAACTCCTGAGTTTTCCGGTTTTACCTCCGCAAGAGGGTTTGGGCCGGAGGATCATCTCCCGTCGGCCACCGGATGGACCCCGATAAGCTCGGTTTCCGCCCCTTGCGTGTGGAATGGGCGCCTTATAGTTGGAGAGAAATTTTATTTCAAGAGCCGGGAGACGGTTTTATGCGCAGAAAATACTTCTAACAGCCGTTATCCTGCGGCACTATCGGCACCCTCCACGGTGCTGCCGCCTGCATCTATCTCATAATCGCTTATAAGGCGTCACTTCCGCCGGACTGCCTCTTTTTCACAGGAGACCTTCTTGGCCACGATCGGCATCAATCACCTCGGCCTCACCGTCCGCAACCTTGACCAGACTACGGCCTTTTTCACAGATTGCCTCGGCTGGGCACTTTTGGCCCGCGATGACAGTTACCCACGGACCACCGTTTCTGACGGTACCTGCCGTTTGACCCTGTGGCAAGCGGGCAAAACCCAAGCGATCACAGACTTTGACCGCAAAACCAACATCGGCCTGCATCACCTCGCCCTGGAAGTTGCCAGCAAAGACGTCCTGCTGGCGATGGCGGAGAAAGTCCGGATCTGGCCAGGTGTAAAAATGGAATTCGAACCAGAGCCCTTGTCCGGCGGCCCGCGTCATCACATGATGTTTGCAGAACCCGGCGGGATCCGGCTCGAGATTATCTGGCCAGCGGGCTGACCAAGCCCAAGTTCCGATTATGCCATCTGCACGTCTGTTACGCCGGGTACCGCTTTCAACGCTCCGGCGATTTCCGGAGACAGACGGAACCGGCCGGGCAGTTTCACTTCGACTTCGCGGGCACCGTTCTCCAAAAGCACGATCACCGTAACGTCCCCCTCGCCGCGCACTGTCAGTTGCTTGGCAAGACTTGCGATCGGCCGCTCGTCGCGCACAAACACCCGCATGCTCTTTTGAAGGCGCGCGGCCACCTTATCGATCGGGTCCACCTGTTCAATCCGAAGTGACGGCTCATCGTCGCGCATATCGGCCCCTACGAGCACAACCACCGAACGCCCGGTTTGAAGGACATCGCGGAATTGCTCCAGCTTCTCGCGGAAGAGCAGCGCTTCATATTGGCCCGTGGCATCCGACAAGCGCGCTATGCCCATCCGGGTTCCGGACTTTGTCTTGCGTTCCTGCATGGAAATCACGGTCCCTGCAAGTCGGCCGGCCGAAGCACCTTTTTTTACAGCTTCGGCAAACTTCGCCCACGGCTGAGCGCGCATCTTTTCCAGGACAGAGGCATATTCATCGATCGGGTGCGCAGAGAGATAAAAGCCGATCGCCGAATGCTCGCGCTGAAGCTTCTCCTCAGACGCCCAGCCATGAACCTCATCAAGCTGCAAGGGCTCTTCGCTGTCCGATCCGCCAAACAGTTCGTCCTGACCGAGGGTCTTGTTTTCTTCCGTGCGCTGCGCGAGCCCCATGATCCGGTCGAGACCTTCAAACACCCGCGCCCGGTTCGGCTCAAGTTCATCAAAGGCTCCGGCAGCAACCAGATTTTCGAGCGTGCGCTTGTTCAAGGCTTTCGGCGAGATCCGACGGGCGAAATCGCCAAGGCTCTTGAATGGCGTCTCGCTGCGCACCTCGACAATATGTTCCACCGCCTGCTCGCCAACACCTTTCACGGCTCCCATGGCGTAGAGGATCTTGCCGTCCGATACGTCAAAATAGACCTGCGAGCGGTTAATGGACGGCGGCACCACTTCAATACCCATCCGCCGGGCTTCCTGGCGGAAATCCCCGAGCTTTTCGGTGTTTCCCATATCGAGTGTCATGGATGCCGCCATGAATTCGACCGGGTGGTTCGCCTTGAGCCAGGCGGTGTGATAGGAGACCAGTGCGTAGGCGGCGGCGTGCGATTTGTTAAAGCCATAGTTTGCGAATTTCGCCACAAGGTCGAAGATTGTTCCGGCCTGGGTTTTATTGATGCCCCGCTCGACCGCCCCGTCGACAAAGCGGGCTCGCTGAACCTCCATCTCCGCGGCAATCTTCTTACCCATGGCACGACGTAGAAGGTCCGCTTCCCCAAGCGAATAACCGGACAGAACCTGCGCGATCTGCATCACCTGCTCCTGGTAGACGATGATGCCATTCGTCTCCATCAGGATCGGTTCGAGCAGCGGATGCAGACAATCCGGCTCCTGCTCGCCGTGCTTCACCGCATTGTAGACCGGGATGTTCTCCATCGGGCCCGGACGGTACAGCGCGACGAGCGCAATAATGTCTTCAAACCGGTCCGGCTTCATGCCGGCAACGGCGCGGCGCATGCCCTGGCTTTCCAGCTGGAACACGCCGAACGTCTCGCCGCGGGTCAGAAGGTCATAAGACTTTCTGTCGTCAATCGGCAGGCTGGCGACATCCACCTTGATGCCCCGCCGCTCGATCAGCTTCACCGCCGTGTCGATGACCGTCAGTGTTTTCAGGCCGAGAAAGTCGAATTTTACAAGGCCGGCATCCTCAACCATCTTCATGTTGAATTGGGCAACCGGCATGTCAGAACGCGGGTCGCGGTAGAGCGGGACGAGTTGTTCTAGAGGCCGGTCGCCGATCACCACACCGGCTGCGTGGGTGGACGCATGCCGGTAAAGCCCTTCAAGCTTTTGGGCCATGCCGAGAAGCCGCTCGACAATCTCTTCTTCACGGGCTGCTTCACGCAGGCGCGGCTCGTCCTCGATCGCCTGGCCAAGAGTGACCGGATTGGCCGGGTTGGCGGGCACGAGCTTACACAACCTGTCGACCTGGCCATACGGCATTTGCAACACACGGCCAACGTCGCGCAGCACTGCACGCGCCTGCAAGGACCCGAAGGTGATGATCTGGGCCACCTGCTGACGGCCATACTTCTCCTGAACGTAGCGAATGACTTCTTCGCGCCGGGATTGGCAGAAGTCAATGTCGAAGTCCGGCATCGAAACACGTTCCGGGTTCAAGAACCGCTCGAACAGCAGCGAAAACCGCATGGGATCAAGATCGGTGATGGTCAAGGACCAGGCCACCAGGGAGCCCGCGCCCGACCCGCGGCCCGGTCCAACCGGAATGTCGTGGTTCTTGGCCCATTTGATGAAGTCGGCAACGATCAGGAAGTAGCCCGGGAACTTCATCCGTTCGATGATGCCGGTCTCATAATCAAGGCGTTCCCAGTAGTCTTTTTCTTCAAGGCCGGGGGCCAGACCATGGGCATCAAGACGGGCCTGAAGCCCTTCGCGGGCCTGGCGTTTCAGTTCTTCAGATTCGGCGCGTTCGGCTTCTTCCGGATCCGCATCGGCGCCAGCAAACCGGGGCAGGATTGGTGCCCGTTTCATCGGCCGGAACGAACAGCGCTGCGCGATCTCAATCGTGGAGGCCAATGCTTCGGGCAAATCAGCAAAAAGAGCGCACATTTCTGCGCGCGACTTGAAATAGTGCTCCGGCGTTAACCGCCGCCGGTCGCTTTCGATCAGAACCCGGCCTTCCGAGATACAGATCAGCGCATCGTGCGCCTCATAGTCTTCGCGTGCCGGAAAAAACGCCTCATTGGTCGCAACGAGCGGCAATCCCATCTCGTAGGCAAGATCCAGAAATGCTTCTTCGGTCTTGCGCTCGCTTTCCATGCCGTGGCGCTGAAGTTCGACATAACACCGCCCGGCAAATCCATCGGCCAGTGTTTTCAGCCGGCTCTTCGCCAGATCCTTCCGGCCCGCCAGCAAGGGCTCGCCAATGGCGCCCAGACTTCCGCCGGTCAGAACGATCACATCTTGCGCTTTTTGAAGAAGATAGCTGACTGAGACATGTGGTCTCAGGCCCGTTTCCGTGTCGAGAAACGCCCTTGACGTCAGTTCCATCAAGTTGCCGTAACCGGTTTCGGTCATGGCAATCAGGACGAGGTCGGCAAGTGCCGGCTCGCCGCGCCGTCCGCTGTCCAGACCATCATCAAAAAACACGGACAATTGGCACGCCGTGATCGGCTGGATGCCCGCGCCCCAGGCTTTGCTCGAGAACTCCTGTGCGCCAAAAAGATTGTTGGTGTCGGCGATTGCAAGCGCCGGCTGCTCATCTGCCTTGGCGAGATCCAGGAGCTTCTTGATGGGCAACGCCCCTTCCAGGAGCGAAAGCGCGGAATGGACGCGCAAGTGCACGAACCCCGGACCGCTCTCCATTGGACCTGATGCTTGAGCCCCGGAGCCCAAGGTGATGTCAGTGTTTGTCATGGCGGCGTACTCAATGGCTTGCGCGAATCTTCGCTTCAAAGTGAAACGCGTTGATTGCGTTTCGTCCAGCCGCCAGCGCGGTTGTCACCGCTGTTCTTTAAAGGGCTAAAAGCATCTCTGCCAGACCATGTTTAGCCATGTGTCTTGCCAATTGCCTTCTTTAGCCCAACCACATCTCAAATCCGGTATCAATTTGAGGGCATGCTGCCCGGCTGCCACGTGCCGGACTGCAGGTTGAATACGCTGCGGCTCAGCCAGCGGAGAGAATGACATCGCCCCACACAGCGAGCGTCGCACAGAAGGAAACAAGGGATGCAAAAGCTGCGCAGTCACGAGCGAAATAAAACATACCACCCTCCAACATCTTGTTCGATATATAGAGTATGTTCCATTTATGTTCTCTTTGCAAGCCTTTTTTGTTCTCCTTGATTTGATTTGTATAAAACCCGCAGAAACCTTTGTGTTTTTGCTTTGTTCCGACCCGAACAAAAGTGGTTCGGTCAAAAAACCGGACCGCGGAAGCTCGTCAGATCAGCGGGGTTTGACGAGACCGTCTGCCAGCGTGATAGCGCGGTCCATACGTCCTGCAAGTTCAAGATTGTGGGTGGCGAAGAGCGTCGCAACCCCCGACGCCCGGACGAGCGCTGACAGCGCATCGTAGACATAGTTCGCCGTGTTGGGATCAAGATTGCCGGTCGGTTCATCCAGAAGAAGAATGCGCGGCGCATTGGCAACCGCGCGGGCAACGGCAACCCGTTGCTGTTCACCGCCGGAAAGTTCAGAGGGACGGTGGCTGCCCCGATCGGCAAGGCGCATATAGGCGAGCAGCTCATCCGCACGGTCGGCCGCCACCTTTTTCGGCAACCCACGGATCATCTGCGGCATCATGATGTTCTCCTGCGCGGTGAACTCCGGCAGAAGATGATGAAACTGGTAGACGAAGCCGATGTCATTGCGCCGGATCGCGGTCCGCTCATCATCCGACAAATCCGTGCAGTTAACACCGCCGAGATAGACATCGCCGCCATCGGGTTGCTCCAAGAGCCCCGCAATGTGTAACAGCGTCGATTTACCGGTTCCCGAGGGAGCAACGAGCGCCACCATTTCACCGGCTTCAATGCGCAGGTTCGCACCATTTAAAACATGAAGCTTGTGGTCGCCTTCATCATACGCACGGGAAATTCCGGACAGCTCGATGGCAGCCGGTTGGAGACCGGGAGCCCGGCGCGGATCTACAGCCTGGTTCATCCGCCCTCTCCTATTCGTACCGCAGGGCTTCGACCGGATCGAGCCGGGCCGCCCGCCACGCCGGATAAAGCGTCGCCAGAAGAGACAGGGCAAGCGCCATCAAGAGAACTGTCACAGTCTCGCCGCTGTCGATTTCCGCCGGCAGTTTCGACAGGAAATAAAGCGTTGGATCAAACAGCTGCGTCGACGTCAGCCAGGAAACGAATTGCCGGATGCTCTCAATGTTGAGGCACACGATGAGTCCAAGGAAAAAACCCGCCAGCGTGCCCACACAGCCAATACTGGCGCCGGTGATCAAAAAGATCCGCATAATGGACCCACGCGTTGCGCCCATGGTCCGCAAGATCGCAATGTCATGCCCCTTGTCCTTCACCAGCATGATCAGCCCTGAAATGATGTTGAGCGCAGCAACCAGGACAATGAGCGTCAGGATGATAAACATCACGTTCCGTTCAACCTCTAGCGCTGAAAAAAACGTCACATTCCGCTGCCGCCAGTCGGTCACGAAGGCCGGACGGCCGGCAGCCTCTTCAACGGCGGCCAGCATGGTTCCAACGTTGTCCGGATCGACCACATAAAGCTCGATGCCTGTCGTGATGCCGTCCATGTTGAAATAGGCTTGGGATTCGGGCAGCGGCATGAACAGAAAAGTTGCGTCATATTCGCTCATGCCGATCTCGAAGATCGCCGTTACCGGATAGGCTTTGACCCGCGGGGTCACCCCCATCGGGGTCACACTGCCGCGTGGCGAAATGATAGTGATGTTGTCACCAAGCGTAATGCCGAGCTGCTGCGCCATGCGCGAGCCGATGGCAACGCCTTGACCAGCATCAAAACCATCGAGCGTCCCGGCGCGCAAGTTGTTGGCAACCAAAGGGATCCGGCGCAAATCACTTTCTTTGAGGCCGCGCACCAGCGCTCCGAGGTTGCCGGCAGGCCCAGAGACAAGCGCCTGACCTTCAACAAAAGGAATGGCGCTGATGACCTCCGGCACCCCCTCAAGGCGTTTGGCCACTGGATCATAATCGGTGAGCGGCTGGTCAATCGGCTGGATCAGCATGTGACCATTGATCCCGAGGATCTTGCCCAAGAGCTCAGAGCGAAACCCGTTCATCACCGCCATGACGATGATGAGCGTTGCAACGCCAAGCATGATGCCTGCGAAGGAAAAACCGGCAATTACTGAAATGAAGGTTTCCCGACGGCGCGAACGCAGATACCGGCCGGCGATCATCCATTCAAAGGGCGCAAAGGGGCGTGTCGGCTCTGCCGTCTCCCGGTTCGCGCCCTCGCGGGCAGTGTCTACTGCTGTCATCTTCCATCCAATTCAGCAATGCCCCGGTGGCCGCAGTTTCCAGCGGCCGAATCCCCACCCCAGAGGATCACCGGACTGGATCAGTCCGTCAATGCCGCGGTGAGCTTGTTCAAGGTCGCCTCTGGGGTCAGCATTTCCTTTTCCCCAGTTGCCCTGTCCTTCACCTCCAAAACACCATCTTTCAGCCCGCGCGGACCGGCCACCACCTGGAATGGCAGACCGATCAGATCCATCGTGGCAAATTTCGCACCGGCCCGGCTGTCCGTGTCGTCGTAAAGGACCTCAACACCGGCAGCTTCCAGCTTGGCGTACAGATCCTCACACACAGGGTCGGTCAAATCATCGCCCGGGCGCATATTGATGATGCCAACATGGAACGGTGCCACCGATTTCGGCCAGATGATTCCATCCTCATCATGATTGGCTTCAATCAAGGCACCAAGAAGACGGGATACGCCGACACCATAAGAGCCCATGTGAACCGGCACTTCCGTTCCTTCAGCAGTGGCGACCTTGGCGCCCATCGCGTCCGAGTACTTGGTGCCGAAGTAGAAAATGTGTCCGACCTCGATACCGCGGGCCGATACGCGTGTGTCCTCTGCCAACGCTCCGAAAGCTGCTTCATCATGCATTTCGTCGGTTGCCGCGTAGGGGGTCGTCCAGCTTTCAACGATCGGCGACAGGTCCGACCAGAAATCTGTGTCCTTGGCCGGGATCGGCATTTCAAGAAGTGACTTGTCCAGGAACACTTCGCTCTCGCCGGTTTCCGCAAGGATGATGAATTCATGGCTGAGATCCCCGCCAATAGGGCCCGTGTCGGCCTTCATCGGAATCGCCTTCAAACCCATTCGGTCAAACGTGCGCAAGTATGCAACGAACATGCGGTTATAAGCGTGACGCGCCGATTCCTGATCAAGATCGAAGGAATAAGCATCCTTCATCAAGAACTCACGCCCGCGCATGATGCCGAACCGCGGCCGGACTTCATCCCGGAACTTCCACTGAATGTGGTAAAGGTTCAGCGGCAGATCCTTGTAGGAGCGCACATAGCTGCGGAAGATGTCGGTGATCATCTCCTCGTTGGTCGGACCAAAAAGCATCTCCCGCTCATGGCGGTCAGTTATCCGGAGCATCTCCTTGCCATAAGCGTCATAGCGCCCGCTTTCGCGCCACAAGTCTGCTGGCTGAATGGTCGGCATCAGCAGCTGAACAGCCCCTGCCCGCGCCTGTTCTTCTTCCACAATCCGCTCAATCTTGCGAAGCACCTTCAATCCCAGCGGCAGCCAGGAATAGATCCCGGCGGACTGCTGGCGGATCATGCCGGCACGCAGCATGAGCCGGTGGGAAACAATTTCCGCTTCCTTCGGAGTTTCTTTCAGGATGGGCAGGAAGTAACGGGACAGACGCATTTATGCACTCTCAAAACTGTGGCATTGCCGGATTTGTGCGCAGTCAAAGCGCAAGCTGACCTTAAACACAAGAGCAATCGCATTTTATGGCCGAGTTTTGCAGGATTTGCGGCCAGACAAAGGGTCGCCAGCTGGATTGCAGGACTTAGCCAACTCAGTTTTCAGCGCCATTTTCCGGGTTCCACGTGTGTTTTTTTGACGCATCGGAAATAGGCAAGCAAAAAATGTAGGCTCTCGAAGACAAATAGGTGACAAGGCGAAAACAATCAGTTAGGTTCCGATCCCATAATAAGAAGGCCCTCGGCAGAAATGTGAGGAGCTTACGGACATCGCGGTCTGAGTCTTGGGAGGAAGGACACCAGGCGCGCCTTACGGCAGCAGCCGCCCCGTCAAACCGGAAAACCGGCACGCGAGGGAACGGAGTCAGTTTAGACGCGGAACTTTATCAAGGCAGAGCATCAAGCTCTGCCTTTTTTCTTTGTGCGCTGATGGTTCGGATACTGCCGACATGGGGTTTCCTAGACGTTCGAAACGTCTTTACCCCTCGCAGAAAATGGCGTTTCGCTGCGACTGTGGCTGCATGCATTTCTGCCATGCTTGAGGAACATAACTGGGCGCGCCCGTCTCCTTGCGAATTATGACGAATCGACCTCCGCCATTCCGGCTCGAAAGCACCGCAGTTTAGACACCGTCCCTGTGTCCATTTTATTTCGGACACCAGAAAACCGGCAAACAGGTCAGGAGCTTGCCAAGAAACATGAAGAAATAAACTCTCGGCATATTCCTCTCCTTAACCCTTCTTGCAACATAGTCATTTCTAACGTTACGTTTTTGTGACACAGAACACAGTGTAGCAACCACGTGCCGGGCTACGCAGGAAATGTGACGGCGCTGGTAAGACCCGCGTGCCGGGACAGCAAGAATGAAGAACAAAACTGGAGAATAAAATGGCTCTGCACGATTGGGCACATCCGGGGAACCCTATGGCACCGACACACACGCACCCTCAGGAAATTCCGCAACTCCCATCAGAACCTTGTCTCCCGATTCATTTGAACCGTAATGTTTTTTATCTGGTTCCATCCGACACTACCGACACTACAAAAGATGACATCGGCGCGTTCTTCCGCCTCGGCGAATACTCCGAAGTCGAGCGGACCGCATTTGAGAATGACCAACATGACGAGCTCTTCCCGGCTCAACATATTTCCGATGAAGGTGACGACACCTCTGTCTACTCAAATGCTGCCGGGGGCTCTCAAGGCATTCTCTTGGCCTGCGATGGCCGGGTGCTGATTAAAGCTGCTGAGAAAATGTATGTTGAACTGCCGACTATCATCAGCAGGTCAACGGCGACTACACACTCGACGTGGACGGCGACCATACAGCTGCGATCGAAGACAGCATCAATGTCTCCACGGACAACGGCGGCATTACCGTGACAAGCGGCTGGAATCAACAGATCAAGATCAATGCTGGCGACGGCACCGGGCGCCTTGAAATCAAGTCACAGGCGGAATCGAAAAACATCAAGGGCAAGTCCGATCACACCTACCACAAGTGGCACACGATAAAATACAAGGACTCCTATGAGTGTCACAAGTTTGGTTGGGACTTTAACAGCATTTATGGGCTTTCAATGACCACCTTCTACGGCGGCGTCATGGAGTCCGTTTACGGCATCCGCATGCAGTTCGACAAATTCAACTTCATGTCCGATTGGGTGTCCTTGAACTGGAAAGGCACACAGATAGATCTGAAGGGCATCGTGATGAAAAAGCTCACAGCCAAGTTCGGAATGACGGACTGTTCGGCAGAGTGGGATGAGATCATGGTTGGTCTGCAGGGCCTGAAAGCCGAGGCAACGCGACTGGAAGCAAAGCGCAAGGAACTCGCCGTTCAAAGCGGCAACGTGGATCTGAAAAACCACGGCACCGGCGCCCGTCTGGTGGGAATCGAGTGCGTGCTTTAAAGACTGAAAAACTGCCGGGAAAACAAAGGGGAGCAGCAACAGCGGCTCCCCTTTTTCATTGCATTCCCACCGGGCTTCACCCGCCAGGTGTGGAGTAACTCTCGCTCGGAGGCATAAAGAAGGGAATATCATCCAATCCGAAGCCGCTGGAGCGCAGCCACATGTACCCGGTAAAGAGAACGCAGGTGACAACTGTTGTCATCAGCAGCACACGCAGCATCCGGGGGCGTTCAGGGGCACTGGCCTCAGAGCCCGGGATCACCTCGCCTGCTTCCTCCTGTGTCCGGCGCATGCCGAACGGAAGCATTGCAAACAGGATGATCCACCACATCATGAAAAAGATTGCCAGGCTGAACGCCAAAGACATGTGTTTACGCCTCTTCCAATTCCGTCAAGGTGCCGAGAAAATCCTTCGGGTGCAGGAACAGCACCGGTTTGCCGTGGGCACCGATTTTCGGTTCGCCGCTGCCAAGAACACGCGCGCCGTCCGCCACCAGTTTGTCCCGCGCCGCGATGATGTCATCGACTTCATAACAGACGTGGTGGATACCGCCGGACGGATTCTTTTCCAAAAATTTGGCGATCGGCGAATCTTCGCCAAGCGGTTCTAGCAACTCGATCTTGGTATTCGGCAGGTTGATGAACACGGTCGAAACACCGTGGTCCGGCTGCGCTTCCTTGGCAGAGACGTCCGCACCAAGCGTATCCCTGTAAACGGCAGTCGCCGCCTTGATATCCGACACTGCAATGGCCACGTGGTTGAGCCGACCGATCATTCCAAATCCTCCACAAACAGGCAGACCGTGCTTTGAGCGCGGTTTGCGGTGTAACTTATAGCCGGGTCACCACCACCTTGCAGAGCGTCTTTTTGCCCCAGACATCAAGGATTTCCGAGCGGGCAGCACGGCGCGCCGCTTCCGCTATCAGATCCTTGTCCTTGCGACGGGCTTTCGGAATACTCGTCACAGCGCCAATTACGGCCTTTTTAACATTGTCTTCCATCGGCTCGCCGTCGTCATCCGTATCCGGCAATCCGAGCAGAACCGCATGCGGATCATCGAGCAGCTCACCGGCGCGGTTGACCACCAGAGTGATGATCGCAGCACCGGCAAACGACAACTTCCGCCGCTCCTTCACCCCAGTGACTTCCGGATCATCGAGGATCCGGCCATCCTTCACCAGAATGCCAAACGGCGCCTCATCGATGATTGCAGCCCGGCCGGCCACAAGGCGGATAACGTCCCCGTTCTTGCCGCGAATGACTTCCGGAACGCCTTGCTCCTTCGCAAACGCAGCATGAGCTGCAAGATGCAATGGTTCCCCGTGGACGGGAAGCACGACTTTCGGCTGTACCAGTTTGTAGAGTTGCTCGAGTTCGCCGCGGCGCGGGTGTCCGGAAACGTGCACCAGGGCATCTTTGTCGGTGACGATTTCAACGTCCTTGTCCGCCAGGTTGTTGAGGACAGCTCCAACTTCCTTTTCATTGCCCGGAATTGTTCGGGACGAGAAGATCACCATATCGCCTTGAGCAAGGGCTATATTCCGGTGATCACCGGCGGCAATCCGTGCAAGTGCGGCGCGGTTTTCTCCCTGTGATCCGGTGCACAGCAGCACGACCTTGTCACGCGGCAGATAGCCATAGGCTTCTTCGTCATGGAAGGCCGGGAGGTCATCCATGTATTCCAGCTCGTTGGCCACCTCGATGGCCCGATGCATCGACCGGCCTACCACCACCACATCCCTCTCATTCGCCGCAGCGGCACGCGCGATTGCTCGGATGCGGGCGACGTTGGAAGCAAAGGTTGTCACGGCAACGCGGTGCTTGGCTTGGCCAATCACTTTGGTCAGTTCAGCCGCGACATCGGCCTCGCTTGGGCTGACACCATCACGAACCGCGTTGGTGCTGTCACAGACCAGCGCCATGACCCCTTCGCGGCCAAGTTCTGCCAGCCGATCGAGGTCGATCGGTTGGCCGATACCTGGCGATCTATCGATCTTCCAATCGCCAGTGTGCAGCACCAAACCTGCCGGAGTGCGGATCGCTAAAGCACAAGGTTCCGGGATCGAGTGAGCCATTGCAACGAATTCAACATCGAACGGACCAATCGTGTGGCGTTCGCCTTGGCGGACCACCGTAACCGGAACCTCTTCAGCACCCGGCTCACTCTCGGTCTTGGCCGCCAGCAGACCGGCGGTAAAGGCCGTTGCGTAGACCGGCACCTTCAGGAAAGGCCACAGGTGCAAGATCGCGCCATAGTGGTCTTCATGGGCATGGGTGATGACCATGCCGACAATGTTGTTGACCTCGTCTTCCAGAAACTTGATGTCCGGCATCACCAGATCAATGCCCGGCAGTTCCGGGCCCGCAAAGCTCACGCCGCAATCGACGATCAGCCATTTCCGGTTGCCCTCCGGCCCGAAGCCGTAAAGGCCGAGATTCATGCCGATCTCGCCAACACCGCCAAGCGGCAGGAACACAATGTCGTTTTCTTTATCTTTGGCCGAAGCCATCAAATTCTCCTACCCCTCACACTTTTCGAGGGAAATGTCCGGCCGTTATTCGCCGGATAAAAATACATCACCGGCGTAGACCGTGCGTTTTTGGCCGTTATCCCCTCTTAGGACCAAATGGCCGGACGCATCCAGATCGTCAAAAATGCCGGTTATTTCTTCCTGGGCAGCCCGAACAGTGATCTTTTGTCCAAGATGTGCCGCCCGCCTCAACCATTGGCGCCGGATCTGATCAAAGCCGTCCGGCTGGTGCCAGATTGCCAAATACTTTGCCAGTGTTTCTGCCAGCACCGCAAACAAGCTGTCCGCCGACACTTGAAAGCCAAGGCTGCGTAAATCAGTCGCCCGGTACATCGCTGGATCCGGATGGGATACGCAATTGACGCCAAACCCCATGACTGCAGCCAGCCTGCCGTCCTTGAGTGTCTCGGCTTCCAGCAAGATGCCGGAGAGTTTTGCTCCGTCGACCAGCAGATCGTTCGGCCACTTCAACGACACCAATTGGAGCGTACCGGCAGCCTTGTCAACGGCTTCGGCGAGCGCAACAGCCGACAAAAGCGGCAATTCGCCGATCCGGGCCAAAGAAGCTGGATCGATCAGAAGCACACTTGCAAAAAGATTTCCCTGCGGAGAGGTCCAGGCCCGCCCCCGCCGGCCCCGGCCTGCTGTCTGAACGCCAGCCCTAATCCAAAGGTTTCCAGGATGCCCCGACACGGCCCGCTCCAGACACAGAGCATTGGTCGAGCCGACCGTCTCATAAGCTTCATAGAGAAAATCCGGCGCTCCGGGCGCCGGACCTTTTGTCTCAAGATGGGGAGCGGGACTGTTCAATCGCCAAACCGTTTATCAAAACAACGACTGCGCGGCAGCAGTCGCAGCTGTTACGACTGGGCCAGGCATGACCCAGAAAAAGACTACGAAAACCCCGGATAGACCAACCACGACTTTGAGTTCAGTCGGCATAGGCTGGAAGGCCTCGGCCGGCTCATCAAAGAACATGACCTTGACGATGCGCAGGTAATAGTAACAGCCAACCACGGATGCAAGCACACCAATCACGGCCAGCGGATAGAGACCTGCCTCGACAGCGGCCGCAAACACGAACCACTTGCCGAAGAAACCGATCAGCGGCGGAATGCCTGCAAGCGAAAACATCAGCAAACCCAGGATCACCGCCATTGGCAGGTTGGTCTGAGAAAGGCCGGAAAGATCGGAGATCTCTTCAACCATGCCGTCCTTGCGGCGCATGGACAGGATGCAGGCAAACACACCAAGCGTCATACCGAGATAGGCGACCATATAAAAGATCACGCCTTCAACACCGGTCTGCGTGCCGGCTGCAAGGCCAACCAGTGCATAGCCCATATGGCCGATGGACGAATACGCCATCAGGCGCTTCAGGTTGGTTTGGCCAATCGCGGCGAACGCGCCGAGCGCCATGGAGGCAATCGATACAAAGACAATGATCTGTTGCCAGTCGCTGGTGACCGGATGGAACGCATCAATGACGATCCGCACCAGCATCCCCATGGCGGCAACTTTCGGCGCTGCTGCGAAGAACGCGGTCACAGGTGTTGGCGCACCTTCATAAACGTCCGGTGTCCACATGTGGAACGGTACGGCGGAGATCTTGAAGGCGAGACCTGCAAGAATAAAGGTCAAACCGATGATAAGCCCGATGGACGCACCTTCTTGCGAAATCAGATCGGCAATTGCGGCAAAGGAAATCTGACCGGAGAAGCCGTAAACCAGCGACATGCCGTAAAGCAGCATGCCGGAGGACAGCGCGCCGAGAACGAAGTACTTCAAGCCCGCTTCTGTTGACCGGACACTGTCGCGGTTGATCGCTGCCACCACGTAGAGCGACAGGCTCTGGAGTTCGAGACCCATATAAAGCGCGATCATGTCGTTTGCCGACAGCATCAGCATCATGCCGAGCGTCGCAAGAACGATCAGGATCGGATACTCGAAATGGTCAAACGACTGGCTCTTTGCATAGGCCCAGGACATTGCGATCGCAAAGAAAGAGCCGACAAGGACCACCAGTTTTAAAAAGTAGGCGTAGTCATCAAGGATGAAAGAACCGCCGAAGGTTTCACCGAAGCTTGGCACCAGCAACAACACAAGGAACGTGCCGCCGAGAAGCCCCATGGCGCCGCCAAAGACCGCGTAGCTGATGTTCCGGCCACCGAAGGCACCGACCATCAACAGCACCATCGCTCCGATCGCCAGAATAATTTCCGGCAAGGCCGGCATGAGATCTGGCAGTTGGGTCACGTCTGACATAGTTCTGTCTCGCCCTCGAAACTCTTAGTGCGCCGTGGCCGCATGCTGGGTGACCCCAGCAGCTTCAAGGGCCGCGGTATATTGATTGATCAGGTTATCGACGGATCCTTGGGTCACATCCAGGATCGCCATCGGATAGAAACCGAAGAAGATCGTTAGAATGATCATCGGAACCAGGATGACCTTTTCGCGAAGATCCAGATCAAGAATCGACTTGAGGCTTTCCTTGTCCAGCGAGCCGAACACGACCCGGCGGTAGAGATACAGCGCATAACACGCCGACAGGATAACGCCCGTTGTCGCGAACACGGCAACCCATGTGTTGACCTGGAACGCTCCCATCAGAACGAGAATCTCACCGACGAAGCCGGAGGTGCCGGGCAAGCCGACATTGGCCATCGTAAAGATGAGGAACGCCACGGCATATTTCGGCATGCGGTTGACAAGGCCACCGTAGGCCGAGATCTCCCGGGTGTGCATCCGGTCATAAATGACCCCAACGCATAGGAAGAGCGCGCCCGACACGATCCCGTGGGACAGCATCTGGAAGATGCCACCCTGAACGCCCTGTGGCGTCATGGTGAATATCCCCATGGTCACGTAACCCATATGCGCAACCGACGAATAGGCGATCAGCTTCTTGATGTCTTCCTGAGCCAGCGCCACCAAGGAGGTGTAAATGATCGCAACGACCGACAGTGTGAACACCAGTGGTGCAAACATATCGGAGGCAAGCGGGAACATCGGCAGGGAGAACCTTAGGAACCCGTACCCGCCGAGCTTCAGTAGAACACCCGCCAGGATGACGGACCCGGCCGTCGGCGCCTCAACGTGGGCATCCGGCAACCAGGTGTGCACCGGCCACATCGGCATCTTCACCGCGAAGCTCGCGAAGAACGCTATCCAGAGCCAGGTCTGCATTTCCGCCGGGAACTGATACGTCAGAAGTTCTTGAATATCCGTCGTCCCCGCCGTCCAGTACATCGCCATGATCGCGACCAGCATCAAAACCGACCCGAGCAGCGTGTAAAGGAAGAACTTGTAAGACGCGTAGACCCGCCGCGCGCCGCCCCAAACGCCGATGATCAGGAACATCGGGATAAGGCCCGCTTCAAAGAAAACGTAGAAGACCACGATATCGAGTGCGCAGAACACGCCGATCATGAGCGTTTCCAGGATTAGGAACGCCACCATGTATTCGCGCACACGTTTTTGAACACTGTTCCAGGATGCCAGAATACAGAACGGCATCAGGAATGCGGTCAGGACAACGAACAGTACGGAGATGCCGTCGACGCCCATCTTGTAGGAGATGTTGGAGCCGAGCCAATCCCGCTGCTCGACAAACTGGAAACCAGGGTTTGAGTAGTCGAAGAAGGCCCAAATGACCAGCGACAAACCGAAGGTCATGCCTGTGGTGACAAGAGCCACCATACGCATCTGACCCTTTGCTTGGTCATCATTGCCCGACACCATCAGGACGAACACAACACCGAGTAAAGGCAGGAATGTCGTGAGTGACAGAATTGGCCAGTCAATCATTAGTGTGCACCCCCGCCGGTGCCCGCACCGGTGAACATCGACCAGGTGATCAAGGCTGCCACACCGATCAGCATCGCAAATGCATAGTGATAGAGATATCCGGTTTGCAGTTTCACGACCCACGTCGTGACACCTTGCACCCGCGCGGCGATCCCGTTCGGCCCATAGCCGTCAATCACGGTGCCATCGCCCTTCTTCCAAAGAACACGGCCAAGCCACATTGCGGGACGGACAAAGATGAAATCGTAGAGCTCGTCGAAGTACCACTTGTTTAACAGGAACTGGTACAGCGCCGAATGGCGTTCGGCCAACTGTTTCGGCATTTCCGGCGAGCGGATGTAGAACTGGTAGGCCACCAGCAGACCGGCCGCCATCATGACGAATGGCGACAGACGCACCCAAGTCGGAACGTAGTGCATGTCATGCAGGACATGGCTGTCGGCAAACGCCGGCAAGGACCCCGCCCAGAAGGCTTCATAGGCCGCCTCGTCATAGAAGAACGGGCCATAGAAGACGACGCCGGCCAAAACCGCACCAACGGACAAAACAAACAGCGGCACCGTCATAACCAGCGGCGATTCATGAACATGTTTCATCACATCAACGGAAGCACGCGGTTTTCCGTGGAACGTCATGAAGGTCAGACGCCAGGAGTAGAAGGAGGTCAGGCCAGCCGCGATCACCGTCAGCCAGAAACCGTACAGCGCCATCGGGTTCGGATGATCTCCGCCACCGGCTGCAAACGCTGCCTCAATGATACCGTCCTTTGAGACGAAGCCGGCAAACCCGATATGGGTCAGCGGAATACCGACACCGGTCAGCGCCAGCGTGCCCAGCATCATGGTCCAGTAGGTGATCGGAATATGTTTGCGAAGACCACCCATTTTACGCATGTCCTGTTCGTCGGACACAGCGTGAATTACCGAACCTGCGCACAGGAACAACAACGCCTTGAAGAACGCATGTGTGAACAGGTGAAACACCGCGATGGAGTAAGCTCCAATGCCAAGCGCCACGAACATGTATCCCAGCTGCGAACAGGTGGAGTACGCGATCACACGCTTGATATCGTTTTGAACAAGACCAACGGTTGCCGCAAAGAACGCGGTGGTTGCACCGAAGAACACGATCACGGCCAGGGCGAAGTCGGAGAGCTCGAACAGCGGCGACAGGCGCGCCACCATGAAGACACCCGCGGTGACCATGGTCGCAGCGTGGATGAGCGCAGACACCGGGGTCGGGCCCTCCATCGCATCCGGCAGCCAGGTGTGCAGAAGGAACTGCGCTGACTTGCCCATTGCCCCCATGAACAGAAGCAGACAGATGACGGTCATCGCAGCCTGGGCATCAAGGTGATAGCCCATGAAGTTCATGACTTCGCCCTGCTCTTCAATGAAGGACGGGGCATCGTTGAAGATCGTTGTGAAGTCGATGCTGCCAAACAGGTAGAACACGCCGAAGATGCCGAGCGCAAACCCGAAGTCGCCGACACGGTTGACAACAAACGCCTTCATCGCCGCCGCATTGGCGGACGGTTTCTTGTACCAGAAGCCGATCAGCAGATACGATGCAAGACCTACGCCTTCCCAACCGAAGAACATCTGCAGGAGGTTGTCAGCGGTCACCAGCGTCAGCATGGCGAAGGTGAAGAGCGACAGGTAGGCAAAGAAGCGCGGGCGGTGCGGATCGTGATGCATGTAGCCAATGGAATAGACATGCACCAGTGCGGACACCGTGTTGACGACGACCAGCATGACGGCTGTCAGCGTGTCGACGCGGATTGACCAGGCGACATTGAGATCGCCGGCGCTCATCCAGCGGAACAGGTGAACAACCTGGGCTTCGGAGCCTCCGAGCCAGAATCCGATGAATGCTCCCCAAGACAAAAGTGCTGCCAGGATCAACAGACCACTTGTGATGTACTCGGATGCCTTGGCACCGATCGAGCGGCCGAAGAGACCAGCAATCAAAAATCCGATCAATGGCAGGAACAGGATCGTAGCGTAGTACATCAGCCCCTACCCTTTCATCACGTTGACGTCTTCCACGGCGATAGAGCCGCGGTTCCGGTGGAAGACCACCAGGATTGCAAGTCCAATCGCAGCTTCTGCGGCTGCGACGGTCAAAATGAGCATGGTGAAGACCTGTCCGATCAGATCGCCGAGGAACGACGAAAAGGCGACGAAGTTAATGTTCACCGCGAGCAACAAGAGCTCAACCGACATCAAGATGACAATCACATTTTTCCTGTTCAGAAAGATCCCGAAGATCCCGATCACGAACAGGATCGCCGCGACCGACAGATAGTGCGACAGACCGATTTCCATGGGCGCCTCGCCGTGCTCCCCTCATTTACTCCAACCCTGAACCACACGGAGGAGCGTGCCGGTTGCAGGACTTATCGAACGACGCGGACGTTTCGCGTCAAATACCCTTGCCGGTTTCGACCTTCCGAACCTCGACAGCGGCTTCACGTGTGCGGCCAACCTGGGTTGGAATGTCCTGACGTTTGACATTCGGCTTGTGGCGCAGTGTCAGAACGATTGCGCCGATCATGGCCACCAGCAGGATCAAACCGGCGACCTGGAAGAAATAGATGTACTTGGTGTAGAGCACAGAACCGAGCGCCTCGATGTTGGTCATCTCGGTCAGCGGTGGTGTCGGCTCCACGGTGTTCGCAGTCAACTCCGGCAGAATAACCCATGCTCCAAGGCCCATCAGCAGCTCGACCAGAAGAATCAGCCCAACGAGGCCACCTACCGGCAGATACTGCAAGAAGCCTTGGCGCAGTTCTACAAAGTCCACATCCAGCATCATGACGACGAACAGGAACAGAACGGCGACCGCTCCGACATAGACAACCACCAGCAACAACGCCAGGTACTCAGCACCGAGCAGAATGAACAGTCCAGCGGAATTCACGAAGGCCAGGATCAGAAACAAGACCGAGGTCACCGGGTTCCGGGCCGCGATCACCATGAATGCAGACGCGACTGTTACGCCTGCAAACAGGTAGAAAAAGAGGGCTTTCAGGATCATTTCAAAGACCTGCCTGTCGTGTGGCCGTTTGGCCAGAAGATGCTGGGCCCGGCCGGATTGCCAGGCTGAACTTGAAGTGTGCGAATAAGCTCCTAACGGTAAGGAGCATCCATTTCAATGTTTCGAGCGATTTCACGTTCCCACCGATCCCCGTTCGCAAGCAGCTTTTCCTTGTCATAGTAAAGCTCTTCGCGGGTTTCGGTGGCGAATTCGAAGTTCGGTCCCTCAACGATTGCATCCACCGGGCACGCCTCCTGGCAGAAGCCACAGTAAATGCATTTCACCATGTCGATGTCGTAACGGGTCGTACGGCGGGTGCCATCGTTACGGCGCGGGCCAGCTTCGATCGTGATCGCCTGAGCCGGGCAGATCGCTTCGCACAGCTTGCAGGCAATGCAACGCTCTTCCCCGTTCGGATAGCGGCGCAACGCATGCTCGCCGCGAAACCGCGGGCTTACCGGGCCCTTCTCGAACGGATAATTGACCGTTGGCTTCGGTTTGAAGAAGTAGCGCATCGCCAAGAAGAATGCCGATACGAACTCTTGCAGAAACAGCGATTTGACGGTTTGTCCAACCATCGCGTTAGCCTCTCTTTACCTCAGCCAGCCAGCACGCTGGCGGCCCAATAGCCGACAATCGGAAAGCCGATCACCGGAATACCAAAAATCAGTGCACCGATTGGTGCCCGGTATCTGGCAACGACACCACCGTCGCCGCCAGCTTGTCTGTTTTTCGTCTCCACCGCCTGAAGGATTCCCTTCAGGATCTTCCAATCGAGCCAACCGACATAAAGACCAACGGCAGCTCCGATCACTCCGGGGAGCGACACTTCCATATACGATCCCCTTACGCCGCGCCCGGCGCCCAGCCTGTGATCATCAGCACGGTTGCAACCACAAACACCATGGCGAGCGAAAGCGGCAGGAACACCTTCCAGCCAAGACGCATCAGCTGATCATAGCGGTAGCGCGGGACCATCGCCTTGACCATGGCGAACATGAAGAAGCAAAGCAGACATTTCAGGATGAACCAGATGACGCCCGGCACCCAGGTGAACGGTGCAAAGTCGAACGGCGGCAGCCATCCACCCATGAAAAAGATGGTCATCAGCGCGCACATCAGGCAGATGGCGACATACTCGCCAAGCATGAACATCATGTACGGTGTAGAGCCGTATTCCACCATGAATCCGGCAACCAGTTCTGATTCTGCTTCTGCAAGATCGAAAGGCGGACGGTTGGTTTCAGCCAGTGCCGACACGAAAAACACCACAAACATCGGGAAAAGCGGCAACCAGTACCAGTTCAGGATATTCAGCCACGGCACGCCCAGCATATCCGCGAGACCGGTTTCCTGCGCTAGCACAATGCCGGTCAGGTTCAAGGTGCCTGCACACAGGAGTACAGTTACGATCACGAAGCCAATGGAGACTTCGTAAGACACCATCTGCGCTGCGGACCGGAGGGCTGACAGAAACGGATATTTGGAATTCGACGCCCATCCGCCGATGATCACGCCATAAACTTCCAAGGAAGATACGGCAAAGACAAACAGGACACCAACATTGATGTTCGCGATCACCCAACCGTAATCCACCGGAATAACCGACCAGGCTGCTAGTGCTAGCAAAACCGATATCAACGGCGCCAACAGGAACAGAACCTTGTTTGACCCCGACGGGATCACCGGCTCTTTCAAAACAAACTTCAGAAGATCGGCGAAACTCTGCAGAAGCCCCCAAGGCCCGACGACGTTCGGGCCGCGGCGGATCTGAACAGCCGCCCAGATCTTGCGGTCCGCATAAAGCACGTAGGCGACGATCACCAAAAGCACGACAAGCAACAAAACGCTCTGCAATACTATCCAGAGGAACGGCCAACCGTAGGTGGTCATGAACTCAGCCATTTCGGTCCCCTACCCCTTATTCCGCAGCTTCTGCGGCTCGCGTTTTCGCGAGCGCCGAACACTCGGCCATCACCTTGGAGGCGCGTGCGATCGGGTTGGTCAAATAAAAGTCCCGGATCACGTTTGCAAACCCGGCGCTGTCCATCTTGGCTTTGCCATTGGCCAGCTTTTCAATGTCTGCAGCATCGCCGGCTTCGATAGAATCAATTGCCGCCATATGCGGAACGGATTCAAAGAGCTTGGCGCGCAGCTGCGGCAGGGAATCGAATTCCAAAGGCTGACCGAGAACGGCAGACAAGGCTCGCAGGATTGCCCAATCCTCGCGTGCATCTCCTGGAGGAAAGCCCGCGCGGTCCGCCATTTGAACCCGGCCTTCCGTATTCACGTAGATGGCGGATTTCTCGGTGTAAGCTGCACCCGGCAAGATCACGTCGGCACGGTGTGCCCCGCGATCACCGTGAGTGCCCTGGTAAACAACGAACGCGCCGTCTGGAACGTCGATCTCGTCGACGCCGAGCAGGAAGAGAACATCCAACGCGCCGCTTTCCAGCATGCCACCCGTGTCCTTGCCGCCGTCTCCCGGGACAAACCCGATATCGAGAGCGCCAACCTGGGAAGCTTCGGAATGGAGGATGTTGAAGCCGTTCCAACCGTCCTTGATCACACCAAGGGATTTTGCCGCTGCCGAAAGGTTTGCCAGGACAGCTGCGCCATCGGCACGGTTCAGAGCGCCCTGCCCGATAATGAACATCGGCTTTTTGGCCTTGGCCGGTGCGTGTTTGACGAATTCCTTGAGGCTGTCAGGACCAGCCCCGAGGTAAGTCACCGGATAGGTCAAATCAGCGTTTTCGCCAATAAGACCAACGGTCAGATCGCCCTGTGCCCAACGCTTGCGGATCCGGGCGTTCAAAACCGGTGCCTCAACGCGCGGGTTGGTGCCGATCAGCAAAATGGCATCTGCTTCTTCAATCCCCTGAATGGTTGAATTGAAGAGATAACTCGCCCGGCCATTCGCCGGATGCAGTGGTGAGCCCGGGAACCGGCAGTCGATGTTGGCGGAGCCAATCTTTTCCATCAGGCTTTTCAGCGCAAACATGTCTTCAACACCGGCCAATTGCCCGGCGAGCGCACCAACCTTGTCGGCGGATGTTGCTTTGACCTTGTCTGCAATAATTTGAAACGCTTGCGACCAAGAGACCGGCTGTAACTTGCCGTTTATCTTGGCGTAAGGGCGATCAAGACGCTGGGTCTTCAACCCATCCCAGATGTAACGGGACTTGTCTGAGATCCACTCTTCGTTGATCTCTTCATTGAGCCGCGGCATCACGCGCATGACTTCCTTGCCGCGTGTGTCCACGCGAATGGCCGAACCAAGCGCATCCATGACGTCGATGCTTTCGGTCTTGGTCAGCTCCCAAGGACGGGCGTGGAACTCGTAAGGCTTGTGTGTCAGCGCACCAACCGGGCAGAGATCGGCCACGTTGCCCTGCATTTCTGAGGACAGCGCCGCTTCCAGATAGGTGGTGATTTCGGCATCTTCCCCGCGGCCAATCAGGCCCATGTCCGACACGCCGGCAACTTCCGTGGTGAATCGAACACAGCGCGTACAGTGAATGCAGCGGGTCATGATCGTCTTGATGAGCGGGCCGATTTCCTTGTTCTCAACCGCACGCTTGTTTTCGTCGAAGCGCGTGGTGTCGACACCATAGGCCATTGCCTGGTCTTGAAGGTCGCATTCGCCGCCCTGATCGCAGATCGGACAATCCAGCGGGTGGTTGATGAGCAAGAACTCCATCACCCCTTCGCGCGCCTTCTTGACCATTTCGGATTTGGTCTCAACCACCGGCGGTTCGCCATTAGGGCCCGGACGAAGATCCTTGACGCCCATCGCGCAAGACGCGGTCGGCTTGGGCGGGCCGCCCTTCACTTCCACCAGGCACATACGGCAGTTGCCAGCAATCGACAGGCGTTCGTGGTAACAAAACCGCGGAACCTCGGCACCTGCCTCTTCACAGGCCTGAAGCAGGGTGTAGTCCGCCGGGACGTCTACCTCATTGCCGTCGATGATGAGCTTCGTCATCCGCTGCTCTCCAAATTCCGTTCCGCTTACTCAGCCGCCACCATGGTCGAAGACGTTCTCGACTTGGCAACATAGTCGTCAATGCGTTGCTCGATGACCGGCCGGAAATTCTTGATCAAGCCCTGGATCGGCCATGCAGCCGCGTCACCCAGAGCACAAATTGTATGCCCTTCGACCTGCTTGGTGACCTTGAAGAGCATGTCGATCTCTTCATAGGAGCTCTCGCCCTTCACCATGCGTTCCATCACACGCCACATCCACCCAGTGCCTTCGCGGCACGGCGTGCACTGGCCGCAGCTCTCGTGCTTGTAGAAGTAGCTGAGGCGGGCAATCGCCTTAATGATGTCGGTCGATTTGTCCATGACGATCACCGCTGCGGTACCAAGGCCGGAGCCCATGCCGCGTAGGGTGTCGAAATCCATCGGCGCGTCCTTGATTTCATCCGCTGTACAGCAGGGAACCGAAGATCCGCCCGGAATAACCGCCAGAAGATTGTCCCAACCACCGCGAATGCCACCGCAATGCTTGTCGATCATCTCGGAGAACGGAACACCAAGTTCTTCTTCGAAAGTTGCGGGCTGATTGACGTGACCTGAGACGCAAAAGAGCTTCGTGCCGGTGTTGTTCGGACGGCCGAGGCTCGCAAACCATCCGCCACCGCGGCGCAGGATAGTCGGAGCAACAGCGATGGATTCCACGTTGTTCACCGTCGTCGGGCAACCGTACAGGCCAACGTTTGCCGGGAACGGCGGTTTCAGGCGCGGCTGGCCTTTCTTGCCTTCCAGGCTTTCCAGCAACGCTGTTTCCTCACCGCAGATGTAGGCACCCGCCCCATGGTGAACGTAGATGTCGAAATCATAGCCGTTCTTGTTGTTCTTTCCGATCAGACCGGCGTCATAAGCCTGGTCAATCGCCGCCTGCAGGCGCTCACGCTCCCGAATGAATTCACCGCGGACATAGATGTAGGCCGCGATCGCACCCATCGCGAAACCGGCGACCAGGCAACCCTCGACCAGCGTGTGCGGATCGTGGCGCAGGATTTCGCGGTCTTTACAGGTGCCCGGTTCGGATTCGTCGGCATTGACGACAAGATACGCAGGACGGCCATCGGATTCTTTGGGCATAAAGGACCATTTGAGGCCGGTCGGGAACCCCGCCCCGCCGCGGCCACGCAGACCGCTGTCCTTCATTTCCTGGATGATCCAGTCGCGGCCTTTGTCGAGCAACGCCTTGGTGTTGTCCCACTGGCCGCGTTTCTTAGCGCCTTCCAGACCCCAGTCGTGAAAGCCATAGATGTTGGTGAAGATACGATCCTTATCCTGAAGCATCTCTTCCCCTTATTCCTTTTCGCTCTTTGAGGAAGCGACTTCGCCTGCTTCCACACGCTTGGAAAATTCGGTCTCTCCGCCGGACGCAAGCAACTTGGCCTGCTCAATCCAGCCGTCACGCTCGATGCGCCCCTTGAACTTCAACCGGCTGTCGACCCACGCAACCTCTTCCGGTCCCCAGCTCGCGACTTGATCAAAGTGGAAGAAGCCGAGTTCATGCAACGTCGCTTCCAGCTTTGGCCCAACACCCTTGAGCTTCTTCAAGTCGTCAGGTTTACCGTCGCGGGCTTGCTTCAGGGTTTCCGGTGCTTTTTCAGAAACCGTTTCAGCATCTTCGACCTTCGCTTCCGGCTTGGCCTTGGATACCGGTGCCGGCTCGCTGGCCTTTTCAGCCGCCTTTTCAACCTTGTCAGCAGTTTTGGTGGCCGGCTTTTTCGGCGCTGCCTTCTTCGGCGCTTCAGCTTTTTTCTCAGCCGGAGCATCGGCTGGCGCTTCGGCTTTTGCCGCGAAGGCGGCCTTTACCTTGGCAACAGCGTCTTCGGCAGGTGTCGGCACACCGTCGTAGTCATTTCCGCCGGTGTTGATGGCAGCGCCTGCAAAATGGTGGGACGCCTTTTCAGACCCATCCACCAGATGCGGGAGAGGCAGCGTGCCCTTAGTGCTGTCTTCTATCTCTGTCAGACTGGTTTGTCCGCCCTCAGCCATGGAAAAGCGGCGGCCATTTTGCGGACCTGGCGTGACTTCGTTCCCGGCGTCAATATCGTCAAGCAGTTTGTTGAAGCTCTCTTCGGTCAGATCTTCATAGGTGTCCTTGAATATCTGTACCATTGGCGCGTTCACGCAGGCACCCAGGCACTCTACTTCTTCCCATGAGAACATGCCGTCCTCGGAGATCTCGTGCATGTGTTTCGCGATGCGGGATTTGCAGATCTTGATCAGATCTTCTGAGCCGCGCAGCTGGCAGGGTGTCGTGCCGCACACTTGGATGTGGGCTTTCTTGCCGACCGGCTGAAGCTGGAACATGGTGTAGAAGGTTGCCACTTCCAAAACGCGGATGTTCGGCATTTCCAAGAGATCGGCAATATAGCGGATCGCCGGTTCACTCACCCAGCCGTCGTTCTGTTCCTGCGCACGCCACAGAAGCGGGATGACCGCGGACGCCTGACGGCCGGCGGGATAGCGGTCGATCAGCTTCTTCGCCCAGCCGAGGTTTTCCGCGGTGAACTCAAAGCTGTCTGGTTGTTCCGCCGCAAGCCTGCGAACTGCCATAAGGTAATTCCCGTTGTTATCAGCTGCCCGGCGCCGCCAACGTGGCTGCCTGGGTCGAAGGTGTTTGGAGGATGCCCCGCATCAGCGGTCAACCTCACCGAAAACAATGTCCATGGACCCCAGAACCGCTGAAACGTCGGCGAGCTGGTGGCCACGGCAGACGAAGTCCATCGCCGAAAGGTGGGCGTAGCCAGGTGCCTTGATCTTGCAGCGGTAAGGCTTGTTGGTACCATCGGCCACGAGATAGACACCGAATTCACCTTTTGGTGCTTCTACGGCCGCATAAACTTCACCCGGCGGCACGTGATAGCCTTCGGTGTAAAGCTTGAAGTGGTGGATAAGCGACTCCATCGAGCGCTTCATTTCACCGCGCTTGGGCGGAACGATCTTACCGTCAGCGGACGATACCGGACCGGTTTCCACCGTCAGCTTTTCCAGGCACTGTTTCATGATCCGGATCGACTGGCGCATTTCATCCATACGGATCAGATAGCGGTCATAACAATCGCCGTTCTTGCCGATCGGAATGTCGAAGTCGAGTTCGGAATAGCACTCATAGGGCTGCGACTTACGCAGATCCCAAGGCGCACCGGAGCCCCGGACCATGACACCGGAGAAGCCCCACTCCCAGGCGTCGTCCAAATCGACAACACCGATGTCGACATTCCGTTGTTTGAAGATACGGTTGTCGGTCAAAAGGCCTTCAATATCGTCCAGCGTCTCCAGGAACGGGTCACAGAAGTCCCAAATGTCGTCCAAAAGATCACGCGGCAGGTCTTGGTGCACACCGCCCGGTCGTACATAAGCCGCGTGCATACGCGCGCCGCAAGCACGCTCATAGAAGACCATCAGCTCTTCACGCGGCTCAAAGCCCCACAGTGGTGGCGTCAGAGCGCCAACGTCCATCGCCTGCGTGGTGACATTCAAGAGGTGCGACAGGATCCGGCCGATTTCAGAATAAAGAACACGTACCAACTGCCCGCGCTTCGGCACTTCAATGTCAAGCATGCGCTCAACGGCAAGAGCAAACGCATGCTCCTGGTTCATCGGCGCAACGTAATCCAGGCGATCGAAGTACGGAACAGCCTGAAGATAGGTCTTCTGCTCAATCAGTTTTTCCGTACCGCGGTGCAAAAGGCCAATATGCGGATCAACGCGTGTGACCACCTCGCCATCGAGCTCCAGCACGAGACGCAACACGCCGTGCGCTGCCGGGTGCTGCGGACCGAAATTGATGTTGAAGTTACGAACCTGAGCCTCAGCCATCGGGACCCGCCTTAATTCGTCGTTGCTTTTTCATCGCCCGGCAGCACGTAATCCGTGCCTTCCCATGGCGAGAGGAAATCAAAAGTGCGCATTTCCTGGTTCAGGCGAACCGGCTCATAAACAACGCGTTTCTTTTCGTCGTCGTACCGGACCTCGACAAACCCGGTGACGGGGAAATCCTTTCGCAACGGATGACCATCGAAGCCGTAATCTGTCAGGATCCGGCGCAAATCCGGATGGCCGGAGAACAGGATGCCGTACATATCGTAGGCCTCCCGCTCAAACCATTCCGCACCTGGAAACAGCGGCGTTAGCGACGCGACCGGCGTCACATCATCTGTTTCAAGTTTTACGCGAATGCGCTGGTTCTGGAACGGGGACAGGAAATGGTACACAACGTCAAAACGTTTCTCGCGAGCGGGATAGTCAACGCCGCAGATATCCGTCAAGTTGACGAATTTGCAGGAGGCGTTGTCGCGAAGATACCGCACCACATCGAGAATGTCGGACGCATTCACGATCAATGTGAGCTCGCCGTATTCGACCTTCCAGGAAACGAGGGACTCTGACAAACCGAGCTCAATGTGCTCAGCCAGCTCCTTCAACGTTTCGTCCATGTTCGACCTCACTCCTTCGGAGCACTCTATTTGGGCCGGCTCGGCCCTCTTCCCTCAAATCCGCCGCCATTCCTGGCGGCGAATGCAATCAGCGTTCGATCGTGCCAGTGCGGCGGATCTTTTTCTGCAGCATCAGAACACCGTAAAGCAGCGCCTCTGCCGTCGGAGGACATCCCGGGACATAAATATCGACCGGGACTACACGGTCGCATCCGCGGACCACCGAATAAGAGTAGTGGTAATAGCCGCCGCCATTGGCGCAGGAGCCCATAGAGATGACGTATCGCGGTTCCGGCATCTGGTCGTAGACTTTGCGCAGGGCCGGTGCCATCTTGTTGGTAAGCGTCCCAGCAACAATCATCACATCCGACTGACGCGGGGAAGCGCGTGGTGCAAAGCCAAAGCGCTCAGCGTCATAGCGCGGCATGGACATCTGCATCATTTCAACAGCACAGCAGGCCAACCCAAACGTCATCCACATCAAGGAGCCCGTGCGGGCCCATTGAATGAGGTTGTCCGTGGAGGTAACGAGAAAGCCCTTGTCAGCCAGCTCGTCATTGACCTCAAGAAAAAACGGATCGTCCGCGCCAACCAGATTTCCGGTATTCGGGTCGATGATGCCTTTCGGCTGCTCCGCAATGAGCGGCTTGGCAGTGGTCAATCCCATTCGAGAGCTCCCTTCTTCCACTCATAGATAAAGCCGACAGTGAGAACGCCAAGGAAAACCATCATCGAGCCGTAGCCAAACCAGCCGAGCTCACCGAAGGAGACCGCCCAAGGAAACAGAAACGCCACTTCCAGGTCAAAGATGATGAAGAGGATTGCCACGAGATAAAAGCGAATGTCGAATTTCATCCGGGCATCGTCAAAAGCGTTGAACCCGCACTCGTAGGCGGATAGCTTTTCCGGATCCGGGTTCTTGTAGGCAATCAGGAAGGGCGAGATCAGCAGCGCAAGGCCAATGACCAGCGCAATGCCGATAAACACGACAATCGGGACATATTCCCGCAGAAGTTCTTCCATGTTTTCGCGTCCCTGCATTTGGAGGCGGACCGGGAGGCGATCCATACCGCGGCCCTGCCCTGTCCTGCACCGGATAGTACCATCAGGTCATGCGTGGCCCGTCGGTTTTTCACTAATCCAACATGCGAGCGCACACCTATCCCACGTATTGCTGCAACGCAAGACCCTAACCCGGTCAAGCTATTGTCACATTTAAACCAAATTCATAGCAGAACGCTACAAAGCGCGTAATTCGGCGGGTTTGAAAGGCAGGATTTTCTCTGCACAACCGGCGCGGCAAATTGGCCGCACCCACCGAATTGCTCGAAACCGCCCGAGAATCGCATTTGATCGATTTGAGCAACGCAGGCGCTTAACCCAACCTCGGCGGCCGCATCGCAAATGTATAAAACGCCGATAGGATCACCGCGCATACGCGGTAAAAACAACAATATCATGATCTGTGATGAAAAATTCGGGAACCGTGAGTGGCGCGAGTGACGGGGCTCGAACCCGCGACCTCCGGCGTGACAGGCCGGCACTCTAACCAACTGAGCTACACCCGCACATTCACGGTTTATATGCGCCACAAACCCGCATTGGGAAAGTGGCGCGAGTGACGGGGCTCGAACCCGCGACCTCCGGCGTGACAGGCCGGCACTCTAACCAACTGAGCTACACCCGCTTCGCGCGGCGACGTGATGTCGTCGCGAAGTGGCGCTGATGTACGGCGGCTGAGAGATGAAGTCAAGCGCTCTGGCCGGACAATTATGTCGTTTTTTTAAAAGCCGTCTGTTTGAGCCATTCTGCCAACGCACCAAAAGCGTTCAGGTTGTGGACAACTCTTATTGCCCAACAAAACTCCGGGGCATCCCGGCCTCATCGAGAAGCGATTTTTTATGCTGCGATTCAATGCCTTAAGGGAAATTTGCACGAGCGCTTCTGGAAAAAACGGGAGGCCGTAATTCGCAACCTGCTCACGGTCGGAGAAACGGAACCGTCCAACAGCGGACGATCAAACAATTCCGCCGCATCTGCGTCGTTCAGAACCGGATAGGCAACGTGCAGGTTCAGATTGGGGAAACTGGTACCGGCGTACCGGGCCTTGAGGCCGAACAACGGTTGCCCGGCCGGTGGCTCCGGCCGGGCTCAGAAGCTCTTATGCTAGCCCTTCAGATGTGAAATCAGCGGCAGTCGGCGCCGTCATGCCCTGAGGCAAGCCAATCAACAGGAAGTGCTCGAGGGCGTTCACATCGCTGCTGAGCCCCTGCTCGGCCCGGTAAGATGCGGTATCGAAAAACGCCGACGCAGCCCGCCCCTCCTGATCGCCGAACAAGACGAAGTGGTGATAGGCGCTTTCAAAGGCGCCGGAACTGACCGCGCTGGTAACGTCCTCATTTTGAGTGAGGTAGTATGCGCTGTCAAACAAAGGATTGAGCGACCGGTTTTCCTTGTAGCCGAACATCTCGTAATGTTCGGAGGCTGAGGCAAAGACGCCAGCCGCCACCGCCGCGGCAACATCTGGATTGTCGGCCAAATAGAACTGAGCATCAAACACAAGATCAGCCGCCCGTCCCTCGCCTTGACCAAACATCGCATAATGTGCGGCCCCGCTCTCAAATACACCGGCGGCAAAAGCATCTGCGACATCCTGATACGCACTCAGATAGGCCGCTTCATTGAAGCCGTATTGCCCGTTAACGGGTACGGTATCCTGGAGTAACACGGTCACCCGGTCTTTGCCGCTCGCGTTTTCACCGGCAAAGACAACCAGCTCGACGCCGGTCAGTGTATCGGTTCCGCCGGCATCGACCGCCGTCACCGCGCCCCGTGTTCCAGACAGTGTAACGCCGTCCCGGGTTGCGCCGTAAAGCGCGGCATCCCGGTTTGCACCGCCATTGAGAGCATCGTTGCCGGCACCGCCGAAGAGAAGATCATTGCCCGCTTCACCGAAGATCTGATCGTTTCCGCCGGCGCTGCCGACGGTGTCGTCGCAGCCGCCGCCATAGTGCTGGTCATCTTCCGCACCCAGAATGATAACCTGACGGTTGTCGTCTCCCACAACATAGTTCTGGCCCGAGCCGCCGGTAACCTTGGCCTCACCAACGATCGTGGCAAACTCGATGTTGTTGAGCTGCAGCTGTGCCCCGCCCGGCAGCGAACGCGTATCGATCACAAAAGCTTCCGACTGGGTCGAACCGCCAGTCGCGGACGTTCCGGTAATGGCAATCGGGTCCGACAGGCTGGTCTGACTTGTCGTCGGCACAACGGTACGAACGTCCAGCGTCGTGGTTTGCGCCAGCGTGTTTAAGAAGGCCTGCGCCCCAGTTATCAACTCTGTTTCAGCCGTCGAATCGCGACTGTCCACCGCCGTCACCAATGAGGTAACGGCATCTGATCCCGATTGCGCCGTATTCGGACCGGTGACTGTGAGTGTCGTGCTGGCTGGTAAGGTCGCGGTCACCACATTGCCGTTGTTGTTGGAGTTTTCGACAATTGCCGCCGAACCGGAACCACTGCCGTTGGTCGTCACCGTGGTCTTGGTCTCCGGTGTTGCCCCGGAACTGTCTTCTTCCGTCACCACCGTAACCGGGTTCACCGTCCCGCCACCTGTCGAAGGCACTGAAACTCTGAGCGTAACTGCCGTATTGGGAGACGTACCGCCATCCCCATCTGACAGAGTAACGGTAAATCCATGGTCCCCGGTTTCGCTACTCTGGTAGGTCAAGGCCTGAAGGAGCGTTTGAATTCGCACTGGCGTCGCATCAGCTGAATTGAACGTGATGACCAGATTGTTGCTGCCCTGTCCGTCCGTGGTGACAGTCCCGATGTTGGTTCCACCAACAGCAATTGTTTGACCGGCAGCGATTGTCCCGTCGCCGTCTGATGAGGCATTGGCATCGTTCAGGGCAAAATTGCCCTCCAACGTACCGGTGCGGGTGATGGTCAGCGTGCCGCCGTTCAAGTCCGCATCGTCCGGATCGGTCACCGTCGCATCGCCGCCGGCATCGAAGGCGATAGCGGTATTGAGTGTGCCTGAGGGGGCATCACCGTCAAGGTTGGCGAATTCTGGCGCAGCATTGACGGCTACAGTAACTTTTACAGCCGTGAGTGAAACGGCATTGCCGTTGTCCCGCGCAACAACGGTAAACGCGTCAAGCGTGCCGGACTGATCTACGGCAGATGTCCAATAGGCTTTGTTGGTGGCATCAACGACGTCGTTAACACCCGCTTCCCAAGCGGTCGCTGTCGCCGAGCTTGTCCCGATCTTGAGAGTTCCGGAGCTCACAGTTTGAACAACAAACGCGTTTACTGACCCATCCACATCCTGTTCGTTGCCTTGACTGGCGAGCTCCGCGAACGAGATTTCAATTTCTTCACTTTTTTGGCCGCTATCCACTGTGGCCGCTAATGCAGTCAATGTTGGCCGGTCATTTGCGCCTGTGATGCTGATGGTGAGTGTCTCTGAGCCTTTCATGATGCCATCGGAGACATTTACCGTGAATGTGTCTGTTACGCTTTGCCCGTCGGAAAGCGCATTGATCTTGGTATCGTCTGGTGAATAGGTAACGCTGCCATCAGCCGCAACATTCAAGGTGCCGTAGTTGCCCGCCCGCGATGTTGTGGAACTCCCATTGGCAGCGTCCACTGAAAACACCGAATTCGCTGTAACGGAAGTCAGTGTATGTATAGAATTCGCGAAGGTGTCGGACCCGGCCGTGTCCGCATAGCTCCCGATTTGACCTGTGGCGCTGCTGAAGGAAGGTGGGGCAATTTCGTTCAGTGTACCTTCCGAAATGAAAAGGGAGTAACTGCCAACTTCTCCTGCCCTGAGTGGATAGGCGAGAATTTGATCTCCATCCTGATAGACCCAGGAGAAATACGAATCATAACTTCGCTCGCCATCTCCGCCATCGTCATTTTGAGTGACAACTTCAGCGGTACCGGGGCCGGTGGGACGGCCGATTTGAACAAAATCATCAAGCGTTGAGGAGTTCCCCATGTACACGTATAAGGTAGTGCCTGCGGTGACCCCAGTTATTTCATACCGGTCAGCATTGCCACCGTTATAGAGCGCGCTGCGACCATCTGTTGTCGCAATAGTGCCATCCACCTTTGAGTTAAAAGTGATGCCGTCAAATGTATATGGGCTGCCCGCCAGACTATCCGGAAGCTCCACATCGGCGCCAAGTACACCATCAAAATCCAGACGTTGTATGTTTAGCGTTGTTATCTGACCAACTTGTTCGTCGAGATCCCAATCACCGCCGAGATCGGCTGCGCCGGTGAGTGTGCGCGAGGCGGCGATGTTTGCACCGGTGGCCTTGGCAAAAGCAGCAACAAATGCGGCGCCCTTGTCCGTTTTTGCAATTTCACAACCATAGAGCAGAATGTCGGCGGAGTTGCTGAGGGCACGATTGAGCGTCATCAGCTCGGCGGTGTACTCGCAAAGCGTGTCGTTTGTTAGAACCGTATTGCCCAGCACCAGCGCGCCGTCGCGGCCATGGGAGAGAATATGCAGCTCTTCAATTTCTGTAAGGCCGGAAAGACGGCTTGCAAGCTTTTGAATACCATCACCGAAACCGTCAATCAGGATGACATCCGCCGGCTGGCTGACCCCGGAAACGAGAGACTGATAACCGCTAACTGATGTGTCAAACACATAGGCAACCCTGCCACTCCGGGCAGCGGTCAAAGGCGTTTTTTCCATAGAGGTATATTCCTGATTAGATTATGCAATTATTTTGTGTGAAATTTCATATTTCTACTTTTAATATATTACATTTACTTACTCCGCAGGTGTTTGATCTGAATTCTGTTGAAGTTGATTACCTCGTTTGCCAGCTTGCTCAGCCTTCCCCCCGCTATTTGGTCTTGGCGGCAGGTTGCCGGAAAACCTGACTGCAACTGTCTCCGGATGTGGCTGCACTGATCAAACATGCGAACTTCCCGCTGGCATCGATACACGCCAGAAAACGAACTGGCATTCGACCTTGGTTATCAAGATTCGAATTGCCTAAAGATGCGCAGGAATTATTTATATATTATTATCAATAACTTACGTAGCGTAATCCACGTTTCAGAATATCAATGCGCACTTCTGTTCCCATACCTCAGAAACTGGAGGACATTGAAATGCTGTCGACCGTGCTCACACTGGTTCGTTTGCTGAAAGCCATTCTGCGATCATGGAACCGGCCGCATTTCCGCTCCGGGTTTCTCCTCGCGGGGCTCATCCTTTTCTCCGGCACCGTTTTTTACAAGACAGTCGAAGGCTGGAGCTGGGTGGATGCACTCTACTTCAGCGCCATGACGCTGGCGACCGTCGGCGTCAGCGATCTTGCACCGCAGAGCGTTGCCGGCAGACTTTTCACGGTGCTTTACCTGTTTGTCGGTGTCGGGGTGTTTGTAGCGTTGTTTGCGCAATTCGCCCGTGCGCTTTTGCAGATCGAACAGGAAGTCGACTTGGCTGAGAATTCGAAATCCGACGCCCCTGCGAATAAGGCTTAAGTGCCTTCCAATTTGGTCGGGCGCACAATCAATTGGCGCGCGCGCCCGGACTGATCGAGATCTATTCTGCCGGAACAAGGCGCGTGTTCCGCAGCTGCCCTTTTTCCGCAAGGATCGGCACAGCCACTGCTGCAAAGAGCGCGTTGATGTCCTTAAGGCTGCGAATGACTTCAAGATGCGCATTGCTGGACCCAAGGCTGTCGGGCGTCCCGGATGTCAGTCGCTCAAGATGCCGGGCGTGGCTGATCTTTTCCATTTCCCGCATCCGGTCTTTTTCCGCGATCAGCTCCCGTGCGGATTCCGCATCACCGGACACGAGCACATTCATGGAAAGATGCATGTTCGCCATCACGCGGCCGTGCATATCCGACAGCTCCCGGAGCCCCTCTGCAGAAAACCGCAAATCCCGTTCGCGCATTTCCAGGGCAAGCGTATAGAGGTTCTTTGAAACCAAATCCCCTGCCCGTTCCAGGTTCACTGAAAAACTGACGAGCTCCATGCTTCGCTCGGCATCTTCCTGTTTCAGCTCGTTTCGGCTCATCTCGGCGATATAGAGTTTGATATTGCCATGGATCTTGTTCACCACCGCGTCGCGTTTTTGAAGTCGCTCGATGGCCTCCGGATCACCGCGTTCCAGCATCAACATGACCGGGGCTGTCATGGCTTCCACCACTTCCCCCATTCGTAACAATTCGCGTGTCGCACTGGCCAGCGCCAGGCGCGGCGAAGCCAGGACGTTTTTGTCCAGGGCACTGTTCTGTTCAGAAAACCCGTCCGCCTCATGTACCTTGGTTGAAGCTGCGAACCTGTCGAGCCCCCATGCGACAGGCTTTAGAAACGGCAAACAGACAATCACCAACGCCATGTTGAACAGCACATGCAGGGCGACCAATTGCGCGCCTGCCTTGTCTGCAAACAAAGGTACCACCGGCACCTCATCAAGCGCTGTAAAGACGACTAGCGCTGCCACAGCACCAGCCGTCCGGAATAAGAAGTTGCCAATCGGGAGCAGGCGCGCCTTTTGATCCAGGCCACGGGTCAGCCATATGGCCACCACGCCAGCTCCGATGTTGGCGCCGAGGACCAGCGGAACAGCGGCCGCCATGGGCAGACCGGCCTGATCCGCAACGGTCGCAATCATCAAGATGGCCGCCACACTGGAGTGAACCAAAAAGGCCAGCAGCGCCCCAACCAGCAAAGCAGTTACAGGATCTGCGGCAAGGTGCGCGGCAACCGCCGGCATAAAGGAGGCCTGTTTCAAAGGTTCGGTCGCCTCTGCGATCATCTGCAGCGAAATCAAAACCAGGGCGATCCCAATCAGGATCCGGCCTATTTGTTTCGCGGTTCGCGATGGAAGCTTCAGGAAGGTCCAGGCACCGACTGCGAGAAGCAAGGGGATCAGCCAACTTAGATCAAACGACAGAAACTGGACCACCAGCGCGGAGCCGAGATCCGCACCCAAAAGGATTGCCAGACCAGCCGACGTCGACATGAAGCCTGAGCTGGCAAATCCTGCGGTCAACACTGCAACGGCCGTCGCGCTTTGAAGCAGGATTGCAACCACCCCACCGGAGGCGATACCGATCAACGGATTGGCAGACGCGCGCCCAATCGTGCGCCGGATACTTGGTCCCGACACTCTCTCAAACCCGGTCCGCACCATGCGGACTGCATAAAGGAGCAGCATAACCGCTCCAAGAAGCTTGAGGATTCCGATTGCAAGCATGGCGTAATCTTCTGACTTATCGTGATTTTATTGTTTGCCGTCTAATAGATTGATACACACTTTTCTCTTCTGAACGCCAGCATTTTATGCACACAGTGCACTTTTCTTGCATAATTGAGATGGGAAAACACACAAAAGGCCGCCCCCTTACGGCAGCGGCCACAACGATTTAGAGGCGCTCAAGACAATTCGCCAAATGCACAGCATTCGGTCCAAACACGGCCGCGAATCGATCAATTTTATCGGGGGGAATGGTGGGCGATGAGAGACTCGAACTCCCGACATCTTCGGTGTAAACGAAGCGCTCTACCAACTGAGCTAATCGCCCTCAACGAGGTGAGATGCCTTTTATGGGCTCCCTGTCTCCTTGGCAAGACCTATTTTCCAAAAAAATGCCACCGGCGTTTCTACCTGTGGATGACCAATTTACGGTGCCCCTATTTTCAAACCTTACGCCGCCCAAATCAGGCGGCTTAAGCGCTCTGGCCTGCACAATGACCACTAAGTGTGCGCACAAAAAACCCCGTCCTCGAGAACTCGAGAACGGGGTCTTTGCAGTCCTTGGACCGATGCAAACTCGCAATTAAGAGTTCACAGCGTCCTTCAGGCCTTTACCAGCCTTAAATTTCGGCGTCTTAGAAGCCGGGATCTGGATCGTTTCGCCAGTCCGCGGGTTCCGGCCTTCGGTCGCAGCCCGTTCGGAAACGGTGAAGTTACCAAAACCGATGATACGGACTTCGCCGCCGCCTTTCAGCGTCTCAGTGACAGCTTCAAAGCTTGCGTCAACTGCTTCGCCTGCCTGTGCCTTTGTCAGGCCGGTCTTTTCTGCGACAGCTGCGATCAGATCGTTCTTATTCATAGCAGATACCTTTCTAAGAAACGGACGTATGCCGACGATTCCTGTCAGCGCCGTTGCGCGAAACTCGCGAGATTTGAGCCGAAACGCAAGTGGTTTTTTCGCAGAAAACAGCCGTTTTGACCAATTATTCAAAAGAAAAGCCCCGGTTTTCCCGGGGCTTGACTGTTTCGCAAATGTCAAGGGCGTATTAGTGGGCGATGACACCTGCTGTATCACCATCCGAAACACTCGCCTTGGCTGCATTTTCTGCAGCACTTTCATCCCATTCGATGGCTTCCGGCTGGCGCGTCAGAGCATGCTTGAGCACCTCATCCATGCCGGACACCGGAATGATCTCGAGCGAGTTTTTCACGCTGTCCGGAATGTCTGCCAAATCCTTGGCGTTGTCTTCCGGTATCATCACGAGCTTGATGCCGCCGCGCAGAGCCGCAAGGAGTTTTTCCTTCAGGCCACCAATGGGCAAGACACGGCCGCGCAGGGTGATTTCACCCGTCATGGCAACATCCCGGCGAACCGGAATACCCGTCATGGTCGAGATCACGGCCGTGGCCATAGCAATCCCAGCCGACGGGCCATCCTTCGGGGTCGCCCCTTCCGGAACGTGAACGTGGATGTCCTTCTTCTCAAAGAGCGGCGGTTCGATGCCGAAGTCGATTGAACGGGAGCGAACATAAGATGCCGCAGCCGAAATGGATTCCTTCATCACGTCCTTCAGGTTGCCGGTGACCGTCATTTTGCCCTTACCCGGCATCATGAGGCCTTCGATGGTCAGGAGCTCGCCGCCGACTTCCGTCCAGGCAAGACCGGTGACCACACCGACCTGGTCTTCCAGCTCAGCTTCCCCATAACGGTACCGCGGAACGCCAAGGTATTCCTCAACGATCTCCTGGGTAACCGTGATGCTTTCCTTGTCGCTCATCAAGATGTCCTTGACCGCTTTCCGGGCCAGGGTCGCCATTTCGCGCTCAAGGTTCCGCACACCAGCTTCACGGGTGTAGCGGCGCACAACAAACTGCAACGCATCTTCCTCAATGGAAAACTCACCGTCTTTGAGACCATGATCCTTCTCCGCTTTCGGAATCAGGTGACGGCGGCAAATCTCCACCTTCTCCTCTTCCGTATAGCCGGCGATCCGAATGATCTCCATCCGGTCCATTAGCGGACCCGGAATGTTCAAGGTATTGGCTGTGGTCACGAACATCACGTCTGACAGGTCATACTCAACCTCCAGATAGTGGTCCATGAAGGACGAGTTCTGTTCCGGATCCAGCACTTCAAGCAGCGCAGATGACGGGTCACCACGGAAATCCATGCCCATCTTGTCGATCTCGTCGAGCAGGAACAGCGGGTTAGATTTCTTCGCCTTTTTCATCGACTGAATGACCTTGCCCGGCATGGAGCCGATATAGGTCCTCCGGTGGCCGCGGATTTCCGCTTCATCGCGCACACCGCCGAGCGACATACGGACGAATTCACGGCCCGTTGCCTTGGCAATCGACTTTCCGAGCGAAGTCTTACCAACTCCTGGAGGGCCGACAAGGCAGAGGATCGGGCCCCGCAACTTGTTCGCCCGGCTCTGGACGGCGAGATACTCCACGATCCGCTCCTTGACCTTTTCAAGGCCATAGTGATCGGTATCGAGCACCGTCTCGGCAAAGCTGAGGTCGTGCTTGACCTTGGACTTTTTCGACCACGGAATGCCGATCAGCCAATCCAGATAATTGCGCACGACCGTCGCTTCGGCGGACATCGGGCTCATCTGTTTCAGCTTCTTGATCTCGGCAGCAGCGCGTTCGCGCGCCTCCTTGGTCAGTTTAGTCTTTCTGATTTTCTCTTCGAGTTCGGCAACTTCGTCTTTGCCGTCCTCGCTGTCGCCGAGTTCCTTCTGAATGGCCTTCATCTGCTCATTCAGATAGTACTCGCGCTGGGTTTTCTCCATCTGGCGCTTGACACGGGAGCGAATGCGTTTTTCCACCTGCAGGACGGAAATCTCGCTTTCCATCATGCCGAGGACACGCTCAAGACGCTCAGCGACGGAGACGACGCCAAGGATTTCCTGTTTTTCCGGAATTTTGATCGCCAGGTGAGAAGCAATTGTGTCGGCCAGTTTGGAATAATCGTCGATCTGATTGACCGCGCCGAGAACTTCCGGCGACACTTTCTTGTTCAGCTTCACATAGTTTTCAAATTCGGCAACCACGGAGCGGGCCAGAGCCTCGACCTCAATGTTCTCACCATCTTTTTCCGGCAGAACAGTCGCGGTTGCTTCGAAATAGTCGGTCCGGTCGGAATAGTTGCCGATTTGCGCGCGTGCACCGCCCTCGACGAGCACCTTTACAGTGTTGTCCGGCAGTTTCAGCAGCTGCAACACGGTTGCCAGCGTACCAACGTTGTAGATCTGGTCCGGGTTCGGGTCGTCGTCGGCGGCGTTCATCTGGGTCGCCAGAAGAATGTGCTTGTCGGTGGTCATCACCTCTTCAAGCGCCTTGATCGACTTTTCACGACCCACAAACAGCGGAACGATCATGTGCGGGAAGACGACAATATCGCGCAGGGGCAATACAGGATACACAGACGTACTGTCCGGATCAGTGGCGCGGATTTCTGCGTCGCTCATTCTTTTTCCTTTCTCGGCGTGTTCCGGCCCCACTCACAAATAAAGGCAACCAGAGACACTGGAAAACGGCTTTCGGCGATCGTCTGCCGAGGGCCGGATCGCAACACCCCGGATGGGCGCGTTGACGATCCGCACAAGCCGTCCTTACGTTCTATTAGGTGGCTACCTGCCCGGCTGGTGTCAAGGCGATCAAACATTAACAAAGTGACTTGTCTGTTGACGACTCACCAGCATGGTGGATAACGCACCTCGAATAAAATCAGGTGTGCAAAAAGCAAAATGCCGCTCACTCCAGAGCGGCATTTGTCTGACGATAACTCTATGCGCTTGCCGCTCGCTTACGCACTTGTCGCTGAGGTCTCTTCGCGGTCCTCGTATATGTAGAGGGGACGCGCTTCGCCCTTGACCACTTCCGGAGAAATAACGACTTCCTTCACGCCCTTCAGACCCGGCAGTTCGTACATCGTGTCGAGCAGGATCGACTCAAGGATGGACCGAAGGCCACGTGCACCGGTTTTCCGCTCAATAGCCTTGTTGGCAATCGCCCGCAGTGCGTCTTCATGGAACGACAGCTCAACCTGCTCCATCTCAAAAAGACGCTGGTACTGCTTGACGAGCGCGTTTTTCGGCTCGGTCAAGATGGTGATTAGGGCATCTTCATCGAGATCTTCCAGAGTCGCGATGACCGGCAGACGGCCAACGAATTCCGGAATCAGGCCGAACTTCAAGAGATCTTCCGGCTCCAGCTCAGAGAACAGCTCCCCTATCCGGCGGTCTTCCGGCGCATGAACCTGTGCCTGGAAACCAATTGATGTCTGGGTGCCACGATCAGAAATGATCTTGTCCAAACCGGCAAATGCACCACCGCAGATGAACAACATATTGGTGGTGTCTACCTGCAGGAATTCCTGCTGCGGATGCTTGCGCCCGCCCTGCGGCGGCACGGAAGCAACAGTGCCTTCCATGATCTTCAGAAGCGCCTGTTGCACGCCCTCACCCGAAACATCGCGGGTAATCGACGGGTTGTCAGCCTTCCGGCTGATCTTGTCGATCTCATCAATATAGACGATGCCGCGTTGTGCGCGTTCCACGTTGTAGTCCGCGGACTGCAGGAGTTTGAGGATAATGTTCTCGACGTCTTCACCGACGTAACCGGCTTCGGTCAGGGTCGTTGCGTCAGCCATGGTGAACGGCACATCCAAAATCCGGGCAAGTGTCTGCGCGAGCAGCGTCTTGCCGCAACCGGTCGGTCCGACCAGCAGGATGTTGGACTTTGCAAGCTCAACATCGTTGTTCTTGGAGGCGTGGTTCAGACGCTTGTAGTGGTTATGAACAGCGACCGACAGGACCTTTTTCGCACTGCCCTGCCCAATGACATAATCATCGAGAACATCGCGAATTTCCTGAGGAGTCGGGATCCCGTCCCGGGACTTAACCAGCGAGGACTTGTTCTCCTCGCGGATGATATCCATGCACAGCTCGACACATTCATCGCAAATGAAAACAGTCGGGCCGGCGATCAGCTTGCGGACCTCGTGCTGGCTTTTGCCGCAGAAGGAGCAGTAGAGCGTATTCTTTGAATCGCTGCCGCTGGCCTTGGTCATGTAGTCAACCTCGCGTTTCTGGGGTGCTTAACCCCTTATCTCTCCGGGTAAGGCCAAATTGAGGCCGCCCCGGTTTGAAAGTTTTAGGCGCCTAAGGTGCCGCACTTTCCTATACGATGTCACCATGCTTCGCCGGTAAAAATCAATATAGGTTTAAGGCGAAGGTGGAAACCTTGGAATACCTTGGGATTTTCCCGGGAAAGAGGCGGGTCTTCAACCCGCAGCTCCCAAATAAAACCTTAGCTCTTCGACTGATCCTCACTGCCGAGGCTGGCCCGGTCGGTGATGACATTGTCGACGATGCCGAATTCCTTAGCCTTTTCAGCTGTCATGAAGTTATCGCGCTCAAGCGCTTCTTCCACCTGATCCAGGCTCCGGCCGGTGTGTTTCACGTAAATTTCATTGAGCCGGCGCTTCATCGCCAGTATTTCCTGGGCGTGCAGCATGATGTCGGCAGCCTGACCACGGAAACCACCGGAAGGCTGGTGAACCATCACCCGCGCATTCGGCAAAATGAAGCGCATGTCTTTCTCGCCTGCAGCCAGGAGCAGTGAGCCCATGGAAGCCGCCTGGCCAATGCAGAGGGTCGACACGGCCGGGCGAATGAACTGCATCGTGTCGTAAATCGCCAGACCAGATGTGACCAACCCGCCGGGCGAATTGATGTAGATCGCGATTTCCTTGGAGGGATTGTCAGCTTCCAGATAAAGCAGCTGCGCACTGACCAAGGTTGCCATGTGATCTTCGACCGGACCGGTCAGGAAGATGATGCGCTCCTTCAGCAAGCGCGAGTAGATATCGAAGGCCCGCTCGCCCCGGTTTGTCTGCTCGACAACCATCGGCACGAGAGTGTTCATGTAGATATCGACAGGATCCTTCATACCTCATCCATATGCTTGAGATGTTACCCAGGATTTGGGCTGGAAACAGGCCGTGCAAGCGCATCGTTCCAAGGCCTGACTCGAAAAAAGCGACACCCCCATATATAGGGATGCCGCCCTCAACGCAAAGTCATCGCAGATGCGGCATGAAAGCAAAGTTAAAGTTGCCGCCGCATCTGTTGATTATCCGGGAAAAACCCACCGTTAAGCGGCGTCTTCGTCCTCGGCAACAAGCTTCTCCAGCTCTTCCTTCGTCACCGTCTTGTCAGTCACTTTGGCAAGCTCGAGCATGAAGTCTACGACTTTTTCCTCGTAGATCGGAGCGCGCAGCGACGCCAAGGCCTGCTGGTTGTTCTTGTAGAACTCAAACACCTGTTGCTCTTGGCCCGGGAACTGGCGGACGCGGTCGTAGAGCGCACGCTGCATTTCTTCGTCGGTGACCTGAATGTTGTTTTTCTCACCAATTTCGGAGAGCACGAGACCCAGACGCACACGGCGCTCGGCGATTTTGCGGTACTCCGCCTTCGCCTCTTCTTCCGTAGTGTCTTCGTCTTCGAAGGTCTTTTCGTTGCGCTTCATGTCTTCTTCGACTTGCTGCCAAACGACCTGGAATTCCGATTCCAGAAGTTTTTCCGGCAGGTCGAAAGAGTAGTGATCATCCAACTTGTCGAGCAGCTGACGCTTGACGCGCTGACGGGTCATCTGACCGAACTGGCCTTCAATCTGGCTCCGGACAATTTCTTTCAGCTTATCGAGCGACTCAAGGCCAAGGCCTTTTGCGAACTCATCATCGATCGCGGCTTCACCCGGTGCGCCGACTTCTTTGACGACAACGTCAAACGTCGCTGCTTTACCGGCAAGGTGTGCTGCCGGATATTCTTCCGGGAAAGTCACTTCAACGACTTTCTCGTCGCCAGCCTTCGTGCCGATCAGCTGATCTTCAAAGCCCGGGATGAACTGACCAGAGCCCAGAACCAACTGGCCGTTCTCGTCCGCGCCGCCTTCAAACGGCTCGCCGTCGATCTTGCCGAGGTAGGACATGGTCACGCGGTCGCCGTCTTCCGCAGCGCCGTCCTTGGCTTCGAACGGGGTGTTGTTCTTGGCAATGTCAGAGACCTGCGTGTCGACTTCTTCTTCCGCGATCTCGACAACCGGACGCTCGATTTCAAAACCGCCAAAATCGACGATTTCAAAATCCGGCAGCACGTCATAGGTCATCTTGAAGGACAGGTCTGCGTCGCCAGCCAGGATCTTTTCAGCGTCTTCTTCCGGGAGATCGATTTCCGGTGTCAGCGCCGGGCGCTCTGAACGCTCTTCAACGGCCTTCTGAGTGGTTTCCTGGATGGTGTTCGACAGGATCTCGGCCATGGCTTGCCGGCCATACATCTTCTTCAGGTGCGCGACCGGCACCTTGCCCGGACGGAAGCCCTTGATGTTGGCCTTGGACTTCATGTCGTTCAGATAGTCATCGAGCTTCACAGCCAGATCGCCGGCCGGAATGTCAATCTTCAGCTCGCGCTTGAGGCCCTCAGCGAGGGTTTCGGTTACCTGCATGGGTTTTGCTTCGTCCTCGGTCCTGAGCGGCAATCCGCCCCGGAGGTGTTGATTATCAAAATTTCCGTGTGCCGCGCCGCCCACTCCCCTTTTTGCAGGAGCATTGCAAATAGCAGCGCTCGCCCTGGGCACAACCCAAGACGCACGATGGGAGCGCGATAAAGGTTGGGGGTGAAAGTGTCAAGGGTGGAGCCGGGAATTCGGCTCTGAAGCACAAGGTTCGCACTCAAATTCGAACCAGATTCGGATCTAGATTTTCTTGCGGATAACTGTTTCCCGAATCCACTTCAGACTGTTTGAAGCGAGCTCCTGCCATCCGTCTTCAAGCTGCATGTAGTGGCATTTGCCGGGATACTCTTGAACAGTCGCCAGTTCGCCATACCGCGCAGCCATCTGACGGGCCGTTGATGGCGGGACGACCTTGTCTTCTGTCCCTGTCAGAAAGAGCATTGGCGCATTTCGACCATCGAATGCCACCTGCGTTGCCTGTTTTAGGTCATACATCCAGAAAAACAGCTCAAATAAAACCTCTCCAGATTCAGTGCTCAAACGGTCACAGATTTCATGCTGCTGAATTTCCGGCATGGTGTTCAGCCCATAGGCCGCAAGCAATTCAATATCCTGACCGGGCGCCTCCTGCCAAAAGGCACCGGCTGACATAAACATCTTGCCGAGGGTACGTTCCATATCCGTGGTCGGCGTTGTGCCTGCCATGATGCTGCTGTTGATCAGAACGCCTGCCTCGATCAGACCCCGCCCTGATAGGATTTGCGCAATCAGTCCGCCAAGCGAGTGACCGATGACGATGGGTCGCCTGTCGAGAGTTTGCATGAATTCAACGGTATCCGAGACGTAGTCTTGAATACTGTTTCCAATCAGTGCTTTGCGACGTTCTTCGCCGTCCGCAAGATCATGGAACCGGTATGTCGGCGCATGACATGCAAATCCCGCCTCTTCAAAAAACTTTTTGAAAGGCTCCATCGTCCAGGGCCCGGCATTCGTGCCATGCAAAAGTACCACTGGGATGTCAGACATGGTGCTCCAATAAGAGTTCTTGTTAGCTACCGGTAATTGCATTACTTGCCTAAGGCTCTGTTCCTGCAATCGGAGGGTTTGAACCAGATGATACCCGGTGCTGCATCGGCCGTCAGTGATTTTGACCAAAAAATACTTGCGGCGTCGGCACAGTTATTTTGAAACTTTCCCGCACATCACTGGACTGAAACGCTTTTTTAGATCTTTGCACGGTATCTCTGACTTTGCGGAAGGGCGAGTAAACGTCCAACATCTCATGCGGGGGCGTGCCAGACTACGAATGCGGGATAGTTTAAACACTGACAATCCGGCCGGAGATATTCTGAAAGGACCGGCCTTTTCAGCGCCTCCGAGTGAGACTAAACGGGCGGCGCCCGCAATTGCAATCGGACTGCTGATGATGTCCATGGCGGTTTCGTTCCTGGGCTATAATTATCTTTATCTGGCTGGCGAATATCGTGCCCGCAACTTCCAGCATTTTCTGCTAATCAAACAAGCACACGAGCTGGTGGTTCAATCGCCAATCCTAAGAAATTCTGATATTGGCCAACTGGTTGATTTGCTCTCGAAAGCGCGTTTGGAAGCGCTTTGGTGTACCGAGAATCTGACCTCTCCAGAATACGAGGTGGTCAAACGGCTTGGTGCAGGACCAGCCTTTTCTATGTGCCGAGCCGAAGTAGCCAGAACAAGTGATCTGATCTCTCAGTTGAAACACCTAAGTGCCGCTCCCCTCGCGCGCCACACCGAGCAAAGCAGCCGCTTTGCCCAAGGCTTGGAGATAAAAGCAACGCTTGAAAAAATGATGGCTGATAGCGCCAGTTTTCATGCTCAGGTTCAGGTGATAGAGGACCGGATCGTCAATCTGGTTATCGGGGGCACGCTGATCGTAAGTTTTGCGCTGCTCATGATCATGATGTTCCTGACACGGACAATGCGCGAGGTTTGGTCCACACTCACTGCATCTGCAAAGCACGTCAACGAAGTGAACGAGCGCTTTGCCACAGCCGTCGAAGCAATCCCGGATGGCTTTGCTGTCTTTGATTCAAAACGGCGGCTTGTCACTTGCAACGAAATGTATCGCCAGCTCGCTCACCCAATTCCTGAGCGGGTCAAACTCGGGATGACCGGTGCGGAAATCCTGCAAGATGCCATGGAACACGGACATTATCCCGGCATCTCAGAAGAAGACCGGAACAAATTCATTCTCGACTTCCGCAACCAGCTGGAACAAGACGGTTCACAGGTCAGCCTTGTCGTTCAAGGGGAGCGCTATGTTCAAGTCAAATTGACGGAAAGCGCACATGGCGACAAGGTTGTCATCCGGTCCGATGTCAGTGACTTTGTACAGTCCAACCGCAAACTGCAAAACCTGACCGAAAACCTGGAAACTGCGAAAGCACACTACCGGCGCCGCTCCTTGGAAGACGCGCTGACAGGGCTTGCCAACCGGCGCAAGCTCGACCAGGCTCTCAAAGCCGCGGGTGGACGCGGCGAACGGGCTGTGATCCGGGTCGATCTCGACCGCTTCAAGCAGGTCAATGATGTCTTGGGGCATGATGCTGGCGACCACGTCCTCAAGACCGTCGCCCGCAAGCTTTTGACGGCAACCCGGGAAGACGATTTGGTGGCCCGTGTCGGCGGCGACGAATTTGTTGTCCTGTGCGCGCCGGGCACCGAACTGGAACGTGCCGAAGACATCGGCCAGCGTCTATTGGAACGCACTCTGGAACCGATCCTCTATCGCAACAAACAATGCGTATTCAGTGCCAGCCTCGGGCTCGCCGTTGCGGAGATATCGCGTGATGACCCGTCCGAGATCCTGCGGAATGCCGATGCAGCGCTTTATGAGGCTAAAGCCGCTGGCCGGGCCAGCTTGAGAGTATTCACTGGACCGCTTGAACAACGGATTTCACGAGACCGGCGGCTGGCAGACGATTTGGTGGAAGCTTTTGCCGGCCGGGAACTTGTTCCGTTCTATCAAACCCAGCACGATGCCCGCACCCACGCAGTCACCGGAATTGAAGTGTTGGCCCGTTGGCAGCACCCGGAGTTTGGCCTGCTGCCACCGGCCTTGTTCTTCCCGATAGCCCATCAACTGGGCCTCGACGGCGACCTTGACCTTGCAATCATGACCCGCGCGGCAGAGGATCTCAGCCCCCTATTTGCCAAGACAGGCGCCCTGCCCCGTCTTGCGTTCAATGTGACGTCCTCGACCTTGATCGATCCGGATTTTCCGGAGTTCGCACAACACCTTTTCAAGCGGTGGCAGGCACCGGTTGCCTTCGAAATCCTTGAGTCGGTCTCCCTGGAAGATGGCGACGACACCATTCCCTTTGCCTTGGATACACTCCGTGAACTCGGGTTTGAGCTGGATATTGATGACTTCGGGTCCGGGCATGCGTCCATCAAAAGCGTTATGCAAGTTCGCCCGCACGCACTGAAAATCGACCGGAGCATCATTCTCCCGCTCGGCGAGGACCCGGCTGCAGAAGGCCTGGTCGCGGCAACGATCACTATGGGCCAAAGCCTTGGTTTGCAGGTGATTGCTGAAGGCGTGGAAACGGCGCAACATGCTCACCGCCTTGCGGCTCTCGGCTGCGACACGGTTCAGGGTTATCATTTTTCGAAACCAATGCCCTTGAAGGACCTGAAGACCTATCTGGATGGCGACGCGATCACCCCCGGAAACAGATCCGCCGCGGCGTCTTAAGCTGGGTCAGAGAACTTCCGTGGATTGATTTTCAGGAACTTCAATACCCGTTCGTGTCCAAGTCTATTCTTTTGTACACCACTATTAGCCGAACAGCGCAGCCTCCAGCCCCGTTAAAACACGGATTTAACGCCCTTTTTTGATTTATTTCGTGCGTCTCGATTGTCATCGCCCGAGCACAAACAAACGTCCACTGCAAACAAGCCACAATAAAAATAAATACATGCATTGACTGACTAAGCGTAACGCTTGGTAGGAACCGCATGATCAAACAACCTGTATTTAAAAAGGTTTATTTCCCAATAATTTACAAGTGAATTAAACTCCAAGGTGCATTGCCATGCTGCAGTTTGACGAAGCCTATTATCTCGCCAAAAATCCTGATGTAGCCGCTGCAATTTCAGCTGGCCACCTGTCAAGCGCGCTGGAGCATTACCAGCAAAACGGCTTTCGCGAAGGCCGGGACCCGCATCCCTTCTTCGACACATCCTACTATCTGGAGACGTACCCGGACGTGGCGGCAGCGGGTATCAATCCGTTCGATCATTTTAACAGCAACGGCAATTCAGAAGGCAGGGCCCCGAACGCGTTTTTTGATGCCGCTTATTATCTGGAACAGAACCCGGATGTCGCAGCCGCTGGTATTGACCCGCTGGAACATTACCTGGGCTACGGCGGCCGCGAGGGGCGCGACCCGGGCCCGGCCTTCGACAGCGCCCATTACAATCAGCAAAACCCCGACGTCGTGGCAGCCGATCTTAACCCGCTGGCGCATTATCTCGCCTACGGCCGGGACGAAGGCCGCGTACCGCACGCCCAATTGGGTTTTTACCTTTCTGGCGCAAAATATAGCGACAGTGCGGGTTTTACTGTCTCAGGCGCCGGAGATATTAACCATGATGGATTTGATGATCTAATTGTAACTGCGCCAAGCGCGGGCTTTTGGGGGCAAACATATGTTTTGTATGGGAACGACCAAGTCTTCAGTTCAACGATTGAATTGAACGTCTTCGATGGCAGCCTGGGGTTTGTAGTGAATGGTCACGCAGACGCAAAACGCATTCAGGCGATTTCAGATGTCGGTGATTTTAATGGTGATGGAATATCTGATGTAATCTTTGGATCCGATACTTCATATCAAGGCCTAAATTTCGGTGCTGGTGCCGCCTATGTCCTTTTTGGAAACAATCAGGGTTTCGACGCTGCTTTTGACTTCACCAGCCTTAATGGTGCCAACGGTTTCGTCCTGCGTGGCATCGAGAAGGACAATTACACGGGGCACTCCGTATCCGGCGCGGGTGACGTGAATGGTGATGGGCTCTCCGATGTTCTGATTGGGGCCTACAACGCTGCTCCGGGCGGACGCGTAAGCGCCGGGGAGACCTATGTTGTTTTTGGAAGTGCTCAGGGGTTTGACGCTTCAATGGACTTGAGTGCGCTTGATGGCACAAACGGCTTTGTCATCAACGGGGCTTCAGCAGAAGAAGACAGTGGACGTGCTGTGTCTGGCGCCGGTGATTTTAACGGCGACGGGATCGATGATATCCTGATCGGAGCACCCGCTGCTGATCCCAACGATATTTTGAACGCGGGAAATGCATATGTTGTCTATGGCAGTGCAATCGGCTTCGGTGCCTCCATCGAATTGGACAGTCTTGATGGGACAAATGGATTTGTTTTGCAGGGTTATGCGGGGATTGGATTAACTGGAAAATCTCTTTCAGTTGCAGGTGATGTGAATGGGGATGGTATCTCCGATATTGTGATTTCAGCGCACCACGCGTACACCAACGGCAATATTATGGCTGGCGAAACTTATGTGGTTTTCGGCAACCAAGAGGGTTACGGCGGTTCACTGGATCTAAGCAAGCTCGATGGGACAAACGGGTTTGTTCTGAGGGGCATCGATGCCGAGGATTGGAGCGGTTTTTCCGTTTCAGACGCGGGAGACATCAATGGCGACGGCCTGGCAGACGTTCTTATAGGTGCACCGAACGCGGATCCGACCGGTCAAGAGAATGCTGGAGAAACCTATCTTCTATTCGGCAACGCAGAGGGTTTTGGTCCAATCATCGACTTGAGCAGCCTGAATGGAGAAAATGGCTATATCCTGAATGGCAACAACGCCAATGCGAAGAATTATCCGGGACGTCCGATGTATGATGGTGCCGGGCGGTCCGTAACCGGAGCAGGTGATGTGAACGGCGATGGGATCGACGATCTAATGATTGGGGCCTTCAATTCGGAACTCGGCGCGACCTCAGCCGGCAATGGCGCTTACGTTGTTTTCGGTGGCGAGACCCTTGGCCGATTTGACGCCCTTGATGGCACCTCCGACGGCGAGATCCAGCTTGCGCTAATTGGCCACGGGTACGACCTTTAGGGCGGCCGTCACTATTAGTCTAACCCGAAACCGATTGAGAACGCGTTTCTACATGCGTTTTCTATTGGCCCACTCTCCCAAAAACCTGTTGCACCAAGCCCACTGACGTTAGCTTGCAGCGCCCAACCGACGAGTTTGGCTTCGAGCACCAAACCCCTGGGCGTTGCCAAACGCTCAGCCGAAAAATGCCCGTTAGAAACCAACCCGGCTGCCCCAGACAAACATAACCACAGCACCCATTTGCCGAGGTGCGGAATAGCTTGTTTATGGGTATCCAGGCGCAACGCGCAGACATCTTTTTTGCGTAATTGACGAGCCCCCGTAGGGCGCGTCGGGCAACCCTCAACTACTATAACTTCATAAAGGGAGTGTTGGTGCCACTGTGAAGACCGAACTGGAAACTCGCTCCAGTAGCCCGGAGGGCGGTCGACCCATGCCCGACCTGAGACATAGGTAACAAAACGTTCCGGACACATGGGTCACACTTTCCGTTTTGCGGGAGGTGTCGATGCCGTGGAAAGAGGTGTCCAAAGTGGAGGAGCGTCTACGTTTCG
>Ga0189284_100162_pt1 | contig 86322 bp, 98 predicted proteins | sample N32C7minimetaG_FD_130314 | JGI IMG/M metagenome (GOLD analysis project Ga0189284, IMG submission 130314) | Marine microbial communities from the Costa Rica Dome - N32 C7 mini metaG | ecosystem: Environmental > Aquatic > Marine > Oceanic > Photic zone | place: Costa Rica: the Eastern Pacific...
CCTGAAAATCGCCGAAATACTTCGTGATCGCAGCCGTCAGGGTCGTCTTGCCGTGGTCAACATGGCCGATCGTGCCGATGTTCACATGCGGTTTACTACGGTCAAACTTTTCCTTGCCCATGGATTCTGGTGCCTTGTCTTCCGAGGGGCCCGTGCCGGGCCCGGTTACAATATCGCGCGCTCGTTACACGAGAAGGCTTGGGAAAATCAAGGGCAAGATGGGCCAAAACACCCGCTTTACTGCAATTCCGGCGGCAGGTCCTCGGGCGGCTGTTCGATGGCCTCGACCTCGGCGGCGAGCGCCGCGGCATTGGCGGCTGCAGTGTCCTCGTCGATCGAGAACCATTCGGGATTTTCCAGCATCCACAGCTGCACCCGGCGCGCGGCATTGCGGGCCAGCACCTGCATCTGTTCCTCGCGCGAGCGGGTCAGGCCCGAGCCGATGATGGATTGCGCCGACGCGCCTTCGAAGATGGTCAACTGGCGCGGCTCCTCATGCAGCTTGGCCTGCAATTCATCGTCCCAGACATTGGCCGAGATCACCAGGATCGACTTGGGCGACAGCACCACGGGGATACCCGGCACGGCCAGCGAATAGGCGTCGACATGGATCGCGATGTGATAGAGGCGCTCCCCCTCGTACCCGCCGAAGCGGCGGTCGATCTCGGCGGTCAGCACCTCGATCCATTCCTCGCCGGTGGCGTTGCGCGAGGGTGGCACCTGCTGCATGTTGTCGGCCACGACAATGTTGTAGGCGAGGCGGAAATCGCCCATGTCGGGCAGGTCTTCCTCAAGCGGGTCGCTTGCGGCACAGGCCCCCAGAATCAGGACAAGACCAAGGGTGGCAAGACGGGTCAGGGCGCGCATGAAGCTCCTCCGGGGGTTGGCAGCCCGTCTTCGTTAACAAAGCCGGGGCCGGGGCGCAATTGCGGTGCAGGTCACGGGGGGATGATCGGCGAAAACCCGTGGCCTAGGTGCAGATCGCCTGCAACGCGGTCCACCCGGCACTGCTGATCACCGGCGCGCCATTCGCGGCGCCGGTATCGGCCTGCATCGCCGCCTCGATCCGGTCCCGCAATTCGGGATGCGAGGAGATGTGCCGGAAGACACCCATATCCTCGCCCAGGCCCTGCGCCTGCATGCGGGCGAACATGTCGCCCATCGCCGAGGGCGGCAGGCCCGCGCGGGTCAGTTGCCGGTGGGCAAAGGCATCGGCGGCGATCTCGGCCTCGCGGCTATGCGCCGAGGAGATCAGGCGCTGGCCGACGCCCGCCGCCGCCGACATGCCGACCGCATCGCCGAAAAGCAGCCCGACGATCCCGAACGACCCCATCGAGCGGATCATGCTGCGGGTGCCGTCGCGATTGACGACATGGCCGATCTCATGCGCCAGCACGGCGGCCACTTCCTCGGGCGTCTCGGCGGCGTCGATCAGCCCGCGATAGATGGCGACCTGGCCGCCCGGCAGGGCGAAGGCGTTGATGGCGGGGTTGTCGATCACGCGAATCTGCAAGGGCCAGGCCAGATCCAGGCCGTCCGTGATCCGCGCCTGCATCTGCGCCAGCGCGGCGTCGCCCTCCAGCGATTTGCATTCGCGGAACTCCATCGTCTCGGACAGGCTTTCAAAGGTGGTGCGGCCAAAGGCAACCTCGGCCTCGGGCGGGATCAGGTCGGTGCCACGATCGGCCATGAAGGGGATGAGGACGAAGAGAATGAGCGCGATGGAAGCGACCGCCGCGGTGCCGAGCGCCAGGAGCTTGCCCAGGCTGCCTCGCCCGCTTCCCAGATCGGGCAGGTTCGGGCAGGCCGCCAGCAGGGCGCGGATCGCCTCGTGGTCGCGCAGGATCAGCCGCGCATCGCCCGAGCCCTGATGGGCCAGCACCAGCGCGTCGGTCCGGGCCTGGTCGGGCACCAGACGCAAGCCGTCGAGTTGCCAGATCTCGGTGGTGTTCGTGGCGGTGTTGCGCAGCTCCAGCGTGCCGCCATCGCCCGACAGGCGCAGCGACACCCGTTGCAGGGCGGGGCGGATGCCGTCGAGGATCTCGCCATAGGCCAGGGCCAGCTTGGCGGCGAATTTCGCGTCGCGTTGGGGGGTCATGGTCGCCATCAGAATGCCGCTCCTACATCGAGGGCCTCGGCAAAGCCGCCGGCCTCCCGGTTTCTGTCCACGTCGCGCTGGCGGATGCCCTGCAACACCGCGGGTTCTTCAAGCTCAAGGGTCGCGGCGACGTGGCGGACCGTGGGGTAGGTCACGAAAACCTGCCGGAAGACACCGTAGAGGATGAAGACCGTCAGCCAGGTCAGCGCGCCGAGAAAGGCCGCCAGGTTTGGGGGCGGGTTGGTGATCGCGCCCGCATCGACGCGCCCGATCAGGTAGAGGAAGCCCACCACGAGGCCCAGGATCACCGGCGAGACAAAGCTGATCAGGAAACCCGAGATCAGGTTGCCGAAGATATGGATACGCAGCAGTTTGCCGGTGCGCGGCTCGATCCCGAATTCCATGCCGTCGCCAAGTTCCTTCAACCCGGCCATGGCGCGCAGCGAGGCGATGCGGAAATAGAAGCCCGACAGAACCAGCAGCACCGACAGAACGACGATCAGGATGATATACCAGCCGATCGTGGCCTCGTCGGTCTCACCCGCGATCAGCACCAGCACGCCGACGATGGCCGCGCCGAGCACGTAGAAGGGAATCGCCAGCGGGTAGAGCATGAAGGGATTGCCGTGCTGGCGGAATTTCGCGGTGCCGTAATAGCTGCGGTCGGTCAGGTAGCGCTCCATCTGGAAGGTCATCAGCGGCCAGAGCAGGCCGAGCGTCACGATGGCCAGGAGCCAATACATGCAGGCCCGCCAGGCATAGCCCCAGGCACCGGGATCCATGCCGAAACGAATGCCGAGCCAGGTGGAGCGCGACAGGATATAGCGCCGGGCGCGATAGCGCGCCGCGAAGATCACGGGGACCAGCGCCAGGGGGGCGGCCCCGATGGCGTAGGTCATGTAGGAAATGTCGTTGTCGGCCATGTTGAAGGCGACGAAAAGACCGGCGAGGTTGAACAGCGAGATATAGAGCGCCAGCACGATCACCGCGACGAAGAAGCCCATCAGCTTTTCCTGCGGCGTGCCGGTGTATTCCAGCGGAATCCCCCCCGGCCGGATCGAGGACCAGTACCAGCGGCGCAGCTTGGTCGTGCGCCAGAACCGGTAAATCCCGAGCGTGATGACGGTCAGGAAAGAGGTGCGCAGCATGAGGGCGAAGAGATCGCCCCTGTCGCCGCCGAAATCCGTTTTTACAGTGCTCATTCAGACCTTCATGTAAACCGATTGTCGCGTGGGAAACCCCGTGGCGCCATGCGCCCCGTGGCGGCTCTCTTGCCCATCCACTCGGTCAAATCGGCCTCGGTCCGGGTCCGGCCCGCTGGATCGTGCCAGCTGAGGCCTTCGGACAGAGCAAAGCTGCGGGCGTCTGACAGGCCCCCATCCTTGTATTTTTGCAGGCGCACCCCCTTGCCGCGTGCCAGTTCCGGCATCTCGGACAAGGGAAAGACGAGAACCTTGCGGTTTTCGCCGACACAGGCGACATGATCGTCGCCGGGGCGGATTTTCGTGCAGACCGACGCCTTCACATCGCCCTTCACATTCAGCACCTGTTTGCCTGCGCGGGTCTGCGCGACGACATCATCCTCGGCCACGATGAAACCGTCGCCGGCCGTCGAGGCCACCATCAGTTTCGTGCCGGGTGAATAAATCTGCAAATCCACGATCTCGACCTCGTTGGGCATGTCCACCATCAGGCGGACAGGCTCACCCATACCGCGGCCTCCGGGCAAATTTGTGGCGGCAATGGTATAAAACCTGCCATTATTGCCGAACATCAGCAGCTTGTCGGTCGTTTCGGCGTGGAACTGGAAGCGGCCTTCGTCGCCATCCTTGAATTTCAGCGGCTGGGACAGGTCGACATGGCCCTTCATGGCCCGGATCCAGCCCATTTTCGAGCAGACGACGGTGATCGGCTCGCGCTCGATCATCGCCTCAAGCGGCACATCCTCGACCTCGCCCGCGATGGCGAACTGCGTGCGGCGACGCCCGAAATCCGTGCCCTTGCCGAACTGCTTGCGGACCTCGCGCAATTCGCTGGAAATCCTGTCCCATTGCACGGCCTCGCTGGCCAGCAGATCCTCCAGCCCCGCGCGTTCCTCCATCAGCGCGGCCTGCTCCTTCAGCAACTCCATCTCCTCCAGCCGCCGCAAGCTGCGCAGGCGCATGTTGAGGATCGCCTCGGTCTGCACCTCGGTCAACTCGCCCTCGCCGGGGCGCGGCGTGACATAATCGGCCTCCGAGGTGGCGCGGATATGGTCCCGCCCCCATTCCTCGCGCATCAGCGCGGCCTTGGGGTCGTCATCATAGCGGATGATGTCGATCACGCGGTCGAGGTTGAGGAAGGTGATGATGAAACCTTCCAGCACCTCCAGCCGGTGGTCGATCTTGTCCATCCGGTGCTGCGAGCGGCGCAACAGCACGTCGCGGCGATGGTCGAGGAAGGCGCGAAGAACCTCTTTCAGCGAACACACCTTGGGCGTGCGCCCGTCGATGAGCACATTCATGTTGAGCGAAAACCGCGTCTCCAGATCGGAATTGCGGTAGAGCATCCCCATCAGCAGATCCTTGTCCACGGTCTTCGATCGCGGCTCAAGCACGATGCGGATGTCATCGGCGCTTTCATCCCGCACATCGGCGAGGATGGGGATCTTCTTGGTCTGGATCAGTTCGGCGATCTTCTCGATCAGCTTGGACTTGGCGACCTGATAGGGGATCTCGGTCACCACGATCTGCCATTGGCCGCGGCCAAGCTCCTCGACCTCCCATTTCGCGCGCAGACGGAAGGCGCCGCGTCCCGTGCGGTAGGTCTGGGCCATGCTCTCGGGCGGCTCGACGATGACGCCGCCGGTGGGGAAATCGGGCCCTTCGATATAGTTCAGCAGCGTGTCGTCGCGCGCATCCGGCGTCTTGATCAGGTGCAGCGAGGCGGCAATGAGTTCGTCCAGGTTATGCGGCGGGATGTTGGTGGCCATGCCGACCGCGATACCGCTCGACCCGTTGGCCAAGAGGTTCGGCAGGGCGGCGGGCAGCACCTCGGGTTCGCGCAGGGTGCCGTCGTAATTGTCGCGGAAATCCACGGCGTTCTCGGCCAGCCCCTCCATCAGGGCCTCGGAGATTGCGGTCATGCGGGCCTCGGTGTAGCGCGAAGCCGCCGGGTTATCGCCGTCGATATTGCCGAAATTTCCCTGCCCGTCGACCAGCGGGTAGCGGATGGTGAAATCCTGCGCCAGCCGTGCCATGGCATCATAGATCGCGGCGTCGCCATGCGGGTGATAGTTGCCCATCACGTCGCCGGAAATCTTGGCCGATTTGCGGAAGCCGCCCGTCGAGGACAGGCGCAATTCCCGCATCGCGTAGAGGATGCGCCGATGCACCGGCTTCATCCCGTCGCGGGCATCGGGCAGCGCGCGGTGCATGATCGTGGACAGCGCATATTGCAGATAGCGCGCGCCAATGGCGCGGCTCAGCGGCTCCGATGTCTCGCGGGGGTCGTGTTGGTCTGACTGCTCGTTCATTATGGCCATGGTGATACTGCACATTTCGCGGGAGGGTAAAGCGGCCTCTGGCGGTCGGCGCGGAAAAAGTGATTCGCGGGGCTTGGCCCGGATTTTGCGAAAGTGTGGCAACAATCCGGGCAGATTCGCATGATTGTTGTCGAGACGTCGGAAATCGCAGACAAAATTTCGTGCGCACGGCAAGGTGCGGTAACACTACCATCCGTTAACCATTTGCCATCGCCATGAGGGGGCCGCCCAAGACGATGCTGCGCCTGTCCCTGTTCCTGATTGCGCTCGCCGGATTCGGCGCGTTGGTTGCGCTGCCCGATACCAGCCCGCGCGCCATCCTGCCCGCGGACACAAGCAGCGCACTGGTCTATGGCACGCAAGCGCCGCCCGCCCCGCAGCCCCAGGCCCCGGCAAGATCGCCGGTCCGGCCCGCCGCCGCCCTTGGCGCGTTCCTGTCCGAGACGATGCGCCAGGAGGAAAGCGACGCCAGCGACGACCTGCTAACCATCACCACCGCCGACGGCGAGGTAATCCGCATCGCGGCCGAAGTGCCCCCCGGCATGATCCGCGACAGCCTGATCCGGATCGAGGCCGATGACCGCCACGCCGAGGCCCGCCGCCTGGAAGAGGCCAATGCCCGCGCACGGGACGCCGTCGCCGCCGTCACCCGCGCCGCCGCCGGCCCGGAGCTGCCGCCAGATGTCGTCTATGCGACCGGGGCCTATATCAACCTGCGCTCCGGCCCCTCGACCTATTACCCGGCGGTCGGGTACATGAACTACGGAATGGCCGCCGAACGGCTGGAGGCGCTGGCCACCGGCTGGACCCGTATCCGCATCCTGGAAACCGGGCAGGAGGGCTACATGTCCTCGGCCTTCCTGACCACCCGCGCGCCCTGAACAATAATAAACGGGAACCCAAAGGGGTCACATCGGTTTTGTTTACATAACAGACCCGGAGGACCCCGCCATGATACGCATCACGATCGCCGCTTCCATGATCTTCGGCCTCGGTGCCGCCATTCCGGGCGATCCGAATGATGACGAGACCGCAGCCGCCGCGCGCCATGCGCCCGCACCCGCCATCGCCGCGCCAACCCCGGCCCTTGAGGCCGCCGCGCCGATCGCCCGCCCCTCGCCTGACCCGCAAATGTCGATCACCACCGCCTCTGGCGAGGTCATCCCCATCGCGATGCGGCTCAGTCCCGGCGACCTGGGCGCAGGCGTCATCCGCGTGGCCGCGCCCGACCCCGCCGCGCTGGCCGTCGAGATCGCCGCCCGCAACGCCCTGATCCGCAGCCGCTTGGCCGCATCCGCAGAACAGCCCGGGCCCGACGCGTCCCTCTTCGAGGTTGCGGGCAATGCCGTGAACCTGCGCGCCCGCCCCTCGGCGGAGGCCGTCGTTCTGGGCACCGCCCCGCACGGCGCGCAAGCCCGCCGGATCGAGGATATGGGCAATGGCTGGAGCCGGATCGAGATCGTCGAGACGGGGCAGACTGGTTTCATGGCCACACGCTTCCTGCGGGCCGCCGCGCCCTGAGGCCGCTTGCCCTCGCCCCTGCCCTGCCCTAACTGATGGCGGCGGGCGGGAAAGAAGGGCCAGGCACGTGACACGCAGCGTTCTCATCACCGGATGTTCGTCTGGCATCGGCTATGCCTGTGCCCACGCCATGCAGGCGCGCGGCTGGCAGGTGCTGGCCACCTGTCGCAAGGCGGAAGATACCGGCCGCCTGCGCAGCGAAGGGCTGACGGCGGGGGTGCTGGATTACACCGATCCCGCCAGCATCGAGGCCGGACTTGCCTGGGCGTTGGAGCAGACCGGCGGCAGGCTGGATGCGCTGTTCAACAACGGCGCCTATGGCATGCCCGCGGCGGTGGAAGACCTGCCGATGGACGGGCTGCGCGCGATCTTCGAGAGCAATTTCTTCGGCTGGCACGACCTCACCCGCCGCGTCATTCCGGTCATGCGGGCGCAGGGGCACGGGCGCATCGTGCAGAATTCCTCGGCCCTCGGCTTCGTGCCCCTGCGCTGGCGCGGGGCCTATGTGGCCACGAAACACGCGCTGGAGGGGCTGACCGACACGCTGCGCATCGAGATGCGCGGCACGCCCATCCATGTCAGCACGATCCAGCCCGGCCCCGTCACCTCGCGGTTCCGCGCCAACTCGCAAAAGCAGTTCGAGGCCTGGATCGACTGGGAAAACTCGGCCCGCGCCGATCAATACCGCGACTGGCTGATCCCGCGCTTCGAGGGTGAAAGCGACAAAAAAGCCCCGTTCGAGCTGCCCGCCAATGCGGTCGTCGTAAAACTGATCCACGCCCTGGAGGCCCGCCGCCCCCGCGCGCATTACCATGTGACCACGCCGACCTATGCCCTGGGCGCGCTCAAGCGCATCCTGCCCACCCGTCTGATGGATTGGGTCATCGCCCACGGGTGACATCAGGCCCGAAAGGAACCGATATGGAAACGCTCTTCTTCATCCTGGCGCTGATCGCCACCGTCGCCGTCGCGATCATCCTGCTCTTCGGGATCGGCACCTTCCGGCGCGGCGGCGAATTCAACAGGCGCAACGCCAACAAGATCATGCGCTGGCGCATCGCCGCGCAATTCGTGGCGGTAATGCTGATTGCCGCCTTTGTCTATATCCGCAACTCGGGAGGGTAAGCCATGGTTGTCCTGAACAAGATCTACACCCGCACCGGCGATGGCGGCGACACCGCGCTCGGCAATGGCGATCGGGTCGCGAAACATTCCCCCCGCGTCACCGCCTATGGCACGGTGGATGAGCTGAATGCGACCGTCGGGCTGGCCCGTCTTCATGCCGAGGGCGAGATGGCCGACCAATTGGCCGCGATCCAGAACGACCTCTTCGATCTCGGCGCGGATCTCTGCCGCCCCGAGATGGAGAAGGATGCCGAGGCCGAATATCCGCCCTTGCGGCTGGACCCGGCCCAGATCGACCGGCTGGAGCGCGAGATCGACGCGATGAATGCGGGGCTTGAGCCGCTGCGCAGCTTCATCCTGCCTGGCGGAACACCGGCCAGCGCGCATCTGCATCTGTGCCGCACCGTCGCGCGGCGGGCCGAGCGGCTGGCGGTGGAGTTGAGCGGCATCGAGGAGGTCAACCCGGCGGCGGTCAAGTTCCTCAACCGGCTGTCGGACTGGTTCTTCGTCGCGGCGCGGGTGGCGAATGATCAGGGCCGCGCTGACATCCTCTGGCAACCGGGCGCGAACCGGTAAGCTTTACGTGTGCTTCCGTAACGTAACCCTCGGCGGCATGTAGGTTTCTTAACCAAGGCACCCTAGGCTTGGAGCCCACTCATGAAAGGCGGCCCCATGGTCTTGCAGCGTCATCCCCCCGTCTATTCCCGCGCCGAGTATTTCTCGGATGCGGCGATCCATGTCTCGGGTATCGCCATTGCCGTGGTCGCGGTGCCGGTGCTGATCGTGCTGGCCGCGATCTGGGCGGGCGACGCGGGCACGCTGACCGCGATTGCCATTTACGGGGCCTGCCTGCTGGCGATGCTGACCTGCTCGGCGCTTTACAACATGATCCCGAAACCCGCCTGGAAGGACCGGCTGCGCCGCCTCGACCAATCCGCGATCTACCTGAAGATCGCGGGCACCTACACGCCGCTGGTGGCCCTGACCGGGTCGCAGGCCTGGCTGCTTCTGGCGGGCATCTGGGGCGTGGCGCTGGCCGGCGCGTCACTGATCCTGTTCGGGCCGCTCTGGCTGAAACCGCTCAGCACCGGGCTCTATCTGGCGCTTGGATGGGCGGGGGCGATCTGGGGCGGGCCGCTGGTCAGCCTCGTCAGCGGCGCCAGCTTCCTGCTGCTGCTCATCGGCGGGCTGCTCTACACGATCGGGGTGCCGTTCCTTCTGTGGCAGCGCCTGCCGCATCACAACACGATCTGGCATGTCTTCGTGCTGGCTGCGACAGGGCTGTGTTACGGCGCGGTCTTTGTGGAACTGATCAGCCGCGCCGCGTAGGGCGGTTCACGCAGGTTTAAGGGGAATGCACACAGCGACATTCCCCGGCTTCTCGGGCTCGAAATCGGCGCTGTAATGCTCGATCTCCGGCCCCTCGCCCATCTCGTATTCGCCCCTGGGCATCCAGGTCTCAAAAATTGCGGCCCAGGTGTCCGAGATGGTCGAGATATGGCCCGCATGATCGAAACAGGCATAGCGTCCGGCAGGCAGGTGCAGCGTCTCAAGGCCGGTCTCGTCGGCCACATCCGCGACGCCGCAGAAATAGGCAAAGCCACCCTCCTCGTCGAATTCGTAGCAGATGCCAAAGCTCTCCTGCCGTTCAATCTGCTCGCCCCATCCATCGGCGAAGCGTTGCCATTGCGCGGGGATGCGGGCGCGGTCGGCGGGGCTGTAGCGCCCCGAGAGCCCGTGGACCTTGCGCGCGGGCATGTCCACGATGCGCGGCTCGGGCAATGTCTTGCTGCTGGTCGTCATGGCGATGGCCTCCTGTAGCTGGTCGTCTGTCAGGGCGGGGCCAAGCACGCTTGGCGGGCCGCCAAAGAAGGACCGGAAGGCGCGGGAGAACGCCTCGACACTGTCATACCCGGCGTCCAATGCCGCCTCGGTCACGCTCGCGCCCGCCCGCATCTGCAATGCGGCCTCGCTCAGCCGTCGTGCCCGGACATAGGCCATGAGCGACCACCCGGTGCGCAGGCTGAACGCACGGGTCAGGTGAAAGCGGCTGACCCCGGCGGCGCTGGCCAGCCGGTCCAGATCGGGCCGCTCGGCGCGGGTGATTTCCACCCGCCAGAGCGTCTCCACCACGATATCCCTATGCGTCATTCCAGTCATGAGCCCCAGGTTACGCAACGCGCGGTGCGCCCGCCTGACCGTTCTTGCGCGTCACGCAGGCTCCCACAGCTCGATCGGATTGCCCTCGGGGTCGCGCAGATGCGCAAAGCGCCCGATGCCCTCCATCTCCTGACGGTTGTAGATATCGATGCCCGCCCGTTCCAACTGCTCGATCATCGCATCCAGATCGCGGACCCGGAAATTCAGCATGAAGGGTTTGTCTGGGGCGAAATAGTCCGTGTCGGCGGCAAAGGGCGCGAACACGGTCGCCCCGGCCTCGGTCATCCAGGGGCTGCCGGTTTCATCGTCCGGCACAGGGTCCACCCCCAGGTGATCACGATACCAGCCCGCCAGCGCGTCGGGATCCTCCGCCCGAAAGAAGAACCCGCCGAATCCAAGCACTTTCTCCATGCCGCTTCCTTCCCTGAAATCCGGCGCCATCCTAACATGGCCGGGGCGATTTCCCGGCTCTGTCGCCCGAAAATGAAAAAAACGCGGCGTCCTTTCGCCGGGACGCGTCGATTTTGCCCTGTTGCGGGGGGCGCGGAAACGATAACACGCAAGGGATGAGATCGCCCTGGGGCCACCCCCCGCGGCGAAGACACACAAGAGGAGAGACGTTGCGATGAAGGTGCTTGTGCCCGTCAAACGCGTGATCGACTACAACGTGAAGGTTCGCGTCAAGGCGGATGGCAGCGGGGTCGATCTTGCCAATGTGAAGATGTCGATGAACCCGTTTGACGAGATTGCCGTCGAAGAGGCCATCCGCCTGCGCGAAAAAGGCGCCGCGGAAGAGGTCGTCGCCGTCTCCATCGGCGTCAAGCAGAGCCAGGAAACCCTGCGCACCGCGCTGGCCATGGGCGCCGACCGCGCCATCCTGGTAATTGCCGCCGACGATGTGCATCAGGATATCGAGCCGCTGGCTGTTGCCAAGATCCTCAAGGCCATCGTCGATGAGGAACAGCCGGGCCTCGTCCTTTGCGGCAAGCAGGCCATCGACAATGACATGAACGCGACCGGCCAGATGCTGGCGGCCCTTCTGGGCTGGTCCCAGGGCACCTTCGCCTCCGAGCTCGACATCGAGGGCGATCACGCCAAGGTCACGCGCGAAGTGGATGGGGGCCTGCAGACCATCAAGGTCAAGATGCCCACCATCGTCACCGTCGATTTGCGCCTGAACGAGCCGCGCTATGCATCCCTGCCCAACATCATGAAGGCGAAGAAGAAGCCGCTGGAAGAGAAAACCGCCGCCGATTACGGCGTCGATGTCACGCCGCGCCTGGAGGTGGTCAAGACCGCCGAGCCCGAGGCGCGCAAGGCCGGGGAAATCGTCGGCTCGGTCGATGAACTGGTTGCGAAACTCAAAGAAGCGGGGGTTGTCTGAATGTCTGTTCTTCTTCTGGCAGAAGTTACCAATGGCGAACTGGCGCTGGACGCCACCGCCAAGGCCGTCACCGCGGCTGTGAAACTGGGCGATGTGACGGCGCTCTGCTGCGGGGCGTCGGCCGCCGCGGCAGGTGAGGCCGCGGCCAAGATCGACGGTATTTCCAAGGTGCTGGTCGCCGAGGATGCCTCGCTCGGCCACCGCCTGGCCGAATCCACCGCGGCCCTGATCGTAAGCCTCGCGGGCGATTACGACCACATCGTCGCGCCCGCCACCACGGATGCGAAGAACGTGATGCCGCGTGTCGCGGCGCTGCTCGACGTGATGGTGATCTCGGATGCCTCCGGCGTTGTCGACGCCGACACGTTCGAACGCCCGATCTATGCCGGCAACGCGATCCAGACGGTGAAATCCTCGGACGCGAAAAAGGTCATCACGATCCGGACCTCCACCTTTGATGCCGCAGGCGATGGCGGCTCGGCCACGATCGAGACCATCGGCGCGGCGGAAAATCCCGGCCTCTCCGAATGGGTCGAGGACAAGGTGGCGGCAAGCGACCGCCCCGAACTGACCTCCGCCGGTGTGGTGGTCTCGGGCGGGCGCGGTGTCGGCTCGGAGGAAGACTTCGCCCTGATCGAGAAGCTGGCCGACAAGCTCGGCGCCGCTGTCGGGGCCTCCCGCGCGGCGGTCGATTCCGGCTACGCGCCGAACGACTGGCAGGTCGGGCAGACCGGCAAGGTCGTCGCCCCCGATCTCTATGTCGCGGTCGGCATCTCCGGTGCGATCCAGCACCTCGCGGGCATGAAGGACAGCAAGGTGATCGTCGCGATCAACAAGGACGAAGAGGCGCCGATCTTCCAGGTCGCCGATTACGGCCTGGTCGCCGACCTCTTCACCGCCGTCCCGGAACTGACCGAGAAACTGTAACCGGCGCGGCGGGAAGGGACCCCGCCCTACCGCATGAAACGAAGGCCCGCCCGGGTAACGGACGGGCCTTTTTCTTTATCCCAGAAGCTCCGCCAACACCTGGCTGACCCGCTCATGATCTGCGGGCCCCGGCATCACGCTGGCCGCCGCCTCCTCGCCCCTGCCGAAGGACAGCCCGCGGTCTTCGGGCGCGCGGCCGTCATCCTCCCAGACCGCCACGCTGAGGCTGTCGGCCAGCGGGGCCACCTCGTCCAGCATGGTCGCGGTGACGAAGAGGGGGTCATATCCCAACTCCGCCATCACCTCATCCGAGGGCGCGCGATGCGACAGCCACAGCAGATGCACCGGCACCGGGCTCCGCTCGATCAGTTGCGCCATGCGGGCGACCCAGGCCGCGCGCAACTCCTCGACCACGACTGCGAACCGGTCGGCGGACCGCGCCTTGAGCGCGCTGAGCATGTGGCGCGTGAAATGGAACTCGGTGAAATCGACCTCGCGGAAGATCGTGCGCATCATGGTCGAAGCCTTCAGGAACCGGTCGTTGCGGCGCGGATGCACCGTGAAGAACCGGTTCGACATGTTGGCGGCACCCGGCACCTGCAGCACCACGGCCTGCGCCCGGCCTATCGCCGCCTTCACCGCCGCATCGTGCAGGAACAGATCGACCCCCGCATTCATCGCCCCCATGTTCACGACCCGCCGCCCCAACCGGTCCCCCAACCGGTCCGGAAACGGGTCGGTCGAGAACTTGCCAAAGGTCTCGGACCCGCCAAGACAGAGGATATAGGGCTCCTCCAGATCGCATTTCGGCCCCCGGAAGGTCATCGGCGACCCCGGATACTGGCACGGCTGATAGTCCAGGGCATCCCTGCCCAGTTGTGCATAGCTCATATGGTTCACCCACCATGTTTCGACTCACCCGGACCCAGATTGCAAAGCCCCGGTTGCCAATTGGCTAAAGCGACAAGTTGTGCGGTTTTTTCGCACAATCCGCGCGGGTCTTTCGCCTTGTATGGCCCCGCCCCCCGCGCCTAGAGTGCGCGCAGATCACGGCCCAGAAACGCGCCCGGAGGCAGCAGGACATGAGCATTCAATCAATCGGTATCGTCGGCGCGGGCCAGATGGGCAACGGCATCGCGCATGTCTGCGCGCTTGCGGGCTATGACGTTGTGATGACTGACATTTCCCGGGAAAGCCTGGATGCCGCCATGGCCCTGATCGGGCGCAACCTGGATCGCCAGGTCAGCCGCGAGAAGGTCAGCCAGGTAGACCGCGACGCCGCCCTCGACCGCATCACCACCACGCTGACGCTGACCGACCTGGGGCGCTGCGACCTGATCATCGAGGCCGCGACCGAACGCGAAACCGTCAAGCAGGCCATTTTCGAAGACCTTCTGCCGCATCTCAAGCCCAACACGATCCTGACCTCGAACACCTCCTCGATCTCGATCACCCGGCTCGCCAGCCGCACCGACCGGCCCGAGAAATTCATGGGCTTCCACTTCATGAACCCGGTGCCCGTGATGCAGCTGGTCGAGCTGATTCGCGGCATCGCCACCGACGAGCCCACCTTCAAGGCCTGCCAGGAGGTCGTCGACCGCCTCGGCAAGACCGCCGCCACCGCCGAGGATTTCCCCGCCTTCATCGTCAACCGCATCCTGATGCCGATGATCAACGAGGCGGTCTACACGCTCTATGAAGGGGTCGGGAACGTCAAATCCATCGACGAATCGCTGAAACTGGGCGCGAACCACCCGATGGGGCCGCTGGAACTGGCCGATTTCATCGGGCTGGACACCTGCCTTGCGATCATGAACGTGCTGCATGACGGGCTGGCCGACACCAAGTATCGCCCCTGTCCGCTGCTCACCAAATATGTCGAGGCCGGCTGGCTCGGTCGCAAGACGCAACGCGGCTTCTACGACTATCGCGGCGAAACGCCCGTCCCGACGCGCTGATCCCTTTCATTTTGCCGAAAATACCTCGGGGTCGTCATTGTCGCGCCATTGGTCCGAGCGACAACGACGACGGGCAGAGCCCCGGTTGGTCGGATTGCCGAAGGCAATTCGAAACCACACGGGCGTCACCCCTGATCGGGATCGCTCTTCAACGACAACGTGCGCTCCCGCAGCCAGGCCATGAACTGGCGCGGATGGGTGATCCGCTCTTCCCATTCCTCCGGCCCGATCGGCTTGCCGATGATCGGGGCTTGCGGCTTGTCGAAGCTCTTGACCACCTCGTGCAGGAGCAACCCCTGCCGGATCGCGGGAGAGAAGCGGTTGGCGATCTGGTAGGCGCGCGAATTGGTACCCTGGAAGTAGCACGGCACGATGGTGGCGCCCGATTTGCGGATCATCTTGGCGGTGAAAACGTTCCATTCCGCCTCGATCACGGGGCCGAACATGGTCTCCGAGGTCGCCACCACGCCCGAGGGAAACAGCGCGATCAACCCGCCCTCGCCCAGATGTTCCATACATTGCCCGCGCATCCGGATCATCTCGCGCTGCGCGTCGGGCTGGTGCGGGAAGGGCACCGGGATCATGTAGCTGGCGGCACTCTCGTCGATGCCGGTCAGGATCGAGCGGGTCAGGATCCGGTAATCGTTGCGCCGCCGCCCGATCAGGTCGGCCAGGATCATGCCATCGACCAGCCCGTGCGGATGGTTGGCCACGAAGACCACCGGCCCGGTGGCGGGGATACGGTCTAGCTGGTGCTGCGGGGTCTGCAACTCGATCCCCATCACCTGCATCGTCGCGGGCCAGAAAGCCTGCCCCTTGAAGGTGCCCAGGTTCTCGAAGGCGCGGACCCGGCGGATGATGGTGATCTTGCCGGTCATCCACTCGATCGCGTTGATCACGAAGCGGACCAGGGGCGTGTCGAAGCTGTTGGCATAGGTCAGCGACCGGCGGTCATAGACAACCGGCGAGCCCTGATCCTGCGCCGGGCCCTGGGTCCGGTCATTTGGCGTTGTGGTATCCGTCAATCCCACGAAACCCCTCATTCCTTTGCCGAGAGCCGCCCTACATCCCTTCGCCGAACTTGTCTGCCACAAGGGCGGCCAGGGCATCGGCCAGCGCAGCCGCCTCCGGCCCGCTGATCTCGACCTCAATAGTGGTTCCAACCGATGCTGCCAACATCAAAAGGCCCATGATCGAATCCCCGGCGGCACTCAGCCCATCCTTGTAGACGGTTGCCGTAGCGTCATGTTCTTCGACCGCCTCGACGAATTTGGCCGAGGCGCGGGCATGCAGGCCCTTGACGTTGACGATCTTCAACTCCTTGCGAATGGGGCCGCTCATTCCGGGCTGCCATCGAAGCTGTTGATATAGCGGCGCCCGGCCTCGGCGGCCATCTCGACGGCCCGGCCCACGGGCTGGTTGCGCGATTTGGCCAGCTTGATCAGCATCGGCAGGTTCACCCCCGTCAGGATCTTGCGATTGGAGGGTCGGCAGGCGCGCAGCGACAGGTTCGAGGGCGAGCCACCGAACATGTCCGTCACCACCACCACGCCGTCGCCCTCGTCCACCGCATCCGCCGCGTCGCAGATCTCGCGCTGGCGGCGGCTCCGGTCGTCATCGGCCCCGATCGAGATCGACAACATGCCCGCCTGGCGGCCGACGACATGTTCGACAGCCTTGTGCAGCTCCCGCGCCAGGCCCCCATGTGCCACGATCACGATACCGATCAATTGGATTTATCCCAAGTTTCACAAGGGGCCCGCGGCCCCACGTCGTTCGATCTCCCGATGTCGTTTAGACACCTGCCAACCGTCTTGTGCAAGGTGGGCGGCAAGCTTTTCGGCCATCGCGACGGATCGGTGTTGCCCTCCGGTACACCCGAAGGCGATAGAGAGATGCGCCTTTCCCTCATCGCGATAGGCGGGCAGCAGCGTTTCAACCAGCGCGGTCACCTGGGTCAGGAAGGGCGCAAAGCGCGCATCCTCGGCGATATGGGCGACCACGGCCGGGTCGCGCCCGTCGAGGCCGCGCAGGGCGGGTTCCCAATAGGGGTTGCGCAGGAACCGGCAATCCAGCACCAGGTCGGCCCCCGAGGGCAGCCCCCGCTTGTAGGAAAAGGACTGGATCGACAGCGCCAGCGCCTGTTGCCCGCCCGGTGCGAACCAGCGATGGATCTCGGCGCGCAGGTCATGCGGGCTCATGGTCGAGGTGTCGATCAACAGCCCCGCCCGCGCCCTTACCGGGGCCAGCAGGTCGCGCTCCAGTTCGATCCCCAGGATCGGGCGGTCCTCGGGCGCCAGCGGATGACGGCGCCGGGTCTCGGAATAGCGCCGCACCAGCACCTCGGGGTCACAATCGAGGTAGACCAGGTCGGTCAGGTAGGTGGGGTTTTCCGCCAGCCGGTCCACCGCCCCGATCAGCGCCTGCGCCGAATAGTCCCGGTTGCGCGTATCGGTGCCCAGCGCCAGTGGCCGGGCCAGCGGCGGGCCGTCCAGAAGGCGCGGCAGCAGGGTCAGGGGCAGGTTGTCGATCGCCTCATAGCCCAGATCCTCCAGCGCCCGGATCGCGGTCGAGCGTCCCGCGCCCGAAGGCCCGGAGACGAAGACGATGCGCATCGCCTCTTCATCTTGGCTGGATTGTGTCATCGCCTACTCCGCGCGTCCCTGGGCCAGATATTGGCAGAGCGCGGGCCCCAGACAAGGGTGCGCCCTGCCACGGATCAACGCGGCGGGACCGCCGGGGGCATCCGTCATGCGCCAGGGCGGCAGGCGGTCGGGCTCCTCCCGGTCCAGATCGACCACGGCGATCAGCGCGGCACCGGCGACCGGCGCGACCCGCAGCAGCCCGATGCCCCGCGCCTCGATCATCGCGGGCGCGGTCCGGGGCCGGTGCATCCGGTTCGCCCCGTCCAGCCACAGCCCGTCATCCGAAATCAGCCGCGCCCCCCGCGCCATCATCTCCAGCGCGAGGCTGGACTTGCCGCTGCCCGAGGCGCCGATGATCGCCAGCCCGCGATCCCCCATCGCCACGCCGGTGGCGCGCAGGAAATCGCCCTCTTCGCTGCGGTGAAGAAAGGCCGCAAGCCGGGTCCGGTCGGCGTCTTGCGCCGCCTTGCGCGTTTCAGGGTCATGTTGCATCGGTGTTCTCTGCCTCGTCCCTGTCTGGGGCCGACCGCGAAAACCGATCCACTGGGGCCATCAAGACCCGGAACGCGCTAGAGCGGCAGGCCGACGACGAAACGCGCGCCCAGCGGGTCCGAGGTCATGTCGGCCTCGGTCGGGCGGATATTCTCGGCCCAGATGACGCCGCCATGCGCCTCGACGATCTGCTTGGAAATCGCCAGCCCAAGACCGGAATGATCGCCGAACTGCTGCACCGGGCGTTCCGAATAGAAGCGGTTGAACACCTTTGTCAGGGCGGTTTCCGGAATGCCCGGCCCGGTATCCTCGACCACGACCAGCACCCGGTTGTCGCGCTGCCGCGCCCAGATGCGGACGGCATCGCCGGTATCGCAGAAGGAGATCGCGTTGGTGATCAGGTTGACGAAGACCTGCGCCAACCGCCCCTCAAGCCCCTGCACCCGGATCGGTTCGGCGGGCAGGTCCGAGATGAACTCGATCCCGCGCCCGCGCGCATCCTCGGCATTGTATTCGGCCAGGTTGGTCAGCATCCGGACCAGGTCGAACTCCTCCTCCTCCTCCTTCACCAGCTCACTGTCGAGCCGCGAGGCGTTGGAGATGTCCGAGACCAGCCGGTCCAGCCGCCGCACGTCATGTTCGATGACCTCCAGGAGGCGCTTGCGCTGATCGTCGGTGCGCGCGACATGCATGGTGCCGACGGCCGATCGCAGCGAGGCGAGCGGGTTCTTGATTTCATGCGCGACATCGGCGGCAAACTGTTCATTGCCGTCGATCCGGTCATAGAGTGCCGCCACCATTCCGCGTAACGCCCCCGAAAGACGCCCGATCTCGTCGGGGCGCCCCGTCAGGTCGGGAATGCGCACGCGGGTCGGGCTCATCTTGCGGGCGTTCTTGTCGCGGCCCAGTTCGGCGGCGGCGGCCAGGTCGGCCAGCGGATTGGCGATATTGGCGGCCAGCAGCAGGCTGAGCCCGATGGCGACCAGAAGCGCCACGAAGAAGATCTGCAACACCTGTTCGCGTTCGGCGCGCACAAGCTGGTCGATCTCACCCGCCGCGGTTGCGACAGTGACGACACCGACGATGCCATTCGGCCCCTCGATCGGAGTTGCCGCGATAAAGACCGCGCCCGGATGACTGGCGCTGCCGCGCAGCACGGTGACACCCTCCAGCGCCTCGCCGATCATCGCCTCGGCCATGTCCTGGGCCGACACAGGCTCACGCGTCGTGTCAGACGAGGACAGCGCGCCCGCGATGACATCCCAGAACCAGTTCAGGAAATCCGTGATCGGCTGGGTGGTGAAATTCGGGTCGGTAATGCCCTCGATGGGCGGGGCCTGTGCGGTCTCGATGCTGTCGGTGGAGGCCACAAGGCTGGCATCGGGCGCGTAGACATAGACATCCAGGCCCCGGTCCAGGCCGATCCGGCCCAGAACCTCCTCGGGGTCGATCCCGTCGCCGGTGACCAGGTTGGCCGGTGCCGTGCGCGGCAGGCTGGCCTCGAAGATGTCGGCGACAAGCTGCGCCTCGACCGCCAGCGCGCGTTCGCGTTGCAACACCAGGCTGTCGCGGAAGGAATTGACGAAGAGGACGCCGCCCACCAGCACCACAAGGGCGATGGTGTTGAAGACCAGGATCTTGCGCGCCAGCGGCGAGCCGCGCAGCGCCACGAAGCCGCGCTTGGCACGGGCATCGCGCAGCTCGGACTCGACTGCCCCCGCGGGCCGGTCCCAATCCTCGCCCAGCACGATCTCGGAGCCCTGATCGCTGCGTCTGGTCGGTTGCATGCCGATATCCGAGGCCAGTGTCATCTACTCTTCGTTATATCTGTAGCCGATACCATAGAGCGTCTCGATCGCCGAGAAATCGCCGTCAACCTCGCGCATCTTCTTGCGCAGCCGCTTGATGTGGCTGTCGATGGTGCGGTCATCGACATAGACCTGCTCGTCATAGGCCACATCCATCAGCTGATCGCGGCTCTTGACGAAACCGGGGCGCTGCGCCAGCGCCTGCAACAGCAGGAATTCCGTGACGGTCAGCGACACGTCCCTGTCCTTCCACTTCACCGCGTGGCGCAGCGGGTCCATGGTCAGCTGGCCGCGGCTCATGATCTGGCTTTCCTCGGGCGCGTCGCCCGAATCCGAGGCGATCGCCTCCTGCCGCCGCAGGATGGACCGGATGCGTTCGACCAGCAGGCGCTGCGAAAACGGCTTGCGCACGTAATCGTCGGCGCCCATGCGCAGGCCCATCAACTCGTCTATCTCATCATCCTTGGAGGTCAGGAAAATGACCGGCACCGCGCTTTTCTGGCGCAACCGCTGGAGCAGGTCCATGCCGTCCATGCGCGGCATCTTGATGTCCAGAACGGCCAGTTCCGGCATCCGCCGGGTGAACGCCTCAAGCGCCGATTGTCCGTCATTGTAGGTTTCAACTTCAAAGCCTTCGGCCTCCAGTGTCATGGAGACGGAAGTCAGGATATTCCTGTCATCGTCGACAAGCGCGATCCTCGACATTGTGATGTGTCCTTATGCTGCCCGATTAGTCTTATTTTTGACTTGTTTCGGCCATTGTCCCGTTTTCGGGCTTTAGAATCAATCTCTAAGTTGCGAATCACCTCATTGGGTGTGGTCGATTTTTCCCCAAACCGGCTTAAAGGGGTCCTAACAGCGTGAAATAGGTCACACTTGGTTGCGCTAACTGTGCGTTTGCGTCCTGTTCACCGCCGAAATCGCCATGTTATAGGAAGGCTGTCGCGGGCCGGTCCGCCCCGGTTGCGCATCAGGATTAACCCACCAGACGCCGCATCTTGGCGCAGGAGCTTGCCATATGATCTCAGGACGCGTGAACCCGGCCCGGACGCTGGACACCCAGGGCATTTCGGACCTCGGGGCCGTTCACTACAACCTGCTGGAGCCCGCGCTGATCGAGGCCGCGCTGAAGGCGGGCGAAGGCACGCTCGGCCAGGGCGGCGCGTTCCTGGCCACCACCGGCAAGCATACCGGGCGCTCGCCGCAAGACAAGTTCGTGGTCCGCAGCGCCTGTGTCGAGGATACGATCTGGTGGGACAACAACGCCCCGATGGAGCCCGAGGCCTTCGACCGGCTGCACGCCGACATGCTGGCCCATATGAAGGGCGGCGAATATTTCGTGCAGGATCTCTATGGCGGCGCCGATCCCGCGCATCGGCTGGATGTGCGCATGGTGACGGAGATGGCCTGGCACGGTCTCTTCATCCGCCACCTGCTGCGCCGCCCCGCGGTCGAGGAGCTGGACAGCTTCGAGCCTGAATACACCATCATCAACTGCCCCAGCTTCCTGGCCGATCCCGCCCGCCACGGCTGCCGCTCGGAAACGGTGATCGCGCTCAATTTCGAGCGTAAGCTGATCCTGATCGGCGGCACGGCTTACGCGGGCGAGAACAAGAAATCGGTCTTCACGCTGCTCAACTACATCCTGCCCGGCAAGGGCGTGATGGCGATGCATTGCTCGGCCAACCACGCCGAGGGCGACCCCGAGGACGCGGCGGTGTTCTTCGGCCTCTCGGGCACCGGCAAGACCACGCTCTCGGCCGATCCGGCCCGCGTGCTGATCGGCGATGACGAACATGGCTGGTCGGATGACGGCATCTTCAATTTCGAGGGCGGCTGCTACGCCAAGACCATCAACCTGCGCGAGGAGGCCGAGCCCGAGATCTTCGCCACGACATCCAAATTCGGCACCGTGATCGAGAACATGATCCACGATCCGCACACGAAGGCGCTGGATTTCGACGATGACAGCCTGACCGCCAACATGCGCTGCGCCTATCCGCTGGATTATATCTCCAACGCCTCCGAGACGGCGCTTGGCGGGCACCCCCGCAACATCATCATGCTGACCTGCGACGCGTTCGGCGTGCTGCCCCCCATCGCCCGGCTGACGCCCGCGCAGGCGATGTATCACTTCCTGTCGGGCTTCACCTCCAAGGTCGCTGGCACCGAACGCGGCGTGACCGAGCCCGAGCCCACCTTCTCGACCTGTTTCGGCGCCCCCTTCATGCCGCGCCGCCCCGAGGTCTATGGCAACCTCCTGCGCGAGAAGATCGCGGCGCATGGCGCGACCTGCTGGCTGGTCAATACCGGCTGGACGGGCGGGGCCTATGGCACCGGCAGCCGGATGCCGATCCATGCGACCCGGTCGCTGCTGACGGCGGCGCTGGATGGCACGCTGAACGAGGGCGCGTTCCGCCGCGACGAGAATTTCGGCTTCGACGTGCCCACCGCCTGCCCCGGCGTGGCCGACCTGCTGCTGGACCCGCGCCGGACCTGGGACAGGCCGGATTCCTATGACCGGCAGGCCGCGAAACTGGTTGCGATGTTCGCCGAGAACTTCGCCCAATACGTGCCCTTCATCGACGATGACGTGAAGGCCGCCGCGATCAGCTGACACCGGGGACGAGACTTTTCCAAAAGTCTCGCCAGAGCCTTCGAAGGCTCTGACGCGATGTCGAAATCGCGTGGACACGCTGCCTTCCTAATCCAACGGCGCATGCAACCGCGTCTCGGGCGTGATGATGCCGCCGCGCTGGCCCACCTCCAACGATCCGTAGCGTTCGGCAAAGACCGGCGGCAACTCCCGATCGCCCGGCAGCGACAGCCACAGCCGAAGCAGGTGCCGCCGATCCTTCGGGTCGGGCCAGTCCGTGAACCCGGTCCGGTCATGCAGTTGCGCGTGGTTGTAGACGAATTGCATGTCGCCCGGCTGCAACTGCATTTCGAAATGCAGCGCCGGATCGTTGGCCAGCGCATCGAACATGTCCAGCGCCGCGACATGGGTAGGCGTCAGCCGCATCGCCCCCTCGAAGCGCTGCGCAGAGTCGATATATTGCCGCTGGTAGAACACGGTCAGCTTGCCCCCATGCCAACTCAGCGGCGGGATCTCCATATAGGGCTTCGCCCCCTCCGGCACCTCGCCGCGCCGGTCGGTTGCGATGGGATCGAAGAGCCGCACCAGCAGGTCCGGGCGGCGCGCGCGCATGACATTATATATGCTTTCGGCGCTGACCAGCAGGGATGTCCCCCCCTCCCGCGCCGTCTTCAGGCACAAAAGCCCGACCACATCGGCGCTGTCGGTGTGAAAGCTCTGCCGCGCCGAGGTCTGGTAGATGCGCGTCTTCGGATCATCCGCCCGCGCGCCGGTATCGCGGACATGGCCCAGGATATGCCCCGCCGCATTCTGTGATCTTGCCGAGCCCAGATGCGCTCCGATGCCGCAAAAGATCGTGGCGGCCATGCGCTGATCGTAGCCCACGACGGGCAACCCGCGCAGAACCTCGACGCCGACACCATGCAGGAGCTTCTCCCGCAATACCGCCAGATGCGCGCCGAACCGGGGCAGCGGAAACGCCGCCGCCGTGATCTCTCCCACATCGCGGCCCAGCGAAAGATAGTGCATGGCGGCGCCCTCAAGCTCCGCGATGTCTTCAAGCGCAAGCGTCGCCAGCCAGCGCTCGGGATCGGCGGCCATCTCGGGGCCTGCCCACGCGCCGGGGCCGGTGATGCGGTCGGGCAATTCGCTCAGGTCAATGCTCATGCGCGCATCTCATGCGAAAAACGCCCGCCGCACAAGGTTGAGCCCCGCGATCAGCAGCACCATCAGCGTCATGCGCAGGAATTGCGCGCGGTCCATGCGGTCATTCATCCTCTGCCCGACCCACATGCCCAGCATGGCGGGGAGCACAAGGGTCGCCGAAAGCGGCACCGTCCCGGCGTTCAGCACGCCCGACCGCAGATGCGCCGCCAACAGCACGAGGCCGCCCAGGAAATAGACCATCCCCTGCACCCGCACATGCTCGCGCTTTTCCACGTCGAGCGAGGTCAGATAGGCCACGGTCGGCGGCCCCCAGATCGCGGAGAACCCGCCCATCACCCCGCCGACCGCCCCGAAAAGGACGGTGGCCAGCCGTCGGCGATGCGGGGCCACGCGCAGCGGCACGCCCATCAGTTGCAGCGCCGAGTAGAGAGAGATCGGCACCCCGATCAGCGCAAAGAACAGCCATTGCGGCAGGTCCAGCACGACCTGCGCGCTGACCATCATCACCGACATGCCGATCACGATGAACGGCCAATGCCCCCGGATCGAGTTCAGCGCCCCGCCAAGCCCCTGCCGGAACGCCTGCCAGCAATTGGCCACCACGGCGGGCAGAATCAGACCGGCCAGCGCGACCTCGGGTGGCAGGATCGCGCCCAGCCCCGACATCATAATCAGCGGCAGCGCAAAGCCGACCGCGCCCTTGACGAAACCGCCCAGGAAGGTGATGGCCAGCGCCAGCGCGAAGACCGGGACCGGGACCAGATCGAACATTGCGCAGCTCTCCGGAATCTGCCGCTGATACCGGTCCAGCCCTACCGCGTCCGCCCCGCGCCCGCACCCCCTTTTCGCGGGGGGCAAGACTGGTGCGGATTCGGGCGAATGTGCCGCGGGGGGTGTACAGGGGGTGCATCGGGGGGTGTACGGGGGGTGACATGGGCAAATGGCGGTCATGACGCAGATCACAACGCGACATTTTTGATCCGAAACAGGCCCTCTTTCGAATTAATCTTGCGCTGCACCTGCGAAAGGATTATCCCGGCCCAAAGCCCGAGAGACGGAGTTGCCCGATGCCCCATGACGGAGCCCCCATGCCCGAAACCGCCCCCGCCGCCCTTCTGGATGACCTGCTGCGCCTCACCGGCGCCGCGATCCGCCCGCTCGAGGATCTGCTGACGCTGGCCACCGCCCGTGTGCGTGAGGCGGTCAGCACAGAGGGGCGCGTTTCCGCCGCAAAACTTGAGGAAAACCAATGCGCCGCGCATGGGCTGGCCTGGCTTGCCACTTACGTAGAGGCGCTGCGCCAGATGCAGGCCTGGGCCGGGAAACTGACCGCCGAGGACCAGTTCGGCGAGATGGAGGCCCTGCTGCACCAGATCGCCTTCGGCGAGTATCTGTGGCAGATCTATGGCGGTATTCCGATGAGCCAGGGCGAAATTCTGCGCCTGCAAGATATCGGCCTGACCCAGGACGACCAGCGCGCGATGATGACGCCCGAGATCATGACGCTGACCCAGTCCGGGAACACGCAAGCAGCGCGCACAGAACTGGTAAATCTCATGCAAAATCAACCCGGTGCCGCCACCTACGGCGCGACCGGCCTGGACGACGAGCTTGAGATGATCCGCGATCAGTTCCTGCGTTTCTCCCGCGAGAAAGTGGACCCCCACGCCCATGACTGGCACCTCAAGGATGAGCTCATCCCGATGGAGATCATCGAGGAACTGGCCGATATGGGTGTCTTCGGCCTGACCATCCCCGAGGAGTTTGGCGGCTTCGGCCTGTCCAAGGCGTCAATGGTCGTGGTGTCGGAAGAGCTCAGCCGCGGCTATATCGGCGTCGGCTCCCTCGGCACCCGCTCCGAGATCGCGGCGGAACTGATCCTCTGCGGCGGCACAGAAGAACAGAAAAATCAGTGGCTTCCCAAGATTGCCAGCGCCGAGATCCTGCCCACGGCCGTCTTCACCGAACCCAACACCGGCTCGGACCTCGGCAGCCTGCGCACCCGCGCCGTCAAGACCGATGACGGATGGGAGGTGACCGGCAACAAGACCTGGATCACCCATGCCGCGCGCACCCATGTGATGACGCTTCTGGCGCGCACCGATCCCGACACGACCGACCATCGCGGCCTCTCGATGTTCCTCGCCGAAAAAACCCCCGGCAGTGACGCCGACCCCTTCCCGACCCCCGGCATGACCGGCGGCGAAATCGAGGTTCTCGGCTATCGCGGCATGAAGGAATACGAGCTTGGCTTCGACGGTTTCAAGGTCGCCGAGGGCAACCTTCTGGGCGGCGAGACCGGACAGGGCTTCAAGCAATTGATGCAGACCTTCGAGTCCGCCCGCATCCAGACCGCCGCCCGCGCCATCGGCGTTGCCCAATGCGCGCTGGACATCGCCATGCAATACGCGCTGGACCGCAAGCAATTCGGCAAACCGCTGATCGCCTTCCCCCGCGTCTCGGGCAAGCTTGCGATGATGGCGGTCGAGATCATGGTGGCCCGCCAGCTGACCTATTTCTCGGCCTGGCAGAAGGACCATGACAAGCGCTGCGATCTCGAGGCCGGGATGGCCAAGCTGCTTGGCGCGCGCGTGGCCTGGGCCGCCGCCGATAACGGGTTGCAGATCCATGGTGGCAACGGATTCGCGCTGGAATACAAGATCTCCCGCGTGCTCTGCGACGCCCGTATCCTCAACATCTTCGAGGGTGCCGCCGAGATCCAGGCCCAGGTGATCGCGAGACGGCTATTGGGCTGAGCCACGCGCGAAAGTCTCCCGTGGAGGGTTTCGGACCGGCGGTACGCCGAGATCCAGGCCCCAGGTGATCGCGTGGTGATCGCGTGGCGATTGTTGGGATCACCCGGACACGAAAACGCCCGGCATCCGGTGCCGGGCGTGTCCATGTTCGATCCGTCGGAACGCATCAGCAGGGGCGGATATCCACCCCGCCATCGGCCCGCTTGTAGGCGCATTCGCCGGTCTGGCTGTTGCGCGCGACCTCTGCACCAATGGCGGCACCGGCCAGCGACAGGCCAATGGCCCACCCGGCATTGGTGTCGAGCAGTTCGGACAGCAGGAAGCCGCCCGCCGCGCCGACACCCGCGCCCGTGTAGATCTGTTGCTCGCTGGTGGTGCAGGACGCACCGGCCAGCGCAATGACGCTGGCAGAAATTGCCAGATATTTCTTCATGTCAAACTCCTTCCCATGATGGACAGGTTCTTCGGGTCACGAGGTCAGTCTAACAGCCAACGCCCATATGTCCTGAATTGTTCCCGTCCCCCCTTGCGCGTGGCGGGACCTTGCCGCATCGGAGACGCCACCAGCCTGGCGCTCCCGGAACGAATGGCGCTGGCCGAGGTCTCCGGGCCCCCTCCTGCCGGCCTGCGCTCACACCCCGCGCTGACGCGCCAGCAGGTCCACGAACCGGGCGCGCGCGGCGGGCAAACTGCGATCGCCCAGGGCCGGGGCCAGGTGATCCGCCAGGAAATGCCCGGTAACCTGCAACCCGCCCAGGACATCCCCGCCCTCGCCACCGCCCGGCCGCAGGCTGTCGGGCAAGGGCAGAAGCCGGTCGGCCCACTCGCCCGCCGCCTCCGGGTGCACCGCCCGACCCGTGCGCGGCGAGATATAGGCCAGCCCGTCGCTCCGCCCGGTCAGGGCGCATCGGGATAGGTCGAGGCCAAAGCCCATCTCATCGAGCAGGGCCAGTTCCCACCGCAGATAGGCCCTTGCCCACCCGACGGCCCCAAGCGCATCCAGCAACGCGACCGACCGGTCATAGAGCGCCGCATGGGCCTCGCGCTCGGGCAAGGTAAAGCTCAACAGGGCGCAGACCGCGCTCAAGCCCGCCAGCGCAAGCCGATCCTCCAGGACACTGGCCGCCCGCGCCGCCACGGGCTCCACGCCGAACGCGCCGAGGTGATCCTCCAGCCGCGCCCGCCAGGTCAGGTCCAGTTGCGCGCCGGGTTGCAGAACGGGCCCCATCCGCCGCCCCGCCCCGCCGCGCACGACGCCCGCGTGACGGCCATGGGCGCGGGTGAACACCTCGATGATCGCGGCGTTCTCGCCGTGCCGCCGCACCGCCAGCAAGACGCCGTTTTCACGCCATTCCATGACCTGCCATCTCCTGCGCCCTGCCCATCTTCTTGGTCCAAATACTCCAATCCGACCAACCGGAACAGCGATACCGACCAGGATGATCACAGACACCGCGCCCGTCAGGGCGCGGATCGCCGCGTCAGCGGCGACACCGCTCTCAACTCAACCCCGGCTCATCCAGCAGATCCCGCCCGGCCCGGTCCTCGACCTCGATTACCCAGAGGTCGGGATCGAAGGCCCGCTGCCGCGCCACCGAGGCATCCACCTCGGCCTCATCGCCCGCCGCCAGTTCCACCCAGGCCCGTTCGCCGCTCATCAGGTCGAAACTGCGCTGCATCAGCCGCGCCTGCCCGTCCAGCGTGCTGACCTTGATCAGAACCGCGCCGCCGGTGTCATCGCCATGCGCCACCACGAAGCCCGGAATATCGGCCAGTCGCAGCCGCGTCAGGTAGGCCTTGACCCAGAACTCGGCGGTCAGGCGCATGGCTCAGCCACCGTCGCGGATGTCGAGGCCCATCTCCGAATAGCGTTCGGCCTCGTCCAGCCAGCCGGGGCGGACCTTCACCTGCAGGAAGAGATGTACCTTGTGGCCCAGGAATCCCTCCAGCTCCTCGCGCGCGGCGCGGCCCACGGCCTTGATCGTCTCGCCCTTGCGGCCAAGCAAGATGCCCTTGTGGCCGTCGCGCATGACATAGACGATCTGGTCGACCTTGACCGACCCGTCCTTGCGTTCTTCCCAGCCTTCCGTCTCGACCGTCAACTGGTAGGGAAGCTCCTGGTGCAGCCGCAAGAGCAGCTTTTCGCGGGTGATCTCGGCGGCGATCATGCGCATCGGCAGGTCGGCGATCTGGTCTTCGGGGTAGAGCCAGGGCCCCTGCGGCACCGCCCCCGCCAGCCAGGCCCGCAAATCGTCCACCCCATGCCCCTTCTCGGCCGAGATCAGGAAGGTCTCCTCGAAGGTGAAACGCTCGTTCATCGCTTGCGTCAGCTTCAGCAGCACTTCGGCCTGCACCCGGTCGATCTTGTTGATGGCCAGCGCCACGCGCGATCCTTGCGCGCGCTCCTTCAGCCCGTCAAGGATGGCCTCGACCCCTTCGGTGACACCGCGATGCGCCTCGATCAAAAGGACGACCACATCGGCATCCGCCGCCCCCGACCAGGCCGCCGCCACCATCGCCCGGTCCAGCCTGCGGCGCGGCCGGAAGAGGCCCGGCGTGTCGACAAAGACGATCTGGCTCTCGCCCTCGATGGCGACGCCGCGAATGCGGGCGCGGGTGGTCTGCACCTTGTGGGTCACGATCGAGACCTTCGCCCCCACCATGCGGTTGAGAAGCGTGGATTTGCCCGCATTGGGCTCACCGATCAGGGCGACAAAGCCCGCGCGTGTGGTCATCCGATCATCCAGTCTTTCAAGGCGTCCGCGGCGATAGCCTATTTCGGGTCCGCTGGCTAGGCGTGGTATCTTTGAACGACACCGGCCCGCGGGCCGACCCATGGATGCCGCAGGTCCCGGCACTCTCGAACCCAGGTTATCCCATGCCACACGCCCTTCGCCACCTATTCACCAGCGCCGCCCTGGTCGCGTTCATGGCCCTCGGCTCAACGCTGACGGCCAGCGCCCAATCCGCCGACGACCCCGCGCGCCGGGCGCTGATTGCGCGCGCAACCGAAATGGCGATCGCCATTCAGCATGACGACTACAGGCAGCGGCTCCTGCTTGCCTTCATGCACTCCCTGCCCCGTGCGGGGGCCCAAGCCGAGGCGGAAGCCCTCGCCCGGTCGCAACCCGATCCGGCGGTCCGGGCCCGGATGCTGACGGAACTGGCCGGGTCGGCGGCGGGGACCAGAGAGGTCACACTGGCAACGCGTCTCGCCAACGACGTGGCGGGTCAGTTGGACAGCACAGGCGACCCCGTCGCACATGCTCCGCTCCGCGCCGCTCTCGCCACGGTGTTTGCACAAATCGGGGCATCCGATCGGGCGCTGAACATGGCACTCGCGATCCCCGGCGCCGAGGCTCGCGTTGAGACCCTGAACGACTTGGCCCCCTACCTGGCCGATCCGGACCGGTTCAGGGCCGCCCTGGCCGCGTTGCTGCAACTGCGCGACGACCCGACTCTCACCGCGCCCCTGTCCGTCGACGGGTTCGTGGTTACGCTGGTGCAGGCCGGTCAGGTCGACGCGGCGATTGACCTGCTGGGACCACCCGGCAACAGCGAGCCGAGCCTCAATACCGTCACCGCGCTGGCCGAGGCACTCATCGAACGCGGCCAGACAGATGCCGCCCTGGACCTGCGGCAGCGTCTCGGCACCGCGTATCTGCGCGATATTGCCACGCTGCGCCTGCTGCCCGCACTGGCCGAGGCAGGCGAAGGCGATCGCGCCGCGCAGCTGGCGGAGGGCATTGTCGCCGAGATGGAAACCGCCGAGATCTCGGTGGATACGATCGCAAGACTGCTCTGGCTGGTCGATGTCCTGCCCCATCTTGGGCTGGAGGCCGCAATGGACGGGTTACAGGCCATCGCGGTTCTGTCCACGGACATGAAACATGCCGGGTTGCTGGCCGATATCGCCGCCGAAATGGACCTGTTGGGTCGGGAACGGCTGGCGCTTGCCACTTTCAGCACGGCCCTACGGCTGGCCGCCGAAAGCGACTCGCTGGCTTTGCAGTCGCAAGCATTGGTCACGATCTCACGCGGACTGCGGCGCGCCGGGCGAGACATCACCGCCGATGAATTCCTAGCAAACGCTCTGAGTCTGGCACAGCAGTCCCGCCACCCCCTCGGCGACGGTTCGTCACTGGTCTACATTGCGCGCGCCCAGTTCCAGGCCGGCCGACCGTCCGAAGCGCTGGCAACCTTGTCGGCCGCCCTGACCGCCGCCGAGCAGTATACCAGCCTGGGCCAGCTCGTCATCCTGCGCGACGCACTCCAGGCCCTCGCGGACGCGACCTAATAACCAGCTTCCTGCAAGCCCCGTCAGCGGCAAATATCTTCAAGAAGATTTTTCGGCCCCGAGCCGGTCCAGCAGCGCCCGCGCCGCCGCCTGTTCCGCCTGCCGCTTGGACCGCGCCTCGGACCGTGCCGCCGCGCCCGATTGCATCCGTGCCTCGACCTTGAAGACCGGCGCGTGATCGGGGCCCGAGCGGCCCAGCTCGGCATAGACCGGCGGGCTCTCGCCGCGCGCCTGCGCCCATTCCTGCAAGGCTGTCTTGGCGTCGCGCGCGTCGTCCTCGACCTTGGCGATGCGCTCGCCCCAGAGGCGCAGGATCACCCCGCGCGCGTCCTCATATCCCCCATCGCGATAGACGGCGGCAATCACCGCCTCCATCGCGTCGCCAAGCAGCGCCTCCTTGCGCCGCCCGCCTGTCTTCATCTCGGATTTGCCCAGCTTCAGCACCGCGCCCAGGTCGATCTGGCGGGCGACATCGGCGCAGGTCTCCTTGCGCACCAGCGCGTTGAAGCGCGGCGCCAGCCGCCCCTCGGGCGCGGTGGGGTCATGCGCCAGCACGGCCTCGGCCATCACCAGGCCCAACACCCGGTCGCCCAGGAACTCCAGCCGCTGATTGTCGGGCCGCGTCTCGGACGACAGCGAGCCATGCGTCAGCGCCCGGATCAGCAATTCAGGGTCTTTGAACCCGTATCCCAACCGGTCGCAAAAGGCGCGGATATCGGTGGAAAGCTTCACTCCACCGCCCGGAAGAACCGATCGCCGCGCCAGGTCCAGAAATAGACCATGCGTTCGCCGGCCGAGGAGAACATGATCCGGTCGGCGCGCCCGATGATGTTCTCGTAAGGCACGAAACCCACCCCGCCCCGCGTGCGCGGCACCCGGCTGTCGGAGGAATTGTCGCGGTTGTCGCCCATCACGAAATACTGGCCCTCGGGCACGACGAAGACGGCGGTGTTGTCGTTCTGCAGGCCATCGCCCGCATTCAGCACCGAATGCTCCACCCCGCCGGGCAGGGTCTCGGTAAAGCGCTCATGCTCACATTCGCCGCCAAGCCCCACGGGCCGGTTGGAACAAAGCGGCAGATTGCGCTGCGGACCCTGGTAATCGTAGACCTCGACGAAGGGTTCCTCGGGCTCCAGCGTCGCCGCCTGGCCATTGACGTAGAGCACGCCGTTGCGCATCTGGATGGAATCGCCCGGCAGGCCCACCACGCGCTTGATGAAATCGGTATTCTGGGTCGGGTGGCGGAACACGATCACGTCGCCGCGTTCGGGCTCGGCGCCCCAGATGCGGCCCGAGAAGGGGCACATCGCGAAGGGGCAGGAATAGCGCGAATAGCCATAGGCCATCTTGTTGACGAAGAGGAAATCGCCGATCAGCAGCGTGTCCTTCATCGAGCCCGACGGGATCCAGAAGGGTTGAAAGAAAAGCGTGCGGAACACCCCCGCGATCAGAAGCGCATAGACCACCGTTTTCACGGTTTCCCAGATGCCGTCCTTCTTCTTGGCTGCTGCTGCCATGTCATCCTGCCTTTATCATGCGCCTTGAGGGGTTCGACATGCTACCTGCCGCGCGCGGAGTCAAGCGAGCGACCGGCCCGGAGGCGTCGGCGGCAGCGGCTGCCACCCCGTCCCCTCGGGCATGGCGTAGATCACCACGAAGGCCTGCGCCCAGGGGTGGTCATCGGTCAGGCTGACATGGATCACGGCCTCCATCCCCTCGGGCGTCATCTCGTCCAGCCTCTCGCGCGCCCACCCCGTCACATGCATGACCGGCTGGCCGGTGCGCAGATTGGTCACGGCCATGTCCTTCCAGGCGATTCCCATCCGCAGCCCGGTGCCAAGCGCCTTGGAGCACGCCTCCTTCGCCGCCCATCGCTTGGCGTAGCTGGCGGCGGGGGCCTGCGTGCGCGCGGCGCGGGTCTGTTCGCGGTCGGTAAAGACGCGGTTGCGAAAGCGGTCGCCGAAACGCGCCAGCGTGCCCTCGATGCGCTCGATATTGGCCAGGTCGGTGCCGATGCCCAGGATCATTTCGTTCCTGCCGGAGCTAGGGGCGGTTCGACCGTATCGGCCACGACCGCGCTTGCCGTGACAGTGCCCGCCGCCTGATTGACGGTCAGGCTCAGCTCCACCAGACGAAAATCCGTCCCGTCGAACACCTGTGCCGGAAGCGTAACGACCAACCCGACCGACGGATCATACTCCGCCGTGACACGGTCCATCCACAGGCCCGCATAGCCGAGGGTGCCCCGCGACGAGATCAGCGTGCAGGCGGGGAAAGGCTCATCGCCTGCCGGATGCGTCACCATCAGGTGAAACGCCGCCGCCGCCGGTTCCCCCACATCCAGCGCGATCAGCCGGATATCGCCGTTGGCAAAATGGCGGATGGTTTCCTCATAGGGCGGGTAGATGTTGCGGGCATTGGCCTCGAAGGTGTCGCAATCACGGGTGGATTGCGCGCTGGCGGGCGCTGCCGTGAGGGCCGTGCAAAGGCCAAGAACCAGAGCAAGGTTTTTCATTCGACCACCTTCCATCGTGCCACGCGTCCCGGCGCGGCCTATTTCGTCTCTTCCCTGTCCGGCGCTGCCGGATCCACAGGGGCCTCATAGGCGGCCTGAACCGTGCCCGCGCCCGGATCGACGCCCAGGTAAAGCGTGCGTGCGACCAGCATATCGCCGCCAAGAACCTCGTCGGCCGGCAGGTTGATCACCGTGATCCCTGCATCTTCCGACGCCGCGATCTCGCCCATCCGCATCCCGAAGAACCCCTCGCCCTCGCGCGCCGAGACCAGGGCGCAGTCCGTCACCGCGCCATCCTCGCGCCGGATCGTGACCATCAGGTGATGGGCGCCCCGATTCATCATGCCCGAGCCGCGCGCGTCCGGCCCTTCGTCCAGCGCCGTGACACGGATCGCGCCGCCTGCAAAATCGCGGATCGTCGCCTCGAACGGCGCATAGACATGCTGCGCCCCCGCCGCAGGGCCATCGCAATCGCCCACCACCTGCGCCGCCGCCGGACCAGCGGCGAGGAGCACCGCGAGGAGCAGCGCCGCCTTCACGCCCGCGCCTCTGCGATGATGCGCTGCATTTCCGCCATCGCGGGGGCAAGCCCCCGGAAAATCGCCTCGCCGATCAGGAAATGCCCGATATTGAGCTCCCGCACCTCGGGAAACGCCGCGACCGGCGCGACCGTGTCATAGGTCAGCCCGTGGCCCGCATGGACCTCGAGCCCCAGGGAATGCGCAAAGGCGGACATCTCGCGCAGGGCCTGCAACTCGCGGTCCCGGTCGTCCAGCCGCCCCTCGTGATGGGCGTCGCAATAGGCGCCGGTATGCAGCTCGATCACCTGAGCGCCGATCCGGTGGGCGGCCTCGATCTGGGCGCGCGCGGCGGCGATGAAGATGGACACCCGGCAACCGGCCTCGCGCAGGGGCGCGATGAAATGCGCCAGCCTGTTTTCCTCGCGCGCGACCTCCAACCCCCCCTCGGTCGTCCGCTCCTCGCGCTTTTCCGGCACGATGCAGACGGCGTGCGGCCTGTGGCGCAGGGCAATCGCCTGCATCTCGTCGGTGGCGGCCATCTCGAAATTCAGCGGCACCCGCAGCGCCGAGATCAGCCGGTCGATATCCTCGTCCGAGATATGGCGCCGGTCCTCGCGCAGATGCGCGGTGATGCCGTCGGCCCCGGCCTCCTCGGCCAGAAGCGCGGCGCGCACCGGGTCGGGCGTGTCCCCGCCACGCGCGTTGCGCACCGTGGCGACATGGTCGATATTCACCCCGAGCCGGGGAAGTTGGGTCATGAAGCACGCTCCCTTTTCATGACGGGGGGCGCGCGTCGCCCGCCCGTTCCGCCTGCGCCTGCGCCTGCGCCTGCGCCTTGAGTTTCTCTACCTTCGCGCGCAGCTTGGCAATACGGCGCTGCTGATAGGCCCGGATCACCGGCACCGACAGGTAGTAGCAGATCAGCCCGCTGATGATGCCGGGGATGATCGAGCCGATCATGAAGGGGAAGAACACCGCGTCATAGAAGGCGTATAATTCGTCCCAATTCGCCTCGCCGCCGACAAAGATCGTCAGGACGTTGTGTTGCAGATCGCTCCACGCGCCCGCAAAGGCCTGGCCCAAACCCTGCCCGATCCGCCCCCCGGTGCCCGGCCCCCCCAGCAGGAAATGCCCCGTTTCGAGCGAGATCAGCGCGATCGGCACATAGGTCAGCGGGTTGCCGATGAAGGTTGACAGGAGGGCCGCCAGGATATTGCCGCGCATCAGGCGGGCCAGGATCGCGGCCAGGACGAAATGCAGGCCGTAGAAGGGCGTGAACACGACGAAGGCCCCGGCAAAGACCCCCCGCGCGATGCTTTCGGGCGTGCCCGGAAGGCGGTGCAGCCGGTGGCGGATATAGCGGATCGCCCGTCCCCACCCGCCGCGCGGGTAGACCCAATGCTTGAGCACCTCCGGCAAGGGGCGTGCGTCTCGGCGTTTGAACACCATGGGGTGTCCGCCCTCCAAATCCTCTTGGCCCGCCTGTCAGGGGCGCCGGTCCAGATCCCGGAACCGCTCCAGCGTGGCAACATCACTATCGGCCTCGACGGCCATCATCACGGCGAACAGGTGTTCGGCGTCCCGCACCTCTATATCGACAAGCAGGCGGAAAAAGTCCGGTTTTCTGTCAATGAAGTGCAGGTCCGAGATATTGGCGTTCTGCTCGCCGATCAATGTGCAGATACGTCCCAGCACACCCTTGTCATTGCTCATGGTGATATTGATCGTGACATTATGCACTGCGGCATGGCGGCCTTCGGTCCAGTGCACGTCGATCCAGTCATCGGCCATCGCGTCCAGATCGGCCAGCGCGGGGCAGTCGATGGCATGCAGGATCGGCCCGCGCCCCTTGTAGGGAACGCCGACGATGCGTTCGCCGGGCACCGGCTGGCAGCATTGTGCACGGTTGACTTCGGCCCCGCCCGGCAGGCCGATGACGGCGCGTTTCACGCCCTCCTCCTCGTCGCGGGCGCGCACCAGTTCGGGGTAGAGCGTGGCGACAACCTCGCGCGCGGAGATCTCGGTGGCCCCGATCCGCGCCAGAAGCTCGTCGCCATCGGGCAGGTTCATCGTCCGGGCCGCGGTCTTCAGCGCCTTTTCGGTGGCCTTCTTGCCGACATGCTCGAACGCCACGCGCGCCAGTTCCTGCCCCAGGCGAATATAGCGCCCCCGGTCCTCTTCGCGCAGCAGGCGCCGGATCGCGGCCTTGGCGCGGCCGGTGGCGACAATGTCGATCCAGGTGGCCTGCGGGCTTTGGCCCTCGGCGGTGATGATCTCGACCGACTGGCCGTTCTTCAGCCGGGTCCAGAGCGGCACGCGGATGCCATCGACCTTGGCACCCACGCAGCTATGGCCGATGCGGGTGTGGATCGCATAGGCGAAATCCAGCGGCGTCGCGCCCTTGGGCAGCTTGACCACATCGCCCTTGGGGGTGAAGCAGAAGACTTGGTCGGCATACATCTCCATCTTGACGTGTTCGAGGAACTCGTCGTGATCCTCGGCCATCTCGAAGCGTTCGCTGAGGCTGGCCAGCCATTTCGCCGGATCGACCGCAAACGGGTTCACCGCCCGCACGCCATCCTTGTAGGACCAATGCGCCGCGACGCCGCTTTCGGCGACCTCGTGCATCTGGCGGGTGCGGATCTGCACCTCGACCCGCTTGCCGTCGCGCCCAGACACCGTGGTGTGGATCGAGCGGTAGCCGTTGGTCTTGGGCTGGCTGATATAGTCCTTGAACCGCCCCGGCACCGAGCGCCAGCGCTGGTGGATCGCGCCAAGCACGCGGTAGCAATCATCCTCGGTATCGGTGATGACGCGGAAGCCGTAGATGTCCGAAAGGCGCGAGAACGCCATCTCCTTCTGCTGCATCTTGCGCCAGATCGAGAACGGTTTTTTCGCGCGGCCGAAGACCTGGCCGGTGACGCCGTGTTTCTCCATCACCGCCTCGATATCGTCGGTGATCTTGGGAATCACATCACCCGATTCCTTCTGCAGAACCACGAAGCGGCGCATGATCGACTTGCGCGCATCGGGGTTGAGCACGGAAAACGCCAGGTCCTCCAGCTCGTCCCGCATCCACTGCATCCCCATGCGGCCCGCCAGCGGCGCATAGATATCCATCGTCTCATGCGCCTTCTGGGCCTGCTTGTCCTGGCGCATGTGCCGGATGGTGCGCATGTTGTGCAGCCGGTCGGCCAGCTTGACCAGGATCACCCGCAGATCCTTGGACATCGCCATGAAGAGCTTGCGGAAATTCTCGGCCTGCTTGGTCTCGCGGCTGCTGAGTTCCAGGTTGGTCAGCTTGGTGACGCCATCGACCAGTTCCGCCACGTCATGGCCAAAGAGCTTTTCGACCTCGGAATAGGTGCCCTTGGTATCCTCGATCGTGTCATGCAGCAGGGCCGTGGCAATGGTCGCGTCATCCAGCCGCTGTTCGGTCAGGATCGCGGCCACCGCGACGGGATGCGTGAAATAGGGCTCGCCCGAGGCGCGGGTCTGGCCCTCATGCATCCTGTCGGCATAGGCATAGGCCCCGCGCAGCAGGGCCTCGTTGCATTTCGGGTTGTAGTTGCGCACCAGGCTCAGCAGGTCGTCGACATCAATCATGACGGGCCTGCCCCCGGTTCAGAGGCTCAACGCTGGCCTTGCGCTTCCATCAGCTGGCGCAGCATCTGCTCTTCGGACATGTCGTCCTTGACCGGACGGTCGGCCTCGACGCCCTGCAAAAGCGCCATCGCATCCTCTTCCGGCTCATCGACCTCGATCTGGGTCTGGTTCGATTCGATCAGGCGTTCGCGCAGGTCATCGGCCTGCTGCGTTTCCTCGGCGATCTCGCGCAGGGAGACGACGGGGTTCTTGTCATTGTCGCGGTCCACGGTCAGGGGCGAGCCTGCCGAGATCTCGCGCGCGCGATGGGCGGCGAGCATCACCAGTTCGAACCGGTTCGGAACCTTGTCAACGCAATCTTCAACCGTCACGCGGGCCATATGATATCTCCGAGGTTTGGATGCTTCCAGAAACGCAAGCCCTGTATCTATCCACCGCAAAGGGGATTGACAAGGCCCTTCCTGCCCTGCAAGCGGCGCGGCGATCCGCGAAAATCCGCCGCGATTGCGGGGCGTCCAACGGCGCTGTCGCCCGGACTTGTCGTCGCTTAAGTCATGCCTGTGGCGGGGTTTTCCGGAAATCTTGCCATCGAAGCCGAATTTGACGCCACGGCAATCAGCGGATTTTGATCAGATTTCTCCGGGGCGGGGCGTTGCAAACTGACTTCGAGACCTTATTATCATGGGCATTGTCGGCCGTGGTTATTTTGCCATTTGATTTCAGATTCACGGGAATTGCGGCTGACGCCATTACACTCACGGGACGGACATCATGTTTTATCGCGACGAAAGGCTGGCGTTGTTCATCGACGGCTCCAACCTCTACGCGGCCGCCAAGGCGCTGGCCTTCGACATCGACTACAAGCTTCTGCGCAAGGAGTTCATGCAGCGCGGCAAGCTGCTGCGCGCCTTCTACTACACGGCCCTGCTGGAGAATGACGACTATTCGCCGATTCGTCCGCTGGTCGATTGGCTGCATTACAACGGCTTCACCATGGTCACCAAACCGGCCAAGGAATTCATCGACAGCCAGGGCCGCCGCAAGGTCAAGGGCAACATGGATATCGAGCTGGCCGTCGATGCGATGGAGATCGCGCCGCATGTCGACCATATCGTGCTGTTCTCGGGCGACGGCGATTTCCGCCCGCTGGTCGAGGCGCTGCAACGCAAGGGCGTGCGCGTCTCGGTGGTCTCAACCATCCGCAGCCAGCCGCCGATGATCGCCGACGACCTGCGCCGCCAGGCCGACAATTTCATCGAGCTGGACGAGTTGAAGGACGTGGTGGGCAGGCCCCCCCGCGAACCGCGCGTCACCGACCGCGCCGATTACGAGACCGAGGACAACTGAGCCTCGCTCAGCCCGACGGCTCACGGCGGAACAGGCTGTATTGAAACCGTTGCTCGGCCCCGGTCGGGGTGACATGGGTGAACCGGCCCGCCCCGTCGGGCCGGAACGCCCCCGGCACGAGGTCCGCCACGGTCTCGGCCATCTCCTCGGGCGCATAGCGGCGCACCGGCAGGCCGGAACAGCTTTCCGGCCCGTCCTCGGCAAAACTCATCACGATCGCATGGCCGCCGGGGCGCAACGCCTCGGCCATCGCCGCCAGGTAGGCCCGCTGCCCGCCCGCGTCGGTCAGGAAATGAAACACCGCCCGGTCGTGCCAAAGATCATAGCGGCGTGGTGGGGTCCAGGCGGTGATATCGGCGGCTATCCACGCGACCTGCGCCGCCTGCCCGCCCATCCGCTCCTGTGCCTTGGCCAGTGCCGTCGTCGATATATCAAGCACGCTGACATCGACATAGCCCCGCGCCAGCAGGCAATCGGCCAGCCGGGACGCCCCGCCACCGATGTCGATCACACCCGCCTCCGGGCCGACCCGTTCCGTGATCAGGTCAAGCGACAGGTCGGGGCGGGCCTCGAACCAGCTCAACTCCTCGGGGCGGGTGCCGTCATAGCGGTCCTCCCAATGCGTCTGCCCGCCAGTCCTGCGATGTCCCGCCATGCAACTCTTCCTTCTCTTCCCCATCGGGCCAGATCGTCCGCGTCGGTCTGATCGTGACCCTCGATCACCTCCTCGGGGCCAGGTGCTCTCGATATAGGATGGAACGCGCCCAATCCCAAATTCGCATCTCCGGTCCCTCTTGCAATTCCCGTTCCGTCCCGGCCCCGCCCCCCCGGCACGGGTGGGTCACCTGACAGCTTCGTGATCGCCGCCTCTGGACGTGGGGCCATCGCTCGCATAACTCGGGGGCAGACAGGAGAGACGCCATGAAACCGCCCCTCACCCTCTACCTCGCCGCCCCGCGCGGCTTCTGCGCCGGTGTCGACCGCGCCATCAAGATCGTCGAAATGGCGCTCGCGAAATGGGGCGCGCCGGTCTATGTGCGCCACGAGATCGTGCATAACAAGTTCGTCGTCGACGACCTGCGCGGCAAGGGCGCCGTCTTTGTCGAACGGCTCGCCGATTGCCCCGATGACCGGCCCGTCATCTTCTCGGCGCATGGCGTGGCCAAATCGGTCCCGGCCGCGGCCGAGGCGCGCAACATGGTCTATGTCGATGCCACCTGCCCGCTGGTCTCCAAGGTCCATATCGAGGCGGAACGCCACCACGCCAACGGCCTGCAGATGGTGATGATCGGCCATGCCGGCCACCCCGAGACCGTCGGCACCATGGGCCAATTGCCCGAAGGCGAGGTGCTGCTGGTCGAAACCGTCGAGGATGTGGCCCGCCTCACCCCGCGCGACCCCGGGAAACTGGCCTTCATCACCCAGACCACCCTCAGCGTCGATGACACGGCGGAAATCGTTGCCGCCCTGCAGGCGAAATTCCCCACCATCATCGGCCCGCACAAGGAAGACATCTGCTACGCCACCACCAACCGGCAGGCGGCGGTGAAGGCCATTGCCCCCAAGGCCGATGCGATCCTGGTCGTGGGCGCGCCCAACTCCTCCAATTCGCGCCGCCTGGTCGAGGTCGGGGCCAAGGCCGGATGCGGCTATTCCCAACTGGTGCAGCGGGCCGAAAACATCGACTGGCGCGCGCTTGAGGGGATCACGGCGCTTGGTGTTACCGCCGGGGCCTCGGCCCCCGAAGTGCTGGTCAATGAAGTCATCGAGGCCTGCCGCGCCCGGTTCGATGTGACCCTTGAATATGTCGAAACGGCGGTCGAGAATGTGGAATTCAAGGTGCCCCGCGTGCTGCGCGAACCGGCCTGAGCGCGGGGCCGCCAACCGCGACCCAGCCGCAGTGGCTTGCCTTCCAACCGATCCGCCGGATCACCTGACACATCACCCCCATCTTCTTCGTCCAAATACCTGTTTCCACCGCGACGGCGCAGGGTCTCCCTGGACATCGTGGCACCGCCGCCTGTGTCCAGTCCATGGCAATGCGGCCCGACGACGGCTCCCGGCAGGGGGCCCGAGCCGGACCGCCGCCACGTTGCGTCGAGAACGCTGCCGCTTGCCTCGGGCGGCAAAGTCCACGATGCTTTGCCTGTCACACGCGGCAAAGGCCCCTGCCCCATGATCTCCGCCCAGTTCCCAATCGTCGCCCTGATCCCGGCGCGCGACCTGGCGAAACGGAACGGCATGGCCCACCTGCCCGGGTCGGCCACCGGAGCCTTGCGCCCGGGCGGCGCGACCGCCGTCACCCCGCGCAAGACCCGTGATCCCGGTCCCCGCATCGCAATCCGCCCCGCGATGGAGCGCGCCTGACATGGCCGATCGCGAAACGCTCGACGTCTATGCCGCCCGCGCGGCGGAATATGACATGATCCCGCCCTCGAATACCCAGGACGCGGCGCTGGCGGGGTTTCTCGCGCGCCTCTCCCCCGGTGCCCATATCCTCGATCTCGGCTGCGGGCCGGGGCTGCACGCAGGCCAGATGATGGCCGAGGGCTTCACCGTCACCGCCCATGACGCCACGCCCGCCTTTGTCGAGGCCGCACGGGCGCGCGGCGTCGATGCGCATCTCGCCCGGTTCGACGATCTCGACGCCGCCGCCGCGTTTGATGCCATCTGGGCCAGCTTCAGCCTGCTCCACGCCGCGAAAGCCGATTTCCCCCGGCACCTGGCTGCCTGCCACCGCGCGTTGCGTCCCGGCGGCATCTTCTTCCTCGGCATGAAACTGGGCAGAGGCGAGATCCGCGACGACCTGGGCCGCTTCTACAGCCTCTATTCCGAGGCCGAGCTGCGCGCCGCCCTCGCCGATGCGGGCTTCAGCGTGACCGAGGCTGTCACCGGTGAAGGCGCGGGGCTGGCCGGAACGGTCGACGCTTTTGCCCTGATCACCGCGCGCAGGTCGTAAGCCGGGTTGCCCTTCGCGCGCGCGGACGCCAAAAGGGCCGGACCCCGCCATATGAGGCCCCCGATGCAGACCATTCCCCGCCCCGCCCTCCTGCTCGGCCTTGCCGGGCTGATCCCCTTCCTCTGGGGCGCGCTGACAGTGGCCTTGCCCGATCTGGCCGCCTGGGGCTGGAATACGTTCGGGCCCCGCTTCATCGGACCCTATATCCAGGTCTTCTACGGCGCGATCATCCTGGCCTTCATGTCCGGCGTCCTCTGGGGCTTTGCAACGCGGGGAACCGGCTGGAGCGGCTACGCCCTCTCGGTTCTGCCTGCCCTCTGGGCCTTCTTCACCACCGGCGGCGGGGCGGAACGCGCGGGCGCGGCGCTGATCGTGGGTTTCCTTGGGCTGCTGGCGCTCGACTGGCAGTTCTGGCGCAAGGGGCTGGCGCCGCCATGGTGGATGCATCTGCGGGTGGCTCTGACGGTGATCGTCGGCCTCGCGCTCTCGGTCGATCTGGTGCTCTGATGGCCGATCTCTTCGCCTATACGGACGGGGCCTGTTCCGGAAATCCCGGCCCCGGCGGATGGGGCGCGCTGCTGATCGCGCGCGAGGGCGATCGCGTGGTGAAAGAGCGCGACCTCAAGGGCGGCGAGGCCGAGACCACCAACAACCGGATGGAGCTGCTGGCGGCGATCTCGGCGCTCGAAAGCCTGACCCGGCCCTCCGCCATCACCATCGTCACCGACAGCGCCTATGTGAAGAACGGCGTGACGCAATGGATCCACGGCTGGAAGCGCAACGGCTGGAAGACCTCGGCGAAGAAGCCGGTCAAGAATGTCGATCTGTGGCAGAGGCTGGACGCGGCGCAGGCCCGCCATGACGTGACCTGGGAATGGGTCAAGGGCCATGCAGGCCACCCCGAGAACGAACGCGCCGACGAACTGGCCCGCGCCGGCATGGCCCCGTTCAAACCGGGGTAAGCGCCGCGTCGACGCGGGCGCACTCACGCGCCGTCGACGGCGCGTCCACGCGGTTTCGAACCTGGCACAGGACAAACATGACCCCACCGATCCTCGACTATGCCTCCGTCCTGATCTTCGCCCTCTCCGGCGCGCTGGTGGCCAGCCGCGCGCAGCTCGATATCGTCGGGTTCTTCTTCATCGCCTGCCTGACCGCCGTGGGCGGCGGCACCATCCGCGACGTGCTGCTGGACCGCAACCCGGTCTTCTGGATCGCCGATCCGACCCACCTTGCCATTGCCTGCGGCGCGGCGCTGGTGGTGTTTTTCACCGCGCATCGCTTCGAAAGCCGCTACCGGGTGCTGCTGTGGCTCGACGCGGCCGCCCTCTCGGTCGCGGTCGCTGCCGGGGCCAGTGCGGCCATGGCGCTCGATCATTCCGCGCCTGTCGTCCTGGTCATGGGGGTCGCGACCGGCACGTTTGGCGGTCTCATGCGCGACGTGGTCTGCAACGAGGTGCCGCTGGTCCTGAAACAGGGCGAGCTCTACGTCACCGCCGCCTTCGCGGGGGCGGGCGCGGCGCTCATCGCGGCAAGCGTCACGACCTATCCGCTGGCCCCGGCGCTGGCCAGTATCGCGGCCTGTTTCACCTTGCGCGCGGGCTCGATCCATTTCGGCTGGTGCCTGCCGGTCTACCGCGCGCGCCCGCCGCGTCAGTGATCAGCGCCGCTGGATATAGGTCCGCCAGGCCCAGATCAGGAACACCGCGCCCAGGAAGGCGCCAAGGAAGCCCGCGAACATGCCGAAGACGGACAGCAGGAACCGCAGGACCAGCCCGCCGATGATCGCGCCGAGGATGCCGATGGCCACCGTGGTCAGCACATTCGCCTCCAGCCGCATCACGCGCGTTGCCAGGTAGCCCGCCGCCGCGCCCACGATGATGAGATAGAGCACCACCATCGGATCAGCGCCGCCGCCCGCGCCGCCGCCCCAGGCGCAGATTGCCCACCGGGATCAGCACCAGCGCCGCCGAGGCCCCGATGATCGCATCCAGCCCCGGCGAGCCGAAGGACAGGCGGAACATCACCCGGATCATGAAGAGGAGGATCACCGCCCCGAGCGCGATGATCACCGAGGGGAGGATGCCGTTGCGGGTAATCCCCCACCTCTCGAACAGAACGCCGATGATACCGCCGATCATCAGCGATCCGAAAAAGGCGAAAAATCCCATCAGGTCTCTCCCAATATGGTGCCCCGCGGCAGGGTCGTCCCGCGCAGGAAGCTCTGCGCATCCTGCCGCCCGCGCCCCTCGACCTGCACCTCGTCAACCTGCACCGCGCCGCCGCCGCAGGCAAGGGTCAGCCCGTGCAGGACCTCGCCAGGGCGCCCTTCGCCCGCCACGACGCGGCTGGCCAGCAGCTTGAGGCGCTTGCCGTTCACCGTCGTCCAGGCCCCCGGAAAGGGCGAGAGCCCCCGGATCTGGCGGTCGACCTCCAGCGCGGGCCGCGTCCAGTCGATCCGCGCCTCGGCCTTGTCGATCTTGGCGGCATAGGTGACGCCCTTTTCCGGTTGCGGCACCGGCACCAGTTCATCCAGCCGCGCCAGCGCCGCGACAATCGCCTCGGCCCCCATGGCGCTCAACCGGTCATGCAGGTGCGCGGTGGTCTCCTCCGGCCCGATATCGGTCTCGCGGCACAGCAGCACCGGCCCGGTATCCAGCCCCTCCTCCATCGCCATGATGCACACCCCGGTTTTTTCGTCCCCCGCCATGATCGCGCGGTGAATGGGCGCGGCGCCGCGCCAACGGGGAAGCAGGCTGGCGTGGATATTGAGGCAGCCCCGCGCGGGCGCGTCCAGCACGGCTTGCGGCAGGATCAGGCCATAGGCGACCACCACCGCGACATCGGCCTCCAGCGCGGCGAAGGCCGCCTGCGCCTCGGCCGCCTTCAGGCTGGCGGGGTGGCGCACAGCAAGCCCAAGCGCCTCGGCCCGCGCCTGCACCGGGGTGGGCCTTTCCTGCTTGCCCCGTCCGGCGGGGCGCGGCGGCTGGCAATAGACGGCGGCGATCTCGTGCCCCGCCCCGACCAGCGCATCCAGCACGGGGACCGAGAAATCGGGGCTGCCCATGAATGTGATCCGCATCGAAACCTGTCCTTGTCGCTGTGCCTGCCCCGATCTACCGCAGCGCGTGCGCCGGGACCATCGGATTTCGGACCGGACGCGGACACGCGCCGTCGACGGCGCGCAGCAAACGCCGCGTCGACGCGGCGTGCCCCGCACCGCGCGATCCTCTCGGCAATATTTAGCCACATGGCTAGGTTTTCTCTTGCACAGCCCATAACGCTCATGTTACCTAGCCATATGGCTAAGTATGACGAGCAACTGGACCGGTACTTCACCGCCCTCGGTGACCCGACAAGACGCGCTATCCTGTCGCGCCTGGCCCGAGGACCGGCCAGCACCAGCGAATTGGCGGCACCGCATGACATGGCGCTGCCCTCCTTCCTCGCGCATCTGCGCAAGCTGGAGGCCGCGGGGCTGGTCACCAGCGACAAACAGGGCCGCGTGCGCAGCTACAGCCTGACGCCAGATGCCCTGCGCCCCGCGCAGGACTGGCTCAGCGAACAGCGCGCCCTGTGGGAGGCCCGGCTGGACCAGTTCGACGATTACGTCACCAACCTGATGCAGGAGCGAACAGATGGACCTCGATCCCAAGACTGACCTGAAACTGACCCGCACCCTCAAGGCCCCCCGCGCCCTGATCTGGGAGTGCTGGACCAGCCCCGACCATATCCCGCATTTCTTCGTCCCCCGCCCGCACAAGGTCACGGGCTGCGTGATCGACCTGCGCGTCGGCGGGCGGTTCAACACCACCTTCGATGTCGATGGCAACGTGATGGACAACACGGGCGTCTACCTCGAGATCGTGCCGCGGGAAAAGCTGGTCTTCACCGATGCCTATTCGGAAGGGTGGAAACCCGCCCCCGACCCGTTCATGACCGCGATCCTGCTGCTGGAGGATGCGGGCGACGGGGCCACCTCCTACACCGCCATCGCGCGCCACCGCTCATCCGAGGCCCGCCGGAGCCATGAGGATATGGGGTTTCACGACGGATGGGGCACGGTCGCGGATCAACTGGAGGCCTACGCGCAGGGCCTTTCCCGCTGATCCTCAGATATCCAGCCCCTCGTTCACCGTCAGCTTCGGGTTGCGGAACCCCATCGCGGCCCAGGCCAAGAACAGCCTGCCCATGAACCCCGCCGAATGGCCCTTCCGGTTCGGCACGTCATCGGGCAGCTCCGTCCCCTCGGGCAGATCGCCCACCATGGTGCGCAACTGAACCGGCGGGTGCGCGCCCTCCGGCCACAGCCCGCCGTAGAGGCTCAGCCAATGACCGCCTTTCGCCTCGATGAGGACGGGCGTGTTGCAGCAGGTGGCAATCACCCGGCGCGTGCCGGATTTGGGCGTCAGCCGGAACGCCTTGAGGTTCTCATGCCCCGACAGGAACTCCACCCGATCCTTGCGGTATTCGACGCAGATCGTGCCACCGATCTCCGTCAGGATCGAGCGCGCGCCGGGCAGCCGCGCCATCCGTTCGGCCGCCTCGCGGCAACTGTCGCACAGGCATTCCGTGACCGCGATCGGGCGGCCCGTCACCTCGGCCCGCATCGCCCCGCAGGCGCATTGAAGCTGTGTTTCCGTCACCTGGCCACCCTCCGTCATTCACAGGCCAGCTTGCCAGACTCCGCGCCGATTTCAACGGCGATGATCAGCCCCGCTTCCGCGCCTTCTTCAGCAGCATGTCGCGGCGGGTCTTGCTGAGCCGGTCGAAAAACATCCGCCCCGCCAGATGGTCGATCTGGTGCTGCACCGACGTGGCCCAAAGACCGACGAAATCCTTCTCCACCTCTGCCCCATCCTCGTCCAGATAGGCCACCGTCACCGCGCGGGGGCGGGCGATGAGCGCGGACAATCCGGGCAGGTTCGGGCTCGCCTCCTCATGCGGCCGGAACTCGACCGAGGCGTGCAGCGCGCGCGGATTGGCCAGTTTCACCGCCTTGCCCCGGCTATCCGAGGCATCGACCACCGCCAGCGCCTGCATCACGCCGATCTGCGGCGCGGCAAGCCCCACACCCGGCATCGCGTCCATCGTCTCGACCATGTCGGCCCAGATCGCGCGGGTCTCGTCGGTGATGTCCTCCACCGTCGCGGCAGGCGTGCGCAACCGCCTGTCCGGCCACATCACGAAGGGCCTAACCGGCATATTCCGCCTCCAGCGCGGCGCGGCGGTCGGCATCCAGCCGGTCGAAGATGACGATCCCGTTCAGGTGGTCCATCTCGTGCAGCGCCACCCGCGCGGCGGCCCCGGTCAGAACCTCGGACTGGCGCGCGCCATCCAGATCGGTCCATTGCATCGTCGCGCGCGGCGGGCGGGCGATCTCGGCGCTGACACCGGGGATCGACAGGCAGGCCTCCTCGCCCAGGACGAAGCGGTTATACTCCACCGAGATGCGCGGATTGATCGCCACCATCGGGTTGGGCGCGGCCTCTTTCCAGGTCACATCCATCACGAACATGCGGATCATCCGGCCCACCTGCGGCGCCGCCAGCCCGCGGCCCCTGGCGTCATACATCGTGTCCAGCATGTCCTGCGCCAACTCGCCCACCTCGCCCTCGACCGGCGCGCAGTCCTGGCTCAGGCGCGGATCGGGCCAGCGCAGGATCTCCAGCACGCTCATGCCTTCTCCCGCGCGCGTTCACGCTTCAGCTTGACCATCTTGCGGGTGATCATCTGGCGCTTGAGCGGCTTGAGGTAGTCGATGAAGAGCTTGCCCGCCAGGTGGTCGATCTCATGCTGCACGCAGGTCGCCCAGAGGCCGGTGAAGACCTCCTGATGCGCGCGGCCGTCCGCGTCCATCCAGGCCACCTCGACCTCGGCGGGGCGCGTCACCTCGGCGTAGATGTCGGGAATCGACAGGCACCCTTCCTCGTAAACGCTGGTCTCGTCCGAGGTGGCGATCACCTCGGGGTTGAACATCGCCAAGGGGCGCGGCGTGGCCCCCTCCTCCTTCTCGCAATCCAGCACGATCAGCCGGTCCAGCACGCCCACCTGGGGTGCTGCCAGACCGATGCCCGGCGCGTTATACATGGTCTCCAGCATGTCCGAGGCCAGCACCCGCAATTCGTCGGACAGGTCGACGACGGGCGAGGCCGGTTTCTTCAGGCGCGGGTCGGGATGGATCAGGATCGGGCGTAACATGGCCGTTGAGATAAGCGATCGGGCGCGCTCCCGCAACGCCTCTTGCACCCGCGCCGCGATCCGCTAGCTTGCCGCCCCGTAACGGTAACGCCCCAGGAAGGCCCCATGGATTTCAACACGCTCATAGATCGTCGCGGCACCAACTCCTCCAAATGGGACAAGATGGAAAAGCTCTTCGGCGTCTCGCCCGAGGACGGCCTGTCGATGTGGACCGCCGATTCCGATTACCCGACCGCGCCCTGTGTGCGCGACGCCCTGCGCAAGGCCGCCGATTTCGGCGTGTTCGGCTATTCGTGGGAACATCCCGACTACCTTGCCGCCATCGCCTGGTGGATGAAGACCCGCCACGGCTGGGAGGTCGATCCCGACTGGATCCTGACCAGCCAGGGGCTCGGCAATGCCGTCGCCCTGTCGATCCATGTCTGGAGCGAGCCGGGCGATCACGTCGCGATCTTCCCGCCCGTCTATCATGAATTTGCCCACAAGATCGAAAAGCTCAGCCGCCGCGTGACCGAATGTCCGGTGCGCCTCAGGGACGGTCGCTATGAGCTGGACCTCGACGACGCCCAGGCCCGGCTGACGGGCAAGGAAAAGATACTGATCTGGTGTTCGCCGCAGAACCCCTCGGGCCGGATCTGGACGCCAGAAGACCTGCGCGCCGTGGCCGAATTTGCCGAGCGCAACGACCTGATCCTGGTCTCGGACGAAATCCATCACGATCTCGTCTACAAGGGCGAAACCTTCGTGCCGATGGATGTCGCCGCGCCCGGTTTCCGGAGCCGCACGGTGACGCTGACGGCCCCCTCCAAGACCTTCAACATCGCGGGCCAGCGCACCGGCAACATGATCATCCCCGACCCCGACCTGCGCAACGCCATGACCCGCCGCCTCTACACGCTGGATTACACGCCCTCGATGCTGGGGGTCGAGATGATCCGTGCCGCCTACAGCCCCGAAGGCGCGGCCTGGGTCGATGCGCAGATGGCGCATCTGGACAAGAACCGGCGGCTTATGGATGACGGGTTGAACGCGATCCCCGGAATCCGTTCCATGCCGCTGCAATCCACCTACCTCGCCTGGGTCGATTTCACCGGCACCGGCATGACCCATGACGAGGTGATCGCCCGCATCCGCGATGATGCGAAGATCGCGGTCAGTCCGGGGCCCGGTTTCGGCGCGGGCGGCGACGGCTTCCAGCGCATCAACTTCGCCACCCAGACCGCCCGCGTCCAGGAGGCGGTGGAACGCCTGCAGCGCGCCTTCGCCGACCTCCAGTAGGGCGGGCTTCACCCCGCCACGCGCGCGCCCCCGGCGCCCCGAAAACGCCGCCGCGTCTGTACAGGGGGTGCATCGGGGGGTGTACGGGGGGTGTACGCCGATTTTCCGCGAAACCCGCCTTGCCGCAGCGCAGCACTTGCACCCCGACACGCAATATCCTAACCAGTTACGGAACCGATACGACATATCCTTACCCAGAGGTCGCCCGAAAATGTCCTTCCGCCTGCAACCCACGCCCCCCGCCCGTCCGAACCGCTGCCAGCTTTTCGGCCCCGGCTCGAACCCCAGGCTCTTCCCCAAGATGGCGGCCTCGGCGGCGGATGTGATCAACCTCGATCTGGAGGACAGCGTCGCGCCGTCCGACAAGGATCAGGCGCGCGAGAACATCATCCGGGCGACGCATGATTTCGACTGGGGCGCCAAGACGCTGGCGGTGCGGATCAACAGCCTCGATACCCCCTATTGGTATCGCGATGTGGTTGATTTGCTGGAACGATCCTCGGACCGGCTGGATCAGATCATGATCCCGAAGGTGGGCTGCGCCGAGGATGTCTATGCCGTCGATGCGCTGATCACGGCGGTCGAGAGCGCCAAGTCGCGGACCAGGCCCGTGAGCCTGGAAGTGATCATCGAATCCGCCGCCGGTCTGGCCCATGTCGAGGCCATCGCCGCCGCCTCGCCCCGCCTCCAGGCCATGAGCCTTGGTGCGGCCGATTTCGCCGCTTCGATGGGGATGCAGACGACGGGGATCGGCGGCACGCAGGAAAACTATTACATGCTGCACGGGCAAAACCGGCATTACGCCGACCCCTGGCACTGGGCCCAGACCGCCATCGTCGCCGCCTGCCGCACCCATGGTTTATTGCCCGTGGACGGCCCTTTCGGGGATTTCTCGGATGACGAGGGCTACCGCGCGCAGGCGCGGCGTTCGGCCACGCTCGGCATGGTCGGAAAATGGGCGATTCACCCGAAACAGATCGCCCTGGCCAACGAGGTCTTCACCCCCTCGGACGAGGCCGTGACCGAGGCGCGCGAGATCCTCGCCGCGATGGAAGACGCCAAGAAAAACGGCGAAGGTGCAACGGTTTACAAGGGCCGACTGGTCGATATCGCCTCGATCAAGCAGGCCGAGGTGATCGTCGCCCAATCCGACCTGATCGCGGCCTCCGCCGGGTGAACTGCCTAAAATCCGAGATGTTAAGCCCGGGTTAGGGTATCTGGCGGTAATGTCCTCTCCGGGTTAGCGAGGGGACGGGAATGACATACGATATTGATATCTTGCTGGATTTCGTCAGTTCGCTGGCCCTGGTCGCGATCCTGGCGCTGGCCTATGGCACGCTGCGGCGGCGGTTTTCCGGCCCGACGATGGCCCCGGTCCTCCTGGGGTTCCTGTTCGGCACCGTGACCATCATCCAGATGCACACGCCGCTCACCCCGATGGAGGGGTTGATCATCGACATGCGCAATGTGCCGATCGCGCTGGCGGGCGCGTTCCTGGGCCTGCGCGGGCTGGCGGTCTGTCTGATCATGGCGATGGCCACGCGCTACGGCATTGGCGGCGTCGGCTGGATCTCGGGCGTTGCGGGCATGATCGTCGCGGGCGGGGCCGGGCTGGCCTGGGATCGGCTGACGCGGCACCGCAGCGTGCGGGGCGCGCGCCCCCTGATGGCCCTTGGCGTCGTGATGTGCAGCCACCTGGTCGCCGCCGTCCTGCTGCCTGTCGATATCGCGATCTGGTTCCTCACCGTCGCGGCTCCGCCCATCGTCGCCCTCAACCTCGTCTCGGTCCCGCTGGTCGGCGCGTTGCTGGAACGCGAGCGGCAATTGATGGCGGGTGAAACGCGGCTGAAAGCCTCGGCCAGCACGGATCCCGATACCGGGCTGCTGACACAGGCCGCCTTCGCGCGCGAAGTCTCGCTTGCGTCCTCGGCGGGCCGGACCAGCCCGGTTGCCGGCATCCTGATCGTCGGCATCGGCAATCGCAAGGATCTGGCGCGGCTCCATGGATCTGAGGGATTGGCACAGGTCTCGGGCGCGTTGCGCCACCGCCTGAAATCCATGATCGCGCATTGCGAATTGCTCGGCCAGTCCGATAACGGCGATATTCTGGTTCCGCTTCTGGCCGATGAAATGACTGACCGGGCCGGGATCGAAACCGCCCTGCGCCGGGGCCTGACCAATTGTGCCATCGCGCTGCCGGGCGGCGAGTCCGCCCGCCCGACCGCCTCGGTCCAGCTTCACACGCTGTCCGAAGGCTATGGCAGCCGCGACATCCGGAAACAGTTGGAAAAGCTGCCCCGGCCACGACCCGCAAGCGCGCGCGCGCAAGCCCCGGCCCGACCCAATCGCGGCGCGTCCGGCATACATCATGCCCTCTTTGCCAAGTCCGAAAGGCTGGCCCGCGCGATCCACGGCTGAGGCCGGCACCGTTCGAGACTGCGCCGCCAAAGGCCCCCGTTCGCACGGTCGTGCGACATGCGACCTATCGCATTGCAATTGGCGGTGGAGAAAGCCATATAGAACCGGCCCTGACACGTCCTTCGGAGCCGTCCGCGATGACCAATTACCTCGACTTTGAAAAGCCGCTTGCCGAGATCGAAGGCAAGGCCGAGGAGCTTCGCGCCATGGCGCGCGGCAATGCCGAGATGAATGTCGAGGAAGAGGCCAAGGCGCTGGACAAGAAGGCCGCGGACCTCCTCAAGGAGCTTTATAACACCCTGACTCCGTGGCGGAAATGCCAGGTCGCGCGCCATCCGGACCGGCCCCATTGCCGCGACTACATCAACGCGCTCTTCACCGAATACACGCCGCTGGCGGGCGACCGGAACTTTGCCGACGATCACGCCGTGATGGGCGGCATCGGGCGCTTCAACGACCGCCCCGTGGTGGTGATCGGCCATGAGAAGGGCCATGACACCAAGACCCGGATCGAACGGAATTTCGGCATGGCCCGGCCCGAGGGCTACCGCAAGGCCGTCCGCCTGATGGAGCTTGCCGACCGCTTCGGCCTGCCCGTCATCACGCTCGTCGACACGCCCGGCGCCTATCCCGGCAAGGGTGCCGAGGAACGCGGCCAGTCCGAGGCCATCGCCCGCTCGACCGAGAAATGCCTGCAGATCGGCGTGCCGTTGGTCTCGGTCATCATCGGCGAAGGCGGATCGGGCGGGGCCGTGGCCTTTGCCACCGCCGATCGCCTCGCGATGCTGGAGCATTCGATCTATTCGGTGATCAGCCCCGAGGGCTGCGCCTCGATCCTGTGGAAGGACGGGGCCAAGATGCGCGAAGCCGCCGAGGCGCTGCGCCTCACTGCGCAGGACCTGGAAAAACTGGGCGTCGTCGATCACATCATCAAGGAACCGCTCGGCGGTGCGCAGCGCGACAAGACTGCCGCCATCGCCGCCGTGGGCGAAGCTGTGGAAAAGCTGCTGTCGAAGATGGACGGGCAAAGCGGCACGGACCTGATCGCCGCGCGGCGCAAGAAGTACCTCGACATGGGCTCCAGAGGGCTGGCCGCGTAGGCGCTACCAGAGCCGCCCCCTGGCATATTCCGCGTATCCGGAATCATAGCCCTCGGCGTCGAATTCCGGCACCATCTCCTTGGCGAACTGCCCCGCTGTCGGCAAACCTTCCGCATCGTCGCGTGACCAGAGCCCCGAGCGGATCACCGCCTTGGCGCATTGGTAATAGAGCTCCTCGGCCGCGATCACGATCACCAGCTTGGGATGCTTGCCGCCCCGCTCGAACTGCCCCGTGACGCCCGCATCCGTGGTCAGCCGCGCGCGGCCATTGACCCGAATCACGTTGTTGCTGCCCGGCACCAGGAACATCACCGACACCCGCCCGTCGCGCACGATGTTGCGCAGCGTGTCGATGCGGTTATTGCCGCGCCAGTCGGGCAGCCACAGCGTGCGCTCATCCGCGATATGGACGACCGGGCCGTTATCGCCGCGCGGGCTGCCATCGGTGCCTTCGGGGCCGACCGTGCTGAGGATGCAGAAGCGCGAGGCCGCGATCCAGGACCGGTAAAGCGGCGTGATCACCGGCGTCACCTTGGTCAGCGAGGCGGGCACTGGATCGTCGAACAGCGCCTCCAGCGCCGAGATATCGTCAATATACTCCATCTAGTCCTCCCCCTCGAACCCCGCCTCGGCCATGAGCCGATTGGACGCCGTCTCGACCATCTCCTCCAGGTCGATCATGAATTGCGCGGTCCGCCGCCCCGGCTCGATCACGGGCAGGAACTCGACCACCGCCAGCCCCGGCTTGCGCAGGATGCCGTGGCGCGGCCAGAAGACGCCGACATTGGTGGCGGCAGGTACGCAGGCCTGGCCGGTCTTCTCATAAAGGATGCCGGTGCCGATCTTGTAGGCCGTCCTGACCCCCGGTGCCACGCGCGTGCCCTGCGGATAGATGATCAGCTGCCCGCCGCCATGGGCGCTGTTGTTGACGCCCTCGACCATCTGCGTGATCGCCTTGGCGCGCTTGCCGCGATCAACGGGGACACAGCCGATGCGCGTCGCGTACCAGCCCAGGATCGGGGCCCATTTCAGCGATGCCTTCATGATGAAGCGCGGGCGCGGCACGACCGAGACGATCATGATGATATCGAAGAAACTCTGGTGCTTGGCGGCGATCAGCACCTCGCCCGTCGGCACCTCGCCGCGTATCTCGGAGCGCAGGCCCACCATCCAGGAGGCCGTCCAGCGCACCCACCGGCAATAGGTGTGGACCGCGGCAAAGGCCCCGCGCCGGTCGACCAGCGCCCAGGGCGTGAAGAACACGGCCATCAGCGCCATCATCAGATACATCTGGATGATGAAGACCAGCGAGCGGAGCCATTGCATCACGGCATCCTCCTGAGGGTTCGGAACGCGGCGGCTCGGGTGGCCCAGAAGGCGGTGAAGGCGGCCAGCGGCGGAACGACAAGGGGCCAGAGCCAGTGCCAGCCCGCAAATCCGAGCCCGGTGAGGAACGCGCCCTGTTCCGAGGCGCGCGGCAGGAAGGCGATGGCGATCATGCCAAGCCCCGCCCCAAGCGCGGCGCCCGACAGGACCCTGATGGTAAAGCGCCGCACGAAGGCACGGGCGATATAGACATCGCGCGCGCCGACCAGCCGCAACACCCGGATCACCCGCGTGTTCGAGGCCAGCGCCGATTGCGCCGCCAGCGTGATCATCGCCCCGGTCGAGGCCAGGATCAGCCCGAGCGAGACCCAGCCAAGCATCCGTAACCGCCCCGCCGCGCGCACCAGCGGCCTGCGCCAGCGGGTGTGATCATCCAGCACCGCCCCGGGGGCCTCGGCGGCCAGACGCTGGCGCAAGCCCTCGCTGTCATAGCCCTCGGGCGTTTCGATCACCTCGACGAGGCGCGGGATCGGCAGATCCTCCAGCGGCAGGTCGGGGCCGAACCAGGGCTCCAGCAGGGCGCGCTGTTCCTCGTCGGTCAGGGCACGGGCGGATTCGACGCCGGGGGTCTGCTCCAGCACCTCCAGCACCGCCCATGTCTGCGGCTCGAGTTCCGCCATGGGGGCCGATATGCGGATGGTCGAGGAACGCGCCAGCGCCTCGGACCAGCGGTCGGCCAAGCGGCCCGCGGCCAGCGACAGGGCCAGCGCGAAGACCGCGAGGAACGCCATCGCCCCAGAGGTGAACAGGGTCAGCCGCACCGAATGGCCGCGCCGCGGCACCACCCGGTCGGCCTGCGCGTCGCCCTGGATCAGGGCCAGGATCTGCCGCAGCCGGGTCATAGATCGGACCCCGCCAGTTGCAGCCGCCCCTTGGCGATGCGCAGCACACGCGCGGAAACATGGGTCTTGGCGGCGCGGATCAGGGCCAGGTCATGCGTGGCGACGAGGATGGTCTTGCCCATGCGGTTCAACTCCACCAGCAGTTGCAGCAGGCGCAGCGACATCTCCCAATCGACATTGCCTGTGGGTTCATCGGCCAGAACAACCTCGGGGTCGGTGATGACGGCGCGGGCCAGGGCGGCGCGTTGCCGTTCGCCCCCCGACAATTCCGGCGGCAGCGCCTCGCGGCGGGCGGCAAGGCCGACCCATCCCATCAATTCCTCAAGGTTGCCGGCCTCGTCATCACCGCTGCGGCCCGCGACGGTCAGCGGCAGGGCGACGTTTTCATAAAGCGGCAGATGGTCAAGAAACTCGCAATCCTGATGCACCACGCCCATGCGCTGGCGGGCGCGCGCGATCTGGTCGCGGGTCATTGTCGCGGTGTCCTGGCCAAAGAGGCTGACCTTGCCCGCGCTTGCGGTCAGGTCGGCATAGCACAGCTTCAGAAGCGTGGTCTTGCCCGACCCCGACGGGCCGGTCAGAAAGTGGAACGACCCCGGCGCCAGCCGCAAGGTCAGTTCACTCAGTAAGGTTGTGTTGCCATAGCCATAGGCAACATCGGCCAAGTCAATCACGCGTCGCCCCCGATCCGCATTTCTGGGACCGTCATGCCTCAGTCGGGACGGTCTTGCAATCGCCCTGCCAAGCAATGACTTGGAATAGGCGGGACCGGTTGCTACTGTTCGCGCCAACCAGAGGTAGAGCGACCGTGCATGTGGCGGTCAAGACGGGGTTTTTTTGATGCGCCTGACATGTCCCAATTGCAGCGCCCGCTACGAGGTCGACGACAGCCTGGTCCCGCCCGAAGGGCGCGACGTGCAATGCTCCAACTGCGCCACGACGTGGTTCCAGCCCGGCAACCGGTCCCGGATGGAGGAGGTTGAGGACGACAGCGGCGAGACGGAGATCATCGCGTCCGAGCCTGCCCGCCCGGTGCGTGACGGCCCGACGCGCCGCGAGTTGGACCCCGCGATCCGTGACCTCCTGAACGAGGAGCGCGAGCGCGAGGAACAGCTGCGCCGGGGCGCGTCGGCGATGGAATCGCAAGAGGAGATGGCGCTGGAAGACCCGGACGCGCCCGAGCCCGCCTCGGAACCCGCCGCGCCCGAGGACGAGGACGAGGACACCGAAACGCTGGCAGCCCTCAGGGCGGCAACGGCGGTCGGAACGGCCAGCGCGGCCCCGTCCGGGCGCGATCTGCTGCCCGATATCGAGGAAATCAACTCGACCCTGCGTGCGACCACGGATCGCAACGCCCAGGATCAGGACGCCTCGGATATCGAGACGATGGAGGAATTGCCGCGCCGCAGGCGGGGGTTCCGGATCGGTCTGCTGTTGATGCTGCTGATCGGGGCGGCGGCGGTTGCCGCCTATGCCTATGCGCCCGATATCGCAGAGGCCGTGCCGCAGGCCGAACCGATGATGACGGCCTATGTCGCGCAGGTGGACGCGGCGCGCTTATGGCTGGATGACGTGATGCAGGGGCTGGCCGAGCGGCTGAGCAGCACCGCCGGGGAAGGCTGACCGGCTGCTCCTCGACCGCTGACGCGCTCTCCTCGCTTATCGCGGGCCGGTGGCGAAGCGGTCCAGCAGGCGGCGCAGATATTCCAGCTCCACATCGGGCCGGGTCTGATCGGCCGAGCGGCGGCGGATTTCATCCAGCAGGTCGCGCGCCCGGCGGAAGGCTTCCTCGCGTTCCTCGTAGCTCTGATCGGTGCCCATCGAGCCATTGTTGCCCGCCTGCCGCCCGAGCGGATCCTCCAGCGGGCGTTCGCCCTGCATGTTGCCCTCGGCCTGGCCCTGTCCGGGGTCTTGACCCTCCTCGATCTCGGCCAGCGCCCGGCCCAGTTCTTCCATGCCCTCGCGCAGACCCTCCATCGCCTCGGACTGGCTGTCCAGCGCCTCGGCGAGGTCGCCGCGCTCCAGTTCCTCGATGGCGTCGCGCATGGCGCGGTTGGCTTCCTCCAGACGGCGCAAAGCCTCTTCGCCGCCCGGTGTGCCGCGTCCGGGCAGGTTCTGTGCCTGCTCGCGCAGTTGCTCACGCAACTGGCGCTGGCGTTCGGCCAGCGTGCCCTGATCGGCCTCGCCGCCCTCGGCATTGCCCTGCTGGCCGCCTTCTGGCGTCTGGCCATCGGGCGCGGGGGCGTTCGGGTTGAAGCGTTCCTGCAGATCGCGGAAGGTCTCGTCGGCCAGCCCCTGCTGATCGCGGAGCGAGTTCTGTAAACCTTCCATCGCCTCCTGCCCCGGCGATTGCGGCCCGTTCGGGTCGCTGCCGTTTTGCGACATCTGCATGTTTTCCATCATCTCGCGCAGCGCATCCAGAAGCTCCTGCGCCTCGGCCATGCGGCCCTGCTGCATCAACTCCTCAATGCGCTCCATCATCTCTTCGAGGTCGGCGCGGCTGATCTCCATGCTTTCGCCTTCGCGATCCGGCTCATCGGTGCCGTCTCCGGGCTCCATGTTGTCGGCCAGTTCCTGCATGTAGTCGTCCATCGCCTCACGCAGTTCCTGCATGAGTTGGGCGATTTCCTCGTCGCTCGCCCCTTGCCGCATCGCCTCCTCCAGCCGGTCCTGGGCGCGGCGCAGGCGTTCCAGCGCATCGGCCAGGTCGCCCTCCTCGATCACCAGCGCCACTTCCCAGAGCATCTCGGCCACCTGGTCGCGGGTCTCCAGCGAGACGGAATCGCCCGCCTCAAGCCGCCGGATCGCCACGCGCACCATGCGATAGGCGTTCTCGTCATCGAACAAGTCTTCGCCCCGATACGTGATCGCGCGCAAAAGCTGCGCCACGCGCGGCGCGTTTTCGCGCGACCAGAGCAGATCGCGGCGCATTTCCACCAGCGCATTGGCCAGCGGATCAAAGAAACGGCGGCCCGGAAGGCGGTCGACGGTGATCTCCTCCTGACCCAACTGGCCCGCGTCATCCTCGACGGTCAGGGTCAGGCGCACGGGCAGGTTGGCGAAGGGATGTTCCGACAGGTCCTCGACCAGGATTTCGGTAAACTCGGCGCGGTCGCCGGAAAACGGCAGCGGCAGCTCCAGCGACAGCGGTTCGCGCGGTTCGGGATCGACGCTGAGCCCATAGCGCCGGTCGGCGCGGTCCGGGGTCAGCGCGATCAGGACATGGCCACCCGCGATGCCGTAATCGTCCCGCGCGTCATAGGTCATCTGCACCGATCCCGGCGGCACGCCCGACAGCGGCTCGGCCATGGTGACGCTTGGCGGCTGGTCCTCGATCATGGTGATCTGCCAACTGCGCGGATTGACGCCCGCGATGCTGAGATCACCGCTTTGTTGCAGGGTGAACTGGCGCGACAGCACGTCCTCGCCGGGGGGCACCACGCCGGGATGCAGGGATTGCGACACGTCGATCTGGCCGGGATCGCCATAGAGCCGCAACGTGATGCGCGAGCCAGCGGGGGCCTCGAACGCGGCAGCTTCGATATCGTTGAGGTAGAGCGACGGCAGCCCGGTATAAAGCGGCGGTTCGACCCAACCTTCCCAGCTGGGGCCGCCTGTCGGCTGGGTCTCGACACCCGCGATCGCCTCGCCCACTTCGGCCACCTTCCAGATCGTGCCGAACAAGAGCGCCATGGCGAAGGCGGTAATGGCAAGGAAGCGCAGGCCGTAGGGGTCACGGTCATTGACACGCAGGTCCGGCAGCGGCGCGCGGGCCGAACTCGTGCGTGCGGCCATGCGGGCGATATGAACCTCCCACACGGTCATCGCCTGGGGGTCGCCCGCGCCGATCGCGGGATGGTCGATCAGCGCCGAAATGGGCCGTCCCGGCAGGGTCGCGTCCAGCCGTTCCAGCGCCTCGGCCCGCGTCGGCATCCGAAAGCGGCGGTAGCCCGAGACACAGGCCCAAAGGAGCGCCAGGACGATGACCGCCAGCAGAGCCCACAGAACCTGCTGCGCGAGAGCCTCGGCCAGACCGAAGGCAACGCCCGCCAAACCGGCGATCAGGATCGTCCAGATCGGCCAATAGGCGCGCACGAATCGCTCGGCGATCATGCCGGTGCGGGTCAGGCGCAGCGGCCAGACCAGCCGATCCAACGCGGCGCGCTTGGTGGGATGTGTGTCGGTCATGCGACCTTTCGGGTTGCGCCCTGCGAGAGGCGGGGTGGGTTCATAGCCACTTTGGCAGAATATCGCGGTTTATCATCTCGTCAAATGTCGGGCGGGCCCGAATGACGGCGAATTGATCGTCTTTTACCAAAATCTCGGGGATCAGCGGCCTCGTGTTGTATTCCGAGGCCATCACCGCGCCGTAAGCCCCCGCCGAGCGGAAGGCCACGAGGTCGCCCGCCGCAAGGGGCGACATATCCCTCGCCCTGGCGAAAGTGTCGCCGCTTTCGCAGACCGGGCCGACGATGTCATAGGGCCGCTGATCGGTGCCGGGGCTAGGTTCGACCACAGGGTCGATATCGTGATAGGCGCCATACATGGCGGGGCGGATGAGGTCGTTCATCGCCGCGTCCAGGATCAGGAAATCGCGCCCCTCGCCCTCCTTCACATAGATCACCTGCGTCACCAGGAGACCCGCATTGCCCGCGATGAGGCGTCCCGGCTCGATCTCGACCTCGACGTCAAGATCACCGACGCAAGCCTTGATCAGCGCGCCGTATTCGGTGGGCAGGGGCGGGGCCGAGTTCGACCGCTCATAGGGAATGCCAAGCCCGCCGCCAAGGTCGAGACGGCGAATATCATGGCCTTCGGCACGCAGGGTGCGGGTGAGGTCCGCGACCTTGCGGTAAGCCTGCTCGAACGGCTCCAGCTCTACCAACTGGCTGCCGATATGCACGTCGATGCCGACCACCTCCAGCCCCGGCAGGCGGGCGGCCTCGGCATAGACCTCGACCGCGCGGGCGATGGGGATGCCGAACTTGTTCTCGGATTTTCCGGTGGCGATCTTTTCATGCGTGCGGGCGTCCACATCGGGATTCACGCGGATGGTGATGGGGGCGGTCAGCCCCAAGTCGCTGGCCACCTGTGAAAGGGCCCGCATCTCCGGCTCGCTCTCGATATTGAACTGGCGCACGCCGCCCCTCAGCGCCATCTCCATCTCGGCCCGCGTCTTGCCGACCCCTGAAAAGACGATCTTTTCCGGCGGGCATCCGGCGGCGAGCGCGCGGGCATATTCGCCGCCCGAAACCACATCCATGCCCGCGCCAAGCCCGGCCAGCAGCGTAAGCACGGCCTGGTTGGAATTGGCCTTCATCGCGTAGCAGACGGTGTTGTCGATCCCCTCCAGCGCGTCCTTGAAGAGGCGGTAATGCCGTTCCAGCGTGGCGGTGGAATAGACGTAGAAGGGCGTGCCGACGGCCTCGGCGATCTCGGCGATGGCGACGTCTTCGGCGTGCAGGTGGCCGTTGCGGTAGAGGAAGTGGTCCATGGGGCTCGGGCTCTTTCGGGGATGCGCGTCGCGCAGGTAGCATCTGGCGAGGCGGAATCATAGAGAGGGGGATGCGTCCGGTCGACCGGCCGCGCACGCGCGGCGTCGCCGCCGCGCAGACCCCGCCCCGATCATCCCGGGCGCCGAATGGCCAGGTAGAGCGGCAAGCCGCAACTGACCCCGATGAAGAAGGTGGCGGGGATGGCGACAAGCGACCAGTAATGGCGTTGCCGCAGGGCCTCGACCAGCACCCAGATCGTCAGCGCCACGGCGGCGATGGTCAGATCCCAGACCAGACCGCTGGTGGCGGCATTGGCATGCCAGGCCTCGACCATGCCGGACAGTGACCAGCCGTATTCGCGAAACCAACTGACGAAGTAATACATCGGCCAGATCGTGCCGATAAGGGCAAGGGCCAGGTAGATCAGGCGCATCGGGCAGACCTCCGCAGGGGACATGACGTTGCGAAACAACCTAGCCCGGACTGCCGATCCGGCAATGTGACGCTGCGCCCGTGATTGACCTGTCCCGCACGGCGCGCTACGCCTTCCCGAACCTTTTTTTCAGCGATACCGGCGGGCAGGGCCACGTCGAGCCAGGGGGAACGCAGGATGTCCGAGACGACACGCGAATCGATGGAATATGACGTTGTGATCGTCGGCGCGGGGCCTGCGGGCCTGTCTGCCGCGATCCGGTTGAAGCAGCTCGATGCCGATTTGCAGGTCGTGGTGCTGGAAAAGGGCTCGGAGGTCGGCGCGCATATCCTGTCGGGCGCGGTGCTGGACCCTTGCGGATTGGACGCGCTGATCCCCGACTGGCGCGAGCGTGGCGCCCCGATCACCGTGCCGGTGCGCGAGGATCAGTTCTATGTCCTGGGCGAGGCGGGCAGGATCCGGGTGCCGAACTGGCCGATGCCGCCGCTGATGTCGAACCACGGCAATTACATCGTCTCGATGGGCAATGTCTGCCGCTGGATGGCCGAACAGGCCGAGGAACTGGGCGTCGAGGTCTTCCCCGGCATGGCCTGTTCCGAGCTGATCTATGGGGACAATGGCGAAGTGAAAGGCGTGGTGGCCGGTGAGTTCGGCAAGAACCCCGATGGCACGCCGTCGGACGCCTATGAGCCGGGGATGGAGCTGCATGGCAAATACGTCTTCATCTCCGAGGGCGTGCGCGGATCGCTGGCCAAGGAGCTGATCGCCAGATACGACCTGTCCTCGGGCCATGAGCCGCAGAAATTCGGCCTCGGCATGAAGGAAATCTGGGAGATCGACCCCGACAAGCACCGCGAGGGGCGCGTCACCCACACGATGGGCTGGCCGCTTGGCAAGAACGCGGGCGGCGGGTCGTTCATCTACCATCTCGACAACAACCAGGTCTATGTCGGCTTCGTCGTTCACCTGAACTACAGGAACCCGCATCTCTACCCCTACATGGAATTCCAGCGCTTCAAGCATCACCCGATGGTGGCGGAACTGCTGGAGGGCGGCAAACGCGTGGCTTACGGCGCGCGGGCGATCACCGAGGGCGGCTATCAGTCGATGCCGAAAATGGTGTTCCCGGGCGGCGCGCTGCTTGGCTGTTCCGTCGGCATGGTCAACGTGCCGCGCATCAAGGGCAACCACAACGCGATGCTGTCGGGCAAGGCGGCGGCGGAAGCGGCCTTTGAGGCGATCAGCGCGGGCCGGTCGTCGGATGAGCTGACCAGCTACGAGACCGAGGTGCGCCAGGGCGCCATCGGCAAGGACCTGAAAAAGGTGCGCAACGTCAAGCCGATGTGGTCGAAATGGGGGCTGACGCCGTCGCTGATCCTTGGCGGCTTCGACATGTGGACCAACAACCTGCTTGGCCTGTCGATCTTCGGCACCATGAAACACGGCAAGACGGATGCCGAGGCCACCGAACTGGCCGACAAGCACCAGCCCATCGACTACCCGCGCCCCGATGGCAAGATCAGCTTTGACCGGCTGACCAATGTCTCGTTCTCGATGACCAATCACGAGGAGAGCCAGCCCTGCCACCTGACCCTCAAGGATCCGTCGGTGCCGATCGAGGTCAACCTGCCGAAATACGCCGAACCGGCGCAGCGTTACTGCCCGGCGGGGGTCTATGAGGTCGTGGACGGCAATTTCGTCATCAACTTCCAGAACTGCGTGCATTGCAAGACCTGCGACATCAAGGATCCGAGCCAGAACATCAACTGGGTCACGCCGCAGGGGGGCGACGGGCCGAACTATCCCAATATGTGACCCGCACGCGGCCCGGTCGGGGGCGCCTGTCATCACTTCCCCATCAGCAGCGCGGAAATCGGGCCTGCCGGGGCGTCGCCCGCATTGCCTCGCCCCGCGCGGACCCCTAGACTCGCGGGTGTGTCTGAGCAGGAGAGTTTGATGCGCATCTTCACCCGTCTGGCCTTGATCGCCGGTATCGGCCTGAGCACCCCGGCCATCGGTCAGGTGACCGTGCAACTGGACTTCGCCGGTCCCTACCTGGCCGCGCGCCACGCCGCCCTGCAGGGCGATCACCGCGTCGCGGCGGAATATTTCCTCGAGGTGCTGTCAGGCGATCCCGAGAATCACGTGCTGCGCGGCGACGCGATGCTGGCGCTGGCCGCCGTGGGCGACTGGGACCGCGCCAGCGCTTTGGCGGCAGAACTGCCCGCCGAGATGGAGGGGCGCGAGTTTGCCGACCTGATCTTGCAGATCGCCCGCATCCGCGATGGCGACCTGGCCGGGGCCTCCGAGGCCATCGCCGAACAGCGCGGCGCCGGTCCGCTGGTCGATCCGATGCTGGCCGGGTGGCTGTTCCTGGGCGAGGGCGACATGAGCCGCGCCACCGAAACCTTCGTAAGCATCATCGAAAGCAACAGCCCGATTGCGGGCCTCGTGCCCTACCAACTGGCCCTGGCGCGCGCCTCGGTCGGCGATTTCGAGGGCGCGGATCGGATCTTCTCGGGCGAGGAATACGGACCGCTTCAGGTCAGCAGCCGGGGCCTGCGCGCCCATGCGCAGGTTCTGGTGCAACTGGACCGGCACGAGGACGCGCTGGAGCTTCTGGACACCGCGCTTGAACGCAATGGCGACCAGAGCCTTGTCGTGCTGCGCGCATCCATCGCCGAGAACCCGACACGGCCCTATGATTTCATCACGACCCCGCAGGAGGGGATGGCCGAGGTTCTGTTCAACCTCTCCCGCGCGCTAGGCACCGAGGCGGGCACGACCCTGCCCCTGATCTACGCCCGCGCGGCCCATGTCATCGACCCCGAGCATGTCCATTCCCTGCTGCTGGCCGCCGATATCCTGGCCGAGACCGGGCAATACGTGCTGGCCGAGGAGACCTACGCCCAGGTCCCGCGCGAGAACCCGCTTTTCGTCGATTCCGAACTGGGCCGCTCCGAGGCGCTGTTCCAGATGGACCGAACCGATGCCGCCGTCGAGGTCTTGAGCGCGCTGGTGCGCGACTACCCCGCGATTGCCTCGGTCCACACCGCGCTTGGCGATGTGCTGCGGCGTCTCGAACGCTACGCGGGGGCCGTCACCGCCTATTCCGACGCGCTGGACCTTGTGGATCGCAGCCGCGAACGGACCTGGTTCCTCTACTACGCGCGCGGCATCAGCTATGACAACCTGGAGCGATGGGAAGAAGCAGAAGCCGATTTCCGCGCCGCGCTTGAGCTGTCGCCCGGTCAACCCAACGTGCTGAATTACCTCGGCTATTCCCTTGTGGAACAGCGCCGCAACCTGGATGAGGCGCTGGACATGATCGAACGCGCCGTTACGGCCCGGCCGACCAGCGGCTATATCGTCGATTCGCTCGGCTGGGTATTCTACCGGCTTGGCCGTTACGAGGAGGCCGTGGACCCGATGGAACGCGCGGTGGAGCTTCTGCCCAACGATTCCATCGTCAACGACCATCTCGGCGATGTCTACTGGATGGTCGGGCGCGAGCGCGAAGCACGGTTCCAGTGGAGCCGCGCCCTCTCGTTCGGTCCGGAACCCGCAGAGGCCGCCCGCATCCGCCGCAAGCTGGATGTGGGGCTCGACGCCGTGCTGGCCGAGGAAGAGGAGAGCAGCGGCCAGTGAACGTCGAAAGGGCGCCCGCCAAGATCAACCTGGCGCTGCATGTGACCGGCCTGCGGGCAGACGGGTATCACCTGCTCGACTCGCTGGTGGTGTTTGCCGATTGCGGGGATGTGTTGCGGTTTGAACCGGCGGAGAGGCTGACGCTGGAGGTGACCGGCCCGTTGGCCGCAGGCGTGCCGACGGGGGCCGAGAACCTGATCTTGCGGGCGGCGGGACTGTTCGGACCGGACAAGGGCGCGCGGATCACGCTGGAGAAACACCTGCCTCATGCGGCCGGCATCGGCGGCGGGTCTGCGGATGCGGCGGCGGCCCTGCGCGGCCTGTCGCGACTCTGGGGCCTGCCATTGCCTGCCCGTGCCCCCGTCCTGACCCTCGGGGCCGATGTGCCGGTCTGCCTGTCCCAGGCGCCGCAGATCATGTCCGGCATCGGTGAACGCCTGACCCCTGCCCCCGCCCTGCCCGCCTGTCACGCGGTCCTGGTCAACCCGCGCGTCGCGGTGCCCACGGGGCCGGTCTTTGCCGGATTGGCGCGCAAGGAGAACGCGCCGCTGGAGGCACCGGATTGGCAGGGTTTCACCGGGTTTGTCACGTGGCTGGCCCGGCAGCGCAACGATCTGGAGCCGCCCGCCCGCGCATTTGCGCCCGCGATCGGTCAGGCGCTGGACGCGCTGACAGGCGAAGACGTGCCCCTGGCGCGGATGAGCGGCTCGGGCGCCACCTGTTTCGGCCTGTGTGAAACACAGGCACAGGCCGATGCCACCGCCGGTCGTATCGCGGCGCAAAACCCTGGTTGGTGGGTTCGCTCTGCGCCGATCCTCAGCTGACCCGCGCCACCACAAAATCCGCCAGTTCCGCCAGCATGTCGCGCAAGGGATGTTCCGGCACCTGCGCCAGCGCGGCCTTGGCATCATTGGCATGGCGCAGCGCTTCGGCCCGCGTCTCCTCCAACGTGCCATGGGACTGCATCAACCGCAGGGCCTGTTCCAGATCGCCCGTGCGCTGGTCGCCCTTCTCGATCACGCGGGACCAGAAGGCGCGTTCCTCCGCGCCCGCCTTCGCCACCGCCTTGATCACCGGCAGGGTCAGCTTGCGTTCGCGGAAATCGTCGCCGGTATTCTTGCCCATCGCCCCCGATGCGCCGCCGAAATCCAAGAGGTCATCGACGATCTGAAAGCTCATGCCAAGCGCATCGCCATAGCGCGCCAGCGCCGTGACCTGCGACTCGGGCGCGCCCGCGATCACGCCGCCCACTTGCGTTGCCGCCTCGAACAGCGCCGCCGTCTTGCCCCGGATCACCTGGGCATAGATCGCCTCGGTGGTGCCGAGGTTCTGCGCCGCCGTCAGTTGCAAAACCTCGCCCTCGGCAATCGTGGCAGACGCATTGGCGAGGATATCCAGCACCCGCAGCGACCCGGTTTCGACCATCAACTGGAACGACCGCGCGAAAAGGTAGTCGCCGACCAGCACCGAGGACTTGTTGTCCCAAAGCAGGTTCGCCGTCGGCCGCCCGCGCCGCTGGCCGCTTTCATCGACCACGTCGTCATGCAGCAGCGTCGCGGTGTGGATGAACTCGACCGTCGCGGCCAGCTTGCGGTGATCCTCGCCCGCGTAGCCGCAGATGCGCGCGGCGGCCAGCGTCATCATCGGACGGATGCGCTTGCCGCCCGCCTCGACCAGATGGGCGGTCACTTCGGGAATGCGCGGCGCGTGCTCCGAGGCCATGCGGGTGCGGATCAGCGCATTCACCGCCTCCATATCCTCGGCCAGGTAGTCCCTCAGCCGGTCATGGGGCCGGGTTGCAGCATCCGCCAAGCTCATGTCCCGTTCATCCTTCTCTCGACAAGCGGGGCCGTTCCGCCTATCTGCCTTGCCATGAAAGAGCTTATGCGCAGCACGGACCCGACCTTGATTGCCTTTGCCACGGCGCTCCTGTCGGGCGAGGATATAGAGGTCTTCGTGTTGGACGTCCATATGAGCGTGCTGGAAGGCTCCATCGGCATTTTGCCGCGCCGGATGATGGTGCGGGCCGAGGATCACGCCGCCGCCGAGCGCGTGCTTCTGGACAATGACATCCCCCTTGGCCGTGACTGAGGACGACCTGACGCGGGACGCCTTTCTGGGCGGGCGGGTCATGGCGTGGCAACCCAGGCACGGGTATCGCGCCGCGATGGACCCGGTGCTGCTGGCGGCCAGCATCGAGGCGCGGGTCGGGGACTGCGTGCTGGAGCTTGGCTGCGGCGTCGGGGTTGCCTCGCTCTGCCTCGCCGCACGGGTGCCGGGGCTGAGGCTGACGGGGGTGGAGCGGCAGGCAGACTATGCCGATCTGGCCCGGCGCAATGCGGGCGATGCGATGCAGGTGGTGACCGCCGACCTGACCGACCTGCCCGCCGATCTGCGCCAGCTGACATTCGACCACGTCATCGCCAACCCGCCCTATTACGCATCCGGTGGCGGCACCGGGGCACGCGATCCGGGGCGCGAGGCCGCGCTGCGCGAGGGGACCGCGCTGGCCGACTGGATCGCGGTTGCGCGGCGCAGGTTGCGGCCCAAGGGCTGGCTGACGCTGATCCATGCGGCGGACCGGCTGCCGGAGACCCTGGCGGCACTTGTTCACGGCTTCGGGGCCATTGCCATCCGCCCCCTTGCGCCGCGCCGGAACCGGCCCGCGAACCGCGTCCTGATCCGGGCCCGCAAGGACGCCCGCACCCCCGCAACGCTGCTGGCCCCGCTGGTCCTGCATGAGGGCGCGGTGCATGTCTCGGACGGGGACGATCACAGCGCCATCGCCCGCGCGATCCTGCGCGACGCCGCCCCCCTGACCTGGTCCTGACCGGCACAGGATTGCCGGTTTGTGACAGTTCTATGAAGCTAATGCGTGACAGAAGCGCCAAGCTGTGCTTCGCTGGTGGGGTCCAGGTTTCACAAACAGAGAGGAGAATTGAATGTCCGTAGGTGCTCATCTTCAGGAGTTGAAGAAGAAACATGAGACCCTCTCGAAACAGGTCGAGGAAGCGCAACGCAGTCCGGGAACGGACGACATCAAGATCCAGAACCTCAAGAAACAGAAGCTCCGGCTGAAGGAAGAAATCACGCGCCTCGACAGCTGAGGACGTGCCTTGAATGGCCGATAACCATAGACACTGAAACGCAAAAACGGCCGAGCGATGTGATCGCCCGGCCGAATTTTCTTGATCGGCGATGGTCGCTCAGCTGAAGAACTGCGCCCCGTTGGCCGAGATGGTCGAGCCGTTGACGAACCCGGCCTCGTCCGAGACCAGGAAGGCCACGCAGCGCGCGATCTCTTCCGGCTCGCCCAGACGACCGGCAGGGATCTGGCCGATGATGGATTCGCGCACCTTTTCCGGCACTGCCATCACCATTTCCGTCGCGATATAGCCCGGTGCGACGACGTTGGCCGTGATGCCCGCGCGCGCGCCTTCCTGCGCCAGACTGCGCACGATGCCGATATCGCCCGCCTTTGTCGCGGCATAGTTGACCTGCGCGAACTGCCCCTTCTGGCCGTTGACCGAAGAGATCACGACCACGCGCCCGAACTTGCGTTCGCGCATTCCGGGCCAGACCGGATGGATGGTGTTGAAGACACCGGTCAGGTTGGTGTCGATCACCTCTTTCCACTGCTCCGGCGACATCTTGTGAAACGGTGCATCGCGGGTGATGCCCGCATTGGCGACGACGATCTCGATCGGGCCGAGATCGGCCTCGACCTGTTCGATGCCCGCCTTTGAGCTGTCGTAATCGGCGACATTCCACTTGTAGGTCTTGATACCGGTTTCATCGGTGAACTTCCTGGCGGCCTCGTCATTGCCGGCATAGGTCGCGGCGACGGTATAGCCCTCGGCCTGAAGTTTCTTGGAAATGGCTTCGCCGATACCGCGGCTGCCGCCTGTGACGAGTGCTACTCTTGCCATGAAATTTCTCCATTCATCCCTGTTGGTCCAGTAACTCTGTTACGCGACGAGCAATCCGAGCGCAACAAAGTTACCGCGCCGCAATGCCAAAATCTCGGTGAAGCCGGTGCCGGGGGGCGTATCTGCACCCCGGCGCGGAACTTGCCGATATGTTACGGGCGTTCGACGCAGAGCGCGACACCCATGCCGCCGCCGATGCACAGCGTGGCAAGGCCCTTCTTGGCGTCGCGGCGCTGCATTTCGAACAGCAACGTGTTGAGGACGCGCGCGCCCGAGGCCCCGATCGGGTGCCCGATGGCTATCGCGCCGCCATTGACGTTCACGATGGACGGATCCCATCCCATGTCCTTGTTCACGGCGCAGGCCTGCGCGGCGAAGGCCTCGTTGGCCTCGACCAGGTCCAGATCGTCGACCGACCAACCGGCCTTTTCCAGCGCCTTGCGGCTGGCATAGATCGGGCCGACACCCATGATCGACGGGTCCAGACCGGCGGTGGCATAGGAGGCGATGCGCGCCAGCGGGTTGATCCCCCGCTTCTCGGCCTCATCGGCGCTCATCAACAGGACGCCAGCGGCGCCGTCGTTCAGGCCCGAGGCGTTGGCGGCCGTGACCGAGCCGTCCTTGGTGAAGGCGGGGCGCAGTTTCTGCATCGCCTCCATCGTGGCGCCGTGGCGGATGTATTCGTCGCTATCGACGGTGACATCGCCCTTGCGGCCCTTGATGGTGAAGGGGACGATCTCATCCTGGAACTTGCCTGCCTTCTGCGCGGCTTCGGCCTTGTTCTGGGAGGCGACGGCGAATTCGTCCTGCTGGTCGCGGGAAATCTGCCACTTCTCGGCGACGTTCTCGGCGGTTTGACCCATGTGATAGCCGTTGAACGCGTCCCACAGGCCGTCCTTGATCATGGTGTCGATATATTTCATGTCGCCCATCTTCTGACCCTGGCGCAGCGGGGCCGCATGGGGCGACATCGACATGTTCTCCTGCCCGCCCGCGGCGATGATCGAGGCATCGCCCAACATGATGTGCTGCGCACCGAGCGCCACCGCCCGCAGGCCGGACCCGCAGACCTGGTTGATGCCCCAGGCGGCGGATTCCTTGGGGAACCCGGCGTTGATATGGGCCTGGCGGGCGGGGTTCTGGCCCTGCGCGGCGGTCAGGACCTGGCCCAGGATGGTCTCGGAGACCTCGGATTTATCGACGCCCGCCCGCTCCACCAGCGCGTTGAGGACGGTGGTGCCCAGATCATGGGCGGGGGTGTTTGCGAAGGCGCCGAGGAAACTTCCCACGGCGGTGCGGGCGGCAGAGGCGATAACGACATTCGTCATGTCAGATCCTTTTCGGTTGGTCGGTGCTGTCCATGCGGCGCGGGGCCTGTCGGAGCAGCGTAAACAAGTTGTCCCGACCGTCATAGGACGTCGGGGAAGGCTTCTCAACTGACACGGTGTCTCAGAAGCGGGGCGGTCTCAACCGATAATGGGGATGGGGTCACTGACGGGCGGCGGATACCGGCCTGTCCGAGCGGGATGCGGGGGGCTATCTCCGGGCGGATTTCAGGTGTTTGGGGGCCAGCCAGGGCGGCGACAGGCTAGGTGCGCCGAAGAGGTATCCTTGCAGGCAGTCGATGCCATTGGCGGCAAGCCAGGCGGCTTCCTCGGGCCGTTCGACCGATTCGGCGACCGTGAACATGTCGAAATGCCCGGCAATCGAGATCAGCGCCTGCATCAGAACCTGGTTGTTCGGGTCTTCCTGCACGGCGCGGATGAACTGCCCGTCTATCTTGACGATGTCGAAATAGAAATCCTTGAGATAGCGGAAGGCGGTGTGCCCGGCCCCGAAATCGTCCAGCGCGAAGGTGATCCCCTTGTCCTGCAATTCGCCCATGAAGGCGGTCACAAGCTCCGGCATCTGCATGGCCGAGCTTTCGGTGATCTCCAGGATCAGCCGTTCGGCGACTTGCGGATCGTGGGCGATGGTGCGGGTCAGGATCTGTTTCCATTGCGGATAGCCGATGGAACGGGCCGACATGTTGATCGACAGCCGCAGCCCCGGCACCTGCTTCAGGGCGCGCAGCCCCGCCCGCAGCGCGGCGCAATCAATCAGCCGCCCGAGATCCTGGTTTTCCACCGCGCCCATGAAGTCGCGCGCCGGGATCACCCGCCCGGTTTCATCCAGGATACGGATCAGCCCCTCATAGAAGGCGACGGATTTGCCGTTTCCCGCCTGCACCACCGGTTGATAGGCCAGCGCCGTGTCGCCGCGTTCCAATGCCGCGCGCACCATGGCCAGCGTGCCCCGGTCGCGGTGGTCCACGGCCACGGCCAAGGGGCTTTCCACACCCGCATCGACCAGTTCCTCGTGTTTGCGCCCCCGCATGGCAGCCTCCTTGATCTCAGCACGGACTCACCCTGCCTCGTCGCGCGTTAAGCCATGGTGAATGTGCGCATTTTGTTCTATTTTGCCTCAACTGGTCGGGAATCGGGATTGTGGAAGGAAATCAATATGGTGAGCGATGCAGGCTGCACATGGCCGGGCGATGACCCGTTCTACCGCGCCTATCACGACGAGGAATGGGGCGTTCCCGAGCGCGACAGCCGCGCCCTCTTTGAGAAGCTGATTCTCGACGGGTTCCAGGCGGGCCTCAGCTGGATCACCATCCTGCGCAAGCGCGAGAATTTTCGCGCGGCCTTTGCCGGGTTCGACCCCGATATTATCGCCACCTGGGGCGAGGCCGAGGTAACGCAGCTTTTGCAGAACCCCGGCATCATCCGCCATCGCGGCAAGATCGAGGCCACGATCGGCAATGCCCGCGTCTGGCAGAAGATCGAGGCGGATCAGGGTTTTGACCGCTTCCTGTGGGACTATGTCGGCGGCACGCCGATCCAGAATGCCTGGGCCACCATGGCCGATGTGCCCGCTTTCACGCCGCTCTCGACGCGAATCTCGAAGGATCTGAAGAAGGCCGGATTCAGGTTTTGCGGCCCCACCATCGTCTATGCCTTCATGCAGGCCGTGGGCATGGTGAACGACCATATCGTCACCTGCCCGCGCCATGCGGAATGCGCGGCGCTGGCCTAATCGTCCTGCCCTGACTGCCCTGACTGCCCCGACCAGGCGCGCAGGAAGGCCAGCGTCTCGTCGCTCGCCCAATCGGCATCGCCGCGCAGGCGCCCGACCTCCTGCCCCTCGGGGTCCAGCAACACCGTGACAGGCAAGCTCAGCACCCCCATCTGGCGCGACATGGTCTGGCGCGGATCGAGATAGATCGGCAGGTCGGTAATCCCCCCCGCCTCGAAAAACCGGTTGATCGCGGGGATCGGATTGCGGCCTGTGGCGATTGTGACGACGCGGAACCCCTCGCCGCCAAGCGTCTGCTGCAACCTGTTCAGCGATGGCATTTCCACCCGGCAGGGCGCGCACCAGGTGGCCCAGAAATTCAGCACGACATATTGGCCCGCGAAGGCGTCCAGCCCCATCTCGTTGCCCTCCGCATCGGTGAAACGGACCGCGCCGGGGTCGACCGCCTCCTCGTGCAGCAGCATCGCGCGCATGTCGCCCTGCAACAGATCCTCGTGCCCCTCGGCGGCGGCGGCATTTGCACCCATCCCCAAGGCAAGGTAGAGCACGGCAAGACGCAATCCGCGGGTCATCCACTATCCTTTCCGAGGTCGAGAACGCTCATGTCCAATTCCAGTTCCAACGCCATGTGGGGCGGTCGCTTCGCCGCCGGGCCAGATGCGATCATGGAAGCCATCAATGCCTCGATCGGCTTCGACAAGCGCCTGGCGCGGCAGGATATCGACGGCTCGCTGGCGCATGCGGCGATGCTGGCGCAGGCGGGTATCATTACCGATAGCGATGCGAAGGCGATCAAGGAAGGGCTGCTCACGGTCTTGTCAGAAATCGAGGGCGGGACATTCGCGTTTTCCACCGCGCTGGAAGACATTCACATGAACGTGGAGGCACGGCTGAAAGAGGTGATCGGCGACCCGGCAGGGCGGCTGCATACCGGGCGCTCGCGCAATGACCAGGTAGCGACGGATTTCAGGCTCTGGGTCCGGGACCAGGCGGATGCGGCCATAGAGGGCTTGAGCGCCCTGATGCGCGCGCTTGTGGCGCAGGCCGAGGCGGGGGCGACCTGGGTCATGCCCGGTTTCACCCATCTGCAAACCGCGCAGCCCGTGACCTGGGGCCATCACATGCTGGCCTATGTCGAGATGTTTGCCCGCGACCGCGCCAGGATGCACGATGCGCGGGCACGGATGAACGAATGTCCCCTCGGGGCCGCCGCGCTGGCCGGCACGTCCTTCCCCATCGACCGTGAGGCGACGGCGCAAGCGCTTGGCTTCGACCGGCCCATGGCCAATTCGCTCGATGCCGTCAGCGACCGCGATTTCGCGCTGGAGTTCCTGTCTGCGGCCACGATCTGCGCCATGCACCTCAGCCGTTTCGCCGAAGAGCTTGTGATCTGGTCCTCGGCGCAGTTCCGCTTTGTCACCCTGTCCGATCGCTTCTCGACCGGCTCCTCGATCATGCCGCAGAAGAAGAACCCCGACGCGGCCGAGCTGATCCGCGCCAAGATCGGGCGCATCCTGGGGGCGAACGTGGCGCTGCTGACGGTGATGAAGGGGCTGCCGCTGGCCTATTCCAAGGACATGCAGGAGGACAAGGAGCAGGTCTTTGACGCCGCCGACAATCTGATGCTGGCGCTCGCCGCGATGACCGGGATGGTGTCGGACATGACCGCCAACCGCGAGAGCCTGGAAGCGGCGGCGGCAAGCGGCTTTTCCACCGCCACCGACCTGGCCGACTGGCTGGTGCGCACGCTGGACATGCCCTTCCGCGAGGCGCATCATGTCACCGGCGCGCTGGTCAAGCTGGCCGAGGATGCGGGCTGCGACCTGCCCGATCTGACACTCGATCAGATGCAGGGCGTGCATCGCGCGATCACCGCGGACGTGTTCGACGTGCTCGGCGTGCATAACTCGGTCGCCTCGCGCATGTCCTATGGCGGGACCGCGCCTGCGCAGGTGCGCGCGCAGGTCGCGCGCTGGAAGGAGAGGTTGGAATGATCCGTGCAACCCTGATCGTGGCGCTGCTGATGGGGCTTTCCGCCTGCGGCGTCGATGGCCGCCCCACCCCGCCCGAACCGCGCCCGACAACCGGCGTCAGCATCACCGGCACCGCCGAGATGGGGATCATCGGCGCAAGCTGACCCCCGATTGCGGCGGATCCCTCCAATCGCGGCGGATTGCCTGTGGTTCCGGCTATTTTCGCCGGTTCCCGTGGCAACCCGGAAAAGGGCGTTGAACTAGCCTTTCAGGCCCCCTATCGTCCATGTTTCGAGCGGCAATATGGCCCAACCAGTGAGACGGTGACCCCTATGGACAAGATCCCCATGACCCCGACGGGCTACAACGCCCTGGACGCAGAGCTGAAGACCCTGAAATCGGTCGAGCGTCCGGCCATCATCAAGGCCATCGCCGAGGCGCGTGAGCATGGCGACCTGTCGGAAAACGCCGAATACCATTCCGCCCGCGAAAAGCAGTCCTTCATCGAGGGCCGCATCAAGGAGATCGAGGGGCTGATCGGCCTGGCGCAGGTGATCGACCCCAAGAAGCTGTCCGGTCCGATCAAGTTCGGGGCCACGGTCGAGTTGGTCGATGAAGAGACCGAGGAAGAAAAGACCTACCAGATCGTGGGCGAGGCCGAGGCCAAGATCGAGGCCGGTCTGCTCAACATCAACTCGCCCCTCGCGCGTGCCTTGATCGGCAAGGAGGAAGGTGACAGTGTCGAGGTGAAGACCCCCGGCGGCAGCAAGGATTACGAGATCGTCAAGGTCTCCTACATCTAGTATCATACTCATGCCGCAACGCGGAACCTGGTGGGCATGGCAGACGAGAAGCACTTTTCGACGATAGAACTGGGCGCCTTCGCGTCTGATCCCGCGACCTCGCGCATCACCATGATCGAGGTCGTGGCGCTCGGGCTGACGGTGGTCTGGCTCATCGGCGTGATCTACTTCTTCTATGGCACCGACATGTCCGGCCTGGGCGAAGCCTCGACGCTTGAGGCGGTGATGATCATGCTCGGCATCTTCGTGCCGGTGGCGCTGATCTGGGTCGCGGCCTCGGCGGCCAAGACGGCGCGCATATTGCGCGAGGAATCGGCCCGCCTGCAAAGCGCCATCGACGCGATGCGCGCGGCCTATGTCGTGCAACAGCAGGCTGGCGGATTGGGCTCGAAATCCGATGTGGCGCTGAAACTGGAAGAGATCGCCGAGGCGCAGCGCCAGGCGGAAAACGCGCTGGCCACCTTCACCTCGATCCGCAAGGCCGCAGAAAGCGCCGAGGCCCGCGCCGCCGTCGCCCATGCCCCCCCAACGGCAGAGACCCCGCAGCCGACCCTGGGCCTGGGCACCCCGGCGGAGGCATTGCAGGAGCCGATCTCGGTCGCCGATTTCATCAAGGCGCTGAACTTCCCGGAGAACGAGAACGACAAGGAAGGTTTCCGCACCCTGCGCCGCGCCCTGGGCGATCCCTTTACCAAGCGCCTGATCCGCGCCAGCCAGGACGTGCTGACCCTGCTCAGCCAGGACGGCATCTACATGGACGACCTGCGCCCCGACCGCGCCAAGCCCGAGCTGTGGCGGAAATTCGCCAAGGGTGAGCGTGGCAAGGCCATCGCGGGGCTTGGCGGTATCCGCGACCGGTCTTCGCTGGCGCTGTCCTCGGGGCGGATGAAGCAGGATCCCGTATTCCGCGACGCGGTGCATCACTTTCTGCGCCAGTTCGACAAGACGCTGGTGGATTTCGAGCAGAACGCCACGGATGAGGAGATCATCCAGATGGCCGAAACCCGCACCTCGCGCGCCTTCATGCTGCTTGGCCGGGTGACGGGAACCTTTGACTGAGCGCGACGGCTGCGGCCCGTCAACGGGCCGCAACTGCGCTCGGTCGACCGAGCGCATCACCCGCCCCATGAGGGTCACCCCCGCCGCGCCGCCTCGATCCGGGCCACGTCGATCTTGTCCATCTCCATCATCGCGGCGAAAACGCGCTCTGCCTCGTCGCCGCCTGCCGCCATGCCCTCGCTCAGCACGCGCGGCGTGATCTGCCAGTTGACGCCCCACCGGTCCTTGCACCAGCCGCATTGGCTGGCCTGCCCGCCATTGCCAATGATCGCCTCCCAGTAGCGGTCGGTCTCGGCCTGATCCGCGGTCGCGACCTGGAAGGAAAACGCCTGCGTTTGCGGAAAGTGCGGACCACCGTTCAGGCCGAGGCAGGGCAGCCCCAGAACGGTGAATTCGACCGTCAGCACCTCCCCTGCCTTGCCGCCCGGAAAATCGCTCGGGGCGCGGCTGACGGCGGTGACGGCACTATCTGGAAAGGTTTCGGCGTAGAACCGGGCCGCGGCCCCGGCGTCCTTGTCGAACCAGAGGCAGATGCGGTTCCTCGGAGTGCTCATGATCGGGGCCCTCCTCGTGCATGACCGGACTCTGTCCCAGTCTACCACACCCGGCACAGCCCGCGTCAGTCCTCCAGGCTGTCCTCGCGCTTGTCGTCGATCAACTCGCCCTCCTGCGCCTTGCGCTTGAGGAACCGGTCGCCGTAGCCGTCGATTTCCGAGGCGTCGATCTCCTCCTTCGCGCGGGCAAAGACCTCGTCTTCTTCCTCGTCGATGTGATGCTCGTAATCATGCTTGAGCTTGTCGAACCTGTCCGACCAGCCCTCGGCCCCGATCTCCATCCCGTTCAGCTCCTCCAGAAGGTCATCGAGCTGCTGATGTTCATGCACCGAATGGCGCGCGGCATCCTGGCCCCAGGTCTTCGAGATGAGCTTGGAATAGAACGTCTCCTCCTCGGCGGCGGCATGGGCCTTCACGTCACGATAGAAGCTGTCCCACGCCTGTTTCCTGGCGCTCTTGTCGCTGGCGTCGTCGGCCAGCGTCGCCAGCCACGCGCGGTGCTGGTCGTGGTCCTTCTTGATGGCGTCATAGATCGTCGGCATGTCGGGTCTCCGGTTCTTGTTCGGGAAAACACCTCAACGCCGGGGCGCGGCGAGTGTTCCCGGGTCAGAGGCCGAACCCCGCATAGGGCAGGAATGTCACGGGGTCGCCCGGTGCGATCTCCTGCGCCTCATAGGGCAGTTCCAGCAGCCCCCCGGCCCAGGACAGGCCCGATATCCGGCCCGAGCCTTCGGATTTGAACAGCTCCACCCGGCCATCCGCCCCGATCCGGGCGCGCGGGTATTCGGCGCGGCCGTGTTTCTTGGATTTTGCGAAGCCCGCGGGCACCTGCATCCTCAACGGCTCCTGCCAGCCTGCGCCCGACAGCAGGCTGAGGGCGGGGCGCGCGAAGATCAGGGTGCAGACCAGAGCCGCAACCGGATTTCCCGGCAGGCCGAAGACCGGCACGCCCCGCCATTGCGCCAGCGCCAAGGGCCGCCCCGGTTTCAGCGCGATGCGCCAGTTGGACAGCCGCCCCTCCTCGCGCAATAGCCGCGAGATGTGATCCTCATCCCCCGCCGACGCGCCGCCCGAGGTCAGGATCGCATCGGCCTTCGCCCCCTTGTTCAAAGCCTCGCGGATCGCCTCCGCATCATCGGGCTGGCGGCCAAGGTCGATCACCTCATGGCCCCACCCGCGCAGGATCGCGGTCAGCATCGGGCGGTTGGCGTCATAGATCTGGCCTGCATCGGCGCTGTCGCCTGCCTCACGCAACTCATCCCCGGTCGAGATCACCGCAACCTTCAGCCGCCGATGGACCGGCACCGCGCCATGCCCCGTGGCGGCCAGCAGCGCCAGATCGGGCGCGCGCAAACGGTGCCCGGCGGGCAGCATCACGTCGCCTTCGGCCACATCTTCGCCCGCCTTGCGGGTGTTCGCGCCGGGCTTGACCGGGCCGTTAAAGGCAACGTGGCGCGCATCGCTGCGGCAATCCTCCTCCAGCACCACCGTATCCACACCCTCGGGCAGCGCGGCCCCCGTCAGGATCCGGATCGCGTGGCCCGTGCGCACAGTGCCATCGTAACGCAACCCCGCCGCCGCGCGGCCCCGGACCAGCGGCAGAACCTGCGGGCCGTCCCCGGTTGCGGCATGGGCGAACCCGTAGCCATCCACCGCCGCGTTGGGGTTGGGCGGGTTGGCGCGCAGGGCGCGGGTATCCTCGGCCAGAACACGGCCCGAGGCGGCGTGGAGCGGCACGGTCTCGGTGCCGACCACCGGGTGCAGGATGTCGCGCAACCGCGCCAGCGCCTCGGGCACCGGCGTCCAGTCCACCCCCGGCGGCAGGGCGAAGCAGTCGTCCTTCAACGCGGGCGGGTGCAGCGTCGGGGCAAGCGCCGCATTCAGGGCATCCTCATGGCCGAGACCCAAAATCCAGCCCTCCTCCTCCGAGCGGATGGCCAGCATCGCGTTCAGTTCCGCCTCGGGCAGTCCGGCGATGGCCCGCGCAAGCAGCCGCACCTGCGCCCGGTCGCGGATGTCGTCGCCCTCGGCCTTCACCGCGTCCCGGATCAGCGAGGGCCAGATCTCGGCCAGCACGACCTGGCCTGATGCCGCCTCGAACGGCCAGACTGTGACCGCCGTGTCAAACCGCCGCCGCAGGCGCGCCAGAACCGGCAGGCCCATCAGAACCTGCGACCCGACCGCGCCGACGCCCGCCAGTTGCCAGACGGTGAACGAGCCTTTCGCCAGCGTCTCAACCTGCCGCAACTCCGCGCAGCCATGGCCCCGCCGGTCCCGCCCCCTGCGCGGCAGATGCTGCAGGTCGCGCCTGGTCCCGTTGCCCCAGAACGGCCCGACACCGGGGAAGAGCGCGTTGATTCCGGCCGCCACCTGCCAGCGATTGTTGCGCTGCGGCCCATCCTCGATCCGCGCCTCCAGCCAGTCCCAAAGCGCAAACGGATCGGCCTTGCCCGTCACCGCGCGCGCCACGCCTTGCGGATAGCCGAAGGGAAAATCGAACCCGGCCAGCACCCGGCGTCCGGCGGCGATCTCCTCACGAAAAAGACCCGCAAGCCACGCCTCGGCCACCTGCCGGTTGCGCAGATAGACCGGGTCTTCCTCGATGCCCTCCCGCACGACCCCGGCCCAGATCGCATCCGGCTTGGGAACCGCGCCGCGATCGTTTCCGCCGGACCAGTCGACCACGACGATGGTGTCGAAGCGGCTCATGGCCCGACCTCCGTTGCGATGAAATCGGCGATGGCCTGCGTGTCATCCAGATGCAGAACGGGCCGATCCGTGGCGGGCACGCTGTCCGAAGCAACGGCCCGGATCGTGGGGTCGCTATCCGCCAGCAACCCCTGCCCGGTCACGCCCCGATGCGCCTCGATCTTCGGGTGCCCCGCGCGCTTGAACCCCTCGACCAGCACCAGATCGACGGGGGAGAGCTGTGCCAGCAGCGCCTCAAGCCCCGGCTCCTCCGCGCCGCGCAATTCGGTCATCAGTGCCCATCTGGTGCTTGAGGCCAACAACACCTGGCTCGCCCCTGCGGCGCGGTGACGAAAACTGTCGGTGCCGGACTGATCGACATCGACCGCGTGATGGGCGTGCTTGATGGTGGAAACCGTGAGACCCCGGCCCGCAAACTCCGTCACCAGCCGTTCCACCAGCCCGGTCTTGCCGGAGTTCTTCCAGCCCACGACACCGAAAAGCCTCATGCCAGCAGCCCCTCGGCCAGGATCAGGTCATCGGGCGTGTTGACGTTGAAGAACGGATCGAAGGGCGCGCTGGGAAAGACCGCCAAGGCCGTGCCGTGCCGGTCGGTCCAGGCCACGACCTTGCGGATGCCCTCGTCCAGCGCCGCCCGCAGATCGCCGCGCAGATCGACGGGCCAGAGGCCGAATGTGGGTTGCCGGAGCGCGCCTTTCTCCGGGTCATGTGTTGCGGCCAGCGCAATGGGTTTCCCCTGCGCCTCTGCCGCCAGCAACAATTGCGGCACCAGGTCGGCGGGGAAGAACGGCGTATCGGCGGCAGCGGTGACGATGTGGCTTGCCCCTTTTTTCGCGGCCCAATCCATTCCCGCCAGCACCCCGGCCAGAGGCCCCGGATGCCGCCCCACGCTGTCGGGCAGCACCGGCAGCCCCAGATCGGCGAACCGGCCCGGATCGCCATTGGCGTTGAGCGCAAGGCCCGCGACCTGCGGCTCCAGCCGCTCGATCACGCGGGAAATCAACGATTGCCCGCCGAGCATCAACCGGCCCTTGTCACCGCCGCCCATGCGGCTGGCGAGGCCACCTGCAAGGATCACGCCGAGGGGCTGTTTCATGACCAACCCTCCCCGCCCGCGCGTCCGGGAATCTTCGAAAATTCCCGGATTTTGTTTCGAAACAAAATGCCCCTCATCCGCGCGCCCCCTTGCGCCCGTGTTTGCGAGGCTCCTCGCCCACGCCCGCCGGATCGACGTCGCGCACCAACCGCGCCTCCCCCGCCAGACAGACAAAGCGCCGCCCCTTCAGCCGCCCGATCAGGGTCAACCCGACCTGGCGCGCGATCTCCACCCCCCAGGCGGTGAAGCCCGAGCGCGAGACCAGCACCGGAATGCCCATCAGCGCCGTCTTGATCACCATCTCGGAGGTCAGCCGCCCGGTGGTGTAGAGGATCTTGTCCTGCGCCTCCGCTCCGGTGTCATACATCCACCCCGCCACCTTATCGACCGCGTTATGCCGCCCGACATCCTCCATATAGACCAGCGGGCGGTCGCCCTCACACAGCACCGTGCCGTGAATGGCACCGGCCTCCAGGTAGAGGCTCGGCGTGCGGTTGATCTGGTGGCTCAACGCATAAAGCCAAGATGCCCGCAACTCGGCGCGCGGCAGGACCAGCCCCTCCAGCCCCTCCATCATGTCGCCGAAGACCGTGCCGACCGCGCAGCCGCTGGTCCGGGTCTTTCGCGCCAGCTTGGCCTCGTGATCGGTCTCGGCCTCGGTGCGCACGACGACGACCCCAAGCTCCGCGTCATGGTCCACACTTGTCACGCGATCCGCCATTGACAACATCCCCTGGTTGCGCAGGAACCCGAGCGCCAGGTATTCGGGGTGGTCGCCGATGGTCATCGCCGTCACGATCTCGCGCGCGTTCAGGTAGATCGTCAGGGGCCGCTCCTCGACCACGTTCAGCGTCACCTGCGCGCCGCTCTCGTCATGCCCCTCGACCGCCCGCGACAGGGCCGCCGCCTTGGGGTCGGGGGCGATCAGGTAGCGCGCCAGAAAGTCATCACGAACAGCCATTTGCATCTCCTGCCGCAAGCGCATAAGCGAGGGGTCATGTCCCAAACTAGGGGTCCGGCATGGCAATCTCCACACCCAAAAGCGCCTATCTAAAGGGCGCAACCGGCGCGCTTCCGTTTTTGCTGGTGGTTGTCCCCTTCGGGATGCTCTTCGGCGTGGTCGGAACCGAGGCCGGGTTGAACCTGGCGCAGGTGATGGGGTTCTCGACCCTCGTCATCGCGGGCGCGGCGCAGTTCACCGCCGTGCAGCTGATGGTGGATGAGGCCCCCACCATCGTCGTCATCGTCTCGGCCCTCGCGGTCAACCTGCGCATGGCGATGTATGCGGCGGCGCTGGCCCCCTACCTCGGACCGGCCCCGTTCTGGCAGCGGGCGATCATCGCCTATCTCAATGTCGACCAGACCTATGCCATGTCGCATCAGCAATTCGAGGCGGAGCCCCAGATGTCCCTGCCCGCCCGCGTCGCCTTCTTCTTCGGTTGCGCCACGCCGATCCTGCCGATGTGGGTCGTGGCCACCTATGTGGGGGCCGTCGCGGGCGCCGCCATCCCGCCGGAGTTTGCGCTCGATTTCGCGGTGCCCATCACCTTCATCGCGCTGGTCGCCCCGGGCCTGCGCACGCTGGCCCATGTCGCGGCGGCGGCCACTTCGGTCATGCTGGCGCTGGCGCTTGGCTGGATCCCGCATAACCTTTGGATCCTCGCGGCAGGCATCGGCGGCATGATCGTCGGGGCCGAGGTCGAACGCAGAGGCACCGCGCCATGACCGCCTGGTCCGACCCCGCGATCTGGGGCATCATGGCCGCGCTCGGGCTTGGCACCTACACGCTGCGCCTGTCCTTCCTGGGGCTTCTGGGGGGGCGCGCGATCCCGGAATGGGCGCTGCGCCACCTGCGCTATACCGCCGTCACCATCCTGCCCGCGCTGATCACGCCCGCGGTGCTCTGGCCCGAGGCCACCGGAGGCCAGACCGACCCCGCCCGCCTGGCCGCCGCCGCCGTTGCCCTGATCGGCGGCTACGTGACCCGCAATGCGATCGTGGCCATCGTCGGAGGGATGGCCACGCTCTACCTGGTGCAATTCGCGGGCTTCTAGGCCTGGCGCGCCTTGAGGCTGTCGCGGATCTCGACCAGGATCTCCAGCTCGGTCGGCGCCGGATCCTCTGCGGGCGCCTGTGCCGCCTCGACCTGCTCGCGCGCGGCGGCATCCTTGAGCTTGTTCACCGACCGGACCAGCATGAAGACCACGAAGGCGATGATCAGGAAATTGAGCACCGCCATCAGGAAGGCACCATAAGCGAAGACCGCCGCACCAGCCTCCCGCGCGGCCTCCAGGCTGGCCCCGGCCGCGACCTCGCCCGACAGCACGACATATTGGTTGGTGAAATCCAGCCCGCCGGTGAAGAGGCCGATGAAAGGGTTGATCAGGTCCGCCACAAGGCTGCTGACGATGGCGGTAAAGGCCGCCCCGATGATGATGCCGACCGCCATGTCCATGACATTGCCGCGCGCGATGAAATCCTTGAATTCTTTTAGCATGGGTTCCGCTTCCGTTATCCTGTTCGCCCCCATTTCCGCAGAAAGAGGGTTAACGGAAACTAGACACGGAGACGGGCGCGATGTCAGCACATTCCCGCGCTCCACACCCGAAAAACCGGTGTTTCAGCCCGGCAAATCCCCGGTCAGCACGTAGCGCAGGATCTGCACAACCTGGTCCGGCGTCTCGGTGACGGCCAGCGCCGCGGCATCGACCTCTTTCAGCGGGTGCTGATGCTCGGGCCCATGCATGACGACCAGGGGCGTGCCGAGCGCCGCCGCATAGCCCGCATCGAAGGCCGCGTTCCACTGCCTGTATTTGTCGCCAAAGCGCACCACGACAAGGTCGGCGCTTTCGATCTCGTTGCGGGTGCGGATCGCGTTCAGCTTGGCGCCCTTGTGGTCGTGCCAGAACTTGCTGTCCTCGGTCCCCAAGATCGCCACGCCGCAATCGTCGCTGGCATCGTGATCGGTCACCGGCGCGGAGAACTCCACATCCAGCCCCTCGGCCCCGGTTATGATCTGCTCCCGCCAATCGGTGTGAATCTCGCCCGACAGGTAAACCTTCATCTCGCTCTCCTTTTAAACCTTGGCGCCGCTCTTTCATTTTGCCGAAAATACCTCGGGGTCCGGGGCAGCGCCCCGGCGAGTCGCCGCCGTCAGGCGGCGAAACCGTCAGCCGCGCAGCACGCCGCCCGTCGCTTTCTGCACCTTCTCGACGATCTTCGCACCGACCGCCTCGATCTCCTCCTCGGTCAGGGTCTTGTCACGCGGCTGCATCCGCACCGACAGCGCGATGGATTTCTTGCCCGCCCCCATCTGCGCCTCGGCCTTCTCACCCGAGAACTCGTCGAAGATGCGGACATCCTCGATCAGCTTCTTGTCGGCCCCGGCGGCGGCATTGGCCAGGTTGATCGCCTCGACCTGCGCATCGACGACAAAGGCGAAATCCCGCTCCACCGCCTGCAGATCGCTGATATCCAGCGCCCCGCGCGATGCGCTCTTTGCCCGCGCCATCGGAATCTCCTCGGGGAAGAGCGTCAGCGCCATCGCCGGTCCCTTCACGTCCATCGCCGCCAGCACCCGTGGATGCAGCTCGCCGAAGACGCCGAGGATTTTCTTGGGTCCCAGGCAGATCATGCCGTGACGGCCCGGATGCCACCAACCGGGGGCCCCGCGCACGATCTGCACCTTGGCGGGCGCCCCCATCGCGGCCAGCACGGCCTCGGCATCGGCCTTCACGTCGAAAACATCCACCGTCCGCCGCGATCCATGCGGATCGCGTCCGGCGGAGTGCCCCACCACCAGCGCGGTGGCTTGCAGGTGCTGCTCGCCCGGCTCGCCGCCCTGGAACGCGGTGCCGACCTCGAACAATGCCAGGTCCATCATGCCGCGCGCCTGGTTGCGCGCCGCCGCCTGCAAGAGGCCGGGCAGCAGCGCGGGGCGCATATGGCTCATCTCGCTGGAGATCGGGTTCTCCAGCATCGTCGCGTCATCTCCGCCGCCGAACATCTCGGCGCTGGCACGGTCGATGAAGCTGTAGGTGACGCATTCATTGTAGCCGAGCGCGGCCAGAGTCCGCCGCGCGGCGCCTTCACGCAGCTGCATCGGTGTCAGCACCGGTTTCGGCACGCCCGCCGTCGGGCGCGTCAGGGGGCGGCCTTCCAGCTTGGTAAGCGACGCCACCCGCGCCACCTCCTCGACCAGGTCGGCCTCGCCCTGCACATCGCTCCGCCAGCTTGGCACCCAGACCTCCAGCACGTCGCCCGATCCCGTCGCGGAAAACCCGAGCGCGGTCAGAATGCGCACCTGTTCGGCCTTGGGGATTTCCATGCCGACCAGGCTGATCACCCGCGCGGTATCCAACGGGTAGCTGCGCGCGACCTTCGGCGCGGCCCCGGCCTCGACCACTTCGGAGGGCTCACCGCCGCAGATTTCCAGGATCATCCGCGTCGCCGCCTCAAGTCCGGGCCTTGTGTAATCCGGGTCGACGCCGCGCTCGAACCGGTAGCGGGCATCGGAATTGACCTTCAGATCGCGGCCCGTATAGGCCACCCGGATCGGATCCCACCAGGCGCTTTCCAGGAAAACATTGACCGTCTCGCCGGTGCAGCCCGTGGGCTCGCCGCCGACGATGCCCGCAATGCTCTCGACGCCCGCCTCATCGGAGATCGCGATGTGGCCCGTGGACAGCGTGTAATCCTTGTCATCCAGCGCGCGCAGGCTCTCGCCGCCTGCCGCGCGATGCACCCGAAGATCGCCCTTGACCTTGTCGGCATCGAAGACGTGCAGGGGGCGGTTCTGGTCATAGGTGAAGAAATTGGTGATATCGACCAGGGCCGAGATCGGTCGCAGCCCGATGGCGCGCAGACGGTCCTGCAACCACGCAGGCGACGGTCCGTTCCTGACGCCCCTGATCACCCGCCCGGTGAAATGCGGTGCCTCCTCCAGCGTGTCGGCGTCGATACTCACCCCGATCGGGCTTGCGAAGCTGCCCGGCACCTCGACCTCGTCTTGCGGTTTCAACCGCCCGAGGCCCCGCGCCGCGAGATCCCGCGCCACGCCGCGCACGCCAAGCGCGTCCTGCCGGTTCGGCGTGATGGCGATCTCGATCACCGGATCGACCTTGGCCGGGTCATTGACGGCCAGCCAGTCGACGAAACGGTCGCCGACCTCACCCGAAGGCAGCTCGATGATGCCGTCATGCTCGTCCGAAAGCTCCATCTCGCGCTCGGAGGCCATCATGCCGTAGCTCTCGATGCCGCGGATCTTGCCGACCCCGATGGTGGTGTCGATGCCGGGCACGTAGACGCCGGGCTTGGCGATCACCACGGTGATGCCTTCCCGCGCATTGGGCGCGCCGCAGATGATCTGCTGCACACCCTCGTCGGTCTCGACCTGGCAGACGCGCAGACGGTCCGCATCGGGATGTTTCCCGGCGCTCAGCACCTTGCCGATGGTGAAATCGGCCAGTTTCGCGCCCCGGTCCGTGACCTCCTCGACCTCGAGGCCCAGATCGTTCAGGGCATAGCAGATCTCGTCCAGCGTTGCCTCGGTCTCGAGGTGATCCTTCAGCCAGGAAAGGGTGAATTTCATGTCGCGCGTCCCTCTGCGTCTTTGCAGGAGACCGCTTAGCGCATGTGCCCGCCATTGAAAAGCCGGGGCGCGTCGGGCCAGGTATCGGGGAAGGCCACATGATTGGTGTGGTCAGAACACTTTTTCATTGAACTGACAGCCGTTTTCGCCTATGTTGGCTGTGATGTTGCGGGGACATTCATGCTTTGAAAGGACATGACATGACCCTGAAGACCCTGACCGCGGCCACTATCGCCGCCACCCTGCTTGGCACTGTTGCCCATGCAGACATTACGATCATTCAATCCGGCCCCTCCGGGGCGATGCCCGATATACAGATGCCCGCGATGCCGAATATGCGGATGTCCGGCCATATCCAGCCGCTTGGCGACGGGTTCGGAATCGCCTCGGCCTTCATCCGTGACATGATGGCCGACCGGATGCCCGGTTTCGACATCGACGGCGCCATCGAGGCCGCCCCGATCATCGAGCCGCCGGTGCCGGTTTCCTTCGCCGGTGACTGGGACTTGCTGGAGATTTACGGCGCGGGCTCCGTGCCGCTCGTCTTCTCGGACGAGCTTCTGGCGCGGGCCGAGTTCAGCGTCGATGTCGAGGGCAATTTCAACGCCTCGGTCGGCTGCAACTCGATCTTCGGCCATCTCGAGGAAGACGCAGGCACCGTGGAAACCGGTGAGATCATGGCGACCCTCATGGCCTGTTCCGAGCCGGTGCAGGGCATGGAACGGGCGCTCACCCGCAGCCTGTCGGAGGCAGCACTCTTCGCTCATGGCCGTGACCGGCTGGTGTTCCTCAGCGTCGACGGCGAACCGCTGGTGCGTTTCGGTGCCGAAACCGAGTAAGATCTGCCGCCCCAAGACCAACGGGCGCGGCGTCCCTGACCGGATCGCCGCGCCCGCAATCCGTCCGGCCTACCGTGCCTCGGCCCGGATCGCATCGGTCGGCGCATCGAAACAGGTGCCAAGCAGCAGCGTGAAGGAGGTCGGGAAGCTCCGTTCTTCGTCTTTCCCATAACCCAGTAACCTTACTTCTGGGTCTCCGGTAAAGCCGGGGCGGTTCAGAGGGTGGTGGAAAAGGACTTAAGCATATCTGCGCTCCGCGTTGAGAATTCGGGGAGCGTAGCGCGGCGATGGGTGTCCGCATAGTAACTTGGCGCGAAGCCGCGCGATCGCCAGACCGCGGGATGGCGATGTGACGGTGGTGGAAGGGAGTATCCGAAACTCTGTGTATAAGGCTTAGCCCATGCGCGTTTGACGGATCATTTGTTGAACCGTTCTGGGTATAAGATAGCGAATTGGTTTCGGGCAGCAACCCATTCTCGGACGGCC
>Ga0189284_100164_pt1 | contig 84423 bp, 84 predicted proteins | sample N32C7minimetaG_FD_130314 | JGI IMG/M metagenome (GOLD analysis project Ga0189284, IMG submission 130314) | Marine microbial communities from the Costa Rica Dome - N32 C7 mini metaG | ecosystem: Environmental > Aquatic > Marine > Oceanic > Photic zone | place: Costa Rica: the Eastern Pacific...
CAGAATTTCTTTTAGCCGGTTCCGGAACCATCTGTGGCCGGGATCATCTTTAAGCGTTTCAGACCAGCTTTGATAAACCGGCGAACGCGGCATTTCGAGTGGCAGCTCTTTGATGGCGATCGGCAGGGTTTCCGCAAATCGAAGGGCGAGGTGATAGGGAACTGTCGCGACATACTGGCTTTCGGCTGCGATATACCCCATCGGAATAATGCGACTGACTTCGACCGCAAAGCGACGGTGAATACCCAGATGACGAACATACCGGTCAAAGGCATGCACATAGGTATGCCCTGGATCCAGCCGGATATGCGCGGCGGTTTCGTAGTCCTGCGCGCTGAGTGTCCGGGCCTGCGCCAGTGGGTTGTCTCGTGCCATGATGCAGACAAGACGATCATCAAACACAATCTCGGACACATAGCCCGTCCTGTCGATCGGGAGCGTGTCCCAGGCAAGATCGACCGTGCCATCCTTCATTTCTTTTGAAAGTGTGGAGCCGGCAGGCGCCAAGGCTGTGATCTGAATATGGGGCGTTTCCACAGACAAGATGGAAATGATCTTCGGCAGAAAAACGACTTCGCAATAATCTCCCATCGCTACAACGAAGTTGCGTTTGGACGTATCGGGATGAAAGGAGGTTGCGTCTGTCAGGCCCGCCCGGACAAGGTCAAGTGCTTGACGAATAGGCTGGGCCAGCGCATCAGCCCGCGGGGTTGGGACCATACCTTTTGCGGTGCGTGTGAAAAGAGGGTCGCCCGTCAGGGCACGCAGACGGGAAAGAGCGTTCGAAATCGCTGGCTGCGCCATCCCCACCCGTTCGGCGGCACGGGTCATGTTGCGTTCCGTCATGATGGCATCAAAAATCGTCAGAAGATTAAGGTCCACATTGCGCAAGTTCATGGTGCTGCCTCGTATTATTCATCACGTGAATGATATATATGTCTTATTAGAATTGGGAGAGGAGAAGGTGAGCGCATAGCCTTTTGTCAAATAACGGGAGGCAGGAGGCAAAGCCCATGCAATACAATCTCATTCATGTGCGGCAATTAAACCCGGTAATCGGGGCAGAGATACACGGTGTGGATCTGTCCAAGCCGATTGGGGAGGGCACCTTCGCGGAAATTGAAGCGGCCCTTCACGCTTACCAGGTCATCTTTTTTCGTGATCAGGAACTGGACCCGGAAAGCCACATTCGCTTTGCCCGCCAGTTTGGCGAGCTTGAACCACCACATCCATTTTTCGATCAGATACCGGAACATCCCCAGGTGTCTGTCCTTGAAAATGACGAAGCGCGGAAACCGGTGACAAATATCTGGCATACGGATGTCACGTGGCGCGACAAGCCACCCATGGGGTCGGTGCTTTACGGGGCGGACATTCCAGACTGCGGCGGAGACACGCTCTGGGCAAGCATGTATGCGGTATATGATGCTTTGCCGGAGGATCTGAAACAGACCCTAGAGGGAAAGCGGGCCGTCCATTCGATCGAAGTGTATGGCGCATCCGACTATGACAATGCGAAAGACGAAGCTTCATTCGCGGAAATCCTCAAAAAATATCCGCCGCGCTCACACCCTGTTATTCGCACACACCCGGTGACGGGGCGCAAGGCACTGTTCGTCAACTCAACCTTCACGCAATATATCGAAGGAATGGATGAAGCAGAGAGCCGCCATATTCTGGATGTCCTGTTTGACATGGTGAAGGTGCCGGAATTTCAGGTGCGCTTCACGTGGGCCAAAGGGTCGGTCGCGGTATGGGACAATCGCGTGACACAACATTACGCGGTCGCAGATTATTGGCCGCGCCATCGGCGCATGCATCGCATCACCATCAATGGTGACACGCCATATTGAGGTTATTTTCCAGGATCAATCACGGCGCCGGTTTCAGGATCAATGGCAACAACACGGTGACCATCCTGCTTCCAGGCCGTGATGCCGCCTGCAAGATGGGCAGTCTCACCACCAAGGTGAACAGACGCCTTGTCAGCGGCCATGGCTGAGCGCTTGCCGGTGCCGCACTGGAAGACAATCGTCGGTCCGCCTGTCGGCAGATAGGCCGGATCAAATGTGGAGAGTGGAAAATTCAAGGCACCATGAATGCGCTCTGCCGCGAACTCTCTCGGCTCGCGCACATCAATCAGAACGATGGAATGCGCATCCAGCTTGGATTTCACATCTTCTGGCGTAAGATCGGTCAGCACATCAAACTCCTTTATCGCCTTCGGCATTTAAGTTATATTAGAAAACATGAATATAGAAGTAAAGCCTCATCAGGCGGAAAAAGCCGCGCAATTACTCAATGCGATGAGCAATCCGCATCGACTGCGCGTGCTGTGCGAGCTGCATGCCGGTGAACTGATGGTGGGCGACCTGCAGGACCGGATCGGCATCAGTCAATCCAACCTCTCGCAGCAATTGGCGCGGTTGCGTCGCGATGGGCTGGTTTCGACCCGTCGTGAGAGTCAGAAAATTTTCTATACGCTTGCAAGTGATGAAGTGGTGCAACTTATCCACCTGTTGCACGAGATTTTTTGCAAAGACGCTGACGTTTAAAAAGCGGCGCTTCAAAAAAATCATCCACTTATCCCCGTCTTCGTGCGTGCGCTTAATCTTTCTGTCGATTGGCAGCAAAGGAGAGCAGGCCCGTGGAGTGGAAAAAGATGGAGTGGCAGAAAATCGTGGCAAGTGTGGCGCCAGGCCTTGCGACAGCCCTGGCGGGCCCGATGGCGGGCGTGGCTGTGCGTGGCATTGCAACCGCGCTGTGGGGGGAGGAGCGGCAGAACGGTGCGGGGGAAGCGGACATTCAGGCCGTTGAACAGGCGGTACTGGCAGCTTCGCCGGAAGACCTGCGGAAGCTGAAGCAGGCAGATTTCGTATTCCAGCGGCAGATGAAAGAGCTTGAAGTGGATCTGGAGCATCTGGCCACGCGTGACCGGGCTCATGCCCGTGAACGCCAGGTGAAGACCGGTGACAGAATGCCGGGGCTGATTGCCAGCGCCGCACTTGCGGGTTTTTTCGGCATCCTGACGGCGATGATTTTTGCGAAACTCCCACCGGGCTCCGAAGCCCCGCTCAATGTGATGCTGGGTGCGCTGGGGTCTTTGGTTGTGGCGATCGGAAATTTTTATTTTGGTTCCAGCGCCGGATCGTCCGCCAAAACAGACCTGATCGCCAACTTGCTGGCACAGCAGGCAGGCCAGATACAGCCGACACAACAGACGCAGCAGACACAACAGATAAGAGGACATGTCACGCATGCTCCCGGTACTTCATTTTAACCCCCGAAAGGAAAATCACATGGACAGATTTGATGCTTATGCAACCGGCCTGGAAAGCCCGGCAACAGACGCCTTCCCGGTAACACCGGCCAATGGCGCAGACCTCGCCCAGGTGACCCGCGCGATCTATGTCGGCACAGCGGGGCATCTGGTTGTCCGCATGAAAGCCGGCGCCACGGTGACCTTCAAGAACGTGAGCAGCGGAGCAGTGCTGGCGGTCCGTGCAGTGGGGGTGGAGGGGACTGGCACAACCGCCACAGACATCGTGGGGCTGGCATAATGTTGGATATTGGCTTCGGCATTGCGCCGCGTGCCGGGCATCGACCGGGAATACGCGATATGTTCCCGGGGGCGGACTGGGCAGCTGACTTCGAAGAGGGAGCCTATTTTGCGAACGGTGCCGCACTGACCTTGAACGCGGTCGTCTCGGATACCCGCGCCAGTCTGATCGTACTGGCTGACCCCGAAGGGTGGCTCACGACGCTGCCTGCTGCCACGCCGGCACGCACAGGCCGGGGGCTTCACGTCTATGGTCCGGCAACGCCGCTTGTCAGTGCGTCGGATGAGTTTTCAACCTGGAGCCTGCAGAACGGCGCGACAATTATCCCCAACGCGGCGCTCGGGGCAGACGGGGCGGTCAGCGCGGCACGGGTGACCGGCGCCAGTGGTCAGTCCAGTTCAGCGCTCTACACGTCGCTGCCATCCGTGACGGCCAGGCGGATCAAGAAAGTGTTCCGCGTCAAGGCAGACACGGCGGACAAGCTGAACTTCGGTCTATATCAGTCAGGTCCGGGCTGGTTTGCCCAGACCTCAAGAATAAGGTCCGGCCCCGGCGTGGTGAGTGGCACCCACCTGCAATTGCTGACCGGGTTGAGGACAGATGCATTCACCGAAGTTGAAGTAACCCTCAATGATGCCCAAAGCGGGATCGTTAAAATCTACATCTACCCGGACGGTGCAACCGTGAGCGATGGAAAATCGATCCTGCTCGACTTTGTACAGGCGACAAGCTGGCCTGCTGAACCGATCATCAATCCCGACCTGCAGACAAGCGGCACACTCATGGTGCGGGAGGCCTGTCGGCCGCATTTGGTGCCAGGTAGCAGCGGGACACCATTTGAAGGGTATGATCCGTCAAACCCCTTGCTGACATTTGCTGTGGAATGGGAGGGGGCACCCGTCGCGACGGGCGTTTCAAAACATCTTCTCTACCTGCAAAAGGCCGCTGATCACGGTATGAGCCGGGCGAACCGTGTCGCACTCTATCTGAGTGAACCCTCCTCCTCACTGACCTTGGCGGTTTACGATGAGGGGGGCACGTTTCAAGGTGGCGCGAATGCGGGCAACGGCGTGAATGATGGTAGCAGGCACCGCGCCCTGGGGCTGATTGATCACAGCACAAGATCACTTACCCTTGCGGTAGATGGGCAACCGCCTGTATCGCTCACGGCCGCCGCGTTTGCCAGCCCGTTTGGTGTTGCAGGGTTGGGGCATGACTATCTGGCACAATCAGCCAATCACCTGAATGGGGTGATCACACGCGCAGCCTTTGCCAGCGGAAATCGGCTTGCAAGCTGGATGGGATGAAGTGGGGATGACTGGTGCTGCCGGAGAGAATTGAACTCTCGACCTCTCCCTTACCAAGGGAGTGCTCTACCCCTGAGCTACGGCAGCGAAGGCTTGTTCGGGGGGACCCCTCGAAAGCGCGGGGAAAGTGCCACAGGCCACCCCGTCGCGCAAGGGCAGATTGTCCAGAAAGCACCCTGAAACCAGCGCGAAAAAACGAAGGTTCTCAAATGCTTGGCCCCCAAGTTGACGGACAGCCCGGCCACATGCGACATCTCGAGCCTCTCTGATAGCAGCCAGCCCGTTAAATCCCTGTAAAAAGGTTGGCGGGCGGCCCGGCCGAACGGATAGTGAGACAGCGAACCGAGAGACAATGAACGGCGAGACGATGACGGGGCCAGACAAAAATAATCAAGACAGAAGCAATCAAGACGCAGGCCTTAGAGATGGCCAGAACAGGGATGCGCAGGGTGCGACCACGGCAAAGCCGTCCGCCGGCAAGACCAGACCAGGGCCCGAATCGAAAGAAGACCGTCTGGGCGCAGCCCTTCGCGCCAATCTTCGCCGTCGCAAAGCCCAGGCCCGCGGTCGCAAGTCTGACGATAACCCGGTCTGAGCCTGCCCTTAACCACCCCTCTTAACGACAAGAGCATTTCGGCCTTTCCTTTGCCCCAATCTTGGGCGACGCTCCCGGCCCGCCAAAGCCCCATCGGGGTCCTCATCACGGTCGATGATCGACCTCAGTAAGCCGGAAAGGCAAACGGAACGCATGGATACGCTTCACATTAAAGGTGGCAAACCTCTCTCCGGTGTGATCCCGATCAGCGGCGCAAAAAATGCGGCTCTACCGCTGATGACGGCAGCCCTGCTGACGGAGGGTGATGTGCTGCTGGACAATGTACCGCGTCTGACAGATGTGCGAACCCTGATCCGCCTGCTGACCGAACTGGGGTGTGAAGCCGAATTTTCTGAAGGAAGTGCGGACAGTTTTGGACAAGGGCTCCGCCTGAATGCGGCCAATATTACCTCAACGACAGCCCCTTATGAGCTGGTTAGCCAGATGCGTGCGAGCTTCTGGGTGCTGGGGCCGCTTCTGACCCGTTTTGGGGAGGCGCGTGTGTCATTGCCCGGCGGGTGTGCCATTGGTGCCAGGCCGGTGGACATTTACATCAAAGGGCTGGAGGCCATGGGCGCCAGCATCGAGATTGTCGATGGCTATGTGCATGCGACGGCCAGGAAGGGTCTGAAGGGCACACATTTCCGCTCATCACTGGTTTCAGTCGGCGCAACCCATACACTCATGATGGCGGCAACGCTTGCCGAAGGTGAAACCGTGCTTGAGAACGCGGCCCGGGAACCCGAAGTGGGGGATCTTGCTGCATGCCTGACCGCCATGGGCGCCCGGATCGAAGGGGCGGGGACAGATACCATTCGCATCACAGGTGTGAAAAAGCTGGGCGGGGCAAATCATCGTGTCCTGGCGGACCGGATCGAAGCCGGAACCTTCGCCATTGCCGCCGCCATGACAGGGGGCCCGATCACGCTGACAGGCCTGGTGCCGGAAACGATTGACGCTGCTCTTTCCGTTCTGCGGGCTGCGGGTGCACGGGTGGATGTGTCGGGTGATCGCGTGACAGTGGAACGTACAGCAGGTCCCATACGCGCTGTTGATGTGGTAACGGAAGTCTATCCGGGCTTTCCGACAGACCTGCAAGCCCAGTTCATGAGCCTGATGACATTGGCGGATGGTGAATCCGAAATTGTGGAGCGGATTTTTGAGAACCGCTTCATGCATGTACAGGAGCTGGCCCGCTTTGGCGCCAATATCTCTCTCCATGGCGACATGGCGCTGGTCCACGGGGTAAAGCGGCTGACAGCCGCTCCTGTCATGGCAAGTGACCTCAGGGCGTCGGCTGCCTTGATTATTGCAGCGCTCGCTGCAGAAGGTGAAACCATCGTCAACCGTGTTTACCACCTGGATCGTGGTTTTGAGCGGATTGAAGAAAAACTCCGGGCGTGCGGTGCTGAAATCTGGCGTGAGAAGGCCTGAAGCACTGAAGATCCATGTTGGCCGGGTGGCTGCCCGCTCTTCTGTGCGGCCCATTATGGGGCCCGTTGTGCGGCCCATTGTGCAGCTCGTCTGGGGGTGCCATTTATCCCCCAATCGTGTATGAAGCGCAGGCAGTGTCTGACAGGGCATGCGTGATGGAACGAAACTCACACCAATCTGGAACATTATGAGCGATCTGAGACTGAGTGCTGAAGACAGTGATGATCTGGCCGTGATGGCGGCTTATCTGCAGGATGCTGTTCTGCTGGTGAAAGATGTTGCCTATTTGCCGGGTACGCGCCGGATAGCACTGGTGATGAACCGGTTTTGCTGGGAAAACGAAATGGGCAAGGAGGCGACCAGACGTCCCGGTCGCAAGACCCATTTGCGGGCACGGACCGGCCTGCATTTCGATCAGGTTGAAGGCGTCAAAGCCCGAAACATTGCGCAAGACAGGCCCGATGGCGTGTTGAACCTGCTGACGATCAGCTTTGAACCCGGCAAGGATGCCCCCGGTGGTACAATCGTCCTTACCTTCTCCGGCAACGGGGAAATACGTATTGATGTTGAGGCACTGGAGGCCCATTTGGCAGACATGGGTGGACGCTGGGAAACACCCAATCTTCCCTCGCATGAGGCCGGGTAAGCCCAGGAATTTGATCTCCCCACCAAGTACCTCCCCTCCAAGCACGATCGAAGCGGACCGACAAGATGACCTACAGGCTGGATACGAAAGAGCCCGGATTTGAAGCCGCCTTTGCCGACTTTCTGACGTCAAAGCGTGAAGTTTCGGAAGACGTGAACAAGGTTGTCCACGATATTATCGCAGACGTGCGAACACGCGGTGATGAGGCTCTGCTCGAATATACAAACCGTTTCGATCGCCAGTCGCTGACCGCAGACGCGCTGGCCGTTACGCCGGCAGAGATCGCAGCTGCGGTAAAGGCCTGCGACCGGGAAACGCTTGATGCATTAAACGTGGCCGCCGCGCGGATTGAAGCCTTTCACAAAGGACAAATGCCGCAGGATCGTCGCTACACGGACAGCGACGGGGTGGAGCTGGGCGAAAAATGGACGAGCATTGGGGCCGTCGGTCTTTATGTGCCGGGGGGAACCGCAGCCTATCCAAGTTCGGTGCTGATGAACGCCGTGCCTGCCAGAGTGGCGGGTGTGGAACGGATTGTCATGGTTGTACCAACGCCGGATGGTGTGATGAACAATCTGGTCCTGGCCGCGGCACAGATTGCGGGCGTGAGTGAAATCTACCGCGTGGGCGGTGCCCAGGCTGTGGCGGCACTTGCCTATGGCACCAAAACGATCCAGCCGGTGGACAAGATTGTCGGCCCGGGCAATGCCTATGTTGCGGCGGCAAAAAGACAGGTTTTCGGAACGGTCGGGATCGATATGATCGCAGGGCCGTCGGAAATTCTGGTGCTGGCAGACGGGGAAAACAACCCGGACTGGATTGCAGCTGATCTGTTAAGCCAGGCTGAACATGACGCCGTGGCGCAGTCCATTCTGATGACAGACGACCGTGCTTTCGCCGAACGTGTATCGGCGGCGGTAGACGCGCAATTGGCCCAGTTGGATCGCAGCGCGATCGCGCGGGCCAGTTGGGACGATTTCGGGGCCATTATTCTGGTAGAAAGCCTGGACGCGGCCGTGCCGCTGGTGGACCGCCTTGCTGCGGAACATCTGGAGATTGCGGTGGCGGATCCTGAGCCATTGGCGCGGAAAATCCGCAACGCGGGTGCCATGTTCCTGGGTCGCTATACGCCGGAGGCGATCGGTGACTACGTCGCAGGTACCAACCACGTTTTGCCGACCGCCCGGTCTGCGCGTTTTTCCTCCGGCCTGTCGGTCATGGATTTTGTGAAGCGCACCTCGATTGTGCACTGCTCGGCGGACGCGCTGGCGGCAATCGGTCCGGCGGCGGTGAAGCTTGCCACCGCAGAAGGGCTGGATGCTCATGGTAAATCAGTCTCAATCCGGCTTAACCGGGGGTGAGCGGGAAGGGTGCCTTGCTTACATTTCAGGTGGCTTTGCGCGCGTGCCTCTCGCCAGTTCAAAAAATAGCGGTTAGAGTGGCGACATGACGCACGGAACCGACAGTCAGGGGGCGGCACGCGTGGACAACACGGATATGACCGCCACAACGGAAGGAGACCCTTTCCGTCTTATCGAGATTACGCTCGATGAGAGTACGGTCGTGCGCCGGTCTCCCGACATCGAGCATGAACGCAAGGTCGCAATCTACGACCTGCTGGAAGGCAATTCATTCCGCCCGGAAGGCTCTGAAGTCGGGCCTTATCGCCTTCACCTGTCGGTGGAGGAAAACAGGCTCGTGTTTGATATCCGCACCGGCGAGGATGAACAACATGCCAAAGTGATGTTGTCGCTGACACCTTTTCGCAAGATTGTGAAAGACTATTTTCTGATCTGCGAAAGCTATTACGATGCCATCAAAACAGCTGCGCCCGCTCAGATTGAAGCGATTGATATGGGACGCCGGGGTCTTCACAATGAAGGCTCGGAGCTGCTGAAGGCACGGCTGGACGGAAAAATTGCTGTCGACTTCGACACGGCAAGGCGGCTGTTCACGCTGATCTGCGTTCTCCACATCAAGGCCTGACCATGAACGGGGGAGAGGCGAAGAACGAGGCCGAAGCCCGGCCCGGCGCGGTACTTTTTGCATGCACACTCAATGCCGTGCGCTCACCCATGGCGGAGGCGTTGGCAAAACATCTCTACGGCACTTCCATGTTTGTGGATAGTGCCGGTGTGGAGTGTGGTGAGCTGGACCCGTTCGTTCTGGAAGTATTGGACGAGATCGGATATACGCGGAAAATTCATCACGCAAAATCGCTGGACGATTTGCAGGACCATTCTTTCGATCTCGTGATCGCGCTGACAGAGGAGGCGCGGGCGACAGCGGAGCGGGTCATGGCGAATGACGGGGTGGAGATCGAGCTGTGGCCGGTGATAGATCCGACAGAAGCCGGTGGCGCCCGGGCGCAGCGGCTCGCAGCGTATCGCCATTTAAGAGACGACCTGATCGGACGTCTGAAACGTCGCTTCGGCGAGGCCGCAAAACCCGGTGTGTGAGGGGACAAGGGTCATTCACCGACGACATGTATAGAATTTGACGCGAGAAATGCGCTAAATCCACGAAAATGCCCCACTTTGACGGGTCATTTGGGCTTAATGGCTTGATTTCCGAACCGGTCTTGCGCATTCTCCGGCCAACTTGAAAAAGGACGATTATGGCGAAGGAAGAGCTTCTTGAGTTCCCGGGAACGGTTGTAGAACTGTTGCCCAACGCAACGTTCCGAGTGCAACTCGAGAACGACCACGAGATCATTGCCCACACAGCAGGCAAGATGCGCAAAAACCGCATTCGCGTGCTGGCAGGGGATAAGGTATTGGTGGAAATGACCCCCTATGATCTCACCAAAGGCCGGATCACCTACCGCTACAAATAGGCGCTCCGCTACACATCGGAGAGCCCGGCTCGGCGGTGCGTTGGACAGGTGAGAAAATGGCTAACGCAACCATCAACAGACAATCAGCAACACAAACGGGTTCGGTTCGCCTGGTTCTGGCGAGCGCGAGCCCGCGTCGGCTTGAACTCCTGGCGCAGGTTGGCATTGTGCCCGATGCGGTCTGCCCGGCAGACATAGAAGAAATTCCGTATGCCGGGGAGCTGCCGCGGGTCCATGCTGAACGGCTGGCCCGGGAAAAAGCAGCCTTCATTGCCCGCCGTGAAGACGAAGCCTTTGTGCTGGCCGCCGATACGGTTGTTGCCTGTGGACGGCGTATTCTGCCCAAGGCAGAAGATGAAGCAACCGCCGTGCACTGCCTGGACTTGTTACGAGGGCGCGCTCACCGCGTATATACCGGTATTTCGCTCGTGACAGCGGGGCGTCAGACGACAAAATCCGTCATGACACGGGTTGTTTTCGCCAATTTTTCCCAGGCCGACCAAAAAGCATACCTGAAGAGCGGGGAATGGCACGGCAAGGCGGGGGGCTATGCGATCCAGGGCCGGGCAGCTGCGTTGATCCGCAGCGTGAACGGCTCCTATTCCAATGTCGTGGGGTTGCCCCTGTATGAGACCGTCAACCTTTTAAAGGGAATGGGTTTTCCGCCCTACCCATGTTCCTGACGTTAGTGTTAGTATTTACAGGCTCTTTTGGGGGAAGGGGCAAGTTGCGTGAGCCTGTTGCCGCGCGGCGCATGTTTGGCCATAGCGACCTGTCTGTTGATTTGTGCCTGAACGTGTATTGGATGTGACAGCCGGGGAACGGGTCGAGGCCCATCGTAAACGACGTATGGCAGACGAAGTATTGATCAATGTGGGTCTGGGTGAGATCCGGGTGGCCGTCATGGACGGCGATGCGCCTGTTGAACTTGTTCTGGAACGTACCAGCGAAGACGACTTGCAGGTAAAGACCGGACGGGCCGGACATTCCCTGCTGGGAAACATCTTTTACGGCCGTGTGCAGCGCGTGCTGCCGGGCATGCAGGCCGCCTTCGTGGATGTGGGGCTGTCGCGCGCCGGTTTTCTGGGCGCCCGCGAGGCTCGCTGCCTTTGCGAACTGACCGGCCTCGACGAACGCACGCTGCCGCCTATCAGCTCCTGCGTGACGGAGGGGGAAGCCATCCTCGTGCAGGCGGTGAAAGACCCGATCGGAGAGAAGGGCGTGCGCCTTTCGGCGAATGTGACATTGCCCGGCAGACTGCTGGTCCTGGTCCCCAATCAGTCGGGCGTGGTTCTGTCGCGTCGCATTGACGACGAGATGGAGCGGGAGCGGCTGACGGCGATGGTCTCTGGTCTGGCGGAACGTTTTAACGCGATGGGCGTGACGGGGGAGCCTGCCGGTTTCATCGTGCGAACGGCCGCGATGGGTATGACGGAAGAAGCCTTGATGGAGGATGCCCGCAGGCTCGCCGACGACTGGGCGGAAGTACGGGCCATCCAGAAGAAATCATCGCCACCGTCCGTTGTTTTTCATGATCTTGATCCCGTGGCGAAGACCATGCGTGATTTTGTCAGCATGGATACCGCGCGGGTCCAGATAGATGATGCAACCGCCTATGATGAGGCTATCCGCTATTGCAAGCGTGCCATGCCGCATATGGCTGAACGTGTCTCACTCTACAATGGGCCCGGTACGGTGTTTGATCAGTATGATATTGACGGGGCGATAGAGCAGGCGCTCGATCCGCGTGTCGAATTGCCGTCGGGGGGATGGATAACCATCGAGACAACGGAGGCTTTGACGGCCATTGATGTAAATTCCGGGCGCTATACCGCAGCCACCGGACTGGAAGAAACCTCAGTACGCTCAAACATTGAAGCAGCGCAGGCTATTGTTGATCAGGTGCGTTTGCGGGGGACAGGTGGCCTCATCGTGATCGACTTCATCCATATGAACGATCCGGCGAACATTGAGAAAGTGCTCGCAACGCTGCAGGAAGGTTTCGACAAGGACCGGGTACCAACGCAGGTCTCTGCCATGTCCGAATTCGGCCTTGTGGAGATGACGAGAAAGCGCGTGCGCGAACCGTTGGAAAAACTGCTGACGGAACCGGTTTACGGAGACGGGCGACCACGCATGAAAACGCGTGGCACCGTCGCAAACGAATTACTCCGCGCGATCGAACGTGTTGCAGCCCGCTATCCCGGTGCCCCCATCTCTGCGCGGGCGTCTTATGATGTGATTGCCTGGTTGCAGGAGAGCCATCCACGCCTGGTGGAAAGCCTTCAGGCCCGCGTGGCGGGGCCTGTCCGGCTGGAGCCGATGTGCGGCTTCGACCGCGAACAGATTGATGTAGGGCCGCAGCGGCCCTGAAGCCTCTTTGGATAGAAGACCCGGATGTCAGACGACAATGTAACCCCTCTGAGGCCATCCAGGCCCTGCGCCATTTGCGGGAAGAAAACCCAGCCTGCATTCCATCCTTTCTGTTCCAAACATTGTGCAGATGTAGATCTGAACCGCTGGTTGAAGGGCGCTTATGTGATCCCCGCAGCGGAGGAACAGGATGACTGGTCCGAGGACACAGGCGCACAAACGGGTGGACAGGGCGACGAGACATAAAAAGGCGCGCCGCCTTGTGGAACAGGGGATAAAGAGCCTGAATTTCATGGCTTTTCATCCTTCAGGCACTGGACAGCCCGCACGCCATCGCCTATAAACCGCGGACTTTCGCGAAAGTGACTGCTTTCGCCGGATGCCCAGGTAGCTCAGTTGGTAGAGCATGCGACTGAAAATCGCAGTGTCGGTGGTTCGATCCCGCCCCTGGGCACCACTAAAATTTTTCTTCCAATAAAATCAATGACTTAAGGCCGAAAATAGTCCCACTTTTTGAAATGGGACGAAAAGTGGGACACTTTTGTTCACATTGTGTCCGTTTGGAAGGCGGAAAACAGAAATTTTGAGCCGCTAGTTCAAGCTCTGCCACTCTTGGGCGGATGAACCGCGTAACACCCTGAAACGCCCGTTTCCGTCGAAATCCACTACTAGGAAATTACCCCGTTGGAAGTAACCGCGCGCGGCGTTGATCACATGTGTCCAGCGTTTGTTGTGGAGATCGTTTTGTAACTCGGTCCCGGAGAAGCGCCATCGACCGTCGCCAGCCTTCTCCCAATCATCGATGCGGAACGCGCCTACCGATCTGCCCTGATCTAGGCCGACTGCAATCGCATCTGTCCGATTTCTCCAGCGTTCAGCAACACGCCAAGAGCTGCGCGTCCCCTCGTATGGAGAAAGCCCCTTCTCGAGACTGTCGTGGATAGAGAACAAAAATACAGTGTCACAACTGTCAGCTGGGTTTACTGGTTGAGCACCAAGTGCTTCAAGTTCTTCCATTGGAATCGACCCATGCTCAGTTCCATGCTTGCCGCCCTGTAAGTTAAGGAGCTGACCATTTTGAGATATTCCGAGTGCCGTCATGACAGCGGCCTCCGCTATCTCGGCATCCTTTTGCGTTTTGTGCTTGCGGCTTATGATCTGCCATTCGACCATCTCGTCTGCTGACCAAATTTCGACTATTCGCCGAGTTTTAGCGGTATGAGCTTCGGTGCGTTTGGGGTTTTCAGCAACTAGTGTGTCGCGAAGGTGATCTAACACCCGACCATCGATACCTTCTCCAACGTAGAAGATCTTATTGTCTCTCGGATCTCTGTAGACATACACATAGTGGTTCAGATGTTTGTTACCCAGTTCTTTGAGTAGGTCGGAGAATTTAGCAATGTGATCTTCAATTAACTGTTTATCGAGCATGTGTTTTCCAACGTGTGAGTAGGCCTTAGCCTTTGGAGAGCTTGTCCATGGCGCTTCTTGCCATCGTCTTTTGTCGCGCGGCTTTGGTGTAGCGCGTCACCTCTTTTGAGGTCTGGTGGCCGGTGATCGACATGATCTCATGCTCTGTGCAGCCAAGCTCCGCGAGCATGGCGGATGTCGCTTTGCGAAGCCCGTGCGCCGAGCATTGCTTCAACCCGGCTTCGTCACACCATTTGCGAAACCGGTTGCCGAAGCCCGCATCGGAGAACGGTCGGCCAAACTCGGAAACAAGAAAGGTGAGGTCGCCAGTCTCGCTAGCATCGATGATCTCTTGCAGCATATCGATGACAGGGATCTGCAAGGTCACAGGATTGCTGTTCCGGTTCTTGTATTGTGTGAAGTGAAGCCATCCGTTGCGCAGGTGCTGGCGACCGAAGCGCACAACGTCTGATCGCCGCTGGCCGGTGTAGAGCATAAGTGCGAGCGCCAGCCGTGCCTTTGTCCCAATTGGGTGGCGCTGTTCAAACTGGTGTACCTCTTCAAGAGACCACGAGTGAATTCCTTGTGAGCTGGATTTCACATAAGACACATCACGTGCCGGATTTCGGTCCGCGAGTTCGTATTCAACCGCGAAAGCAAACAATTGCCTCAAGGCTTTTATGATGCTGTTCGCAGCATCTGGTTTTTCTGCGCGTTCATCGCGCATGGCCCGGACATGCCGTGCTTCCATCATGGCGAAAGGGTTTTCACCTTTCTCCATGCAGATCTTGTCGAGGATCCCACGCCGCACATATTGAGTGCGCGGGCTTAGTCGCTTGAAGGGGGCTGAAACGAAATACTGTTCGCAGAGCCAGCGAAACGTGCCAGGTGTTTTGCCGCCCACCGCACGAATGGACTTTGGCCGCTTGTTAGCGAGAGCGTCGTAGTAACTCTTCCAGAATTGCGGGGAGCCCTTAGGGCCTTCCAGTCGGACCTTGGCAAAGCCTGGACGGCGCAAGTAGATCCGCACGGTGCCGTGCCGGTCCACATCTTCCACCACATATTTTACTTGAATTCTGGACATACGTAATCATGGCTCATTGATCCCACGGATTGCGGATATCTTCCCCATCATGGGGCAGCTGGTCAAATTTGGCTTCAAGCTCCCGCAAATCCCAGATCACCCGGCCGTCAATCCGCCGTGCGCGGGGCATGCGGCCGTCTTTCACGAGTTCGTCAAACTTGGTCACACCAACATTGATCCAGGCGGCAGCCTGCTCCCGGCTGAGGCCACGCGGCGGCAGGTTGACGGGCAATATGGTCGAGCGCTGTTTGCTCATGCGCCAGCCTCAAAAACCCAGCATTTGACCGTCCGCCCGTGTTCAAAGCCAAACTGGTCCTGAATGGCGGTTTTCACGGTTTTCACGTCCTTGAATTTCCGCGTTTTGGAGGTTTTTAGATGTCGTTTCAAATCGGGCAGGATGGGGATCTGCTGTTTCTGCAGCGTGGCAACCTTCACGAAATGGTTGAGATTGATTGCAATCTCCTGGTCGTTCTTGCTGTGGTTGAGGATCTGGGTACCATCGTTGCCTGTATTGAGGAAGTCGAATGTCTCCCAGAATTCCCGCACGATCGGATGGTCGGCGGTGATCGCGTCTTGGCGGTCAATCGCGATGTCGCAAACCGTGTGGAAGATCTCCTCCATCTGCATATCTGTGAGTGGCACAAGCTCCGCCAGTGCGTCTGTCAGTGCGAGAAGCTGCGCATGGTTCTTGGCGATGCGAACGGACTTGAGGCCATCTAGCGCCATCAAGCGCTTTTCGTGGGTCGATGTCTGTCTGCGCACAGTCTCCATCACGCGGGCTTCCTGCTTGCAGGCAAGCTCCAGAAAGTGGCTCACTTTTGAAAGCGGCATGCTCTCAAGCTTCTCGGCTGCAACCTTTGTGGAACCGGTATGGCGGGAGCGGTCAAAACCCAGATGAATGATCCGCTGTAGAATGGCCTCGCTCGCATTCACGTCTGCATTCTGGGAGATGACGATGGATCCGCGGAAGGGTGGTTCATAGGTCTCGTTGCCGCCGGTCTTCACACCGCGGGCCCGGCTTGCCCGGCCATTGTAGGCTGTCTTCAACTCATCCCAGTCAAACTTGCGGGCCTTGGCTGTGTCTTCGTCCCGGTCTGCCTCGATCAGGACAACGGGCAAGTTGCTCACCTGGGCAAAGTTGCGGGACCGTGCCGCCATTGTGGATTTGGAAGGGTCAAACCCCTCATAATCAAGCCGCCCAACAAGCTTCCACAAAAACTCGATGAGTGTGGACTTGCCCGCACCTGGCTCCCCCACAATCTCCAAAAACGGATAGGACTTGTGCGCCGCGCGGATCTGCTCCGCAAAAAGGGAGCCCAGCCAAAAGGCAACAGCCAGCATGCCCTTTGCCCCAAAACACTCCCACACAAGCTGCACCCATTCGTCGGCATAGTCACCCGCATCCCCAATGTTGAGATGCACAGACTGGTTGAGGCTTTTGAGCGAGAGCTTACCGACCTCGAAATAGTCTTCATCGTTGATGGGGGCCACTTGCCCGGCCGCAATTGCCCGGTCGTTGAAAACATAGGCCTGATGCTCTTTCGAGTAACCAATGAAGTCGACCGTATCGACCGTCTTGATGGCGTAGAGCTGCTTTTTCAGAAAGCGGTCAAGCTGTGTCTTGGAGCCGGTGAAGATGGATCCGGCCGCAATGGACAAAAGCCGCTTCTTAAACTCAGTCGGTGCGGAGAGCTGTGCGCCCGTGAACGTGTTTTTGACAGGCCTCGCCCCATGTGGAAAGCGAATGTGGGAATAATACCAGCTCTCATCTGTGAGCTCGTTCACCTGAAAATACAGAAACTCAGGATAGCAGTTCGCCATCTCCACAAGCGAGCCAGACTGTTGCGCAGCCTTCGCCTTCATGTCTGCGTCGCTTGCATCTCCCTCATCACTTTCTTTCAGCGCATTGAGGGCCTTTGCATATTTCTCAATATCAAGCTCAAACCAGTAGAGCCGATTGTCGAACTCAAAATCGAAGCCGTTGACGTTTTTCGCATTCCAGATGAGGAGCGCCTTGTCTAGCGCGCTCTCCGCCAGCAACAGCGCCCCATGATAGCGATAGTCGGCAAGGCTCTTCGCATCCAGCCTGCCTGCCTTGTGCGCGTCGTTATAATCAATCTTGGTGCGGCCCGTCTGGGGGATGAGGGCACAATAGACCTCATCAAAGCCCGCTTCGCGCATGGTGGCCGCATGCTTGCGGTTGAAGCGCCGTCCGGCCTTGTCATTGTCGAGCGCCCAAACCCATTTGACGGTTTTGTGCAGATAATCGGCCAACCGTTTCTCTGGATAATTGACGCAGGAGAGCGTGGCAACAGCCTTCACCCCATTGGCCATGAGGGAGGCCGCATCGATGCAGCCCTCCACCAGCCAGACTGTATCCCCGTCCTCAATCTCCATGCCGGGTGGCTGCCACCACAGCCCGCGATGGGGCCCTTTGAAGTGTGCTTTGCGCGCCTCAACACATCCGTCTTGGCTGCGAATTATCACCGGCTCAATGAGCCGCTCCATATAGATGTCATTTGCCCGGTCAATGTCAAAGCGCACGGTGGCGCTGCCCTTGGGCCCCACACCGCCCGGATGCCAGAAAGTCTCCTGCCGGTACCAGCCGCCCATGGCCTTGGGGTTGAGCCCGCGAGACAGTTCCATATAGGCATCAGCCGTGGCGTTGGGCTTTTCCCGTGTGGGTTTGTAGCGCTCATTGAACTTCTCAAAGAGATCAGGATAGAGATCCTTGATGCCAAGCTCCGCCCCGCACTTGTTCTGCCGACCGCAACGCAGTACCCAGGGGCTGGCGGCACGGGTGAAAAGCTCCCGGCGGCCACAAGCAGGGCATTTGCCCTGTTGCAACCAGTCGCCATTTTCTTTGAAACCATAGTCGGACTTCAGCCGCGTAAGGATCACCTCATTCAGATGCTGATCTTTCATGACAGCACCTCTTGCAGGCGAGGGGCCTTGTGAGTCAGAGTTTCACTATGAAACACCAGCCGATCCTCTATGCCTTTTGCGCGGCACTGGCGCTTTACCCGTTGACGGTTCTGATTCTGCACATCGGATCGACTTTGCCACCGGACTACACATGGTCGGACATTGCCCGTGACTGGGGGGCAATTTTCGCGGGAGGCGTAGCATTGATCGCAGCGGTTTTGACCGTCGGTAAGATGAATCAGCAGATGAAGCAAAATCGTATCGATGATGATCGAAAGACTGCGTTGGAGTATGCAGCTTACCTGCGAACGAGTTCTGGAGAACTGCGTAGTGCGGTTCAGAATTTTGCTTTCGCTGTTCAGTTTGCATTCCGAGCTGCAGCAAAAATTGAGAATGACGAAAGACTGAGATGCCAGGATGAAGCGGAGGAGATGGAAAGCTTTGAATTTGCCATGCGGCCGTATAGTGGAGTGAGTAAAATATATCGACCCAATATTGGGTATTTTCCACATGATATCCGTCAGTCTTGCTCGCGCTTCTTTGGTTTTTTCAATCACCAAGTTGATATGCTGAATTGGCACGCTTCTTTGTTTGCGGGTATAAAGAATAATCGAACCGAAGCATTGCGCCTCTTCTTTGAGGCCGAGTTGAAGCTGAATTGGACTGTAGCGCTGATCGAGGTTGCTGCTAATTGCGTTGAGTCTCAAGAGACTGTTCAGGCGGATTTGTCCCAAATGTCGGTACTTGCGAGCGAGTATGTCAAAAAGGCGAACATCCCATTGATGTTGGTGTCGCTCTTTGAGAAGTATGATGTTCAACTGAGTTTGGATCACGCTGCTGAGCACATCTTTAAAGAGTTTTGCGCGATGCACGAGAGAACTTAGAGCTGAATGAAACATGGCCATTATTTTGCCTCCTCATCACGGGCCTTGGTTTGGCCGTTTTTGAGGGCGTGGATGCATTCATCGAATGCGCTGTCCCAGTTTTCGACGTGGACATCAGAAATCGTGTCGCCATCGCAGAAGGCACGCAGGCGCACTGTCTCCCCATCATCATGAAGATAGATTTGGAAAGTCGTCATTGGTTGCCCTCCACATCACGGAGGGCGGCTGACAAGATGCGCAAGTGCGCGGAGAGGGCGGCGAGCCAGAAGCCGAGCCAGCGATGCTCGCTCTCTTCCAGGTCTTCAATGGCGTCTGTCAGTTCTAGATACCGGGTGAGAAGCTCTCCCGTACTCTGTGCAAGGAAGCTGAGTGCAAGTGGCGTGCAGCGCCGCTCACATGTGGCGTAAAACTGGGTGAGAAGCTTCTCTGCATCCGAAATGAGTGCGCGCGCGTCCGCACTGTGCGGACGGTCTTCAGGCGTAACTTGGGTGTGGTTGGGCATGGTCGGTCTCCAAGGGTTCAAATGACCCCGACCGACAGCTTCCAATCTGGTGGCCGGGCAACAGCAGGTTGGAAGACCGTTGAACCCAAGGGAAAACGGCGCACCCGAGGGTGCCCCGCTGCGCCCGACCATAGAAATGGAAAAACCGCGAAATCCAGTTGAAGGATCAGACGCGGTTTCAGCGCCAAGGATTCTGTTCGAGCTTCCAAACCCGGCACGCCCTTTTTCGACGTGCAAACCCAAATTGCGCTGATTTGCCCCAAACGTCAATCCGCTCATGCCGCCACCTTGTGATAAAAGCGACAATTCGCCATAAAGGCAGGAACAGGCGGGCGGGGAGTACGAGGATGGATAGAGGCGATAAAATTCTGGCGTGGATACTCAGCATCTTGTTGCTGGCCATAGCATTCGTCGTGCTTGTGACCAGCGTGCCGGAGGGATCCGGGCTGGAAGCCCATGTTCGATATTCTGAGATTTACCGGAACTATGCACTCATCGTCGGCGGTGCCATTGGTTTCGTGTTTGCCTGGTGGCGTCTTCGCCTCACTGATCAACAAACGAAAACGGCTGAGCGCGACTCCAAACAGAAGGAATTGGACCACGTCGCCGCGCGCTTCGAGCGCGCCGTTGAGCTTCTTGGTTCTGATGAAATCAGGTTTCAACAGTTTGCGATTTCGAGCATTGATAGAATAGCCAAAGGTTGGCCTGACGAGTATGCCGCAGCCGCAATAAGTCTGATTGCAGGGCAGTTGCGCATTATAGCTAGCGCAAGTCGGAAAAGACGTGATCCCGAAGGTTTTCCGACCAATTTTGTGAACGAAACCGCGATGTATCTGTTTGAGCAAATCGCAGACTGTGAGCTTGGACGAATATACTACCCGGAAGTTGAACTGACAGACGTTGTGCTGGAGCGGCCGCAGATACGTAATCTCATTGTAACGCCGCAAACATTTAAAGGGAGCGAGCTTCAGCAAGCAGATTTTCTTGATTGTTCTTTTGAGGGGGATTTTGAAGCAGGAGACTTCCAGTGTGTTGGAGCCGTGTTTACCAATTGCGAGTTTGATCACACCAGTTTCCGCAATATTGATTTTGCACAAACTGCGTTCTTTGATTGCGACGTACGCATGGCAACCTGGATGGATTGCGATATGAGATGTGTTGCGTTTCGTGATGTAAAGTTTCTGAAAAAACGTCCTGTGTTCTATCGTTGCGTTATGGATGACGTTGATTTTTGTGTCTCTGTGAGTTTTAACAAACCGTTGGGGGGGCCGAATTTGACTTCTACAAATTTCGAAGAATGTCGTGTTCTGAATTATAACCGGCTGCCGACCGGATTGGATGAATATGAACCTCCTTTGATTGCTGTCTTGACCGGAGAGCGAGATGAAAATGGGCATCAATTTGAGGTCATGGGGATTGAGGAAGCGGACCATGCAGTGGTCGCCCAAGCGGAGTGAGCACAATCCGCTTATAGCTTCGAGACATACGTGTTCTTGAGCGCTCGCCAACATCGCCAGTTCTCCTCGATTGATTGAAACTCAATGCGCTTGGGGTGAATGTTCAAGCGCATGCACAAGGTCTGGCAGGGCGAGGGCGCGAAGCTCCCCATCCACATTTACGAAGATGCAGGTTGATGTACTTTTGGTGATGTCCACCCGCGCGGTGAGATCCTTTGATGCATGGTCTGCAATGGCGCGCGCAGCGGAAAGCCGCGCGTTGAGAAGTGTGCAACCAAACCGGTCAATCAGGTGGCGCACGGTGGCGCGGTGCATGGCGTCCCTGTCTTCACAGCCTTTGGCGGCAAGCCGGGCAACATGGGTGAGGGCGCGTTCTTCAATCAAATTCTGATGATCCGGGTTCATCGGATATCTCCCTTGTTGGGTCTCGTTTGGCCCGTGTCAGGCACGGGCGACGGGTTTAAACAGCTCACCCTGCAGGCGCTTCAGGTCGATGTGGCGTGAAAGGGGAATGAAAATGTCTGGGTCGGGAATGGCGCTGGGGCTCAAGATCCGCACGGGCGTGATCTCCGCCACAAACACACAGCCGCATTGATCATTCTCGCAATGGCAGGTGATCTCGCGGCAGGTTTTGGCGAGCTGCTTTGTTTTTGCAATCCGCGTTTGCGAGCCGCAATGAGGGCACGCCACGCGCCGGACAGAAAGAACGCTGCTCATGTTCGCCTCGCTTTCTTTGACGGTTTCGGGCGTGAAATACCTTTTGGCCAGGCCAGATTGTCCGGCCAATTGTCAGACAGGTACTGAGAGATACGCTGTGCCCGACCAATCGTGATGTCCTTGCCATCCGCCAGGCGTTTCAACGTGTGCCCGCTTCCGGATGCCAAGCGTGAAATGGTGCTGGGCGACTTGTTGGTCGCTTTCGCTAGCTGGTGGCACAAGGTGCATATTTCGTCAGATGTGTTAAACATAACTCAATATGTACAAACTAACACTTGCTTGCAACTACTAAATAGCATTTCGTGTTACGTATGACACAATCCGATCTAGATATTTTGTTGAAGGCGATCCAGGAGCAGGTGGAGAAGGAAGGATTGCGCCCTTTCTCCGAGCGCACGGGGATCCCGCTGGGCAAGGTGCGCGGCTTCCTGAACGGTCGTGACAGCCCTGTTTCAAGCGTGAAACAACTTGCAGCTGCAGTGGGCATTGACTGGTACATGGGTGCGACCGATGGCCTGGGAGGGCGGTTGAAGTTTGCTCGTGGTGAGGCGGGGCTCACGGTTTCAGAGCTTTCGCGCCGCACTGAAGTGTTGACGGCGTCTGCAATCAGCGAACTGGAGAGCGGGGTTTCAAAAGGGACCAGACCAGAACTTCTGATCGCACTTGCCCGTGCACTGAAAGTTGAAGTCGTTTGGCTCGCGACCGGTGAGGGACCGATGAAAAAGGGCGCGCGCCAGGTTGACCGGTTGAACGAAAATATTCACTTTATAAAAACGGTCGACTCAGGTGTTGGAAACACAGAGCCGGTCGATGTGCGGGGCGCGGGGCGCGTGCCGTTGTTGAGTTGGGTTCAAGCAGGGGAATGGACCAGTGTTGAGAGTGCGGTTGAAGCGCACCAGAGTGATGAATGGGTTTTGTGTCCAGTGCCCCACAGTGAGAAGACGTTTGTCCTGCGCGTTCGCGGGGCGTCCATGGAACCTGAGTACCGCGATGGAGACTGGATCTTTGTGGACCCTGAAGGCCCAACCGAAAATGGCTCCCATGTTGTCGTCATGCTCGACAATGCGAAGGAAGCAACCTTCAAGAAACTCGTGCTCGAGGGCGATCACAAGTTCCTGGAAGCACTCAACCCGGACTGGCCAGACCGCATCATCCGCATCAACGGCAATGCATCCATCCTCGGCACGGTCATCTTCTCCGGCAAGCCGCGATAAGGAAACAAGTTCATGATGTTCAAGATTGCAGGGTGGCTTTCAGCCGCCCTTTTTGCGTTTTTGGCTATCAGTCATTTGGTGCAAGGGAGCATCTTTGCCATGTTGTTCACTTTCGCGCTTGCTGCGATCGTCGCTCCGCCGATCTTCCGGAGATGGGAAGCACTTTCGGCCGAGAAAATGCAAGAGGATGGCCATGATGGAAGTGAGATCCGACCGTTTTCTGCGCTCGCGGTATCTTGGCTTGCTGTAATTGTTATCATGATTTTTGCAGCACCAGACGCAGGTGATAGCAACTCCGATAGTGAGTGGTATGCGGGCGGCTCACTGCATAGCGCGTCGATTGAGGAATGGCATGCAGCCTCCCACCGAAACCGACTTGCAACCGCGGCTGATTGGGTAGTTGCCCAGATAGGCAGGGAGGCAGCCGCACCATTGCTACATAATAGTCTGGAGGAGTTGTCAGAAGCAGTGGTCACTTGTGTCGATGAAGGGACCGAAGGTGTTTCCGAAAAGCAGAATCAAAGTGCATCAGAAGCTGCGGCAATGTGCATGATATTGATGAAATATCCGGCGAAGCCACGGTAGGCGCGTGCTTGCTTGATAAGAGTTCGTCAACCCGACTGATTTTTACGCTGCCGCGCCAATATCCACTTCCATGTGCAGCCGGTCATAGGGAAAGCAGATACCTTCCTCCGTTCGGTCAATAACACCTGCATTGATCAGTTTTGTAATATCGTTGTGGACGCCCTTCACATCCCGCTCCAGCCGTCGCGCAACCTCCCGGATCGCAAGGGAGCCTTTCCCAGCCAAAGCCATAACAATTTCCAGGCGGGCAGGGGCAAGCACCCGGTGCATATCTTCATAGCTTGAGAAGGTGAGTTGCGGTTTCGCACGGACCTTCTTTCCCGCCTCGGCATCTTTCATAGCCTTCAGGATGTCTGCCTTAACCGCCTTGCGGCTCGCAACCCTCACATTCAGCGTTTTCATGGCAATATCCTTTCAACGTCATCATAAAAGTCGGCAAGAAGTGTTTCTGCATCACTGAAGGCGTAGGCTTCTTCCCGCCCGTCTATGTGCCGATGATCACCTTTTCCCGCTTCATTGTCATAGCGCATCACACACTCACCTTCGACGATGAGGGCGAGACGATATTTGAAACTATGGGTACTGCCTGCAAGCGGCACCGGCACAAGCCAAACGACAATTTCCACAAAGGCGGCATCGCTAAGGTTTTCGCGCTCGCGGATGATGAGTTCAGCTTTCATGTTGTAAATGGTAACAACACTTGTTGGTGTTGTCAATTGTTACAACACGTCAAGCGACGATTATTTCTAGTTGCCGGATTCCAGCTCCACCTTCGTCACCAGCCCACCTCCACTCAGTGAATGCTCAACGTCGCTGCAGATCCACTTGTGGTTTGTGACCTCATCTTTCCACCCGCTGAGGGTGACAGGTGTTTCGGGGATGAGGTCCGGGCGGCCAATGGCCAGCTCGACACTCATCGTAAAGCGTCCGCGCTGGATGCGGTTCCATTCCGCCTGTGCAGCGGCTTCGGCTTCCGCCTCGGTGGCGAAAGTCTCAATCAGGGTCTTTATCTTTTTGAACTCAACATCACCTTGCGCGAGCACACTTTTGGCGGCAGCGGCTGCCACGTCATACCAGTGGGCGCGAACGCCTGAATAATCAGAGCTTCCCTCCAGCACCTGAAATGTATGGGTATCTCCGTCATGGCGCTCAATCGTCACACCTGGCAATCCGGTGCCGCCTGCGGTGCGGCCAGTACCCACAGGCATAAACAGAAGACGACCTGCTTTTACCGCCGCGATCGCGTCAAACTGCCGGCCCAACCGGGTGAGCAGGTGACCATCACTCTCTCCCGTCTGGTTGATATGGCCGGCATTCTGCCAGGCAAGGGCTTCCTCAATCGCAATCTCTAGCCCATGGTCACTTGCAATGGCGCGCAACACTTCGCCAAGGGGCCGGTTGCGGAAGGAGCGGCGCTTTTGCTCATTTAGGGACTGGTGGAAGTTGGCAGACCGGCCGCGAATGGTCAGCCGGTCCGGTGGCCCGGTATGGGTTATCTCATCCACAATGAAGACACCCTTGTCGGTGAGGCCCGTTTCCCGAAAGCCGATGGCAACTTTTATTTCCGCACCACGGGGCGGAAGTGCAAGGCTCCCGTCCGCGTCTGACAGGGTGATCGACAATTCATCGGCCTCAAAGCCGCGCTTGTCGGTGATGGTAAGGTCAATCAGGCGTGCAGCCACCAGCCGCGTTATGGTGCGCCCATTCACCACGAGAGAAAAATCAGGCGTCATGCAAACCTCGCCGGGCGGCCGGAAAGCGGAATATCTGAAATCGACAATTCCGCCAGTTCGGCAATGTCATCTGCCTCGTGATGGAGGGTCATATCAAACTCAATCCGGCGTGCCGTGCCGTCACGGTAGAAAACGGAATGGGTTTCCTGAACCGAGCGGATGGACCAGAAGCCCAGCACATGTCCGCGCCCGTCCATAAGGGTGGAGGCCTTACCACGGTTCATCATCGCGCGAAGCTGGTCAAGATTGCTTGCCCCGCCCGTAAATGCTGGCAACAGCACCCCGGAAAGCGTGATTGTGTCGTCGCCCGGCCCGATAAACTGGGAAGCCGCGCGTTGGCCAATGCGTTTGTTCGCTGCCCAGTCCACAGCGGTTGAGCGCTGGAGCTGTTGATATGCAGCGGTCTCGATTGAGAAAATGAAAAGGCCAAGGCTCATCATCATGTTTTTGGCTCCCTTAGTCGATCAGTCTGGAACGGCGGCGGGCCGCTTGCTCCCGCTCACGGGCCTCAAGTTCCCGCGCGACCGCCCGTGCCAAAGCGTGCTCATCCATGCCGGGATGGCCGTGCACATGGATCTCGATCCGGTCTCCCCCGGTGGGTGCGATGCCGCTTGCCGTCCCCGCATAGGCGGGGACAGTGGCAATGGTCGCCCCCAGGGCACCGGCCGCTGCCGCGCGGGGCAGGGCACGCCCCAGCTGCGAGACAGCTTCCACAGCCTTGTTCTGCCCGCCTTTGATACCCTGTGTCAGACCTTGCGTGACAAAGCCGCCAAGCGTGGCAAATACACGGCTTGGGCTTCGGATCCCCAGCATGGCGCTAAAATTGCCGGGAAGCACGTTGGCGAGGGATGAGATCGCAGCTGTTACATCCGGCAAGTATGACTTGATCCCCTCAACCAGGCCGGTCATGAGTGCCTGCCCGGCATCAAAGAAAGAACGAGGGAGGTCCGCCCCAAACCAGTTCAACACTTCTGCAAAGATTGTGTAGAGAATGCCAATGGGAGAGAAGTCAGCAAACAGTTTTGCGACGGCCCGGAGTGCCGATCCCCAGCCGCTGGTGAGCTCTGCCCAGAGCTTTGAGAAATAGCCGCTGAGTGGCTCCCAATAATACCAGATGAGAGCGGCGACACCGGCAAACGCAGCAACAAGACCAAGCACCGGCAGGCTGACGGCCCCGATGCCCAGCAGGATCAGTTTACCGACGGCGAGGATTGCCGTACCGAGCTTTGCGAAAATCGGCAACAGGGCAAGGCCTTTAAGGCCAATGGCGGTGAGGGCAAAATTCATGACGGCAAAGGGGCCAAGGATGCCCGCCACCAGCAGGGCGAGCGCGCCTACGCCCGCCCACACTGTTGCCAGTGCGGTTGCGACCGTGAAGAGCGTGCCTGCGAGCTTCGGGTTTTCCCGTGCCCAGCTGGTGATGGTGCGCAGGACAGATGTTGCCCCCTGAATGAGCGAGCGCAAGGGCCCGGTCTGGGTGTCACTGATGGCGATGTTAAGCCCCTCCCAGGCACTGGTGAGGTTTTTCAGGTCGCCGGCGGCATTGTCGCCCATGGCAAGGGCGAGGGCACGGGCTTCCCCTTCGGCAAGATCAATCAACTCGATGAATTGCGTGAGTTCGCCTGCGCCCGCTTGCCCCACAGCTTCAGCAAAGGCCCCGGCGGCAATTTTGCCTGCAATCGCCTTGAAGTAGCCCAACCGTTCCGCACTGCCGAGCTTCTCTGTGGCTTTTGCGACATCGGCCAGAATGGCAGGAGCGGCGCGAAGATTGCCAAGACCGTCGGTCGGATCAATGTTCAGTGCTTCCAATGCTTTGAGCGCGTCTGTTGGAGGGGCGGCCAGGCGCGTATAGATGGAGTCGATGGCGGTGCCGGCACGACTTCCCTGAATGCCGACATTACCAAGCATGCCTGCGAGAGCTGTGATTTCTTGAATGTCCGCACCGGCAAGGTTTGCATTGTTGCCCGCATAGGCAATGGTCTCTCCCAGATCTGAGAGCGTCACATTCGCGCGGGTGAAGGTCGCGACCAGTGTATCGCCGAGCATGCCCATCTCGGATGCAGGCAGTTTGAACGTGGTCAGGATGTTGGAAGCAATATCGGCGGTTTCTGCGAGATCTGTGCGTCCGGCCTTGGCAAGGTCAAGAAGGCCCGGCATCGTGTCGGTAATTTCCTCCGGTTTGAAGCCCGCCATGGCCAGAAACTCCATGCCGCCGGCAGCTTCCGACGCGGAGAAGGATGTTGTCGCGCCAAGCTCCAGCGCCTGGTTGCGCAAGTTTGCAAAGGCCTCGCTGTCCTTGCCGATGCGGGCAATGCCGCCGACCGCGCTCATCTGTTCATCAAAGCCGATCCCCGGTACGAGGGTGCCTGTGAGGCCGCGAAGTGCGGTGCCGCCCGTCGCAAGGCCGGCCGCGCCCACCAGACCGACATTGGACTGGGTTTGAAGTGTTTTCCGGTAGCGTTCGCCTGCCTGCCGCAGGCGGTTTTGAAGCTGTGCCGAGCGTTTCAAGGCGCGTTGCTGGTTTTCCAGCTGCCGGTTTGTCTCGTTGATTTTGCGCGCGACCTTACCTTGCTCAAGCCCGAGCTTGCGGGTGTTGATGCCGGAGCGTTTCATCTCGTTGCGCGAAGATTGCAGTTCACGACGCTGTTCAAGCTGTTTCACCTTCAGGGATTGCACCTGTTTGGCGGCATCGCGTGCGGCTTTCGCCATGGCGCGTGTGGGCTTGTCTGCTTTTGCGAAGGCCTGGCCCAATTGTTGTGCTTGCCGCTGCGCCTGGGCAAGGGCGCGGGTGGTCTCCCCGGTTTCACGCTTTAAGGTTTTAAAGCCTGTCAGTTTTGACTGTGTGGCGTTGAGTGCCTTCAGTTCTCCGGCGGTCTTGCCAAGCGAGGTCTGAAGGTTGCCGGAACTTTTCAAAATATTTTTGAACGGCTTTGTCGCCTTGTCGAAGCCTTCAACCAGAATGGAGAGTTTGAGGTCTTTCATCGGCAAGCCACCTTCGTTTGCTTAGGCGCGGTGCGCCTTTTTCATGGCCTCATTGCGGGCTGAGGCGATCTCGTACCATCGGCAATATTCGTCCAGGTCCATCGTGTCGAGAAGGTTGGGAGGCCACCCCCCGCCGAATACGAGGTTGATAAACCCCCAGCCTTCCAGAATATCGGCGGGGATTATTTTCCCTGCAGGAACTCCGATACCGCCGCCATCGTTTTCACCAGGTCGGCAAGGTCCAGATGTTCAATCACCTGATCTTCCGTCATAGCGGGCGAGATGATGCGTGGCAGGAATTCGTAAAACGTATCCGCGTCCATATTGGCAAGCTGGGAGACGGCAAGGCCGCGCAAATCCCCCGGTGTGGGGCGACGCAGTACAAGTTCCCTGACTTCTGTTTCGCCAATTTTGAAAGGTTCTTTCAGCTCAATTTTGCGGGTCTTTGTTTTTGTACTCATGGCAGCAATCCTTTTGGACGTTTGGGTTTTTGGGGGGCAGGTCAGAGGTTCAGAATGCGGCGGGTATCGGCCAGAAGATCAACGCCCCCGATCATCTCGATCCCGTTTACAAAATCGAGTTCCACCAGCGTCTCGCCATTGTGGACATATTTGAAATAGGTGAGCGGAAAGTCTGTGTTGAATTCGGTCAGCTCTCCTTCCTTGGTGTTGCCAAAGTCGAGCTTTGACACCCGACCCCGCGCAATAACCTCAACAGCGACTGTCTTTGAACCTGCCTCGTCGCTGCGATAGGCACCTGCAAAGCGCAAGCCTGTGCCTTCAATATCCACCTGTTGCAATTGGCGGATCATGAGCGGCGTATATTCGCGCAGCTTCAGGCTCATCATCAGTTCATTGTAGCCCTGATCAATCTTGACCGGGCCGGGCATGCCAGCGCCGCGATAGTCGGTCTGGCTTTTCTCGATCACCGGCAAGGTGATCTCTTCGGCGATGCCGATAAAGGATCCTTCGGCAACGTGAATGTTGAAACGTTTCAGTGTGGAGGGGAGCATGTCTGTCTCCTGTGAATGAGCAAAGGGGAGGGTGGAGCCGGTCTCTAGACGGCTTCAGCAACAGCGGCGGCAAAGTCCAGCAAGTAGCGGTCGGTGATACGCTGGCGGAATTGCAGGTTTTCAATCGGCGGGACAGGCGTGTAGTCATAATCGATCCACAGCTTGCCGGCCTTCAGCTCGGTGGGTGAGTTGATCTCCTCATCAAACCAGGCCTCGCCGCCCAGGATGTAGCCTTGTGTCTTGAGCGTGCGGAACTTCGCATTCACACTTTCAAGAATGTCGCGCACATTGCGCGGGCTCATGACCCCGTCCACCACATAAAAATGCGCTTCCGCAATCGTGTCGGCGAGCACCTGTGCCGTGCGGGTGTAGTTTTCGAACGCAAAAAGCGGATCTGCGCTGCATGTCCGCGAGCCCCAGAAACGAAACCCCTGATTGCGAATGAGGGTTGTCACCTCGCCGGCATTCAACAGCCCTGCATCATTGGCCGGGCTCTGCAGATCCCAGTCAACCTGGGTGGAGATACCGGTCACACCGTTGACAGCCACATTGGAAAGCGTTTTGTGCCAGCCAATTTCATTATCGATCTTTGCCCGCAATCCCGCGGCACGGGCGGTCGCAAAGGCTGTGACATTGCCGCCTTCGGCATCAAAACGCTGAAAGTCCGGCCAGATGACCATGGCTTCGCGCGCGCCAAAATGATCTCGGTAGGCAAGAGCTTCCGTCACATTGGTCGCCCCATGGGCGGAAACGTAGGCAAAGGCGCGAAGTTTCTGTGCGATGGAGATCATTTCCGTGGCAACGGCCTGTGTATCAAGGCCCGGTACAGCCAGAATGCGGGGCTGCACGCCTGTCACCGCGCGGGCTACGGTCAGGGCCTGAAGGCCGGTGCGTGTGCCGTCTGGCAACACGGTGCCGATAATATTGGCCGTTGTCTCCGCCTCGTCCGCGCCTTCGGCTACCCGCACAATGATCATGACAGGGTTTGCCTGGTCCTTGATCGCGTCAAGCGCAAAAGGCAGGGTGCCCGTGGTCCCGGCATGGGCGATGCCGGTATAGACGTTTGAGACGAGAACAGGTGTGTTCTCGGGGAAGAAAGCAGCATCTGCGTCCGGCCCCGTGACCACCAGTCCTATGATGGATGTCGCAATGGTGCGAATGGGGCGTGTGCCCTCATTGATCTCGATAACGCGGACACCATGGTGATAATCTTGCGGCATGAGCTTTGCTCCTATTGGGGGGCAGGCCAGTTGAGCCCGTCCAGAATGGTTTGAATGGCAGCGGCATCGACGGCCGCCTCAACTTGGGTCTTGGCTGCGCGCCGAATGCCCTCAATGGCCGCACCGACCTGTAGCCAGGCATCACGGGCGGTGAGCACGGTCTGGGCGACGGTTGCAAGGTCTGAACCGTCGCCGGGAATGCAGGCGGCAAGAACCGGATAGTCGGCAGCATCTGGATTGCTGGCTGCGATGAAGGCTTCTGCCTCCCGTTCTTTGCGCTGATACGTCCAGGCCTGGCCTTCGCCGGGCGTGATGAAGGACATGCGTGCTGCTTCTGCCGCTTGATCAATGACACGGAGTGCTGCTTCTCTCACCTCTTCGAGTGGAGGTGGCGGCAATTCATCGAGCGCTCCGGCTGGTGGAGTGACACCAAGCTCGGTGATCCTGTGTTCGCTGCGATCTGCAAGCCAATAGCTGTGCCCGCGCCAGTCCGGTACAAGCTCCCAGGCGTCACCTGTCCAGCGTGCGATTTGATGATCAGTCGTCATGGGTGGCTCGACCAACGTGCAAAATGCAGGCAGCAAAACCTCGGTGTTTCGGCGCGGGTTTAGCGTCGCTGGCGTTGACCCAAGAGCTTCTCTCGTTTCCCGGTCGAAGTGGTACATCAGAATTTCGCGGGTCATGCGCCTGCTCCTGCAAAGACAATCCAGTTGCGCGAAACGTTTTTAACCCGTGTTTCGTCGCCACCTGTGAAACCAGTTGATGCACCGCCACCGACATTGTTCGTGCCCGTCGTGGTTGACACGCCGCCGGAAGCTGCCCCCGTCGGTATGTAGTGATTGTGATTGCCAATCAAATCCGCTTGATAGGTGCCAAGTGATCGCCCTGGATCCAATCCCCGCCCAGCATCCCAACCTCGGACTGAAAGGCCCCGCAAGTCGGGCAGTCGAAAAGTTGAAACCCCATCTCCACTGGAGTAGGAGCCCCACCAGCCGCCAATCCAGCTCGCTTCAGAAACGGCGGAACTGCTAGCTTCAACGGCTGCCCAGAGTTCTGGCGCGTCGGCGCGGTTGAGGATCGCGCCATTTAGCGAATACCAATTCAAGGGCGCGGTCGGAAACGGGTAGCTCATTTCAAAGCCCGGCTTGATGACATATGCCAATGGTGCTTTGCCAGCCAGCGCATTCATGATGGTGGTGGCAAAGTTCGGATCATCGCCGAGCGCCGCCGCAAGCTCGTTCAGCGTGTCGAGTGCACCGGGGGCTGCATCCACCAACGCCTGGACGGCTGCCTGCACAAAGGCTGTATTGGCAAGCCGGGTTGAGCTGTTGCCTGGTGCTTGCGTGGGCGCGGTCGGGTTGCCCGTGAAGTCGGGTGAGGCAATAGCTGCACGTAGTTCTACTTCTCGCTTGAGATAAGCCGTGCGGTTGGCCAGCTGTTTTCCTTGAGTGTTGGAGAGCCCGTCTGGCCCGCCGTCCACCGGATCGGTTTTCTCGATCTGATAAATGCCGGGTTCCCAGGTGTTGGCTTCAGGCAGATTGGCCATCGACGACTCCATGCGTGAAGGTGCCATCATATTGAATGGCATGGTTGTAGAGATTGAGTGCCTGGTCGTAGCGAAGCTCATGCAGGTAGGAGCGTTCGGGCTGGACGCGGTCAAGAATGGTGCGGATCTGTGCTGCCTGCGCAATGGAGACGGGGCGCTGGAGCGTCACATTGTACCAGGCCCAGTGCAGGCTCTCGCTATAGAAGTGGATACCGTTATGCAGGGCCCTTGCATCATAGCGGCGGGCATCCAGCCGTTCTGTGATTGTTACCTCGCCATAGCCTGCCGCGCGCAAGGCATCACGCATGGCACCGGGTGTGCCCTTGCGGCGATGAATGGCAAGGCTCATGGCGGTGACCCGGCGCCGGTCTTCCTCCGCCCAGTTTTCGTCCCACAGATCGACCGACCAGGCCCAGGCCAGCCAGGGCAACACGGCAATGGGACAGGTTTCAGGGTCCCAGACCTGTGCAATCAGGACCGGCAGGGAAGTGGCTTTCGCCATGGCCGTGTCCAGGTCCCGCTCAAGCGGGCTCGCATTGGGTGGCAGGAGGGCAGGTGGCGGGGTATCAATCATCGACCACCTCCACTGTCAGGGTGATGCCGGTACACCAGGATGCCTGATAGCGTGTCGGCACAATGTCACCTGCGGGTGTGTTGATGCGGACTTTTTCAACACCGGCAACAGTGGCGGCAGCCTTCAGGCCGCTATCGGTCACCCGTGCGCCGATCCGGTGTTGGGCCTCCACATAGGCCTGCAGGGCTTTGCGTGCAGCATCCAGAATGACAGGTCCTTCCGGCCCGTCTGTAATCTCCAGGACGGCATCAATTGTGTAATTGATAATATCGACCGGCAGCACAAAGACTGTGTCGTTCAAGGGCCGCACGGTTTCGTCGGACAGGTGTGCTTCCACGGCTGCCAATGTGGCGGCATCTGGAATGCCGGACCCGTTGCGGGACATGACAATTACGGTTATGTCGCCGGGGGCGGACCTGAATGCATCCGCGTCTTTGACATTGGCGGCAATTCCGTCCGCCGAAAACGCATATACCATTGTCACAATGCCGGGTGCGGGTGTCTCCACCTGGATGTCAGTGGGCGTTTCGCCGGCGGACAAGGCGTTGAAGATGTAGCCACCGCGTGGCCCGGCCACTGACATGGCCTCGGGGGACAGTTGGACACGGCGTTTCAGCGGACCATCTTCCTCGTAGACAGGTGGGACGGGGGGCACCGCGTCCGGATTGCCGGGGGAAAGCAGGCGCCGCGCCACAGAATAGTTTGCGGCGATATGCTCCAGATTGTTGCCGCTTGCGAACGCCAGCATTACGGCCCGCGCTTTCTCGTTCTCGCGTTGCCGGTAGTGAAGCTCGCGGTAGGCCGCTGTCTCCAGCAGCTTCATGGCCGGATCGCTCTCCAGAATATCCGCCTCGTAAGTCGGGTTGAGATCGAGGAAAGTGACCTTCAATTCTTCCAGAATGGCCTCGAAGGAAAGCTCTTCAATAACTTCCGGTTTGGGCAGCGAGGCCAGGTCAATGACATCAAAGCGGCTCACAAAACCAACCCCTCAAATGTCAGATGATGAGGGGGAAGCCGGTGACCGTTTTCCAGATAATCCCCTTCAATGTCGATGGTGACGCGCCCGTCGCTTGTCACGCCTGAAAGCGCAATGCGTGTCAGCCGCAGCCGGGGCTCCCACTTGGCAAGTGCATCTGCACAGACAGCTTTCAACAGCATTTCACCCGTGGCATTGGCTGCACGGTCTACCAGCTCAAATGCAAGAGACCCATAGTCCCGTCGCATCACACGCGCACCCAGCGGCGTTGTCAGAATGTCGGCAATGGACTGGCGAAGATGGGCAATGCCATCGAGCTCCTTGCCGGTGATGATGTTCATACCCTTCATGCATTGTCTCCCGGCAATCGGAACCAGGGACGGCCGCTTGTTGCATGCCCACATGTGGCCTGGTGGCCGGCACGGCAAACGGGAATGCCGTCAAGGCACATCCAGTCGGAGCCTTCAGCCATGACGGGGTTTGCGTGGGGCGACAGGCCGTGCCCCATGACGGGATCACCGCGCAACACCACGGGCTCTCCCTCGACCAGGAAAAAATCCTGCTGGCCTGCGCGTTGTGCACCGCCTGCATGGTCGCGCGCGCGAACCGTAATGCCCGCACTCATGCTTTCATCCCTTCAAAAGAGGGTGTCTTCAACAAGGTGCCTGCGTCGGTCAGGGAAAGTGTGCTGCGCCCCACATTGAGCGAAATTTCCCCGGCGTCGGGCAGTGTGATGTCAAGTGTGTGGGAGCCCTTGTCATAGGTCAGGATCGCGCCGTCCCCAAACAGGATTTCAGCAACATGCGGGTCATTTTCCGGGGCGGGGTGCGCATCGCTATAGCTTGCCGGCAAAACAAAGCCATTGTTGAAATCACCACTTTCGGAAAAAACGATCACCTGTTCACCTTCATCCGGTGCCCACCAGGTGCGGTCTGTGCCTGCCCGCAAGGTCAGCCAGGGGAGCCAGTCTGTCTCGTTTGCGCCCAGCGCCACACGCACGCGCGCGGCCCCGGTATCGACCGCGACAATCACACCGCGCCGGACAATGTTTTCAATCCGTCGCAGCAGCTCTGAAAATTTGTATGCAGCCTCATCCATGGCCGCATGGTGTGCGGCACACATGTTTCTGTCACGCAAGGCCGGGTTACAAGCCCGGCCATCAACCCCATGCCGTTTCAGGTCAAGAGTTTGGGATGGGTGAGCGGGCCATAGTCCGGCAAGCCCTGGTGCGCAAAGCCCTTGCCGATGGTCAGCACCTGATTGCGGTTGCGCCCCCGCGAGAGTGAGGCATGCACCCAGCCGGAGCCCGGCTTGCCGCGCTCATGAAATTCGAGGATCAATTGGTCAAAGCGCAAGTTCTGCTGGATCCAGAGTGCTAGCTCGTAATTGGGAATGCCCGGGATCTCCAGATCGAACGCCTCTCCCTTTGGATGCTGCTTGTGTGCGAGATAATCACCCCAGGCTGTTTCGTCCGGCTGGATGTTCAGGCGTTTGCACCGCTTCAGAAAGGAAGACCCACACAGAACACGTTCCAGCGCAGGGGATCTGTACCAGCTGCTCACGGTGACAGGGTGCCCGACCTTGCGCCGAACAGGGTCCAATAGGCCTGTTGCAACATGGGCGAGTGAGGGATGGAGCTGTTTGGGTGGTGTATTGTCGATCCCCAAGCGGCGTGCTGTCTGGCTGTGACCGGCCTCATCAAAGGTGAAAAACTCAGACAGTCTCATGTAGATGTTCCCTTGTTGCCTGCAGCCTCCACATGATCGATCAGAAGATCGTTCAGCATGTGCCGGTCGTTCTCTGACAGGCCGATCAATTGTCGTGCGGCAAATTTGACCAGTGGGCCGGGCTTGCCGCGCTGCCTGGCTTTCAGTCGCTCTCTCAGGCCCTGGTGGTGGATGCGGGCAATTTGTCCGGTACGGCCGGAGAACCCGAGTTCCAGCGTGTTGGTGGTCACGCGCAACTGCATGTGTCTGTTTTTACGCAAGCCCAGAAACATTTTTGCCCGTTTGCGTTTTTCACCCTTGGGGGACGGTTGGGGTTTGCGCTTTGGCCAGGGCGTGCCGTCGGGTGCTGTCTGCCTTGTCAGGCGTTTCTTGTTGGTGCGGCGCAATTCACGCCCCATCCGCACCAGAAGGTTTTTTCGTTCCCTGGGTGAAAAGCTTTGCAACAGGGAACGCGCCCACTCATCAAGCCTTGCAAACTCCTGTTTGGGATTGTCTGCCATGGCGTCAATCAATGTGATGGGGTGAGAAACCGGAAAGCGCGTCAGGGTCCGGCACAGGTTCTGACATCACCTCCAGGCGAATGCCTTCATCTTCCACCGTGACGGCAATGTCTTCACTCAGCTCCACCTGAAAACCCAGATCAGTTTTTTCTGTGTCCAGAAGCTCTGCTTCAAAGCGCAAACTGTCGGGCGAAAGTTCAGGCTCATGTGCATGCAACCATTCCAGAATGGCATAGGCGAGTTCAAGCGGGCCGCGCTCATAATCCTGCGCGATGATATTTGCTTCATAGGTCAGGCGGAAATTCCGGTTTCTTTCTCCCCTGACGGACACGACGCGACCATTTTCGGCAAAGCAGATCAGCTGATCTTTCTTGAGCCCGAAACGGCGTGAAAGCAGGTGGGTGCGCAGCGCGAGAAGTTTTTTCATGAGCCCCCCTGGCGTGTCTGCCAACTGCGCAGGAGAGCGGGTGCAATTTTCTCTGCCGAGCGACCGACCACATATCCACCCAGTCCGATCTTCATCAGGTCATAAAGGGAAAGATATTCACTCTCGCTCATGCCCGGTGCTGTCCAACCCATCCAGCGGGCGGCGATAAGGCTCATGAATGTGAGCATGGTCACGGGTCGCCAGTTGCGCTGAAGCCAGCTTTCGCCCCGGGCTTCGGCCTGGATCACATCTGACTGTGCGGCAAAAAGGCGGGCTTCATAGGCAAGGGCCTGGCTGATGAGCGTGCCTTCCAGCGCTTTCAGTTCGTTGCGTGCCTGAAGCCGCTCCTGATCGGTGGTGAAAAGATCGCTGATTGTGTCCGCAACCTTGCCAACCGTGGCACCGATTGTGTCTGAGAGAAGGTTCATGATTTATGCTCCGTCCGCTCCATCTTGCGACGCTCCAGCCGGTAATGGCGCTCGCGGTACCAGATGTTGACAAGGAAGGTGAGCACCGCAAGTGAGAAGCCGCCAAGTGCCAGCCAGTCATTCAAGGTGAGATAGCCCCATACTCCCGCACTGCCGGAGACGGCGTAGCTTGCGGTCGAGACGGTTCGCTCCATACTGGTATTCATATCCATGTTCAGTCCCACAGGTTGATCGTGCGACGCACGGGCGACAGGCGGATGGCCGCCGGGGCGGGAAGAATGACCCGCGTGCCATGGGGCAGCACGGGACCCAGTGCGGCGAGACCCTCGTTCAGGTCGAGCGTCTGTTCAGCCAGGTCTTTCGTTCTGCCAAAATAGCGCTGGCAGATTAGGTCTACCGTGTCGCCCTGGTGGGCGTAGGCGATGCCGTTTTCAGGGTAGGGTGCGCGGGGAAGGCTCATCAGACCAGCTCCACCATGGCGTCGGGGCGGCCCAGAATGGCGGCAAGGGCTTCGCGTACAGCGCGAAAATGCTCCTCAACCGTCTTTTCGGCAAAGGCTGCATGGTCTGCCCCGTCATTGGTGACATCAATATCGCGCCCTTTCTCGATCAGAAAGGCTTTGGCCCGGTTGTAGACGGCAGAGAGATAGTGAAGTGTGAGCGCACCTTCGTCGCCATACATGTCTGTATCCATGTCTGCCAGGCGGGCGATGCCGGCCGCTGCCTGTGCGACGCGCCAGGTATGAAGTTCCCTGTTGGTGGCAAGCATGGCGCGCTTCAGTTCCCAAACCACACGGGGTGCGGGAATGGCATCAACCACTTTCAGCGCTGCCCGAAAGTCGGCAACGCGAATATCGGGAAAGAAATCAATATTCCCGATCTCTGTCAGGTCAGCTGCCGGGCCGTCATGGGGAATGAATGCACTCATGTCAGATCTCCGTCCGGGGCGAGGTCAGGTCCTTGTCGGGCCATCTTGGGGTAGAAGGCGAAGGCCCATCCTTTTGACGTGTCCCGAGGAAGAAAGACTGTCTGCGGGATGGGCCTTGCTGGCGCGGGGCCAGAGAGAAGGTGAAAGAAGCTGCTCAGTCGGTGGTGGGCGGCTCCTCTTGCTTTTTGAGTTCGCGGATGAGCTGTTCTTTGTGTTTTTTAAGGCCGCACCGGGCATCCAGTTTCAGGGCGCGGTCCACATGCTCAAGTGCGTTCTCCAGCGCCTGGGCGTTTGTGTCCGGGCTTGCCTCTGCCTGCAGCCGGAAGGCAATGGCCTTGTGGAGCTTGGCGCGCACTTCGTCCGGCATGTCCTGTTCGCCCAGATCCTGCGCTACCGCGACGAGCAGGCGAGCTGAGGGAGCATGAATGTCTGCATCGGTTCCCGCCTGGAGGGCGGCTTCGGCAAAATCTTCCGCCAGATAGGTTGCCAGATCGCGGGAAAACCGTTCCGGCAACACGAGCTTGTGTGTGAGCGCATGGAGCGCAATTTCATAGGCGCGGTCATAGTCACCTGTGTCGATCCGCCAGATCATCTGGGTGATCAGCACATCATCCTGTGCGCTGCTGTCACCTGCCAGAATGCCGTCAACATACCCGTCATAGAGTGGTGCAAACTCCTTCTTGAGCGCAATCTTGGCTTCCCGGCTCTGGAGTGATTTCAGTTGTGCGGTGTGCACCTGGAGCTGGGAGAGCATCTGTTCGTAAGCGGTGAGACCTTCCATGGTTTCAGCGGCGCTGCTTGTGGCGTCATTTGCGGCTTTTTCCGCCATGACGCGCTGAAAATGTTTTCGGGCAAGGCTCATCATGTCACTCCGTTGTTTCTTTCATGCCCTTGGCGTCATGGGCTTGGCGTCATGGGCTTGGCGTCATGGGCTTGGGGGGGGCGCGCGGTGCGGGCAGGCTGTGGCTCAGGCCCAGCCGCCCCCGCCATCGGGCACGAGAATGTTTTCGACAAAGGCACAAGCCCCGTAGTTCTCGATCACATAGGCTTCATTGTCGGACTGATAATCGACAATGCGGTCAAACTCCGGATCGTCCTTGATATGGCGACGGCGGGTGCCTTCCTGCGCATAGATGGACAGGTTTGAGAATTTGGTGATCAGGAAACCGCGCGGCAAAAAGAAGGGCACGCGGGCCGTGCGCAGGCCACCTACCTGCTTGTTGGAAAGCAGCGTCTCAAGCGCGGCGCGTTCTGTCGGGGCGTTGTAATCATCCACCAGGCCCAGATATTTGTCGGACAGAAGCTGGCGACCCATGATGCAGACAAGATCTGTGTCTTCCTGGAACCATTCATCAATCAGCTCGTTTGCGGCGTCCATGACGGCGGCGTCGATATTCTTGTAGTCGGCACCGGCCTGGTCGCCCACTTTCCAGCCGGTGACCGCGCGCTCCGGTGCATCCACCCGGATTTTCTCAAGCCAGCCAACATTCACATCCTGCAGTTTGGGATTGGTGGCAAGATCGGACGTGGCGGCGCGGGACGTGCCGTTGAAGCCGATCATGATCCGGTCCCGGGCCTGTTGTTTGACAATCAGGTTGCGAATGCGGGTCTGGAAGTCCGGAAACTTTGCCCACATGTCGAGTTTTCGATAGGTGAGAAACGTATCGAAATTGGTCTGTGTGGCCTCGTAGCCTGTTTCATCCAGCGCGGACGGGTCTTTCGGTGTGCGACCTTCAACACTTGTGTTGGTTGTGGACGCAATTGGCGTGCCGACATCCAGGCCGATCTTCTGGCCCTTCTGTTCCGGCACGGTCACGATGTTGATGTCCTGCAGGAAGCCGGATGCCTCGCGGATCCGGTCTTCCAGTTTCTGTTGGACGGACGGCTCCACACTGAATTTGTCACGGGCGGAAGCGACATGGTTCAGTTCGGCCTGGCGGTCCAGATAGGTGTTGAAGGCTTGGCGGGTTTCGTTGCGCATGTCTGGGGTCTCTTTCTGGGAGCAAAGACAGATAAAGGGAGGGCGGTCTTAGCAATCCGTCTGTTCGGCGGTGCTGAACCCGGTGGACAGGGGGCGGACAGGCGTTGCGGGATCCGGTTCCTGGCCAAGTTTCCGGGTGAGCAAGGCAAGGTCTTTCGCGATTGCATCCACCTGTGTCGCAAGCGGCGTGTCGGGTGTGGTGGGGGATGCAGACAGTTTTTCCATATCGGCCTGAATGGTTTCGACACTTTCTGCGAGTGCAACCACGCTTTGGGTGAGGTCTGCAAAGCGGCCATCTGCTTTTTTGTCTGTCCGGCCGAGAATGTCGGTGATGCGTGACAGAAGCGAGGGCGCATCGGCGGGGGGCTGTTCTTCTGAAAATTCCAGCGGGCCTGCCTCAATGGGCGCGGTGACCGGGTGCTGGGGAAGTTTCGCGGCTAGTGCTGCCGGCAGGTCTTGCAAATGCTGGCGGGAGAAAGCCAGCATTTCCGTGCCCAGCGATGCCGGGCTGTCTGTGACGGCGAGACCGACAAGATAAGGCTCGCCCGTGCCGGAGAAATTGGGGTCCATTTCGATGGAGGTAAAGACCTTCTGACCTTCCTTGTTGATCTCAAGGAATTTCGCGTTGGGGCGAAGCTGGGCAAAGAGGGCGAGCTTGCCGTCGCTGCCTTTTTCAGCCTTGAGCGAGACCACGTCCCCCAGCGCGGGAAACATGCTGTCGGGCAACAGGCCCCGGAAATGTTCAATCCAGATGCGGGCACCATAGGTCGCGGGGTTGTAGTTTGCCGCCATTTTGGTGATCTGGTCGGCGGTGATTTCGCGCCCGTCAATGGTTGCGCCTTCGGATGCGATGCGAATGAATTTGGAGATGAACTTTTTCATGGGTGCGCGACCTTTGCGAAGCGTGGAAACAGGTGTCAGGCGTTGACCACACCGTCACCACGTTGGTGCGAGGCTGCAACCGGAAGAGGGTTACAAGTCGATAAACCAACCCGAACGGACATGTAGAAAGAGTGGAGACAGATAATGTCTGCGCATGAATGACACCGGAAACATTGTCGAAACGCTGCCGCGCCTGCGCGCTGCCCAATTGTTTTGGCAGGGGCACACGGTGGCCGAAATTGCCCGCATGCTGGACAAGCCTTATGCCAGTATCGACAGCTGGAAGCGCCGCGACAAATGGCGTGAAGCTCCTGTGCATGCCCGGGTGGGTGCGACGCTCGACCGGCGACTGTGCCTTCTGGTTGAAAAACCTGTCAAGACAGAGGGAGACCTGAAAGAGATTGAAGCACTCTCCCGCCAGCTGGAGCGCATGGCGCGTATTCGCCGGTTTGAGGCAGGCGGGAATGAGGCTGACCTTAATCCGAAAGTGAAAAACCGGAACAAGGGAAAGAAACAGCGACGCCACAAGAACGCGCTCGATGAAGACGACATAGAGGCACTCCGCTCCGCCTGGGATGAGAGCCTTTTCAACTATCAGCGCAAATGGTGGGAGAACCGCGATCAGCGGATCCGCAACATCCTGAAATCACGCCAGATTGGCGCAACCTGGTATTTCGCGCGCGAAGCCTTCATGGACGCGCTGGAAAGTGGGAACAATCAGATTTTCCTGTCGGCGTCTCGCGCCCAGGCAGAGGTTTTTCGTGGCTATATTGTCGAGTTCGTGAGGGAGATCACGGGCAAGGAACTTAAAGGAAACCCGATTGAGCTGGAGAACGGGGCTGTTCTCTATTTCCTCTCCACCAATTCACGCACGGCCCAGTCCTATCACGGGCATCTTTATGTTGATGAGTATTTCTGGATCCCGCGTTTTCAGGAACTCCGCAAGGTCGCTAGCGGCATGGCCGCCCACAAGAAATGGCGTCAGACCTATTTTTCAACGCCCTCCACACTGGGGCATGAAGCCTATCCCTTTTGGTCCGGCAAGGCGTTCAACAAGGGACGGGCGAAGGACGAGCGGGTCGAGATTGATGTGACCCATGGTGCGCTGAGAGAGGGTCTCTTGTGCGGCGATGGGCAATGGCGGCAGATCGTGACGGTGGAGGATGCCGTTTCCTCCGGCTGTGATCTTTTTGATGTGAAGCAATTGCGGCTGGAATATGCGCCGGGTGATTTCAACAATCTGTTCATGTGTGCCTTTGTGGACGATGCGGCATCCGTCTTCACGCTGGCACAGTTGCAAGGCTGCATGGTGGATGCCTGGGACGCATGGGCAGACTTTGTGCCCGTGCGCACAAGACCTTTTGGAGAGCGTGAAGTCTGGATCGGCTATGACCCAAGCCGCACCCGCGACGATGCCAGCATGATTGTGCTGGCCCCGCCTGGCGTGTCCGGTGGCAAGTTCCGTGCGTTGGAAAAGAAGCGCTTCAACAATATGGATTTTGATGGCCAGGCGAAAGAGATTGAGGCTATGACCCGGCGATACAATGTCACGCATGTTGCCATTGATACGAGCGGCATGGGCATTGGTGTTTATGAGCTGGTACGCAAATTCTTCCCCCATGCGGCGAAGATCAACTATTCGGTGGAAGTGAAAAACCGGCTTGTCGCCAAAGCCAAACAGATTATCGAGCATCGCCGGTTTGAGTTTGATGCAGGCTGGACGGACCTTGCTCACGCGATGATGTCTATTCACCGCTCCATGACACCCAGTGGGAAACAGATCACCTATCAGTCAAGCCGGACGGAAGAAAGCGGCCATGCAGACCTTGCCTGGGCACTCATGCACGCCCTCGACAAGGAAGCGATTGTACCTCTTGAGCTGGCGGGGCATGGGTCGCCTGGCATTGTGGAGACATTCTGATGGAAGACGTGAAGAACGCGAAGAAAAGCACAGACACAAGCGCGGGCACAGACACGGATACAAAAACGGACATAAAAGCGGACACAAAAGCGGGCCCGGGCATAGTGGCAGAGCAGAAGGCAGGTTTTGACGTTTTTACCTTTGGGGAGCCTGTCCCGGTGCTGGAGGGGCGTGACATTCAGGACTATCTGGAGGTCACTCACAATGGCCGCTATTTTGAGCCCCCGGTTTCGCTCAGCGGTCTTGCCAAGTCTTTCCGTGCCAATGCGCATCACGCAAGTGCCATCTATCTCAAGCGCAATATTCTCGTATCGACCTTCCGTCCGCACCGGCTTTTGTCCCGGCAGGCCTTCAGCCGTTGGGCGCTTGATTATCTTTTGTTTGGCAATGGCTATCTTGAGCAGATCACAAGCCGCACCGGCGATGCGCTGGAACTGAAGCCATCTCCCGCGCTCGGCACGCGGCGCGCCAAACGTCATGACTGCTATGTGTGGGTGAAAAACTGGTCAGAGATCCATGAGTTTGGGGAAGGGGCCATTTTCCACCTGCAGGAGCCGGACCCGGCGCAGGAGATTTATGGCACGCCTGAATATCTGGCGGCGCTTAATTCTGCCTGGCTGAATGAAAGCGCCACGCTCTTTCGCCGGAAGTATTTTGAGAATGGTAGTCATGCCGGCTTCATCCTTTATATGTCTGACGCGCTGATGAGCACTGCCGATGTGGACATGGTGCGAGAGCAACTCAAAAAATCAAAGGGCGTCGGCAATTTCAAAAACCTTCTGGTCTACGCGCCGGACGGCAAGAAGGACGGTCTTCAGGTGATCCCGATATCGGAGGTCACAGCCAAGGATGAGTTCTTCAACATCAAGAACGTGACGCGCGACGATGTGCTGGCCGCGCACCGTGTGCCACCGCCGCTCATGGGGCTGGTGCCCAACAATACAGGCGGTTTCGGATCAGTTGAGGCAGCCAGCAAGGTCTTCGTACTCAACGAACTTATGCCGCTGCAACAGCGCTTCAAAGAGCTGAACGAGTGGGTGGGGGAAGAGGTCGTGAGTTTCGAGGAGTATGGGTTGGGGTAGAGCGCGGACCATCCTCTTCACTTGAGGGTGGTCCGCAACACTATACCGACCTTTACTCACTCGCCGGCGGGTGCAGTCCCTCTTCATTTGAGGGTGATCTTCAACCCGGGCAGGTAACGCGTTCATGGTGCCCAAGGTGCAGTCCCTCTTCATTTGAGGGTGATCTTCAACAGCGCCCAACGTCACCGTCAATATGGCAAGGGTGCAGTCCCTCTTCATTTGAGGGTGATCTTCAACATGTGTCGCAAAGAAATTCAGGAAGGCGAAGGTGCAGTCCCTCTTCATTTGAGGGTGATCTTCAACGGCGATGGCGTGCTGGTGAAACGCCTTGGCGGTGCAGTCCCTCTTCATTCGAGGGTGATCTTCAACACGGAGCAGACAGTTGAAAGATACTGGCGCGGTGCAGTCCCTCTTCATTTGAGGGTGATCTTCAACCCGCCCCCTTACCGACACAAAGAAATCCACGGTGCAGTCCCTCTTCATTTGAGGGTGATCTTCAACTACGCCCAAGCGTACATGAAAAACTATCGGGGTGCAGTCCCTCTTCATTTGAGGGTGATCTTCAACAACCGGCAAAAGCTGTTGGCGGCGATGGTTGGTGCAGTCCCTCTTCATTTGAGGGTGATCTTCAACGTTACGACCGCTGGGCTGATTGGGCAAAGGGGTGCAGTCCCTCTTCATTTGAGGGTGATCTTCAACGAAGCATGAGCGTGAGTAAAATCTCCGAGAAGGTGCAGTCCCTCTTCATTTGAGGGTGGTCCGCAACTAATCGCGGGAAATACGAATATTTCGATGTGGTGCAGTCCCTCTTCATTTGAGGGTGGTCCGCAACGGACTGCCAGAGCCGGGGCGCTTCCTCATGGGTGCAGTCCCTCTTCATTTGAGGGTGGTCCGCAACCGCCGATCTTGTTGCCGCTTCCGAGCGCGAGGTGCAGTCCCTCTTCATTTGAGGGTGGTCCGCAACATGGGGCGTCCCGTATGCGGCACTTCACGAGGTGCAGTCCCTCTTCATTTGAGGGTGGTCCGCAACTACGTGCCAGAAGAAACAGTCAAGGTAAGAGGTGCAGTCCCTCTTCATTTGAGGGTGGTCCGCAACCGCGGAGGCGAAAGGCAGCGGGTTCGACACGGTGCAGTCCCTCTTCATTTGAGGGTGGTCCGCAACGGCCGGGCCCTGTGGCCTGTTGTTGAGATCGGTGCAGTCCCTCTTCATTTGAGGGTGGTCCGCAACCTTAATGGTAACGAACCATTCACAATTGATGGTGCAGTCCCTCTTCATTTGAGGGTGGTCCGCAACACAGAGATCAGGTTAACATATTGAACTGCCTTTGAAAGTCGGCGCCCGGGCTCACTTTTTTGACCTTCTTTGCATTCGTGATCGACCTTTCCCGTGTGGTTTTTTTGTCCCGGTTCTCCCTTGGTTCTTTTGGAGGCATAGCCTTTGAAGATCAAGACAAGCCATATCCATATGTTTCACGGGGTCGATCCCGCCAACGGCCTTCCCGTTGAAAAGGGCACAGATCATAGCAATAAAATCTTCCCCGTGCAGTGGTTCCAGCAGTTTTGGCTGGAGACCTTTGACCTTTTGCAAATGTATCGCATAGCGGGTGGCAAGTGTTGCCCTATGCAGCAGGTGGGGGTGCGCATTCGCATCTATCTGCCATGTCAGGTCTAGTCCTTCGCGCGCCAGCAATTCGCGCACGGACTGGGTGACGGCGTTTTTCAGCTTCCGGTCATGGCGCATCAATTGGCGTGTCTGGTTCACCCACTCGGTCAGGTTGAGCGTGCCGCCCTGCAACATGTTGAAATGGGCCAGATCGTTACGGGTCTTGACGTCGTCATTTCCCTCAACATGCACATTGCCAAAGTAACGGACAATCTCCTGTTGCACTGCGTTGCTGTCGCTGGTTCCGAGTTTTTTCGATTGTGCCTTGATCGGCTGCCGCTTGGCCAGTTCACTTAGTCCGTCATTTTTGAAAACAACGTCCGGCCTGAGTCCACGTTGATAGCAGACAGCAAGCGTCACGAAATAGAGGTCCCGTTCCCAGAGCCCCGCATAGTCCGCCAACCGGGCGAGCACGGCCATCATTATTCGGTGTGCCCTCACATGGTTGGAAAGGGTGACATGAGCGGCCAGCGTCCGATGCCTGGAGACAAAAGAGAGAGCCGTCGCATAGTCTTTGATCTTCGCTATAGAGAACGTGTTCGTTGACTTGACATATTCCTCATGCAGCGCCTCCCGTTTGTGCTGTTGCGCCGCGATGGGCGAGTGCCCACCGGGAGATGCATTGTTTGCCGTCTCCCACTCGGTGATCTGACTATCGCTGATTGTCTGTTGTCCGCACACCTGCCTGAGCAGTGGCAGATGGCCGAAGCGCATCACCTCCCGCAAGCCGCGCCGGGGCACAGTGTGGTCCTCCACATTTTCCGGGTTCGAGAAGAGCTTCTTGAACCCGGTCTCGCTCTCATAGAAGTCTTTAAAACCGTCGGTACCTGTCAGTTCCATCCCGCCTTCAAACTTGGTGTCATGCATGGCGAGATAGAGTTCAAGTGTCTCCACTGTTTTGAGGATGGTGGTGTCAGGTGTTTGAATGGGTCGGGTGCCCTCAGCTTTTGATTTGGCCTCCAGCACCATCCATTTTCTGATCTGGTGGAGAAGTCTACTTGCGTCGTCCACCGGGATGAGATGCAGCAAGAAATAGAGCACTGCCTGCCAATCGGATGCTCGCTCTGATGTGTTTCTCTGCTTCGCGTCAGAGGTGGCGAAGCTCTCCAGGTTGATCTCCTCAGTCGGAAGCGGTGTTTCCGGCTTGAGGCTTAGAATGAAGGTGAAATGGTGTTTCGCCAGGTAGTCTGCGAGAGCGAGGGCGACCACATCACATTTCAGGTCTTCGATAAATTCAGCCTGTTTCTGTGCATTGCCTCCATCGCTTTCATATCCTTTTTGCACACGCATCTCTGTCGCGGTGCTTGCCGCTAGTCGGAAAAAGAAGTCACGAATGGTTTCCCCGCCCTTTGTTTCATCAAGCCTTGGCAAATGGGTTGCTCTGGAGGCAATCAGGGCTTTTTCTTCGTCCGTTTTCTGCTTTCCATTCATGTTCTGTGCGGCCTTTGTGGCGCGATCCACCGCGCGACCGATATAGAGGTTGACCGTTTGGGCACTTCGCGTGTCGAGCCAATGGCGGAAGGGACCATCATAAAGCTGTTTCGTGGTGGCATATTGGCAAAGCCGTGCCGGATCCTCTAATGCCTGTCTGTTGGCGGGCTCAGGCAGACCGGGCCTGTCTTTCTCATGTCCCCAGGCATTTTCTGCGCGTACGATGATGCGGCGGAACCGGGGAAGTGCGAGCAGGCTTGGTGGGGCGCCCTTCACGGCAGTGAAGATGTTTCGGTTCTGCGTCTCATCAAAATAGGCCGTCGCGTGGACTGCTTGCATCGCCCTTCCTATCGCGGCGGTGCGGTCTGCATTGTCGGCTTGCCACAATGCGCTGAGTGATGGCTTTACTTCGTTGGGGACATTCTCGGTTAATCGCGTAAGTGCGGTTGCGAAGATGCGCTTGTCAGTAAAATGAAAGGAATTGTTGCGCAGATAGGCCATCCGTTTGATTGCCGTCTCAAGGATTTTTGGTGCCAAATTGTTGGACGCCAGCAGGTCACCATGTTTGCCAAAGAGCAGATCAAGCTTGCGCTTGTGTTGCTCGGCTGAGACTTGCTTCAGTGCGTGGTTGATCTTCTTGCCTTCAAAAATGTCGTGGCTGATGTGTGTGTCGGGATAGGCCCAGTCGGTGAGCGTGCGGTTGGCGAGTGTCATGATATGTCGCCAGATGCGTACAAAGGCTTCGTGTCGCTGAATTTCTTCTTGTCCTTTGCTTGTCCAGAACGCGCTTTCTTCAATGTTCTTTGGCCAGTATTGCGCAAACCGGTCTGCACGAGACCAACTTGTCATCAGACCTTTGAGCCGGTTCCATTCAGCTTCCTCGGTTTCCGCAGGCTTGCCGCTCTCCCAAGCTTGATGTGACATTTCATAGTGGATGACCTTGCCCAGACGGACGAGGCCTGCAAGGTCCTGGTTTTGTTTTGTGACCTTGAGAAGGGTAAAGAGCGCAGCGCTGTCTTTCGGCAGGCTGGTGAGGATATTTTGGCGTTTGCTATGTTTCAAACGGCGCTTGTAGAAATCTTTCACCGCCATATGAAGGTCGAAGAGGTGGGTATGTTGAGCTTTGGCCTCCTCAATACTGAGTGGGGTACCGCTTTTGTCGCGGAAGAGGTGACCATATTGTTTAAAGAGCTCCACGCTTGCTTCGGACAGGGTTAAGCGTCGGGGTCTTGCTCTTCCATTGTGATCTTTCGTGTTGTGTGCTGTCTCCGCTGCAGCATAGATAGCTTGGGCGATATCACCCGCTCGCAGGTAGTCTGCTTCGTCTTTCGCATTCCATCCTTCGACAGACTTTTGAGGCGGTTTCAGTACGTTCTTCTCTATGCTTTCAGCCCGTGCATTGATCCTTCCTTTACGTTTGTTGGGGCGAGTGGCGTCAATCCGATACTCAGAGACATAAAGATGCTCGTGTAATTTTTCTGCGATGGATGCGCCGTCAACATGTTCAGGTTTTGCCTCACCGGCAAATCTCTTGTACCAGCGGCCTCCAACGGCGGGTGGCTTCCGTTTGGGAGAGAAATCCTTCTTGTCATAAGGCTCGATCTTGGACCACCAAAGCGTGTGGAGTTTGGGGTTGATTTCCTTGTCATCCAGCCCCGGAACAAGCTGATGCGTTTCAATGTATTGCCAACATGCTTCCCCGAGCTTCTTGCGGAAGGCACGTTGTGCAGCTGTGGGACGTGTGTTTGCCTTAGGCTTGGTTGCAATCTTGTCAATCGCTGAGATCCACTGGGCGATGACCAAGCGTGGGTCTGACTTGGCAAATTCTGCAATGTCTTTGGAGTTCGTCGGCGTGGTGTTCAGATGCAGAGTACGCCTGCGACCGTTAGGGCTGGTGTCAACATGGCTGCGGCCATACGGCTTGATGATAAGCATAGGTCTCTCCCCGGTTTAAGGCCGATCTGTTGCCGGCTATCCGGATAGAATAGTCAGTTTTCCAAAAAACGAGCAATTCGTGCGCCAGGCTTCGCGCAGCCCCCGGCTGCGCGCTCATCTCCCCTCCTCGCCCGCGAGCTTTGCGGTCTGGTTTTTCTGCACACGCAGAAGTGGGACTTGCTCAAGGTCTGCTGAGCCTAATTGGTGGTCTGCAGGCTTACGTGATCTCGGCGGAATTCGTCAGTGTCGTTGCTGCTGCGTGGGATGTTCCGATGCTGTCTTCGTCATGCGGTGTGCAAAAAAAAGACGGCCTCTCCGGAAAAGGGTAACCGGGGTCACCAGCCCGAAAATGGGGTGTAAGTCGTTGATATTAATAGGGTCATCGGTGACCCCTAAAAGGTCACCAAGGGTAACCGAAAAGGTAACCGCTTCTAAGTCATTGAAAAGCGTAAGAAAAATATTTGGGCTGGTGACTGTCCAAAAAGGTAACCGGTGACCTTTTGGTTACCTTTTGAGGTTCTGAAAAGCCTTTTAAAAACAACGAGGTGACTGCTGTCACCAAAGTTACCCTTTTCCGATGGCCAAAATAATTTCCCGCGACCTGTCGTCTGGCACGCAATGCGGCTCTTCATGGCGCGCTCTTGGCGACAACCTTTCGACTAGATGGGATCGTTTCCACTTTGCGCGGGTGGTGCTGAGTAAGTGGGGTGCACGAAATCGGTGGGACTATTTGTTCAAAATACGTAGGGGAACAGAGAAGAATTTGGAGTCCCACTTTTTTTATAAGTCATTGAAAACATGATGGAAAAAACCCTCGCCCCTGGGCACCACTCAAGTTTTTCTCCTAATAAAATTCAGAGTGTTGCCAGCAAAACGTGCCTCGATATTCTTGGCTTGTTTATTTAGTGAACGTTTTAGTTTGTTTAGTTGGAAGAATCAGCGCAGCCTTTTCCTATTGGTGTTCGCGGGGTTGATGAGGTCTCGATGGCGGAGTTAGTTGGTCAGTGGTTGGGCGCAAGCAGAGGCACAAATCCAGGTGATTTGATCATTGAACTTGAAAAGTTCGGGCAACAATATGAGGGGATTGCTTATCTGATCGAGCAGAACTCGGAGACACCATCGACCATTGCTGATCTGTCTTTTCCCAATTTGCCAACCTCTGGGCCTAAAAACCACTTTAGAGTTCAAATGCAGCCACGGCCATTCAACAGCTTTACAGGACAGGAGTATCCCGAGGCTGAAGCAAGCCGATTGATTGATAGTGGGCAGTTCCCGGCATCAGCGCAGGCAACTTTATCACTCATTGGAGAAGAGCTGCATGTACATTGGACTTCTTCCATAAATACAGAAGGGACAGCGAATCTCATACCCAGCTTGGCTAACAGGCCGTCTACGATCAGTTCACCCGACCAATTCACATGGGAAGGATTTAGATCAATTGTGAGCAGCCATGAACACTACAGGTTCATTTATCGTGGTCAGCAACATAGCGACTGGAGACTTCGGACACACTTCCATCGGAGTGGCCGGTTCAATCTCCATAGTTATACTAAAAGGCACCTGCCGATAGTTCATCAACATATAACTCCGCACACAAATGTTTTTTTGGATCGAGACAATGCCCGCCAGAATGGGGCGTTTCTGAGTCTTGCACAACATCACGGCTTTCCAACTCCCTTGTTGGATTGGACATATTCGCCATTCGTGGCCATCTTTTTTGCATTTAGAGGTATGAAAAATTCTGTTGCGTCTGATGGCGGCTCTGTGCGCGTCTTTTACTTCGATAAAGGTGAGTGGGAAAAAGATCTGCCGCAATATCAAGATCTATTCACGCCCTATAGACATTTTTCAGTCCTTGAAACTTTTCCAATCGAAAACCCGAGAATGATACCACAGCAAGCACTTTCAACGGTTACCAACTTGGATGATATTGAGTCCTACATCCAATTCGCGGAGAAAAAGATAGGTAAAACATACCTAAATGTGATCGACATTCCACATTCTCATAGGGATGAGGTCTTAGGTGATCTTGCAAAAATGGGTATTACGGCGGGTTCAATCTTCCCAGGACTTGATGGAGTCTGTGAGCAGATGAAAAACCGCTTTTTCCCGTCGGTCTAGTAGATTGTTAAGAGACTAGGCACTCGCGAAGATGCTGCGACTAACCCCATCGTGATTTGAAGCCGAAAGACAACTTTGCGATGATCGTGGCTCCGCTCCCCTTTAGGTGGAGGCAGATGCCACACCGGGCGCTGTGCCGCGCAGCCTTCGCGTGGCCGCTACCTCTTTTGATATCTGCTATCACGCCTTCGTTACGCACACGCCGAGATCTCGGCTCAGTTTCTCAAAATCGACAGGCGTGACGCCTCCCACCAGTTGTTGTGGTGTCACAAAGCTGCCGATAGATGAGATGATGGAGGCGTAACTCGGTGCGGCGAAACTCCCTGCATACTGTTTGTCCGTATCCGCAACGATTGAACTGATGGCTTCAGAGATCAGGAGTGTGGCCTTATCGACATCTGCTTGCGCGTACCCGCCGGCATTTGCGCCAGAATAGGGTATGGAAACATTGACCACACAACTCAGCCGGTTGATCCCCTGGTTAAGAATAAGTCCCTTTTGGGCGGTGTTCACATAAGCGCTGGTCACCTGACTGGTGCCGGCAACAATGCCTGTAAATTTGAGCACATCGTCACTCCAGTCGAACGCAAGAGCAGAGGCCGCAGCGACGCCGGAGCCTATGGTCAGAAAATCAGCCGCCGGTTGTTGCCAGCTGAGGTCACTAATCCGTTTGGCAAACAAGGATCGAATGAAAGCGGCCCGGCACATCTGGCCGTCTAACTGTTTCAGTCTGACCGCCGTAAAATCCAGAACCGTGATGGTTTGGCCATTCTCGGTTTTTGTTGTGGTTGGGCAGAAGGACTGAGTGTCGCCCCCTATCCTGTGTGCACCGGAACTGGGGGGAGAAAAGGGATTGGCACAGCCTAGAAGAACGCCCGTCAGAGAGGCAATGCAGCCGAGCCGGCGTACGCTGGAACCAGGTTTTCGTATACCCGAAACAAGATAAAACGTGGACTGGTTTCGCATGGCGCGGCCCTCCCGTCCGGCAAGAAGAACAGTATTTACTCTGTAAGTCAAACATACCAGTTTATTTAAGGCGAAAAAGTGAACACATTTGCCGCATTTTAAGGCAGTGCTTAATGACCATTAACGGGACTTAAAGTATCGCGATGTAAACAGGGAATGGTCATTTTTCCGTTCAAGGTTACCGATGCTTCAGGTTCTCAGTTGTATCACCGTTCAACACGACTGGCGTCTGGTCGTTGTAGCGGCCTTTATGTGCGTGCTCATCAGCTTTGAAGCCGTTGAGATGTTCCGTCGGACGCGGGAAAGCGAAGGCCGCAGGCGCTGGATATGGATGGCCCTCACAGCCATTGTCACAGGCGCTGGCGTGTGGACCACCCACTTCATCGCTATGCTGGCGTATGAATACCAGATTGAGCGGGGCATCGATGGTCTGCTGACACTGGGGTCCGGTGTGATCGGGGTCGCGATATCGGCGCTTGCCTACAGCGCGGTATTGCTGTTGAACCGTCATATCGGCTTCTGGGTGGGGGGTGTGCTCATGGGGTGCGGGATCTCCGCGCTTCACTATGTGGGCATGTCAGCCTACGGGGTCGGCGCCCAGATCATCTGGGATGGTACATATGTAAGTGCCTCAATCCTTCTCTCCATCGTCTTCAGCACCGGCATGTTCTGGCTCATGGAGCACAAAGCGGGCGGGGTCTGGCTGGCCGCGGCAACGCTTTGTCTCGTTCTCGCCATTGTGCTGTTGCATTTCACGGGAATGACCGCACTGACACTCCTGCCAGTTTTTGCAGCGGAACCTGTTGGTTTGGTCATGGACAGGCAGGTTCTGACCTTCAGCGTTCTCATTGTGTCAGCGGCAATGGCTTTGCTTGCCTTCACCGGGCTCCTTTTCGACAGCAGACTTGTCTATCAAAAGGCAAAGAGCGCAGACAAGCTGGAGGCATTGAACGCACAACTGGCAACAGCGCTCGCGCGGGCGGAAGTATCTGCCAAAGCAAAGGCTGACTTTCTGGCAAACATGAGCCACGAAATTCGCACCCCCATGAACGGTATTATCGGTATGACAGAAGTGCTGATGAACACCGATCTTGATGCTGCCCAGCGCGAATACGCCCATCTGGTACTCTCGTCCGCCAACGGTCTGATGACAGTTCTGAATGACATTCTCGACTTCTCGAAACTTGAAGCGGGGAAAATGCAAATACGTTCATCCGGCTTCAATTTGCGTCGTCTGGTGGGGGAGGTGGCCACCACCATGCAGGCACGGGCCTCGGCACAGGATATGGAATTGATCGTCCGCTATTCGCCCCACCTGCCGGAAGGGGTCGTGGGTGACGAAGGCCGTATCCGACAGGTTCTGTCAAACCTGATCGGCAATGCTGTCAAGTTCACCAAGTATGGGCATGTGTTTGTCAATGTGCAGGGTGAACGCGCCGGGGGTGGGGTTTCGCTGCATATTGAGATTGAAGATACCGGCATCGGTATCCCCGAGGATAAGATTGACCATATCTTTGAGAAGTTCGAGCAGGCCGACACGTCGCGCGCCCGGCGCTACGAAGGAACGGGATTGGGGCTTGCGATATCGAAAGAGCTGGTCGAACTGATGGGGGGCACGATCGGGGTGCGAAGCGTAGACGGCCGCGGGTCCGTCTTCTGGGTTGATCTTCAATTGTCGGAGGACAGCAGTGTGTCCACCCTGTCTGGCACAACGCCGGACATATTTGGCGAGCTTCGTGTGCTTGCTGTCGATGACAATCACGTCAACAGAAGGATATTGACGGAATTGTTTGCCGGTTGGGGGCTGGACGCAACTGTCGTTGCGTCTGGTCACGAAGCGTATACGGCGCTGGAACAATCTCATATGCGCAACAAGCCGTTTCATCTTCTGGTGACCGATTATCATATGCCTGGCGAGAACGGAAATGACCTCACCTTGCGTATACAGGCGGATCATCGTTTTAGCGGGCTGACATGTATCATGCTGTCATCCATGGATGTTGAAAGACAGCATGACGAAGTCTGCACCGCACGCTACGCGGCATGGGTGACAAAGCCAATCCGCGCGTCGCGGTTGATGGACACGATGATGCACGCCCTCAGTGACATGTCGCTGGAACAGCTGCAAACGGTGCACAAGACCCTGGACGCTCCAAAGGATGGGCCGACAGGGAATGAAAAGAAACGGGGTCCCTATATCCTGATTGCCGAGGACAATCCGGTCAATCAGCGGGTGCTGGAGGCCTATCTGGACACGTATGATTTTGATGTCGTGACAGTCAACAATGGTCGCGAAGCGGTTGATGCTTTTATGAAAGACAAGCCGACGTTGATTTTTATGGATGTTTCAATGCCGGTCATGGATGGGTTAACCGCGGTGAAAGAGATAAGACGGCTTGAACAAACAGAAGATGCAAGGGGGGAGAGTGCGCCTGTGACAATCATTGCATCCACAGCTCATGTTCTGGAACAGGATCGACAGGAATGTCTTAAGGCCGGTATGGATGATTGTATCACCAAGCCGATCCACAAAACCGCGTTGGATGAGATGATGGGCAAATGGTTGAAATCCCGTTCCTGTGCCCGGGCGTCCTCGGCTTAGCGCGAGGTTGTGGTGCCCCATTTCACGCATTGTGATTTAAGTTGATCGCGACAGGCTGGACTCGCCCGATCGCTTTCTGTCTTTCTATCCTCCGTGAAAGCGAAGACAGAGAGGATAATGATGAGCCTGCGCGACTTGATCGAAGGCTATGCAAATCCGGGGCAAGTGATGTGGCTCGGAATCCGGCCCGAAAGACGGGTGCCGATGCGTGTCGTGTCGTCTGTGCGGATATCGGAAAGCGGTATTGAAGGCGATCACCGGCAAAAACCAGGGAAGCGCGCCGTGAGCTTGATCCAGTGGGAGCATGTGCCCGTCATCGCGGCTCTTGTCGGCCGGGCGGAACTGGCGCCGGACCTTTTGCGGCGGAACATTGCCATTGCCGGGATCAATGTTCTGGGGTTGCGCAACCAGACATTTCGCATGGGGAGCGTAATCCTGCGCGGTACAGGTGTTTGTGCCCCCTGCTCTCGTATGGAGGAGGCATTGGGCAAGGGGGGATACGCGGCCGTGCGCGGTCATGGGGGCATTACGGCGGATATCATAACGCCAGGCGACGTGGGGATAGGGGACAGGGTTATCCCCTGCGCGGACGGCGATCTCCGCTAATATGCAAAACGGCGTTTCATTCCTGTTCAGCGCGCGCAGCGATATGCGCTTGATATGGGGCGGCGGTGGCATAGATTGAATGAAGGTAATAGGGTTTTACACCGTTCATCTCAGTTATATTGTCAGGCCAAAATCATGCTTACGCTTCATCATCTGGAGAATTCCCAATCCATCCGTATCCTCTGGTTGCTGGAAGAATTGGGCGTGCCTTACGAAATGAAGATGTATGATCGCGACAAGAAGACCGGTCTTGCGCCCGACGAATACAAGAAGATTTCGCCACTCGGAACCGCGCCGGTCATCACGGATGGTGATCTCGTCCTGGCGGAAACCAATGCCATCGTGGACTATATTCTGGATACGTATGGCGAGGGCAAGCTCCGCCCCGCTGTCGGTACACCGCAATATGTGCCCTACCTGTTCTGGTTTCACGCCGCGCAGGGGAGTTTCCAGCCTCTGCTGACAACGGTTTTTGTTTTGGGCGTTATGGTGACGCGTGTTCCGTTCTTCTTGCGTCCCATTATTGGTGGTGCGGTCGAGACGCTCAACAAAGCCTTCTTCCGCCCCCGCCTGACAGCCCTCCTGGGCGAGATTGAAAGACAATTGTCTGAGACCCGGTGGTTTGCCGGAGATGAGTTGACAGCCGCCGATATCGTAATGGGATATAGTATGGAAGTAGCAGCCCTGCGCGCAGGCATGGGCAAGAAATATCCGAACGCGAAGCGGTTTCTCGATGCGATGCATGCCCGCCCGGCTTACAAGCGGGCGGTGGAGAAGGATGGAAAGTACAATCCATTGCCAGGGTGAACCCGGCACGCGCAGTCATGAATACAATATATTGACATTGTTTCTGCCAATATATTTACTGCTCCCTTAATTCAATTGGGGAGAGTGGTCATGGGACAGTATGTTGGCAGATGGTTGGGACGCACATTCAGGATGTCGGCCTTCGGGATGGCATTTGCGGCGGCGGGTGTGTCAGCTGCCGGTGCAGCAACCGGGGAACTTGCGCGCCCGTCGCCCAATATTGTTGTCCTGCTGGTGGATGATGCCGGTCTGATGGACTTTGAGCCATTTGGCGGCGAAGCGCGGATGCCCAATATTTCGCGTCTGGCTGCGCAAGGGACACGCTTTACCGGATATCACACCTCACCGCTTTGCGCGCCATCCAGAGCGATGTTGCTCACGGGCGTTGATAATCATCGCACCGGTATCGCCACAATCCCTGAAGTGTTGCCCGCAGCGCATGAAGCTGCGCCGGGCTATTCCATGAGTTTTGAGCCGGGTGTGGAAACGCTCGCCGACCGGCTGCGCCGGGCGGGATACCGGACGCTGATGACAGGTAAATGGCATCTTGGCAGTGATGAAGGGGAACTTCCCAACGATCACGGTTTCGATCGATCCTTCATATTGGACGCATCCGGAGCGGACAATTGGGAACAAAAACCCTATATGCCGTATTACGCGACAGCCCCATGGTTTGAAGACGGTAAGCCTGCCACCTTGCCGGAGGACTTCTATTCCTCTGAGTTTCTTGTCGATCAGATGATTGCGTATCTGGACGAAGACAGGGACAGCGAAAAGCCATTCCTCGCCTATGTCGCTTTCCAGGCTATTCACATTCCTGTGCAGGCCCCCCGGGAGTTTACGGACAATTATGCCGGTGTTTATGACGAAGGCTGGCACAAGCTCCGCGAAGCCCGTTGGCAGCGTGCAAAAGAAATGGGCCTGATACCATCAGATGCCGCGCTTGCGCCCATGCCCGCCGCGGCCCGCGACTGGGAGAGCCTGACTGCGCAGGAGCGTACCTTCTATGCCCGCGCCATGTCTGTAAATGCAGGCATGTTGGAAGCGATGGATTTCCACATCGGGCGTCTTATGTCCTATCTGGACGAACGCGGCGAACTGGAGAACACGATTTTCGTTGTCACATCGGACAATGGGCCCGAGCCAAGTGACCCCGCCATTATGCCGGGCATGGGCCTGTGGATGGCGATGAATGGATATAACACCGATATCGAGACACTCGGCGAAAAGGGCAGTCTTGTGTCAATCGGTCGTGAATGGGCAAGTGCCGCTGCCGCGCCGCATAACCTTTTCAAGTTTTATGCAACCGAAGGCGGGATCCGGGTTCCGCTTATCGTAGCCGGGGAGGGAGTGCCCGCGGGCCAAACCATTCCGTCTCTCTCCTTTGTGACCGACATTACACCAACATTGCTCGACTATGCGGGGGTGGAGATAGAGACCGACGCCGGTGAACCAATCACGGGGCGGAGCCTGCGCCCGGTGATTGCGGGGCGAGCGACCGAAACCCATGCCCCAGACACACCTGTTGGTATGGAAGTGGCGGGCAATTCAGCTCTCTTTAAAAGCGGTTACAAGCTGACCCGTAACACGCCGCCCAACGGTGATAATATCTGGCGGCTTTATGACCTTGCGCGTGACCCTGGGGAAACAACAGATCTCAAAGAGCGGGAGCCGGAACGGTTTGCAGAAATGATTGCGGACTATGACGCCTATGCTGCACGATATGGGGTACAGGCTATGCCGGAAAATTTCAGCTATGTGCGCCAGATTGCACTCAATTCGGTAAAGAAAATTGCTGCCGCCAACTGGCCTTACATTCTGGGAATGTTCCTGATCGTCATTCTGGTTTTGGGTTTTGGGCTACGCCTTGTTGTGCGGGTGGTACGCGGCTGAAACCAGACAGGTTACGACATGCGCGCGGTGGGTGAAATGTTTGCGCCCTTCAATGCTTCCGTTAGACTGATATCAAATCAGGAACGGGAGTGTTGAAGTGGAGCAATCATTGAAGGGGCGGGTCGCCCTTGTGACAGGCGCGTCTCGGGGTATCGGTCGTGCAATCGCCCTGGCCCTGGCAGATGCCGGTGCAGACATCGCGATCAACTTTCGGCGCGATGACGCTGCGGCAAGGGAAGTCGCAGAGCTTGTCCAAAGCAAGGGTTGTCGGGCGGAAATATATGCGGCCTCGGTCGATGACTTTGAGCAAACAGCTTCGATGGTTGCAGATGTCGCGCGTGATTTCGGCTCCATCGGTATTCTGGTGAACAATGCTGGCATCGCAAGCCGTGGCCAGAAGGTGGCTGATACAGAAGCGGCAGAGGTAGAGCGCGTCATGCGCGTTCACGCGCTTGCGCCGCATAACCTCTCAAAACTTGTCCTGCCTACGATGCGTAAGGAAGAGCGCGGCGATATTATTATGATATCGAGTGTTGCGACCCTCTCAATGGGGGCAAACGGCGCACCGTACAACATGGGCAAAGCAGCAATGGAGGCATTGGCGCTTACCCTGGCTAAGGAAGAGCGCAAACACGGTATCCGGACCAATATTGTCTCTCCAAGCCTCACCGTGACGGAGATGGGTACGCGCCTGGTCAAAGCAAGGAGCGGTGCGGATATTCATGATCTGGATGCAACCTCGCCGTTTGGCCGGGTCTCTGTACCCGAAGACGTGGCTGCCGCCGTCCTCTTTTTTGTCAGCAACGCCAATCCTTACTGCAATGGACAGAAGCTGAACGTTGATGGCGGCGGCAATTGACCAGGCGTCCTGTCCACGAACGGACCATCACCAAGGCGGACGGCCGAACGCTCACCTTCTTTGGCTGGACCCCGCATGAAGGCATGCTGGTGCCCGATCTGCCGCCCGTTGACAAGGGCAGTGCCCCTTATCGGCGCTGGCATCCTTTGCGACACGAATGGGTGAGTTACGCGGGGGCGCGGCAAGGCCGGACTTTTCTGCCCGACGCTGCCGCTTGTCCGCTCTGTCCCGCGCGTGAAGGGCAGGGACTGACAGAAGTGCCTGCGGTTGATTTTGAAGCCGTGGTGTTTGAGAACCGCTTCCCCGCCTTCACCATGGACGCGGGAGACACAGTCGCGCCGGTTGGTGCAGAGCCCGCTATCGGAAAATGTGAGGTTGTGGTTTTCTCCCCCGATCACGAAGGTTCATTGGGAAGTCAATCTGTTGAACGGATCGAGCTTCTGTTTGAACTGTGGTCAAGGCGCGCGCGGGCAATGATGGATGAAGGAGGGCTCGCTGCTGTCCTGCCGTTTGAAACCAGGGGGGAGGAAATTGGCGTCACCTTGCCGCATCCCCACGGCCAGATTTACGGTTTCGGTTTCGTACCGGACCTTCTGTTAAAGAGTGCGCAAGCACAGAAAAATGAACCCGTCATCGCCAATATGCTGCAGCATCTGGACCCTGCCAGCATTCTGGATGAGGCTGCGAACGTGGTGGCTTTTGTACCGCCGATTGCGCGCTATCCATATGAAATATGGATTGCCCCGCGCACACGCCTGTCCGGCCCGTGGGATATGACGGAAGAAACAAGAGGCGAAATGGCTCACCTGCTCAAGCGGGCTTTGCTGCGACTGGACGGGCTTTTTGGCAAACCGATGCCATATGTTCTTTCTGTTCAATTGGCGCCAAAAGGATATGAAGACAGCTACCATTTTACGGTTCAACTCTGGCCGCTCCGGCGGGATGTCAACAAGATGAAATTCCTCGCCAGTGTGGAGCAGGTCAGTGGCGTGTTTCTTGTCGACGTACCACCGGATGTCGCCGCAGCCCAACTGAAAGCGGTTGAGATATAAATGGGCGCAACGTTCAGAAGTCTTTTCGGGGTTGAACCTGTGGCGCAGGTATTCGCGCCCGGTCGTGTCAACTTGATCGGCGAGTATACAGACCTCATCGGTGGGTCTGTTCTGCCGATGCCGCTGGCAAAAGGTGTCAGGGTGGAGGTTGCACCGTCGGATGGGCAAGGAAACGTCTACTCCAGCCAGCAAGGTGAAATGCAGGCATTGAGCCTGGCACCGACGGCCACGGGTGGCTGGGTGGATTACATTGCAGGGCCCCTGCTGATGATGAAGCAGGCCGGGTTCACCGTGCCTGATCTCAATTTCCAGATTGCGGCGGACCTGCCGGCGGGGGCGGGGGTCTCCTCATCTGCCGCGCTGGAGGTTGCAATCATGCGTGCTGTGCTCGCCGTTACGGGCGAAAGCCTGTCGCCGGTCAAAATGGCTCAACTCGCGCGGCAGGCTGAGAACCTTTACTGCGGTGTTCAGTGCGGGATCATGGACCAGATGGCGGTCGCCGTCGGGGAGGCAGGGTGTGCCCTGGCGCTGGATTGTGAAACGCTGACCTATCGCCATCTGCCGCTGCCCGCCGGGTGGTGCATCGCGGTGGTGCATTGCGGGCAGGCCCGACAGCTTGTTGATGGAGCATATAATGACCGGCAGAACGCGATCTTGACCGCTGAAACCGCGCTCAAAACACCGCTCAAAAATGCAAGCCTCTCCGCTCTTCAGCAATTGTCAGAGCCTTTGGTTTTTAAACGCGCCCATCACGTAGTCACTGAACAGGCGCGTGTCGCCTTGGCGGTGGAGGCAATGCAAGCGCAGGATCATCAGGCATTTGGCGAACTGATGAATGAAAGCCATCGCTCTCTTCAGGTGGATTTCGAGGTCTCAACACCCGGACTGGACGCGCTTGTTGCCTCGGCACGCGAGGCCGGTGCAGTGGGTGCCCGCCTGACTGGTGCAGGCTTTGGCGGATGTATCGTGGCCTTGATCAACGAAACAGAAAAACAGGCCTGGTGGCAGGCCGTCTCCCATACCTGCCCCGAAGCCTGGATTGTGGCACTCTAGCATCGAGGATGCGTCTGCCTAATGGAACGGGGGCAGCCAGTCCCCATGTGCCTCGATCAGCTCATCTGTGAGTGCCCATATCTCGTCCAGAGAAAGTTCTGCAGCCGTATGCGGGTCAAGCATAGCCGCGTGATAAATATGGTCACGCTTGGAGGTGGCAAGAGCTTCCACCGTAAGGGATTGCACGTTGATATTTGTCTGCATGAGTGCCGCCAGATGGGGTGGTAACATGCCGATGCGTGTTGGCGTGACGCCGCGATGATCAATCAGGCACGGAACTTCAACAGATGCCCCGTCGGGCAGATTGTCGATTAACCCGTGATTGGGGACGTTGCCATTGATGACCGTGGGTCGCCCTGTTTTGACAGCGCGCATGATGCGCGCGGCATACTCTCCCGAATATCTGACATCCAGTTTTGGGGCGGTGGCGAGCGCTGCTTCCTGGGCTTTCCAGCCCGCGATCTGTTCTTCGCAGCGTCGGATATATTCATCGAGCGGCACATTGAACGTCTCTATCAGGTCAGGCCGGTCGCGTTTGATGAACCAGGGCACATATTCTGCGAAATGCTCGCTCGACTCGGTGACAAAATAACCGGTCCGCCGCAACATTTCATACCGCACCCTGTTTGAGGAGGGCTCCTTCCTGTCGGCGGCGAGTTGCTTCAGGCGTGGATAAAGGTCTTCAATGCGACCATCGGCATGGCGTTTCTCAAAACTCAGATAGAAGGACATATGATTGATGCCGGCACATTGGTACTGGATTGATTTGAAATCTTCGCCCAGATCCTGTGCAAGCTCAAACGCGGTGCCCTGAACGGAATGACAGAGGCCGACATGGCGTATGTCGGGGGCAAGCCGCGAAAGTGCCCAGCAATTAACCGCCATGGGGTTCACATATTGCAGCATCAGTGCCTGAGGGCAGTGCTTTCGCATGTCTGCCGCGATATCGAGCAGAACCGGCACCGTGCGCAATCCCCGCATGATCCCGCCCACGCCGAGCGTGTCGGCAATTGTTTGGCGCAGGCCGAATTTTCGGGGCACTTCAAAGTCGGTAATCGTACAGGGATCATAACCCCCCACCTGGATCATCAGAATAACAAATTCAGCACCGGCCAGCGCTTCGCCCCGGTCCTGCGTGGCAAGAATGGTGGGAGTGACGTTCAGAGAGGACGCAATCTTCCGTGCAACCATGTCAGATGTCGCAAGCCGGGCGGGGTCAATATCGTGAAGAGTAATCGTGCAGTCCGCAAACATCTCGTTGAGGAGAATATCGCCGACAATATTCTTCATAAAAACCGTACTACCTGCACCAATCAGACAGACTTTCGTCATGAATTTCCCTTTCGTCTCCCAATGCTCATTTGCGAGAATGCGGTGGCTTGTCTCTCCCGTCAAATCAGTCGAAACTTCATAGCCAAACGAAGGGGGACAAGATGACAGGCCAATCCACAGACCAGCCGACTTTGGGCGTTTGCTACTATCCGGAGCATTGGCCTGAGCGCATGTGGGAACGCGATGCGCGTGAAATGAAAGAGGCAGGCATAACGCATGTCCGGGTCGGGGAATTCGCCTGGTCGCGGTTTGAGCCGGAGCCGGGTGTATATGATTTTAGCTGGCTTGAGCGTGCGGTGGCCGTGCTTGCTTCTCACGGTTTGAAAATCGTCATGGGGACGCCAACCGCCACCCCGCCAAAATGGCTGGTGGATCGGATGCCGGATATGTTGCCACGAGACCGGCATGGCAAGGTGCGCGGGTTTGGTTCTCGCCGTCATTACTGTTTTTCCCACAAGGGGTATCGGCGGGAGTGCGCGCGCATTGTACGGGCCATGGCAGAGGTTTTCGGGGGGCACCCGGCGGTCACAACATGGCAGACGGATAATGAATATGGTTGTCACGCCACCGTTCACAGTTACACCGAAGCAGCGACAACAGGTTTCCGGGAGTGGTTACGTGCACGCTATGGCGATATAGCGTCACTCAACGAAGCTTGGGGAAACATATTCTGGAGTATGGAATACAAGGATTTCAGTGAGATCGAATTGCCCGACCAGGCGGTGACAGAAACCAATCCGGCTCACCGATGGGATTACCGCCGCTTCGCCTCGGACGAAGTGAAGGCATTCAACAAAGTACAGACCGACATTCTGCGCGAATTGTCGCCGGGGCGTGATCTCATCCATAATTATATGACGTTCCATACAGATTTTGATCATTTCAAACTGGGGGAAGATCTCGATATTGCAAGTTGGGACAGCTACCCTCTCGGCAGTTTGGATATGTTCCCGGCAACTAGGGAGCATAAAGAGCATTTTGTAAGAACCGGTGATCCTGATCTGCAAGGGTTCCATCATGATCTTTATCGGGCCGTAGGGCGCGGCCGCTGGTGGGTGATGGAACAGCAACCGGGTCCGGTGAACTGGGCACCATATAATCCAGACCCGCTGCCCGGCATGTTACGTCTCTGGGGGTGGGAAGCGTTTGCGCATGGTGCAGAGGTTGTGTCCTATTTTCGCTGGCGGCAAGCACCCTTTGCTCAGGAGCAATTTCATGCAGGCCTTAATCGGCCTGACGGCTCTCCCGATCGGGGACGGCACGAGGTTGCACAATTGGGGCGCGAACTGGCAGCGATAAAGGATATGGGAGCGCCTGCGCCGTCAAGACTGGCGATCCTGTTCTCATATGAGAGCCTGTGGGCGTTGCAAGTGCAACCACAGGGGCAAAACTTCACCTATGTGGAGCAGGCATTGCTCCTGTATCGGACAGTGCGCGAGATGGGGGTCGACATTGACTTCGTGGCGCCTGGTACAGATGTGAGTGGCTATAAGATGCTGATTGTCCCCAGTGAGGTGCATGTAAATGCCGCACTGAGCGATGCACTGTCTGCCTTCAAGGGAACGCTGGTCGTGATGCCGCGGTCGGGCAGTCGCACGGTCTCACACGCCATCCCGTCAGAACTCGCGCCCGGTCCCTTGTCCGATCTTTTGGGCATAAAGGTGGAGCGCGTCGAAAGCTTCCGTAGCTTTGCGAGTGTACCTGTGAGCTATCGTGGTAAGGAATATGTCTTCGATCGCTGGCGGGAGTTTGTCACCAGTCATCAGGCAGACGTGCTGGCTGAAACAAGGGAGGGGGGCCCCGCCGTGACCAGAAAAGGCAATGCCTTTTACATGGCAGGGTGGCCCGATACCGATTTGATGAAAGCATTTCTGCGTGATCGGATCGAGGAAGCAGGGTTGGAGCGTCTTGCACTGCCTCATGGCGTGCGCTGCCGTACACGAGGCCGATACCGCGTGTTCGTCAACTACAATGCGCATGATACGGACATCACCGCCTGTGTCGGGGGAGAGCTGGTGCTGGGGGAGGCTGCAATGCCACCGGCGGGCGTGACGATCGAAAAGCGCTATTGAGCAAGCCATCCCGCCATGGCAACGCCGATGAAATTGGCGATGGAATACCCAAGCACACCAAGCATAACCGCGGGCGTCACGAGCGAACGCCATCCCTGACCGGCGGCTTGCGCTGCCGCTGTCGCAGGGCCCAGCGCGACCGCGTTCGATGCCAGAACCATCTCGGCCAGGTCGATGCGAAACAGTTTTGCAGCGCTCAACACCACCAAAAGGTGAACGCTGGCCATGATGCCGGTGAACGCAAAAATGGGTAAGGCCTGGCCAAGCAGGGCCATAACGTCTGCGCCGGCACCCATGACCCCAAAAAACACGTACATGAACAACATGCCCAGGGAGAAATCACCCTGCATCGAAGACAGGCGTGCAGAGAAAAAATTGGCAACCAGCAATGCGTAGATCGTGACAAACAGAACGCCGTAGCGGCTAAAATCAGCAAGCCAGTCAAGCCCCATATCCGCCCCATACATGCCGATGAGACGGGCCGTTCCATAGCCAAGGAAACAACACAGGGCTGAAAGGGAGAGAAACCCGGCAATATGGAACATATTGAGTGAAGGTGTCTCCGTTTCGACCGCGCCCCCTTCAATATGAACGTGTGCTTGCGCAATTTTGGAAGGTAGAAACCGCAGAACAGTTTTTGACGCGGGCAGCAAGACAAGGAGCATGAGGAAGAGGGTGGCACCGACATTGTCGGCTGCCGCCATGGCGCTGAGCAAGGCCCCGTCATTCATGCCCAGCGCTTGCGATGTTGCGGCGAAGTTCATGGAGCCGCCGATCCAGCTTGCGCCGAGGGTGGCGGCGATGTTGGCACCCTCAGGCCCCATGTCAATGACAGAGGCACCGACCAACACACCGGCAATAGTGCCGATGGAGGCGATGACAAAGCTGAGTGCCATCGGGCCGATCTCGGGCAGAATTTTCTTGAAATCCGCCCGAAACAGCAGGAGCGGGATTGCAAGCGACACTGCATAACCCCACACCAGATCATAAAACGGTGCCGCGAAAGGAATGACACGGAAATTGGCCAACAGCAGGCCTGCCAGAATGACCAGGATTACACCGGAAAGAGCCTGGCCGAGCTTTGTGCGTTCTGACCAGAAGCCGAAGGCAGCAAGCCCCAGAAAGACAGTCAGCAGCGCATAGACATTGTCGGCGGAAATCAGCGAGGTCATCCTATCAATCCTTCATCGCTTGTTGCGGACGTTTCTCAGGCTTTTGCCTTGAGGCGTTCCGTACGGAGCTGGGAGCGTCGCACCTTGCCAGCGTCGTCACGAACGGGTGCGCTGACAAACTCAAAACTGCGCGGAATCTTGTAACGCGACAGGTTTTCGGCAAGATGGGCCTGCAAGGCAGAAAGTTCAATGCCATCTGGCGCATCGACAATACCGTGGGCAAGGTTGCCCATATCGTCATCCGGCAGGCCGATAACGGCACTTGAGCGCACGCCGGGGAAAGCATCGATCGCAGCTTCCACTTCCGCTGGATAGATGTTTGCGCCGCCTGACAGGATCATGTCGGTTTGCCGGTCAGCCAGATAGAGGAAACCATCCTCATCCATATACCCCATGTCCCCCAGGCTCTCCCAACCATCCTGCGTCGCTTTGGCTGTTGCGCCCCGGTAATGATAAGTTGTCCCGACGCCGGCATCGGGTCGCATGAAAACTTCACCGATCTGGCCGGGCGGAAGTTCATGGCCATCTTCGCCGAGTATCTTCATCTGTCCGCCTTTCATCGGGCGACCAACGGATCCGCGATGATCCAGCCATTCAGATCCGGTAATCCAGGTAACACTCTGGGCTTCGGTGCCGGCATAAAGTTCGTGAATACGCTCCGGGCCGAGCCAGTTGATCCATTCCTCTTTCAGCCAGGCGGGGCAGGGAGCGGCGAGATGAAGAACCATGCGCAGGGCCGACAGGTCGTAAGCGTTGCGAACGTCTTCCGGCAGGCGCCATATGCGCTGCATCATCGTGGGCACCATCATAACCCAGTCGACATGATATTCAGCCAGTAGACGCAGTGTTTCTTCTGCGTCAAAGCGTGTCATGACAATAATATGGTTGCCGCACATCAGCGCCCGGGCAGAGAAGGAGAACGGCGCGTTGTGATACAGAGGGCCGGGCACGAGCTGGACCCGGTCTGTTTCCATCCCGAGCGGGGCAATCTCGGGCGGGAAGCTCCCTTCCTCTCCCGAAATGATAATCTTGGGTCGACCTGTACTGCCGCCGGAGGTTGGCGCTTTCCAGTGTTTGGAAACTTTTTCAGGTAGCGGCGCATCCGACAGGGTGGGGTCCGGCTGAAAACCTGCCTCAAGGCAAATAATGTCACCGTGGCTGCCGGGGGCTGCGCCAACAATGAGCGTTGGCTCAGCAACTTCAACAATTGCCTGCCGTTCGACGGGAGGGAGTTTGGCTGAAATTGGTTGCGGGGTGGCGCCCAGTTTCCAGACAGCAAATGCGGCCGCATAGAACTCGATACTATTGGGGAGGCCGATTGTGACCAGGTCACCCTGGCGAACGCCGAGGGCCTCATACGCGCGCGCCAGCCGGTTGGTCTGGGCATCAAAATCGGCGCGTGAAACGGTTTGCCCTTCGTGGGTGATGGCGGCTGCCGTTCCATCCTTGTCCGCCCAGTATTTTAACAAGCTCCCGATTGGAAGTCTGGCCACACGCGCCTCCACTATTTTTGAAAAACCCTGTCGCAGCGATGCTCGTTAGAAGAGCAGACGGGTTCAGTCAGAATGTCTGGATCCCAGAATAACGTTTCGGGACGGGATTGAAATCGAAAATGTCGATCCTTTGCCAACCCCTTCGCTGGTGGCCTGGGCCTTTCCGCCATGACGCTCGGCAATGGTTTTGACAATCCACAGGCCAAGGCCGAAGGAGGCTTCAGTATCGGCGTCGGGGGATGAACCGACCTGATATCGGTCGAAAATAGATGAAAGCTCTTCTCTTGATAGTCCGATCCCCTGATCTGCGACCTCAATGGTGGTTGCGCCGCGCATTTCATGCGCACATACAAGAATATTTGAACCCGACGGTGAAAACTTGATCGCATTCGAGATCAGATTATCAACGGCCTCTATCAGGTGGTCTTCGTCCGCCTCCACAAGAAGGGCCCGGGGCATGTCTGCTTCAATGCGAATTGATTTCCGCTGTGCAGTTTCTTCGTTCAGCGCAATGAGCGCCGAGAGCATTTTACAGAGATCGAATGTGGCTGGTTCATGCGACAGCGTCGTTGCATTGGTGCGCGCCGCCTTCAGGACATCAACAATCATTCTTTCCATACGTTCACTGTTCTGAATGATCGCGTGTGCACTCTCCACTGTTTTGCGTTGCCTCTCACCCGCGTCAAGCTTCGTTTTTCCGCCCGCATATGTGTCGATCAGCTCCGCACGATTGACGATCGTGGTAAGGGGGTTGCGCAGATCGTGTACCGTCATGGCAAGGACATCGGACTTGAAGCTGTTGGCTGCACGGGCCGCCTCTCTTTGTAGCTCCATGCGATCTCTGGACCTTTTGAGAGAGCGGATCAGTGCCTCGCGTTCCATATCAGCACGGGCACGTTGAATTTCTGCTTCCACCCGGCTGGCAAAGATCCGCATAATATTCTCAACCGCCTGTTCATTTTCCAGCGGTGTCTCCGAAAAAACGGCAAAATGTCCGACAACGCCACCGTGCTTGTCGTGAAGGGGAACGCCGCAATAGCTCTCCAACCCGGCATCCCGGGGGAATTTCTGAGCCAGATCACAAGGGACGGTCAGGCGGACACCGCCATAAACAAGAGCACATGGAGTACCTTCGAGCACATAGTCAAATTGCTCGACTTTTTCTCCATCGCGCCAGGCGTAAAGCGTTTGCGCTTTGGAAACGGGGTGGCCAACACCTCGCGTAATAATGGCAATGGACACGTTCATCACACGGCGCAATGTTTCGACAAGCGCATGGTGAAACTCTTCGCCAATCTTTTGTGCGGTTCCCTCTGCTATTTGCAGAAGAAGGTTTTCTGCGTTGGCCGCAGTATCTTTTGTCATGCTGTCCTTCAACTGATTACGATGTGTCTTGGTTCACCTGGAGGGGAACCATTTAGGAGAATTTCATCTGTAGACAGACATGGCAAGAGAGATGGCTTAGAAAGCCACCCCGAGCGAGAGTGAACCGAACTGATCAGCTTTTGTCTGGCTGGAAAACTCCTTGGTTCGGTATATATGGGCAAAGCTCAACCGCAGATCGTCCCAGAATGCGACGGCACCCAGTCGGAGATCGCTGACGAAATGGCGTTTGTCGACACTGTGGCTCTGGCTGAACAGATTACCATCCAGAAACATGTCGCGCCCGATGGCCCGGCCTTCCACACCGGCAAAAAGATACCAGTTGAAACCGGGTTCGGGTGTAAACACCTCCGACCCTCCAATGCCCGGGTAAATGCGCGCTGGCCCGAAATCATCCGGCAGATCAGGGCCGATCCGGAAGGTCGCGCCGCCCCCGGCATAGGTCTGCACATTCCCGAGAGCTGCGACAACATAAGGTATGGCATCAATCTCGAAACCACCGAGAGAGCCGGGAGCCAGTTCTGGCGTGTTCCAGGCACGTTCGAATGTCACGTTCAGGGCGGGCTCGTTGCGCAGCTGATTGCTCCAGCCGTTTGCACTGTCAGCGCCGATCAGCTTGTGCCAGTTATTCTGTACAAACCGACCGCCTGCGGCCGGGCCCACAACGCCCACATCAATCTTCCATTGGTCCTGATAAGACCCGGCATGCGCGGTTTCCCAAAGTGTTTGCAGCGTGAGTGTCAGGTGGAGCCATGCAGCATAAGGCCGGTCGTCAGCGATAGCGGCGCGGGTTGAGGTATCGTCGGGGGTGAAAATAGTGTGCCCCAGAGCAATGCCCAGCCTGTGTGTCGCAGGACTGCCTTGCGCTGCAAACGGGACACGGATCGTTGCGATATCTTTCAAAAGATCCGGAAGTTCCGTCGGCGCCGACAGGAAGGAGGCCTGCAGACCGTTAGTGTAGTGACGGTCCGTGTTGGCGATATTCGCAAACAGGTCATTTTCAACCTGGATGGACCCAAATGCCCAGCGGACCGGCGTATCCTCATGAAGTTTGGCGGGCTGGTCTGCGGCGACAGCGGAAGAAACGGTGAGGATTGACGTGAAACAGGCGACAGCCAGACTGGGAGCCAGACTGGGCAGTTTCGAACGATAAAGGGTGCGCGGGAGCAAGGGGAGGCCTCCGATAGGTTGCTTGACGTGGATGCGACGAACCCGTCCAATATTCATCAAGAGAGCAATAACATCATTTGAACGGCGGGGAGGACGTTATATGAGTGAATCAGAGGCAAAATTGCGGCAGACGGCGGAAGAATGGGCGGCAAAAGGGATGATCCTGGGCTTTTGGGCCGAGACCGCGCCGGAGCGCCTGGCTATTGTTTCAAAATCAGCACAATTGACCTATGGCGAGTTGAACAGGCGTGCCAACCAGCTGGTCAGGGCGCTGCGGCGACAGGGGTTGAAAGCGGGGGATGCTGTTGCGCTCTTATGTTCAAACCGCCCAGAGTTTGTTGAAGTTTGCGCGGCGGCCGCGCGTGCTGGGTTCCGGTTGACCCCGATCAACTGGCATCTGACCGGGCCGGAGGTCGGCTATATCGTGGACAATTGTGAGGCCAGGGCATTTATCGCGGATGCCCGTTTTGCGGGCAACGCGGCAGAAGCAAGCGCAATGGCGCCGGGGCTTGAAACAAAACTGTCCGTTGGGGGGCCGATGAGTGGTTTCAGGAGCTATGACGAAGCGCTGGCTGTTGAAGCAGATGAGAATATTGATGATCCTTCACCCGGTACGCAGATGCTCTACACATCGGGTACGACAGGTCATCCGAAAGGGGTCTACCGGGCCAAGACACCGCCCCCCTCGCCACTCGTCAAAAAGTTGCAGGAGACAGCCGCTTTCAGTCCGGGACAAGACATGTCTCTGGTAACGGGGCCGCTATATCACGCGGCACCTCTTGCGTTGAACCTGAGCTTTCCACTGAACGCCGGTGTCGGGGTGGTTTTGATGGATAAATGGGACGCAGAGGAAACATTGCGTCTTGTGGCGGAACACAAGATCACCCACACACATGTGGTGCCCACCATGTTGCACCGCATGCTCTCGCTCCCCGAAACGGTGCGGGCGAAATACGATTTGTCGAGCTTGAGATGGGTCTTGCACGGGGCTGCGCCGTGCCCGGTACATGTGAAGGAAGACACGATCAAATGGCTGGGGCCCGTCGTCTACGAATATTATGCAGCGACTGAGGGCGGCGGCATTTTCGCTGATGCGCACGAGTGGCTTTCAAAGCCCGGCACAGTGGGTCGCGCGCTGGAAGGCGTGGTTGTGGAAGTGCACGATGATGAAGGTAAACCCGTCGCGGCGGGTGAGATCGGAACCATCTATTTCAAAGCACCTGAAACGGGTCGGTTCGAATATTTCAAGGCACCGGAAAAGACCGAGGGTGCGTATCGGGGCGACTATTACACAATGGGCGATATGGGCTTCATGGATGCGGATGGCTTCCTGTTCCTGACAGGGAGATCAGCGGAAGTCATTATCTCAGGCGGCGTGAATATTTACCCCGCCGAAGTGGATCAGGAATTGTTGCGCCATCCTGCGGTTGCGGATGTTGCAACGATCGGGGTCCCGAACGATGAATGGGGTGAAGAGGTCAAAGCTGTTGTGCAACTGGCCGACGGGATTGCTCCATCTGAGGAGATCCGAGCCGACCTGATGCAGTTTGCTGCCGACCATCTGCCGGGATACAAACGGCCTCGCTCTATCGACTTTGCTACAGATCTCCCGCGTCTTCCCACCGGCAAAATTGTGCGTCGTCAGGTGCGTGAACCTTATTGGGAGGGGCGCACGAAGCAGATCTAGAACGCAGTCAGGCGGTCAACGTTTGGTTTGACAGGGTAGTGCCTGTCAGTGACATTTTGTCATGAATAGCTGGACATTGACCGGGGCAAAGGCCAGTCTGGCAAAAAGAGTGCAACAAGCACTTGTTCGGGGACGTTTTCAGGGAATTTGGGCAGTCATGAAAGACGCGTCATCACGCATGTCGACAGGGACAATTTTTCTCCACGGATCAGTTGGGTTGCCAACGGCCATGTTTGGTTATCCGATTGCGATTTGGCTGCCGGCCTTCTACGCCGGGGAACTGGGCCTGTCCCTGGCCGCTGTCGGGACAATGATCATGTTGGCGCGTCTGACGGATGTGGTAACCGACCCGGTTATCGGCTTTTTCTCTGATCGTTCAAAGTCGCGCTTTGGCCGCCGCAAACCTTTCATGGTCGGCGGGTTGCCTTTTCTTGTGCTGGGTGTGGTCATGCTCTTCATTCCCCGGCAATTGGGGATTGAAACCATCGGCCAGATACATCTGGTCTTCTGGATCAGCTTTATGTTCCTCGGGTCAACGTTGGTCTATATCCCTTATTATGCGTGGGGGGCGGAACTGTCTTCAGACTATAATGAGCGCAGCCGCATCACGGCGGTGCGCGAGTTGTATATTCTGGTCGGTCTTGCAGTTGCGGCAGCCATTCCCTTTACGGTGGAATTGATCGACGGGGCCGGTGCCGGGCGAGACCCCGGCAGAGTGCTGGCGGCAATGGCACTGGCCATTACGGTTCTCATGCCATCGCTTGTGCTATTTGTGGTTTGGCGGGTGCGTGAACCTGATATCGGCCACCGGGAAGAAGTTCCGCTGTTGGATGGCCTGAAACTGGTTGCCAAAAACGGCCCCATGCTGCGGGTGCTGGCTATCATCCTGATTGTGACCGGCGGTGAAGCGTTTCGCAATGCATTGTCGCTCTTCTTCATGCGGGATGTGATCGGCATCACGTCAATCGGATCGCTCTACTTCATCTATTTCGGTGCAGGTCTTCTGGCCATTCCGTTCTGGCTGTGGTTGGGGCGAAAGATTTCAAAACACAAGGCCTTCGCCATATGCATGGGAGCGGTCGCGTGCATTTCGACCGCATCCTATTTTCTGAACGAAGGCGACGTGACAGCCTTTACCCTGCTTTTCATTGCCAAGGGCTTTTGTTTCGGTGGGTTGCAATTCCTTCCTTTGTCCATGCTTGCTGATGTGGTGGATGTGGATACGGCCCGGTCGAAGGGGCAGAGAGCTGGCACTTTTTTTGCCATCTCGGGGATGACCGGCAAACTCGCAACGGCTTTCGGCACAGGGATATCCTTGAACGTGGTTGCCTTTTTCGGTTTTGATGCCTCTGGTGCGGCGGGGGCAAACGGTGCTCAGGAGTTGAACTGGCTTGCCGTCAATTATGCCATTATGCCGGCACTTTTCTTTATCGCCGCCTTGTGGCTCACGTGGAATTATCCACTCACAGCGGAACGTCAGGCCCGTTTGCGCGGGTTGATTGAGCGTCGTGCCGCCCGGCGTGAGGCAGAGGCGAGTGCCGCCCGTGCGTCGGCGGAGACGGTTTGAGCCAAGGCCAGTTCAGTTTAGCCCACGGTGTTACGTGTCAAACCGGGATGGAACATCCGTTAAGGCGCGCCCGACCCGGCATCAGCATCGGTCGCATTCTCTTTGGCGACGCGGAAACCGACAAGACTTTGCCGCTCTGTACCGTCAAGGAAAAGCCGCGTCTCCAGACGGACGGGGCCGGGCGCATCGGTCCAACTGTGTCCGCGCAACACATAGGTCGTGCAGTGTGGGCGCCTCGCTGCAGACCCGTCTACGGGTGCTTGGGTGTAATCATCATGGGCACAATCTTCCGTCCATTCCCAGACATTGCCAATCATGTCGTAGAGGCCGTAAGGGCCAGCGCGGAAGTGCGCGACCGGCGATGTGAATAAAAATCCGTCCTCACAAGGTTCGGCAACCTTGGCAACTTTGTTCTTTGCGGTCAGGTCGTTCACGTTGCCGTAATCGCATATTTGAGCCGGTGTGTGCCACGGGGCAGCCCCGTCAAGACGCGCGGCGTGATCCCACTCAGCCTCACTGGGAAGGCGGTAGCTTGTTTGATCCCGGACACCGGCCCAGTGGAGAAATGAGAGCGCATCGGCCCGCGACACACATACAACAGGGTGAGCATCCGTCTGTTCAAAACCCGGATTGCGCCAGGTGGCCCGAGCGGAAAAATTCCAGCCCGCCTCGGTCAATGTCCAGCAACCGGGGGGGACATGGTAGCCCGTCGCCGCAACAAAGGCAGCAAATGCGCCCCGTGTCACAAGTGTTGTGGAGAGCGCATAAGCATCGGCGATCTGAACTTCATGCTGGGGCCATTCGTCCGGGCTTGCGGCCGGATCGTGAGGCATTGCCCCCATGTAGAACACCCCGGCAGGTATCGAAACGAAGGTCATGTTCTCTTGCGCTGTTGCCCCCGCGTGGTCGGCGGATGCTGACAGCAGACACAAAAGAGAAAATACCCGGAAACCGGTAAGATAGATCTGCATGGGTGAAGTTTGGCATTGGTGCTCTTTCTGTCAATCGTTTCCCGTCATGCTGTCCGGTCGTCCACAAGAAGAACGTGAGCTTGCAGATCAATTCGCTTGCCAGAAACCGCTTTCGGCGTCACGCTTCATCTGTGGTCGTGCGAATGAACATGGAGGATTTCCAATGAACGCGGCAGCACAAGACAATGTAACAGTGTCAACACCGTCAGCTCCGGCTCCGGCCGCCGCTGTACCGGCGGCAAAGAAAAGCAGCGCCAGAAAGGCAGCGGCGAAAAAGCCTGCAACCAAAAAGGCAGCATCCAGGAAACCGGCAACAAAAAAGACGGCAGCAAAAAGCAAGTCGTCAAAAAAGAGTGCCGTGAAGAAGGCAACAGCAAAAAAAGCCGCCAGCGGGAAGAAGGCTGCGACGGGTAAATCAAAAAAAGCCACCAGCAAGCAGAAGCAGCTCGACAAGCAGATCAAAGCTGTTTCCAAAGAGATTGCGCGGGTGGAGCGCGATGGTCAGAAAATGCTGGTTGAAGCGCAGAAGCGTTACGCATCAACCATCAAGCAGTTGAAATCCGAGCGGGCAAAACTTGAGAAGCAGGTGAGCGAACTGGCCAAAAAGGGCGAGTTGGCTTTCGACGATGTCCGCAAGGGAGTTGAACTGGCATACAAGGAACTGGCGAAAGCGGCAAAGCAAGCTTACAAGCGGCTTTCCTGATCAACGAACCGTAAGCTCATTTGCGCCCTTTGCCTTTTCAAAAGAAGGCGATGGGCGCATTTCAGGGGCAGATTTTCCTTGCTGCTCCCGCGCCATACAGCTTTACTCCCGGCATTAAAATTTTGGAATATTCCAGGAGTTTGGGGAGACAGCGATGAACCGTGTTTGTGAACATCTGGGGGCGAAATATCCGATCGTCCAGGCGCCCATGGGCTGGATTGCCCGCTCTCAACTGGCATCAGCCGTATCTGAAGCAGGCGGTATGGGTATTATTGAAACGTCGTCAGGAGAAACAGAAGCCTGTCAGGCCGAAATTCTCAAGATGCGCGAAATGACGGACAAGCCGTTCGGGGTCAACCTGCCGATCTTGTTTCTGCGCGACAAGGCGATGCTCGATTTTGTCTGCGAAAGCGGCGTGAAATTTGTGACCACGTCAGCGGGGAGTCCGGCAAAGTTTGTGGGACCACTGAAGGAAGCCGGTATTATTGTGTACCACGCCGTCCCGACAGTGGAAGCCGCAGTCAAGTGCGCCGATGCCGGTGTGGACGGACTCGTCGTGGAGGGGGCTGAAGGCGGTGGCTTCAAAAACCCCGAGGAAGTGTCAACGCTGGTTTTGCTGCAGGCTATCCGGGCGGCAGTAGATATTCCGCTGATCGCTGCAGGTGGTATCTGCGATGGCAAAGGCATGGCGGCGGCATTCGCTCTCGGCGCGGAAGGCGTGCAAATGGGTACGCGCTTCGTGTCTTGTGCGGAAAGTCCGGTGCACGACAATTATAAGAACGCGATCGTAAATGCCTCAGAATCCGGAACCTGGGTTCTGAACAAAAAAGCCTCTCCGTGTATCCGGGCACTTAAAACCGAGCGGACAGCGAAAATCTATGAAGATGGCCTGATGCCGGCTGATACGTTCAGCAACATTCTTGATCTCTATTTTGGTGGAGATATGGAAGCAAGTGTTGGACTGGCCGGACAGACCGTCGGGCTGATTGATCGTGTGAAACCCGTGAAGGAAATCATCGACGAAACCGTGGCTGAGTTTTTTGAAATCACCACCCGTCTGGGTGCGTGTGCGACAGCCAGGAGTTTCGGCTAGGCATCTTGCGGTTAAAAACGCGATCTGCGGCACCCGCGTCAAATCGGCCGGCGGGCCGGATTTTTTCAGTTTGCGTTTGACAAGCCATAGGGGGGCACGTAAAAGCCCCCCTTGAACGCAATCGCACGTGCCCCTGGCCTGGTGGCTAAGTAACGACGTACGCGTCTCTTTTTGGCGATGGCTGGCATTGAGATATGCCGGGTTTCCGAGGGAGAATGCCTATGCCTGATTACTACGTTAGGGGCTAAAGCCCCAGATATCTGCCGCTAAGTCCTTATGTGGAACCCACACCAAGGCGCACGTGACGCGCGATGCTCACGCGAATGGCACCTTTCACAATCCTGTTTTGAATGCTCGGCATTGTTTCCGCTCGCCTACCGGCGTCAGGACAACATGTCATTTGCGTAATGGAGAAGCTTAATTGAAAGCATCCGCTGAATTGGCGCTGGCCGCCAAAACTGCTACCGCCGCTGAATCTCACCTGAAGCTCGTGGGTGAGGATGAACGGAAAGATTTTTTTATTGAACGTGACGGTGTCCGGTTCGCAGGGACACACTTGATTGTTGATCTGGTGGACGCAAGCCGCCTCGATGAGATCGCGCATATTGATGAAGTGCTCCGCGAGTGTGTGGAAGTGGCTGGTGCGACATTGCTGCATCTTCATCTTCACCATTTCACGCCGAACGGTGGAGTTTCGGGCGTTGCTGTTCTGGCGGAATCGCACATTTCGATCCACACATGGCCGGAAGTGGGCTATGCCGCGCTTGATGTCTTCATGTGCGGCGATGCAAAGCCGGAGCTGGCTATCGAGGTTTTGCGCAAGGCATTTGCGCCTGGTGACATCAAGGTCGACAATCTGCGCCGCGGTGAGGACATTATCTGATGTCGGAGCGGTGGATTACCGAAGAGCTGCATGATGGTCTCCGCTCGGGTTACCGGGCGGACAACATCTTGTTTGAGGCGAATGACGGGCTTCAGCATCTGGTGATCTACGAGAACGCCCAGTTCGGGCGCATGATGTCGCTCGACGGTATCACGCAGGTCACAGAGCGCGATGAGTTTGTCTATCACGAGATGATGAGCCACGTTCCGATCCTGGCGCATGGTGCCGCCAAAAAAGTGGGGATCATCGGCGGCGGCGATGGTGGCGTTCTGCGTGAAGTCTTGCGACACAAGACGGTTGAGGCCGTCACAATGGTTGAGATCGACCAGGCCGTGGTGGACATGTGTGTTGAGCATATGCCGATGATCTCGAACGGAGCGTTCGATGATCCTCGTACCAACCTTGTCATCACAGATGGTGCCGCCTTCGTGGAAGAAACGTCTGAGCGTTTCGATGTCATTATTGTTGACTCAACAGATCCGATCGGGCCCGGCGAGGTTCTTTTCCGCGAAAGTTTTTACGCCGCTGCAAAACGCTGTCTCACACCGGGTGGGGTGATTGTAACCCAGAACGGCGTTCCTTTTGTGCAAGGTGCCGAGCTGAAGTCCACCATGACAAAGTTCCGGAAGCTTTTTAAGGCTCCAGCCTGCTATCTGGCAACGATCCCGACCTACGTCATGGGGTCGATGGCGCTGGGTTGGGGGAGTGATAACCCGGACCTGCTGAATGTGACTGTGGAAACACTGGCGGCGCGGTTTGAAGGGCTGGACGGGGCCACCCGCTATTATACGCCGGCTGTTCACAAAGCGGCGTTCGCCCTTCCTCCATACGTGAGCCAGTATCTTTAGCCCAAATGTTTCGGGAACGTTTGCTGTCGCTGAAAAAGTAGCGGCGCGCACCAAAGGTCGGGGAGGAGAGCCGAACAATGGTACGCGCCGGGGCATCCCTTTACACGCGCACGTGTTTCGGGAGCAGGGCGGGGGACCACCTCCCCGCCAAGGGAGTTCGCAGACAGGCGAAACTTTGCAAAGTCAGTTTTCAATGAATAAGCGGCATTCCTTCCGGCCAGGGCGTTGAAGGAGCAGCACTCTCGTTCGGACAAAGAATGAGCCCGGCTGCGTGCAGCGAGATGGCAAGTTGTTGGCCGGTCTGCTGCAAGGGTTTGGGGAGTTTCCTGAGCGCGCTTGTTTCACCGCGCCGCTGAAAGGCCGCAATGAGAGTGAGAACACGCGCTTCATCCGCCATCAGTGTGCGCCATTTGAAGCATGGCGCAGCCAGTGGGCGGCCAAATTCAATTTCAAGAAGCCCCAGAAACTGCATGAGCAGCGGCATCGCATCTGGTGCATCAATGGCGGCAAAGGCGCTGTCCAGCCGCAAATGCGAGAGAGCCTGTTCCTGTCGTGCATGACCAATGTGAATAGCCCGTGTTGCCCAGACGAGAAACTGTTCCGCAAACGCGAATTCCGCCAGTTCCATGCCGGGGCGGTAAGGTTCATCCGTGGGAAGCGACGCGCCAGGCCGAGGCGAAAAATCCAACATTTTCATCAACCGTCTCCATGTGAGTGCCAACCACCGATGGATTGTTGATAACGAAAATGAGAATGATTTGCAATAAGAAAAATGCAGATCAATGCAGATTTAGTTCACGCAACCGGAGAGCGGTCAGGTGAGGGCGTGTGGGCTGATAATAATCCCGTCACGGTCAGCATAAAGCCATTCACCGGGAGTGAGCGTGACGCCGGCGAAAGTCACCGGAACATCCGTTTCGCCCTGGCCCTTCTTGACACTCTTGCGGGGGTGATGTCCAAGCGCCTTGATGCCAACCGCTTCAGCTTCCAGTTCGTCACGGTCCCGGACGCAGCCATATACAACAACACCTGCCCAGCCGTTTTTCGCTGCAAGTTGGGCGAGGTTCCCGCCGAAGAGAGCGCAACGCTTGGAGCCGCCACCATCCACGACAAGAACCCGACCCTCACCCGGCCCTTCGACGGCGCTGCGAACCAGCGCATTGTCCTCAAAAAGTTTGAGCGTGGTAATGCGCCCATGAAAAGCAGGCCGACCACCATAATCATGAAAAATCGGATCAACGTGTTTGACAACACCGTCATGTGCGTCACTCAGGTCAGTTGTCGCAGGGGATCGGGTCATTTTTGCAGTCAGCCTTGGTTGGTTATTTGAAACCCGGTATAGCGCAGCTTGCGGCAATGCGCCAAACCCCGTTGTTCAAATGGTGCGCGCTGCCCGGCACATCGCACGAGGCCTTACATTTCGCCCTCAGATGAGGTTAACCTGAGGGATCAGCATTGAAGCCATAAAGATCGCCCACAAAGCGAGCGGCACGGAGGATGGGATGTCAAACCAGGGTACAGCAAACAAAATCATGGCAAGCAGCAAACGGGAAGCCCCAACAATTGCAATTCTGGGTGCGGGTGTGGCCGGCATATGCACGGCAATCAAGCTCAAGAAAGCCGGGATCTCCAATTTCACAATCTACGAAAAAGCTTCCGAAATCGGGGGCACATGGCGCGACAACACCTATCCCGGTTGCTCCTGCGATGTGCCGCTGCACATGTATCAGTTTTCATTCGACATGCGGCCTGACTGGAAGCAGAAATTTGTCGGCTCGGCGGATATCAAGGCCTATCTGGAAAGTGTGGTCGACAAGTATGATCTTCGCCATCATATCCGCTTCAATCAGGAAATTGAAAAAGCCGCTTTTGACGAGCAGGCAGGTACCTGGTCGCTTACTTCCAGCACCGGCGAGAAATTCAAGGCGCAGGTGCTGGCAGCGGGGACCGGACAGCTGAACCGGCCGCGCTGGCCAGGTTTCCCGGGGCAGGCGGACTTCAAGGGGACGAGTTGGCACTCCGCAATCTGGAACCATGAGTTCGATCTGAAAGGCAAAAAAGTTGCGGTCATCGGAAACGGCGCAAGTGCTATTCAGTTCGTACCTGAAGTGGCCAAACAGGTTAGCGAAATGAAGCTGTTCCAGCGGACTGCAAGCTGGGTGTTGCCGCGACCCCAACGTGAGTTTTATGGCTGGGAGAAAGCGCTCTATCGCCTGCTGCCGTGGACGATGAACTTTCAACGCTGGAAAACATACTGGTTCGGTGAGCTGTTGTTCAAAGCGTTTCACGGACAAGGCGAGAAGCTGAAAGAGCAGGCGAACGAGGAACGCGATCTTTATGTTTCTGACCCCGAAAAACGCGCGGCTTTAACGCCGGATTATGAACCGGGTTGCAAGCGTGTTCTGTTTGCAAATGAATGGTGGCCAGCCATGGGCAAGGACCATGTGAAAATCGTGACCGATGCGATTGAGAGGGTGACACCCCAGGGGGTCCAGACGGCAGATGGTACGGTGCATGACGTGGACGCCATCATCTACGGGACGGGTTTCGACTCCACAACTTTTCTGGGACCTATGGAAATCACCGGCCTTGCAGGTCGCCAGCTGAAAGATGAGTGGAAAGGTGGTGCGGAAGCCCATCACGGGATGACGGTGTCCGGCTTCCCGAATTTCTTCCTTCTTTATGGCCCCAACACCAATCTGGGTCACAACTCGATTATCTTCATGATCGAATGTCAGGCTAATTACATAACAAAATGTATTGAAAAACTGCGTACCGATAATCTGCTTTACATCGACGTGAAGCGCGAAGTGCAGAAAGCCTCTAACAGGACTGTGCAGGAAGATAATGCAAACTCAGTTTATGCGAGTGGCTGCACAAGCTGGTACAAAACTGAAGACGGCAAAGTAACCAACAATTGGGCGAATTACACATTCGTCTATTGGTGGCGCACCCTGCGGCCACGTTTTTCAGACTTCAATCTGCGTCCAAGGGGCAACACAACCCCGTCTGGCAACAAGCACGAGCCGAAGGCAACGGCACCCGTCTGACGAGTGGAAGACGCCATCTCTTATATTGATGGCGTCTTCGCGCATGTCGGTCGATACGTACAGGTTTCTCAGTTGCAGGGGGGCTGGTTGTCCAGTAGCGCCAGGCCGCCTTCAAAGCCGATAGTGCCGGTAAAGGCCCCAGCCCCTGGCGCGTTGCACAGCCTGTCTCCGATAATGGCCCCTGCATTGGTATTGCCGGTACTGCCTTGAGTAAGCTGATTACCAACTCCGTCAAAATCAAACAGATCATCGCCAAAAACGCCGGAGAATGTGGAACCTGCGATAGTAAGGACATTCCCGGTCCCGATATCAAAACCATCATCTGTCGCACCGTCGAGCCTGCTATTGATGAAGGATATGACATTATTATCGTTCATGTTGATCCCTTCATCGCCACTGTTGGTCATGGTCGTGTTTTCAATAATGACCGTATTGCGATCCATGATCTCAATATTGCTCGCACCCGCATTGATGATTGTACTGTTTGTTAGCGAGAGGTGATTGTCGTTCACCATCAAAATGGCCGGGGCGAAGCTGCCATCAATATTCAACCGATCAACGCTCAGCGTGTTTCGTCTGTTAACGCCCAGTCCAAAAAAGCCGGCATCATTGATACGAACGTCGCGGATGACCAACTGATTGTTGGTATCAAAATTGATACCGTCGGCGGCGGCACGCTGTATGGCTACATGGCGAATGATACCCTGATTATTGTCCCAACCCAGAATACCGCTATTCCCCGTATCCTGTATCGTCAGCCCAGTCAGCGCAAAATTAACCCGACCTGAATCGATGTTGATGCCGTCATTCGACGCACCTTTCCCGTCGAGCAGGAAACCTGTCACATGAACATTGTCTCCTCGAATGGAAACAATGTCGTCACATGCACAGGTCGGAACAAGCGTTGCCTTGCTGCCTGGCAGGTGCGCGTTGACTTCGACCCCACTGCGAACACCACGGACGCGGAGCGCCGTCCCGCCGGAGGCAAGCGTTTGTGACGCGGTGAGTGTCGCACTTCCGTTGACGGGACCTGCGGTCCCGTCAACCAGAATAAGCTTGTCCGCTCCCACCCCTGCTGTGATGGCCTGCAAGTTGTCGCGGGCATCGGCTTGAACGACGGCGGATAAAAGTGTGCCCGTAGCCGCGTCCGCGACTTGTTCCCGTCCGCTGCGCCCGACCACAATATCCGTGTCGCGTTCCAGTCCCTCGACCATACGCCGCTCAAGGGGGCTAAGGGGACGGGGCCGCTTGGTGTCGCCCCAGCCGCTTAAGGGGATGCGAAGCCGGAAGCCGACTTCCAGTTGATTGTCTCGCATGCGGTCATGCTGATATTCGGTCTCGAAGGCCAGCCGGGAACCTTCCGGCATGCCGGCAAGATTGGATAGTCGCCATGTGGCCCGGAGCTTTGGGCCCACCTGGTTTTCCGGCGCTTCGTCAGCTGAGAAAAAGAAGCCACCAGCATGCAGCCAGAACTGCTGACCTTGTGTCTGTGCGAACCAGTCTTCAATGGGCAGCCGGTAGCCGACCTCCGCATCAAAGCCGCCAAGCGGTACTTCCCGACCACCTGTCAGGAAAATCTGGTTGCCGCTGAAGATAATGTTGCTGCCTTGTGCACTGTTCCGGGCATCGCTAACGGGCAGGTAGCCGTTGACGCGAAAGTCGTGATCGACGCCAAGAACTTCCAGTCCGACACTTGCCTGCCGGAAAATGTGATCGTTATCCGATCGGCGCAAGTCATAGCCGACCCATGCACCATAAATCCAATCGTCGGTCAGCTCACGATAACCGACCGCAAGATTGGCTTCTTGTGCGTTGTCAGAGAAAAATTTTCCCCGTATGTCGGTAAAGATGAGGCTGTTGTCATCCTGCCAAAGTGGCGCGTAGGCAACAAGCTCGCCCCGGTCCCTCTCTGATGAGAGATACCCACCTGTCTCAAGCCAGGCGTCCCATTTTGCGTTTTGCTCTGCATGTGCACTTTCCGCGACAAAGGCTGCCGACGAAACCGCGAACAAGTACAACGCAAGAGCTCGCATCTTGCTTCTACCAGACATCTGATAGCCATCCCCAAATATGCTCATCCGTCTTTCGCGGATTTCACAAGAGGAACTTTAGTGAAGCAGAGGGTGAAGAGCAAATTTTGGTGAAGTTGTCGGTTAATCAAGCTATCTAGAGAGGGGAAATGCAAAGGGGGGTAAGGGTAGTGGAAAATAAATCCGGCAATGCGCCTGATGCGGATAGGCAAACCTTGGGCGTGAGAGCCAAGTTGGGTTACGGCGTGGGGGATCTCGCGATCAACCTCTTCTTTCAATCGTCAATTATCTTCCTTCTCTATTTCTATACCGACATATTTGGAATTTCCGCTGCCGCTGCCGCCACACTGTTTCTGGTGGCGCGTCTGGTCGATGCTGTCACGGATCCGATGATGGGGGCCATTGCAGACCGAACGCGGACAAAATGGGGGCAGTTTCGTCCTTATCTTCTTTGGGGTGCACCGCCGCTGGCCGTGGTCACTCTTGCAATGTTTACCGCGCCCGAGTTGAGTGAAAGTGGCAAGCTCGTTTATGCTTACGTGACATACATTTTGTTCAGTATTGCATACACGGTCGTCAGCATCCCCTATTCAAGCCTGACTGCCGTCATCACCGACAACAGCCATGAGCGCACAGTCCTTACGGCATACCGTATGGCTTTCGCGTTGCTCGGTGGGATCATCGTGGGTGTGGGGACGCAGCCGCTCGTTACCCTTTTTGGTGGTGGCGCGCTGGGGTTTCAGATCACGATCGGCCTGTATGGGGGGATTGCGATTGCGGTTCTGGCTCTCACATTCGCCAATACAACAGAGAAAGCGCTTGCCGTTTCCCAAACAGCACCGACCATCAGGGAAATGCTGTCCGTGCTGTCGGGAAATTTACCGCTCTGGCTCATCATTATTGCATTCTTTGCGGGGATGTTGGCCTTCACCATCCGGTCTTCGGCGGTGATCTATTATTTCAGTTACAATCTGGGCCGGGCAGACCTGTTTCCACTGTTTATGTTGGCAATCCTTGCAAGCCAATTTATGGGCATTCTCATCACACCATGGCTGTCCGCCCGGTTGGGGAAGAAACGAACCTATATAAGTGGCGCCGCGCTTGGCATTCTTTCGGGCTTTGCGCTTTACATGACGCCCTATGATGCGTTGGGGGCGATTTTCGTCTTGTCTATCGTAGGTTCATTGTGTTTTGCAGCCCCGACAGTGCTCGGCTGGTCCATGTTGCCGGACACGATTGAATATGCGCAATGGAAACAAGGTGTGCGGGCAGATGGTGCGATCTATGCGACCGCAAGTTTCTTTCAGAAACTTGCCATGGCAATCGGTGGGGCGCTGGCCGGGCTTGTCCTGGCGGGGAGTGGTTATGTCGCCAATGAAACCCAGTCACCTGAGGCTTTGAACGGTATTCTGGCAATGGTTTCTCTGATCCCGGTTCTGGCCCTGGTGATGGGAACGGTTGCGATCTGGTTCTATCCGATCGACGAGGCCCTCCACGTGCGAATGCGGACAGAGATCAAGACGCGTGCTCTGGCAGAGTAAGCCGGGCGTGAAATGGTGCGACTGATTGGACTGGTGGATCAGACGGTGATTGGTACTTTGAAAGAGGAGTGCGTTCTGGGAGCCTCCTCTCTGGGAAGAACTTCACGTGTTATCCGGCTTCCGGCCGATGGCAGCAACCGGGATGGAGAGAATTGAATTGACGGATTTTAGACTGACAGGTGGTTGTCAATGCGGTGCGCTACGGTATGTGCTGACAGCACCGCCGCTCCTCGCTTATGCTTGTCATTGCAAGGAATGCCAGCGAATCTCGGCCAGCGCATTCGCCACGTCTTGCGGTGTCCTGCGAGAGACGATGCACATCGAGAAGGGTGAGCTCGGACGAATTGACTGGACGGTTGAAAGCGGTGCCCATCGGTATGGTGAGTTTTGTACGGTTTGCGGTGTGCGCATTCGTCATGGAGATGAACCATCGCGCGGCATTTTCTCACTGCGGGGCGGAACACTGGATGACAAGCGTTGGGCAACGCCGGCCGCCCATACATGGCAGGCCAGCGCGCTTGAGTGGTTCACGCCACCAGAGGGCGCGCTTCTTTATGATGGTCAGCCAACTGATTACACCCCGATCATGCAGCGGTATGCCGCGTTGATGGGGCTTCAATAAACATGGGTTAAATCTGCTATTATTGCCGCAGGCATTCATACGATGCGGCAAGCAATGCCATTGCGCGCGGGTCACCCGCAAGGTCAGGGCCCATCTGGTTCATCACGTAAGCCATTCCAACGCCGGCTGTAGGGTCGCACAAGACGAAAGACCCACCCCAGCCGGAATGCCCGAATGTGCTCTCGTTCGGCCCGTAAAGCAGCCCACCGACATTTCGCAACACACCCGCCCCCCAACTGCCAGGCAAGCCAAGAACCAGGTCCTCATTGGCAATCTGCTCAGCGGCAAGTTTGTCGCGGGTGGCAACGCTGATCAGTTTCTTGCCATGGAGCGGGGCATCCTGCGCAATCGCCCCAAACAGTTTGGCAAGG